>OODK01001706.1_pt1 | contig 9591 bp, 4 predicted proteins | sample 1671371 | NCBI WGS metagenome assembly OODK01 (sample SAMN06348150, study PRJEB24527) | human gut metagenome | biome: human gut; feature: ankylosing spondylitis patient; material: feces | host: Homo sapiens | place: China | collected 2015-10 | reverse complement strand
ACAACATTAAGGTGCATCGGTCGGTAGGCTACCGCTGACGGAACAGCGGGTTAAAACTGATACTTAAAGTATCATTCCAACAATTATCTATGCGACTTCATGTCGCACCCACGGTGTGTCCAAATGATGAATAGCAACACACCTTTTTTGTGCATTTACGCCTGTACCTAACATAGATGTGGAGCCGAACAATACTCGTACCGAACCCTCGTTCATGGCTGCTATCACCGCCTTTCTTGCCCTCTCGTTCTTGCACTCCTGAATGAAGCGGATTTCAGATGAAGGTATTCCATAATCCTCTATCAGCTTACGCTTGATTTCAGAATACACGTTGAATTCCCCAGGTCTGTATGTGCCAAGATCTGAGAATACGAACTGTGTCCCCTTGTGATTGTCATAGCGTTTGTAATAGTCCGCTATCATCTTGGCACAATGGCTCGCCTTGTTGTCGGGATAGTCCTCACAAGTCGGGTCTATCATGCGCATGTCGAGTGCCATCTTTCGGGCATAGTCTGTGGCTATGAGCATCTTCGCCTTTTCCTCAGTTTCCGACAATGGCAGTCTGCCGAGGATGGTGGCATCACCCGTCTTGGCAAACTCCATCAGCTTTTGGATGAAGTCCTCCTGCTCGGGTGTCGGTGGTATGTTATGAAGGATCTCGTTCTTCTCCGGTCTGTCCACGCCAACCGCCTCCGCCGTGCGATAGTCGGTTATCTCGTTGTAGAAAGCAGCAAGCTCCGGTACCTTGATGAAGTATCGGAAACGCTCCTTCTGCACGATGTTGTTGGTAACGTTAAACTCGAAGTCGGTAGTTTTCTTGGCGAAGATTGCCGCCCACGCATCGAAACAGCGGATGTCCTGACGCTCCAGTTCCTTGGGGCGCAGATACTTGAAGAGCAGATACAACTCAGTCAGTGAATTACTGATAGTTGTTCCCGACAGAAATGTCGCTCCCAGATCTCTGCCTGTCCGTTCCTGTATGGTACGGATAGCAAAGAGCATGTTGAGCGCCTTCTGGCTTCCCTCGCTGTTGCCGAGTCCTGCCACACGGTCGTGACGGGTATTGAACATAAGGTTCTTGAACTGGTGGCTCTCGTCCACAAACAAGTGGTCAATGCCCATCATGCGGAAGTCCACCACATCATCGGTACGTTGCTCGATGCTGTAGGCTATCTTCTGCAACTTCACCTCCAGATTCTGCTTTCGCTTTTCCAAGCCTTTGAGCATTCCCCTCGACACGTCTTTGCCCTGCGTGCGTATCACTTCCAAGTTTTCCTCCACGGTATCAAGCTCCGCCTGCAATATCTGCCGCTGGAGTTCTGGCGATTGCGGTATCTTCCCGAACTGGTCATGCGACATGATTACACAGTCATAGTCGTTGTTCTTGATGTTGTTGAAGAAACTGACACGGTTCTTGGTGGAAAAATCCTTCTCCGAGGCATAGAGTATCCTCGCATGTGGATAAGCTGTCTGATAGGTGGCAGCTATCTCCGCGACATTGGCTTTCAGTCCGATAATCATCGGCTTGTGAGCCATACCGAGACGTTTCATCTCATGCGCAGCCATGCACATGATGAGGGTCTTGCCTGTACCTACGGCGTGGTCACATATCCCGCCTCCGTTCTGCAAAAGCATCCATACACAATCCTTCTGACTTGGGTACACACTCTTGACACCATACTTTCCGCCAAGGGCTTTCAAGTCCAAGCCGGGGAAGGTCTGGTGAGAACCGTCATACTTCGGACGCACGAAGCAGTTGAACTTCCGGTTGTACATTGTGGTCAAGCGTTCCTTAAAGGAGTCAGACTGCTCTTCCAGCCATTCAGTGAACCCGTTGCGGATTTCGTCAATCTTGGCATTGGCAAGCTGTATGCCCTCGCTGTCACGCACCTTGATGTCGTTGCCGTGTTCATCCTCACCGATGCTCTTCATCATGTCGGGACAAGTGTTGTGCAGGGCATGTTTCAGAAGACTCATGCCGTCATAGTGGCGGTAATATCCCTTCACCATATACTCATCCGTGATGGCCATGGTCTTCATACTGCATTTTGCCGAATATTCGTCCATGCTGTCGGAATAGACGATGCTGACTTGTGTATTGAAGAGGTGGCTCATGTAAGCGGAATACACACCTGTAGGTATCCAACGTTCACCGAAGTTAAAGTCCAGGTCCTCAAAGGCTATCGGTTCGGGAATGCTTGCCTTCAAGGCTTCCAACGACTCTCTCACGATTGCATGGTCGGGATTTTCCTTCAGCCATTCTTCTATACGCTCCGCTTTCTCTATTACATTGCCAGCAATGAAGCGGTCGGCTATCTCGTAGCCGTCTATGAGCGGATTGTAATAGATGCGCCCTTTAAGCGCTTCCGTCAGTTCCTGTTCCGGCATATCCGATAATTCAGTCATATACGGCAAGTCGATACAGCCGAACTTGTTGAGCGAGGCGGTGAGCGCTTCCTCTGGAGAATCCACATGACTGACCTCATCAAGCGAAAAAGAAACCGGGTGGTCGAAGATGTCTGACTTTGTGAACTGTCCGTTTTCCACCCGTTCCAACGACAGCATGTCGCGCCCTGAGGCATCCATAAGGATGAACTTCACGTTCTGCTTGGCATTGAGGTTGCCGAAGCGGATGAAGAAAGCGTCATAATAGACATTCAGACTCTCACGCATCTGCTTGTTTTCCGTCTGTTCTTCCGCTTCATAGGTGTAAAGTTTCTGATAGGCATCACGGAGGGCGATATACAAGACTGCCTTTTCTTTCTGCTCCATATTCAGATCCAACGGCATGAAGGTAGCACCATACTTGGTAAGGTCTTTCAATACACCGATGTTTCCGGCAGAGTCGAGCACCATAGAACCCTCACGATGAAAACTTTCCAGTTTCTCATCAAATGGACGGGGCTTCATAGCATCCTCTTTCTTCCTTGCCAGCTCTTCCCGCTTTCTTTCTTGCTCTTTTTGTTGTTCTCGCTCATGATTTGTTTCTTCCAATGTGCTCTGAGTCTTGGAATCTTCTTTTGCCTCATTCCCTTTCGACTGTCCATGCCCGATTTGAACTTTGAGAACTTCTATCGGTTCCATCGGCGGCTTGAACTTCGGATCAAGCGTATCTTCAACGCCCAAAGCCTTGAGTTGTTCCTGACGGTGCAGTTCCGCCTTTTGGCGCAGCAGCACCCTGTCTTCGGGAGCCATGGTCATCATCATCTCGTAAAAGCCGTTGATTGGCGGATTCTCTTCCCAAGAGATGCTTGCGTATGGTTCATCCCCAGGCAGGATTGGTTTTGTCTCCAGTGCTGTTTCCTGCTCTTTTGCATCTGTCAACGAAGGCTTTTCTTCTTTTTCCACAGGCTTTGCCTCTACTTCAAAAGTCGGATTGACGCTTTTTACCAACGGACTTGCTTTCTTCCTTGACACTTTCTTGGCGGCAGCACCCACTGTTACCTCTGCTTTCTTCTTTGAAGCATGGACAGTCAGACGGTTTTCTTCTTCCATTCCCCAAAGTTCAAACAGAGTCATTTGGACTGGTGGCTGATGATGATTGGACTTTTGGGATAGCTCAGCACCATCAGTAGGCTTTTCCTGCTTTTGCAAGGATTCTACCGTATCGTTCTGCTTTTCCTCAATGGAAGGCTTCATCTTCTCTGTTTTTTCTATCTTTTCTGTTTCTTCAACCTCCTTAACTTCCTCAGCCTTTGTTTCCTCTATCCCCAAGTATCGGTTCAAATTGAGGTTCCTCTTAAAGTCTTCATGGAGCATCTTTCGCAAATCCTCTGCAATGCCTTCCACACCATCCTCATGCGTGTATATCATTGCAGGTTTGCCGAACGGGTCAGTATCCAACTTTGCCGTTGTATGGATAATGCGTTCCGGATGCTCCAGAAAGTAGTTGTTTGTCGGAATGCGGTTCTCGTCATTATAGACAGTGTCAAGCAGGTTGTCGTCTCCTCGCAGCGACTCCTTTTGGGTATTTTTCTGCAGAATGATGAGGTCACTGCCCACTTCCGTATTGGCATTTTCCGTGAACAGATTGTTGGGAAGACGAATCGCTGACACGAGATCAGCATGATAGAGCATCATAAAACGCGCGGCACTGTTGTTTTTGGCATTCAATACGCCTTGTGAGGTGATGAAGGCAACCAACCCGCCGTCCCTTACCGTATCAAGAGCCTTGACAAAGAAGTAGTTGTGTATGCGTCTGGTGACAAGTGCCCTCATGCCTTTCATGGCTGTATAAGACGGATCAAATACGGCAACATCGCCAAAAGGAATATTCGAGATGGCGAGGTCGAAGTAGTCATTGAAAGGCTTTTCTATCTTCTCGAATCCCTCTATGCGCACTTTCTGCTCCGGGTGCAGATGGCGAAGTATCTTTCCCGTAAGCAGGTCTTTTTCAAATGCCATAATGTCTGCCTTGGGATTGTTATCCAAGACGGAATCGACAAAGGCACCGATGCCTGCCGAGGGTTCAAGAACCTTTTCGGGGATAATCTGATGCTCTTTCAATACATCCGTCAGAGCCTCTGTAACGGCTGACGGCGTGTAGAATGCCGTAAGGACGGACTGTTTCAGACTGTCCATCAACTGTTTGTACTCGCTTTCATTCTTGCTGTTTTCACGGATAAGTCTATGCAGCTCCACTGTTGGAGCAAACAATTCAAGGTCTGACTTTGCCCAATGGACGGCATCCGCCAGTTCCCTGGCAGGGTTCAGGATGCACTTCAATCCCCCGAATCCACAATAGCGCTCCAGAAGGAGACGCTCACGGGCAGTCGGCGTGCGCTGTTCCCTGTCAAGGATGAATGCCGTCTCTATCGCCTTGATGTTGTCGTTCAGACGTTGTTTTCTATTGTACGCCATTTGACTCTATGAAAAGAGCTACGGCTCCCGTCAACTCTGTATAGAGCTGGTCGTAGTCCGGTGACTGGGCAAAATCGTCATCGGTGAGGTCGTAAATGGAATACACGTTGTCAACCAAAGGCAGGAGGTTCTTGACAAACGCTTCCTGGTCTTCTACTGCAACCTCCAGGGGAAACTCACGGTCAACAACATCATACAGGATGCTGTACTTGGAAAAGCGGAGACCTTTCAGCAATGCTGCCATGGCAAGCTCTTGTGCCGCATCGGTAAAGAGAGCATCACGCCGTGCCTGCTCATATACTTCTGCGGCATGGTCTGCACGTTCGCGGATAAAGTCCGCATCGCTGGCTTGTGGAAAACGGTTCTCCCTGAGGTAGTTCAAGAGGTACAGTCCGTAATAGGACAGCTCTGTCTGTGCCTGTTTCTTTCTGTTCATTTGTCAGTTGAATGGATTAAGTGGTGAATAATAAACCGTGGATGGCGGTTGGTGTTTGTGTGAAAGCAAGAAAAGGCACTCGGTATCCCTCCGAGTGCCGCCACTTAATCCACAGTAAATAAAAGCATCCTAAATAAAGACACCATTTATGAACCATGTTTCGGTGGCAAAGGTACAAACTATTTCTTGTATCTCTTCACATTTCCTCGCTTTTCTGCTGTTTTGCGCTCTGCAAAGACGAATTTCGTGTTGAAATTCTCGTCAAAGGCAATGGCTGCGGAGAATGATTTGCCTTGCCTGCTGGTGAAACCATTGAGCGTTCTGGTCTTGCCCTTGGTGAGCAAGTCGGTGATGTCGGCATCAGTGAGCAACTTTCCTGCTACCTGCTTGAACACTGGCATACCGCACTCCTTGTTGCTGCATCTTACTACCTTTCCGAAGAACTGTATGGTACCTTGCTTGCATTTAGGACACTGGCAGCCGGAATCCTTGTGGCTGAAAAGTCTGTCACAACCTAACAATTCCGCAGTGATTTCACGGGTATAGCCTTCGATACTATGGGTGAACCCGTCTGCACTTGCTTCACCTCGTTCTATCTTGGTAAGTTCCGCCTCCCATTTACCCGTCATCACCACATTGGCAATCGCCATGTTCTTCACCACGGAATGCAGGGCGAGTCCTTTTTCCGTCGGCACAAGTTTCTTCTGCTGGCGCACCATGTACTCTCGTTTGAGCAGGGTTTCGATGATGGCGGCACGTGTGGCAGGTGTGCCAATACCGCTGTCCTTCATTGCCTGGCGCATCGTATCATCTTCTATCTCTTTGCCTGCGGTCTCCATTGCTGCAAGCAATGTGGATTCCGTATGCAAAGGCTTTGGCTTGGTCTTGCCCTCCGTGATGGTGCAGCCAGAAAGAGTGATATGCTGTCCTTCTTGCCAGTTGGGAATGACTTGCTCCTTGACCTCATTGTCGGTTGCGTCTGCATCCTTGTCCAGCCTGTTGTTCTTTTCCTTGAGCGACAACGCTCGCCAGCCAGTCTGTCGGATGATGGAGCCACTGATGCCAAATTCGACGTCATGATCCACTTGCGCCGTTACTGATGTGATGTCCTTGATGCAGTCTGCCGAGAACGCTTCAATCATCCGGCACAATATCATGTCATAAACGATCTTCTCGTCCTTGAAAAGACCAATGGCTGCATTTTCTGTGATGAGCAGGGCATGGTGATCGGTCACCTTGGCGGCATTCACGCTGTTCTTGCTGTAGTCCTCACTGCCAGGCAAGAGTTTCACTTTCTCTCCATATTCCGAATGATTCTCCAGATTCTTGAAGAGTTTGGGGAGGGTGGCAAATACATCATCCGAAATATAGCGGCTTGATGTTCTTGGATAGGTGATGAACTTTGCCTCGTAGAGTTTCTGGGCGATGGAGAGTGTATGCTCTGCCGTGAAGCCATGCTGGGAGTTGGCTTCTTTCTGCAAGGTGGTGAGGTCGTAAAGGAGCGGTGCCTTCTCCACCTTTCGCTTGGTTACTACCTTTGTGATGATGGCAGAACCGGTATCTTTCACCTTATTATATATATCGATTGCGGTGGCTTTGTCTGTCCATCGGTTGGCAGAAGTGAACTTCAGTATATTGCCACTGTCTGCATCAACCACACCGAAGTGTACCTGCCAGAACGGTTTCGACTCGAAACGCTTGTGTTCCCAATAGCGTTCGCACACCATGCCAAGGGTCGGAGTCTGCACACGACCTACGGAATAGGTGCCACGTCCTGCGGCTATAGTAAGGGCTTGTGTGCCGTTGATGCCGACGAGCCAGTCTGCCTCACTTCGTGCCTTGGCTGCATGATAGAGATTGTCATACTTCTTGCCATCCCTGAGGTTCTGGAGTCCCTCACGGATGGCGGTGTCCGTAAGCGAACTGATCCAGAGACGGTCGAAAGGTTTCCTGCAACCGAGATACGCATAGAGGTATCGGAAAATCAACTCTCCCTCACGTCCGGCATCGGTGGCGACGATGATGCGCTCACTGCTGTCAAACAGCTTGCCGATAATTTTAATCTGGGCAAGCACACCTGCATCTGGTTTGTAGCCGTTCTCTGTCTTGACTTGTCGGGGAACAAGAACGAACGGGTCGGGAATCACAGGCAGATTCTCTGCATGGAATCCCTTCATGCCGTAGGTTTCCGGCATGGCAGGCTGCACTAAATGTCCGAATGCCCATGTCACAAAATAGCCATTGCCCTGCATATAGCCTTCCTCACGCTTGTCAGCTCCCACAATGTGGGCGATTTCCTTGGCTACGCTTGGTTTCTCTGCGATGATTGTCTTCATTGTCTGTTGTTTTTGTGACATCCGCAACCGTGGGATAGACGGTCGCAGATGTCGGTTGTTATGATGGATGATTAACTCTGTGGATCAAGTGGCGGCAACTACATCTTCACGCTTCTTGCCTTTCTCTTTGGCTTCTGTTCCTCGGCGTTCTGTTCCTTCTGCTGCTTTTCGTTCTTTGGCGCAGACTGTCCCGGACTCAGCGGCTCCTTGGTGTGCTTGGTCGCCTCATGGGTCTTGCCCTGCTCGTTGACGGCGACTTGTACCTTGTTCTCATTGGTCGGAATCTGTTCCTTCGCCTGTTTGAGATCTGGATTGTTGCGGTAGGAACGTGGCTGCATCTTGTCGAAGTCGAACTTCACGTAGGCGGTATAGGTACCGCTGCCGTTCTTGTTGGGCACTTCCTTGATCTCGATGGTCTTGCCTGCCACATAGTCGTCCTTCTGCTGCTCGGTCAGTTTCTTCTTGAAATAGGTGTTGAGTCGGCGGATGGTCCCGTCCTCATTGAGCCAGTGGTTGGGATCTTGCTGCTTCTTCTGACCGCCCGCATCACCTTCTGCCTTCTGCTCCTGCTTGTCAGCGGTTTGCTTCTTGTCTCCATTCTGTTTCTGACCTTGCGCCTGTCTTGTGCTGCCAGGCACGAACTCCACGCCACGCTGTTCCACATTTACCTGCAACAGCGGTGTAAACTTGCGCCCGTTGGCAAGCTCAATCTCCTTGCGAAGCGGAATACCTGAGTAGAGCACCCTCTTGTCGTCCTTGGTAATAGGTGTCTTGCCGATGGTATCGGGTATGCGCACCTTGTTGGTAGGGATGTCAACAATCTCATTGGTGAGACGGTCGATACTGATGAAATGAGGACGCAGCTCACCTGTATTCTTGTCGGGGAAATCCACAACCTTACCAAGGTTACCGTTCTGCAACAGGTTCTTCTTGTCCTCAGGAGTGAAGGTATAGCCTTTGTAAGCGACATCGAGTTTTGGCTCGTTGCGCACGAAATGCGGCACAAGTTGCAACTGGTCGTTATCGTCCTTGCGGAATGACAGACGGGCCTGTATCTCTATCTGTTCACCACCGAAGGTCGGCTTCACTATCACAAGCCCCGTCTTGCCGTAGTTGAGCAGGGCTTTCATATCCTTCTCATTCATACTGTTGAAGTCTATGCCATATTTGGCACCAAGTTCCTGCAGGTTCACATCGTTACCACTGATGAGGTTCTGCTTTACACCCGGAGCGGTCTGTGCCTGCTGTTCGGTTGCGGTCTGTTCTGGTTTCTGTTCCATGTCGTTCTCTTTTTCGTTGGTTTGTTCAGATGAAACATTCTCTTTTTCTGTGTTAGCTTGCGTCTTGGACGCATCGTCCGATGATGCGGTTTCTTTCGCCTGACCTTCCGATTGCTTTGCCTCTTTCTCATAATTGGAGGTGTCAACCTTGTGGGCGGAAAGAATCTCCTTGTTAGCCTCCGGATCTTTCAGCAACTCCTTCATCACGCCAAGCAGGTTTTCCACCTGGTCTGCCGCTATGCGGTAGAATCCGAATCGGCTTGGCTCCTTGCACTGGCGGAAGAAGTTTCTAAAGAAACTGTCCATCAAGTCACTGTTGCGGTCAAAACGCAGGAAGTCGGGCGTGTTCTCCGCCTTGGCGGGCGCTCGCTTCGGGGTGCCGTCTCTGCTGAGTCCGGCGACGACGCTGATCTCGCCCGTCTTCTCGTCACGGACTACCAGCACGTCCTGTTCATCACTCTTTTTCTTTTGTACCATAATTGTAAATTTTTAATGGTGAATACTGTTGTTATTTGAATTTCTGATGAATGCGAGTCAAGTAATGCTCCACATTCTCTTTCTTGAATTCTTTGACATTATTCTCTACAAACTGCATCACATCCTCTTCCGTGTAGTAGGTCTTCTGTCCCAGCCGCTTGTAGGGAAGCACTCCCAGACTGCGGTAGCGTTGCAGGGAACG
>OODK01001697.1_pt1 | contig 9655 bp, 9 predicted proteins | sample 1671371 | NCBI WGS metagenome assembly OODK01 (sample SAMN06348150, study PRJEB24527) | human gut metagenome | biome: human gut; feature: ankylosing spondylitis patient; material: feces | host: Homo sapiens | place: China | collected 2015-10 | reverse complement strand
TCTGTTCAGCGCGGACCGAAGCGGAGCGTAGACCGAATCCCCGATGTCTCATTAGCGTAAAAGAAGCCGTTCCTTGAACGGTTTTTTTGTATTTAGAAGAATGGAGGAATCGAACTCCGGACAACGTAGTTGACCGAAGCGTAGACAGAGAAAAATATGTGGGTATTATATGCATTTGGATCCGCATTTTTTGCGGGTATAACATCAATACTGGCAAAGTGTGGTATCAAAAAAACTGATTCAAACGTAGCAACTGCAATCAGGACAATTGTAGTTTTGATTTTTTCATGGATTATGGTATTTGTGGTTAAAGCGCAGGGGCAGATCACAGCTGTGTCAGCAAAGACATGGATATTTCTTATGCTTTCAGGAGTCGCTACCGGAGCCTCATGGCTTTGTTATTTTAAAGCACTCCAGCTTGGCAATGTAAACAGAGTGGTGCCGATTGATAAATCAAGCACAATACTGACCATTATACTTGCATTTATCTTTTTTAAAGAGGAGATAAACGTACTCAGGCTGGTATGTGTGGTGCTTATAGCAATTGGAACGTATATGATGATCACCAAAAGGGAGATATCACAGGAAGAGCAGAATAAGGCCAGGGGTTCCCATGGATGGCTGTTTTATGCAGTGCTGTCTGCTGTTTTTGCCAGCTTCACCTCAATACTGGGAAAGGTCGGCATAGAGGGAATCAATTCTAATCTGGGAACTGCAATAAGGACGATAGTGGTGCTTATTATGGCTTGGATAGTGGTATTTGCCACAGGAAAACAGCACACCATAAAGCATATAGAGAAAAAAGAGCTTGGCTTTATCTGCCTTTCGGGACTTGCAACAGGCGGCTCATGGCTTTGCTATTACAAGGCACTGCAGGACGGACTTGCGAGTGTCGTAGTGCCTATAGATAAGCTGAGCATAGTTGTGTCAATCGTGTTTTCATATTTCGTATTTAAGGAAAAGCTGACGATTAAATCCTTTACAGGACTGGTGCTCATCATAGCAGGAACATTGATTATGCTGGTTTAAATATATAAAAACATCTTGACGTTTTTCTGTTTTTTTATTATCATTGTTAACCGAGGGAAAATTTATAGTTGACAATTATAACGGATGATATGTATTATAATGATACTTATTAAATGAGAGAAGAAATACAGGACACGAAGGAGATTAAAATGGATCCAATAACACTGGCACAGGAGATAATAGACGGAAGAAGAATCACAAGGGATGATGACCTATCATTTTTCCTTACATGTGATTTAGACGAGCTGTGTAAGGGCGCAGATATGATCAGGGAGAAGTTTATCGGCGACAAGGTAGATTTGTGCTCGATAATAAACGGAAGAAGCGGAAAATGCCCTGAGGACTGCAAATACTGTGCGCAGTCAGCACATAATCATACAAACTGTGAGGTCTATGATTTTTTACCTGAGGAAAAGATACTTGAGGCTTGCAGGATGAATGAGAGAGAGGGTGTAGACCGTTTCTCGATAGTTACAGCGGGAAAAGCGCTGACAGGTGAGGAATTTGACAAGGCAATACATGCATATGAGACAATGAACAGAGAGTGTAAGATTGATTTATGTGCATCAATGGGCTTTCTTTCAGCAGAGCAGCTTCACAGACTGCACGAGGCAGGTGTCAGCAGCTATCACCACAATATAGAGACTTCAAAGCGTAATTTCCCCAATATATGCACCACACACACCTATGATATGAAGATTGAGACGCTTAAAAAGGTGAAGGCAGAGGGCATGTATGCGTGCTCAGGCGGCATCATCGGAATGGGTGAGACCTGGGAGGACAGGCTTGATATGGCAGTAAGCCTTGCAGAGGTAGGAGTGGATTCCATTCCGCTTAATGCGCTTATGCCGATTGCAGGCACTCCGCTTGAGGGACTTGAGCATATCAGTGAGCCTGATATACTGCGTACAGTGTCATTTTTCAGGTATATAAATCCAGAGGCTGACATACGTCTTGGAGCCGGCAGGGCGCTGCTTACAAATGACGGAGAGCTTGCATTCAAGTCTGGAGCATCAGCCACAATCACAGGAAACATGCTTACGACAGTAGCGTGTGCCACAATCAGAAGTGACAAGGAAATGCTTGAGGGCATGGGCAGGAATGTGACACCTGAGTACATGAAATAAATGTAATTATTCAGAATATAAAATATGTCAAAGATGCGTAAAATAGTATTAGTTTTGCGCATCTTTTTTAGTACAAATGACAGGTTTGGTTGCGGGGTGAAAATTTTTATTATATAATGAAAATAAGTAATTTAAGGGATTTATCCGGTATAGCATGGAACATGAATAGGAGCGAATTAATATATTTCATTGAAAAATAAGAGGTTACGGGGGAAATATGTACAACGATAAAGGTAATACAAAATATCTGAAGCTGTTAAAACAAAATTATTCATCAAGTCAGGATGTAATCAGGGAGATAGTCAATCTTTCTGCGATTATAAACCTGCCAAAGGGCACGGAGTTTTTCCTGAGTGATATACATGGCGAGTATGAGGCTTTTTTACATATCATGAACAACTGCTCAGGTGTGATAAAGGAAAAGGTGGATTTGATTTTCAAGGATACGATTTCTGATTATGACAGACAGGAGCTTTGCACGCTCATATACTATCCAAGAGAGAAAATGGCCCTGCTTGATGAACAGGGAAAGATAGACAGTGACTGGTATGCTATGACGTTAAATCAGCTTATACTTGTCGCAAAGCTGCTCTCATCAAAGTACACCAGGTCGAAGGTCAGAAAGGCTCTGCCTGAGGAATATGCGTACATTATCGATGAGCTTTTGCATGCGCAGGAGGATGAGGATGCAAACCAGGTCAGATATCACAAGCAGATATTAAAGACTATAATTGATTTGGAGGATGCGGATGAGTTTATAATCGCTTTGTCTGCACTGATTAAGAGGCTTGCTGTTGACCATCTGCATATTGTGGGAGATGTATTTGACAGAGGAGGAAGCGCGGATAAGATTCTCGATCTGCTTTATGATTATCACTCGCTTGATATCGAGTGGGGCAATCACGACATTCTCTGGATGGGTGCGGCATGTGGAAATGATGCATGTATATGTAATGTCATCCGCAACAATCTGAAATACAACAATGTGGAAATTCTTGAGAATGCCTACGGAATAAGCTTACGACAGCTAATGCTGTTTGGCATGAAAACATATGGTATAGAGGATGGAATTGAGGCTGCAAGGGCGGCCATCACAGTAATGCTTTTTAAGCTTGAGGGGCAGCTTATACTTGCACATCCCGAGTATGAGATGGGAAACAGGCTGATGCTTGACAGGCTGGACGAGTTGCAGGATGTAGGAGTGGACAGAAAGCGCTTTCCAACCGTTGATGATGAGAGACCCTACGCACTAAGTGACGAGGAGACTGTCATCATGAGAAAGCTGCACAGACAGTTTGTGACAGGACAGCGCCTGCACAAGCATGTCAGATTTTTGTATGATAAGGGCGGCATGTACAATGTATACAATGGCAACCTGCTCTATCATGGCTGTGTTCCGGTTGATAGCAACGGAGCCTTTGACAAGCTGTATATTGATGGTGAATTTTATCACGGAAGGGCGTTGCTTGACAAATGTGATGAGAAGGCAAGGGCTGCGTATGTGGACAATCCTTATAAGGATGATGTGGACTTTATGTGGTTTTTGTGGGGAGGAGAAAAATCACCGCTGTGCGGCAGAAGGCTTAAGACCTTTGAGATGGAATATGTTACAGACAAGAGCATGTGGGAAGAGCCTTCTAACCCATACTACAGCAGGTATTACGATAAGAGCTTCTGCTGTCAGATACTGCACGAGTTCGGGCTGTATGATGATGATGCGCATATCATAAATGGACATACACCGGTTCACGCAATAGAGGGAGAGAACCCTGTCAGGGCCAATGGCAAGCTGTTTGTGATAGATGGAGGCTTCTGCCGTGCGATGAACAAGAAAACCGGTATCGCCGGCTATACACTGATTTACAATTCACATGGTCTAAGGCTCAAGGCACACACGCCTTTTACATCGGTGGAGGATGCCCTGATAAATAATACTGACATAGAGACATCATCAGAGGTCGAGGAAAATGATAAGAGACGTATGCTTGTGAAGGATACCGATATAGGAAAGAGGCTTATTGGAGAGATTGATGATCTGCACAAGCTTCTTGAGAACTACAGGAGGCTGTAGGGAAACATATTGGACTGTAGGGTACGTATGGGACCTGACCTTGACAAATAAGTTATAAAGAGTTATAAAACAGGAGCGCAGAGATGAAAAATAATCCCTTTTCATTATCATTTGGCAAGGAACCGGTCAGTTTAATTAACCGTAATGTTCAGTCTTATGAAATAATTGATACATTTGAGGATGAAAACCCTGCTTACCAGGTTTGTATGATTACAGGAGTCAGAGGTTCAGGGAAGACTGTAATGCTCACAGAAATCAATAAAACTTTTAGGGCAGAGGATGGCACTTCCAAGGTTCAAAGAATTTGTGCTGTGTAGATAATTGTGATTTTTAAGGTGGAAGATAGGTTAAAGGAGCGGCATATGATTAAAGAGTAATCCGTCATGCAGTGTATGCATGGCGGATTTTTCGTATGTAATTGTTTGTGCCTGATACATTTTAGATACAAGTAGCTGTTAATATATAAACAGCCATGCATAATGCAGTCTAAATATATGCTCCTTAGGATTGACAGCAAAAGAAGAATATGCAAAGATTTATAAAAGATTATAAATTTTAGAAGGAACATCATGATAGAAATATTAATAGTAGAAGATGAAAAACCGATATCAGACCTCATCAGATTAAATCTCATGAAAGCAGGCTATAGCTGCACCTGTGCCTTTGATGGTATGGAGGCAGCAGATATTCTGGAGGAGAGAAATTTTGACCTGATAATACTTGATGTAATGCTGCCGAAGTTAAACGGCTTTGAGCTTATGGAATACATAAAGCCGCTTGGCATACCTGTGATATTTCTCACAGCCAAGGCCACTTTAGATGACAGGCTAAGAGGTCTCACATCCGGTGCCGAGGACTATATGGTAAAGCCTTTTGAGATTGTTGAGCTTTTAGCCCGGGTAAATATAGTGCTAAGACGTTATAATAAGATGGAGCAGCAGCTCACCTTTAAGGATATAGCTATCGATACGAAAAACCAGAATGTATCAAAGGCAGGAAAGCATATAGAGCTTACACCAAAGGAATTTGAGCTGCTTGAGCTTTTGATGCGCAATAAAAATATCACACTTTTCAGAGAAAAGATATATGAAGAAATATGGGGAAGTGAGTACTCTGTCGAGTCGAGGACGCTCGATCTTCACATACAGAGACTGCGCAAAAAGCTTGATATAGGAGACAGCCTTAAAACCGTATTTAAGGCAGGATACAGGCTGGAAGAATAGAAAACTAAAGACCATTAAATATGGGTAAGCGTAATATACAAAAAGAGGAATAAATGAAATTCAGGTATAAGGTATTGTTCACAAATTTAATACTGCTTTCGCTAGGACTGGGGCTGGTGGGTTACCTCATGATACACAAGAATTTTGAGCTTGCGAAGCAGACACAGCTTAAAAACGCTATTGTGCAGAATAATCTGGTACAGTCCTCTGTGGAGTATGAGCTTCTGCAGCTTTTGAATTCTGCTTCCGATAATTCCGTGTCTCAAAACGCAGATAACTCTGAAACCTCAAACAATAATACGGATAACACCGGTGCCAAAAAAAGTGGTGTTACCGCATCCTCAATAACAGCACAGCTTCCTCAGATAGGAGGCCGCGTGAGCAGCAGTGTGCGCTCAAGGGATTCATTTTTCTATATATATTTTGATGGTGAAAAAGTATATACAGATGACAAAAGTGATGCAGGGATAAGTGATACACTTTTTAAAAATCTCACAACAGGAAACAAAAACTATGTGATTAAAGAAGAATCCCAAAAGCACTATATCTATGTTACATCGCAGAGTGTGATAGATGAAAAAAATCTCTGGATAGTAAGTAAATGCGATGCATCAGAGGCGTATACACTGCTTGATGAGCAGATAAAATATTTCAGGCTGATAATAATAGTCATATTGATTGCGGAGTCGGCAGCAATGTATTTTATCAGCAGGTACATGACAAAGCCGCTCGAGAAGCTTAACCATGTCAGCGAGGAAATAGCGCAGGGGGATTATGCCACAAGGGTAAACGTAAAAAGTCATGATGAGATAGGGCTTCTTGCGCAGAAATTTAATATCATGGCGCAGGCAGTATCGGATCATGTAGACGAGCTTAACGATATGGTGCACAGGCGTGAGCAGTTTGTAGCGGATTTTACCCACGAGATAAAAACCCCTATGACGTCAATCATTGGATATGCAGACACGATGCGTTCACTGGAGCTTCCGAGAGAGGAGCAGATGATGGCGCTTGGATATATCTTTTCGGAGGGAAAACGTCTGGAGAGCATGTCGCAGAAGCTTTTTGAGCTGATATATCTGCGCCGGCATGATATTGAAAAAGCGCGGGTTCATATGGCAGATCTTTGTGCAGAGGTGGTAAAGGTTGTTGAGCCTGCATACGAAAACAGGCATCTTACTATAGAAACAGAGATAGAGGATGCTGTGCTGACCGTGAATAGAGAACTTCTGGTTACAGCACTTGTCAATATGATGGATAATGCAAGAAAAGCGTCAGAAGAAGGTCAGCAGGTTGAGGTTACAGGAAAATTTGTGGACAATATGGCTTGTAATATACGTAAAGATAAAACGGATATAGGCGAAGCCGAATCAGCAGATGACAGGAAATGTATGAGGGCATATGAAATCTGCATAATTGATCACGGAATTGGAATGACTAAAGAGCAGGCGGCAAAAATCTGTGATGAGTTTTATATGGCAGACAAATCAAGAGCCAGAAAAGAGGGCGGTGCCGGAATCGGAATGTCGCTTGTGGCAATCATTTTAGAGCACCATAATGCAGTACTTTCAGTGGAAAGTGAACCCGGATGCGGAACAACTATGAGGATTTTGCTGCCGTGGTAATCTGAACGCAATATAGATATAAAAAATGGTAAATTCGTAAGATTTAAAGGAAGATATGAAAAAAGACAGCTTCAAATTAATAATAATGTCTGTTGCAGTAATCTGTATAGTAATAGCAGGCATCATGGTGCCGGGCATAGTGCTTGAGGCAAACCAGAAAAGTGAACATGATCATGTGGCGAAGGTTCCTAAAAGCTATCTGCCTTCAGGCTCTGTAATGGCAAAGGAAGCATCTGTCAATCTGAAATTGTCAGAGAAGCTCTCGCTCATAGATGGGCAGTGGTACAGCACGACAGATGACGCCGCCTCTTATGAGATGGATGAGCAGGATTATCAGGCAGTTGCCACATGCAGAAAAAGCATGGAAAAGCTTTATGACGAAAAACTCTATCCTGTAAATCTTTCACCTGACTACTCTAACTGGTATACGTGGGAGGCAGCAGCGAAAAAGGCATCGGATAATACCTTTAACACATATACGGCATATTACTGGATAATCAGGTTTGAGAAGTATGATGGTACACAAAATCATACAATCTGGATGCTTGAGGATGGGACAATTATTATGGCAAAAGCACATATGAAGGATATTAGTGATATGAGTGAATATAAAGAGGTTTTGCAGGCAGATGACGAATCACAGGCAGAAAATGATTTGTCTGCTTACAAAGGATATTTTGACTACAGCGGGATAGATTTTTCAAAGCTTAACCTGATATCCGAGACAACAGCAGTGGAGCAAAAAAATAATGAAAGCTATGAGGTGCTGCAGTTTTTACAGGAAAATGAATATGTATATGCGATTCATGAGAAGTGAAAAATTGTAATGACAAATGCGGTTCACATATCATCTATGTAAATGGAAGGTATGAAGGTAATGATGATATAGTCCTGATGATGAAAGATTTTCACCAGTGCAGGCCGGAGCAGATAAAAAGTGAGATATTGTCAAAAGTTTTTAGATGCGTACTTTGGTGGTGGAGAGTATTATTATCATGACTTAGAGCATTATACAGTTGATGAATTGGATACTTATATAGATTTAAAATACCGTGAGCTGAATGAAATGAACAGCATGGATGATGTGGATGACAAAACAGGAGCTGGCACAGCAAATGGGAGCCGGATTTGTCAGGTTATCTTACAATGTCTGCAAGCATACGCTTCCAGTCAGGTCTGTCAAATAATGAGGTGTGATAGCGATAGCGGCAAAAAGCTAATAAAATCAATGGTTTTGCGGACAGCGGATAGACAGGGAATGTGTTAAAAACTGAATACGCACACAAACGGCGTTACCTTAACCCCTTTGGGGGAGAAAGTAACGCCGTTTTTTTATGCCCGCAGGAAAGGAGGTGCAGCCGGAATGTATTTCACAAAGGGCAAGCAGCGGGCGTTTGAATTGCTCATGCAGCAGAAGCCGGGATTTGACCGCTATCAATCCGGTTGTGCCGGAGATGATGAAGATTGCGGCACTTGCCGTTTCTACCGCCCCGGGTGGAAATATGAGTTTTGCGTTTTCAAAGAGTGTCCCTATTGCCCCGGCAAAAGGACGCGGAAAACGCACGCCAGCATGGACAAATAGACGGGCAAAAGCCCTTGTGCCATGCGGCTTTGCAGACGCGAAAACGGCAAAGGGCATATTGCAATACCAAAACAGCCGAAAACGGCTTTCTAATTGTCCACGCATACCAAGAGAGGAAGTGAGGAAATATGGCAGTTTTCAGAGTGGAGCGAAATACGGGATATACCGTTATGAGCAACCACCACTTGCGAAACAAGGAATTGTCCTTAAAGGCAAAGGGCTTGTTGTCGCAAATGCTTTCGCTGCCCGAAGATTGGGATTATACCCTTGCGGGCTTATCCCATATCAACCGGGAGAAGATCGACGCAATCCGCGAAGCGGTCAAAGAACTTGAAAAAGCCGGATATATCGTCCGCAGCCGGGAACGCGACGAGAAAGGACGTTTGCGCGGTGCGGATTATGTCATATACGAGCAGCCGCAGCCCAAAGAGCCGGAAGCAGCTACCAGCAGCGAACAGCCGCCTACATCGGATTTACCTACATTGGAAAATCCAACATTGGATAATCCAACGTTGGAAAAACCTACGTTGGAAAAACCTACGTTGGAAAATCCAACGCAATTAAATAAAGATATATCAAGTAAAGAACAATCAATTACTGATTTATCAAGTACCCATTCCATTCCTTTCCATTCCCTAAATCCCTTGCCTTATGAGCAGGACGAAGCGGCTACGCCGCCGGAAAGGAAAAGAACGGAAGCGAAAACAAACAGCGCAATAGAGATTTATCGGGAAATCATCAAAGACAACATCGACTATGACATTCTCATTCAAGACCCCAAAATGGATAAAGACCGTTTGGACGAGATTGTAGAAATCATGCTGGAAACCGTCTGCACAGCCCGAAAGACAATCCGTATCGCCGGGGACGACTACCCCGCCGAACTTGTCAAATCAAAGTTTATGAAGCTGAATAGCAGCCACGTTGAGTTTGTTTTGGACTGCATGAGGGAGAACACAACCAAAATCCGCAACATCAAGCAGTATCTAAAAGCGGTG
>OODK01001695.1_pt1 | contig 9667 bp, 3 predicted proteins | sample 1671371 | NCBI WGS metagenome assembly OODK01 (sample SAMN06348150, study PRJEB24527) | human gut metagenome | biome: human gut; feature: ankylosing spondylitis patient; material: feces | host: Homo sapiens | place: China | collected 2015-10 | reverse complement strand
GTTTTAGACAGAGAACCACGTTATAGACAATTAGCATTGGAACGAATCAATACGATTAGTTTTGTAAACGAACCTGTAACTGGCATTCCAATCGAGATTTATAAATACGCGATAAAAACAGATGCTACCCAGACGGCTTTAAGTGGTATTCATTTCTATTTGAACAGAACAAATACAACAACAATTACGGAAGAATCGATTGATCTTGGTACTACAAATTCTAATGGCTACATTCATAAGCAGTTGGAAAACGTGGAACCAGGAGACTACTATTTAGTAGAGACGGATGCACCATCCACTTATACGAACCCGGTCAACCCACGCAAGATTACGCTGAAAGCCGGCAATTCGAACCATTTTGAGGTTGCCAATGTTTACTCAACAAGTAAGTGGCACAGCTTAAAGATCAAAAAAGTGGATGCTAATACAAAAGATCCTTTGGCGGGCGTTGTATTTGAAGTATACGCAGATGCGAAATGTACAAAGCTGATCGAGACATTAAGTGCGACAGATGAGAATGGATATGCATATTCTTCCGTTTATGGAGATGACACTTTAAGCCATGTATGGGTAAAAGAGCGCAGTGATACCGTGCCGTATGGTTACAAAGTGAAAAATACACCATTGGAAGTAAGCGTATCCTCGGACAGCAGTGGCTATATCGAGCGAACAATTGAAAATACGCCGATGAAGAAAAGGCTCAGGATAAAAAAAGTAGATTCTTATACCGGCAACCCGTTGGAAGGTGCACAATTTACTTTGTATGCAGATATAGCATGTACAGTGGAAATTGCAGAGTCTATGCAAACGGGATCAGATGGCACGACGGATTTTGTTGATATTCCAGTAGCATATGAAAAAGTGTATATAAAGGAGACTATGGCACCAAAAGGCTATGATTTCGATGCGACACCACGGGAAGTGATATTAACTAACGATACGATAACGCAGACGATTACCTGGGAGAACAGTAGGAAGTGGACAGCAGTTAAGATTTATAAAACCGATCCATGGTGGCGTTCTATTTCTGGTGTGAAATTTGAAGTATATAAAGATCCTGAATGTACAGAAAAAGTTGTGGAAGCAGGAACTTTTACAACAGATGGAAGTGGAACGGCAGAATCGAGGGTTTTCCCATATACGCAGGATACCTATTATGTAAAAGAGGTTAGTGCTCCGGACTATTATGCTGCTAATATTGGACGAGTATTTCCAGTAAAAGTGGAAGTACTTGATGATCCGAAAAATACATCAAAAGTTTCATCCATAGAGATTATGAATGATGGCTCCCTTGATAAAATCACGGTCATAAAGAAAGCAAAAGGGACAGAAAAACCAATCAAAGGTGCAATATTTGAGATTTATCATGATAAGACCAGTACATCGCCGCAGGGAATCATAGGACCAACAGATGAAAATGGTAAAGCCACTGCAAAGACAACAAGATCAGCATTCGGTACAAGATATTATCTGAAAGAAGTTTATGTTCCAGCACCGTACAAGCTATCTGATGAGTGGATAGAAGTAAATGTATCGAATAGTACTAATTCGGCAGAGGTAACCGTCTACAACGAAACCGAACCAAGCAAGATCTCTCTCACCAAGACAGACAAGGCGACAGGCGAGAAACTTGCAGGAGCGGTCTTCGGAGCCTACCTGTCAGAGCAGGATGCGAAAAATGGCGAGAACAAGCAGTTTGAAATCGGACCGACATCCGCCAGCGGCTTTGCCGTATCAAAAGAATTTACCGCAAAGGCTTCCACCTACTACCTGAAAGAGATCACCGCACCAAAGGGCTATACCCTTTCAAGTGAGATACGTGCCGTAGACATCGTCGGGGGCGAGATCGTTGATGCAGGAACATTTGAAGATCAGAAAGAGGAAAACAGTGCTTTTATTGAGGTAACAAAAGTCAGTGCAGATGACGCAAACAAGAAACTTGCAGGAGCAGTCTTTGCTATTTACGATAACGAAGCATGCTCTGGCGAGCCGGTGCAGATCATGGATCCGACGGATGAAAATGGTTACAGTAAGTCAAAAGAGCTGTTAGTCACAAAAGACACCGAATTTTACCTGAAAGAGATCACCACACCGACTGGATACTACCAGTTGAAGGACAGTGTCAAAGTAACAGCAAAGATGAAAGACACAACACAGGTAACGATTGAGAATACACCGATCCCGACAACGACAGAAACAGCAGAGATCAAGATTAAAAAGACGGTGACAGACACAACGGATCCGCTTGCAGGAGCAGTCTTTGGCATTTACACAGATGGGCAATGTCAGAATCTGTGGATGGAGCTTCCGGCAACGGATGACAACGGCGAGGCAGTATCACCGACCTTTGAACTGGTACCGGGTACAGCATACTACGTGAAAGAGATTTATGCTCCGGCTGGTTATGAATTGAGCAATGAAGTGACAACCGTGAACGTAGTAGCTGGACAGAAAGAGTACGTTGTCGAGAGAACCAACACGCCGAAGTGGACGCAGATTCAGGTAAAGAAATACGACGCAGAGTCGAAAACGTTACTGAAAGGTGCAAAGTTTACTGTCTATGCAGATGTGGACTGCACAACGGCATTAGATACATTTACCACCGGATCGGATGGAATAGGAACATCAAAGCAGCTTTTGATGGATCAGGATGTATTCTATGTAAAAGAGACGGAAGCACCATCCGGTTATACAGCAACCAATGCCGTATGGAAAGTGACCGCAAAGGAAAATGATGTCTGCGCAATGCTGGAAGTTCCGAACGTTAAAGATTCGACGACCAATAAATTTGTTTACGTAAAAGTAAAGAAAGTAGAAAGTGGCACGAATAAGGCATTGCAAGGTGCATATTTCACAGTTTACAAGGATGCAGACTGCACAAAACCGGTAGTCGAAGTAGGACCGACGGACGTCAACGGCGAAGCCGTTTCCGTACAGTTCATCAAAGAACAGGATACCTACTGGATCAAAGAGAGCAAGGCACCGGACGGATATGTATTAAGTGATCAGGTACAGCAGATAACACCTGGCACAGATACAGCAAAGCTGCAAGCCGTTACTTTTGAAAACAGCAGACGTCAGATCAAAATCCGTGTCAATAAGACCGATGCAGAAACGGACGAACCACTGGCAGGCGCATATTTTAAAGTGTATAAGTCGAAGGAGGATGCGGATAAGCAGCAGAATGAGGTTTGCGAGATCGGACCGACTGATAAAAATGGACAGGCAGAGGCAACAATTGATTACGAGCAGAATACTTATTATCTGCGCGAGAGCCGGGAACTCACAGGATATGTGAAGTCTGACAGCGTCGATACGCTTGTGATCACAGGTGATACGACAGATTACTATGCAACCAACACACCGGAATATACGATGATCGGCATCAAGAAAATAGATGCAGACACTGGAGATGGATTGGCAGGAGCAGAATTTAATATCTACTCGGATTCGGAATGCACGCAGGAATCATTTGTCGGAGTCATCGGACCGACAGATGACAGGGGTTACGCATACAGTGACCAAATCCGGGCTGGCAGCAAAGAATTTTATCTGAAAGAGACAAAGGCACCGGATGGATATCCAATGCCGTATGACGACGACGTATATGGACCGGTAGATGGAAATGCGGTCGGAAATACGAAAGATCAGATTTCGGCACCATTTGAAATTGAAAACCAGAAGATTGAGATTTCATTTGATATCGAGAAGAGGGATATCAAGACGAAAAAACTGCTTGCCGGTGCAGCATTTGCTCTGTATAAAGATGCAGAATGCAGAGAGAAAGTCTTAGATTTCCAGTCAACAAAAGCAGATGGTGTATTTACGTCCGGAACATTCGAAGCCACACAGGAGGTTTACTATATCAAAGAGGAGACGGTTCCGCAAGGTTATCAGGAGCCGGATGGCCCGACAGAAGTAAATATTTACAAACTTCTTGGAATGGAGGAGTCAGATCGGAAAGTCACGATCATGAATGTACCGGAGAACACGAAGACGATCAAGGTAGCAGTGAATAAAATAGATGCTGTTACAGCGGAGCCGGTCGAAGGAGCAGTATTTGCGGTCTACGAAGATGAAAAGTGTACGAAGGAGATAACCAGATTACCGAAGACAGACCAAGGCGGTTATGCGCAGTCGGAGGAATTTGTATACACAGGAAGCCAGGACACCTATTACCTGAAAGAAGTGGGTGCACCAAAATGGTATCACGCCAATAATACCGTCATTCCATTCAAGGTGGAAACAAAGACGATTTCCGGCAAAGATGAGAACGGCAATTCGACAAGTGTAAACATACTTTATGTAGAACCGCAGACGATCAAAAACGAGCCGGAAATGACGCAGATCCAGGTGAAGAAGACAGATGCTGAGAGTGGAGATACATTAGCCGGTGCTTACTTCAAAGTCTATAAGACGATGGCAGATGCACAGAAGCAGCAGAACGAAGTCTGTGAGATCGGACCGACCGGAGCCGATGGAATTGCAGTATCAAAGAAGTTCCACCGTATGCAGGACGAGGTTTACTACATCAGGGAATCAAAAGCACCGGAGGGTTATGTAATATCAGACGAAATCAAAGAAGTGACAACAGAGGCAGAGCAGATATCCAATCCAGTTCTTTTTACAGATGAAAAGGCAAAGACCAAAATCCAGATCAGGAAGACGGCAGCTAATGGCATAACGCCATTGCAGGGAGCAGTATTTGAACTCTATGAGACAGCCGAATGTACCGGAAAACCGCTGCTGACATTACCGGCAACCGGAACGAACGGAATCGCAACGAGTGATTCTTTCCAGATTACACAGGAGTGGTATTACCTGAAAGAAAAAACCGCGCCGGCGGGATATGAAGTCAGCACGACAGTCATCCCGGTAAAACCGGAAAACGGAGCGACACTGACAGTCGGACCGATTTTAAATGGAAAAGCGGATGACATGGCAGAGATCCATATCTTAAAGAAAGAAGCTGGCAGCGACAAAGTTTTAGCAGGCGCTGTATATGGAATCTATCCATCGAAGGACTGCATAGCAGGAACCGAGATTGGAATGAGCGGACCGACCGATGCGGGTGGAAAGGCAGATTCCGGAAAATTTGTAAAGAAACAGAGTAGTTACTACCTGAAAGAGCTTCAGGCGCCGGAGGGCTATGAGTGCTCAGATACCGTTACAGAAGTTAATCTGGACAACGGAGAGGGGAGAGCAGGAAATCCGGTAACACTGTATGATACACAGAAGAAGTCGAAGATTCAGATTTACAAATATCAGACGACGACAGGAAGCCCGTTGCGTGGCATTACATTTACGGTCTATACGGATGAGGAATGCACCAAACCGTTTACAGATGTCAGCACCGCAGCAAATGGAACCCTGACGACCGGAGATGACGGATATGCAGTTTCAAAAGAATTTGTTCCAACACAGGAAATTTATTACATAAAAGAGACGGCAGTACCACAGGATTATTCCTTTACACTGCCAGATACCGTATGGGAGATTTCCGTGACGGCTGGAGAAACCGCAGAGATACAGATCGCAAACGGTGCTCTTGCAAAGATCTATGTGAGAAAAACAGCAAAGGATGATCCGAATACCACACTTTCCGGTGCAGAATTTGATATCTACAAAGATTTCGAATGTACGATGAAAGTGGGAAGCGTAGGACCGACAGATAAATTAGGCGAGGCTGTTTCCACAAGCTTTACAAAGGAGCAGGACATCTACTACCTGAAAGAAACAAAGGCACCGGACGGCTATAAACTGAGACAGGAACCGATCGCAGTAACGGTAACGAATCCTGACGATGACAGCAGCAAGATAAACTGGAATGTTGTGGAAGATGAAAAACTCGAAGGAAGCATTACCGTTAAGAAATTAGACCGCAACGAAAAACCGTTGCAGGGAGCCGGATTCCAGTTGGAAGTTTTCAATGGCGGAAGCTGGAGCACGGCGGTGGGAAATAAGGAAACCGATGCAGACGGTATTGTAAAATTTGAACATCTGGAACCGGGCAGATACCGGCTGACAGAAATAAAAGCACCGCAGGGCTTCAACCTGTTAAATTCTTCACGGGAGATCACGATTCCGTACGAGATGAATGTCGCAGATGTGACAGAGACACCGACAGGCTACACGGAGACGAAAGGTGATAAGATATATTTCTACGATATCACGCTGACGTTCTACAATTCGCTTCCGTTCAATGTCCCGGTGACAGGCGGTTCGGGCAATTTTGGAGCAGCCACAATCGGCATCCTGCTTATGGCAGGCACAGCCGCACTGCTCGCAGAGAAACGCCGGAAAAAGAAGAGAAGAGCCAGCTAATCTCTGGCTCTTCCAAAAAGGAATAATTAGAGCAATCCATTTATCAATAAAAAACATATAACAAATATACGAAAAGGAGAATGAGATATGAAGAACAAAAGCGTAGTGAAAAAAATCACTGCCATACTGGCAACTGCCTGCATGATGGTCGGCATGCTTGCAACAACAGCGATGGCAAAACCAGCAACAGAGCAAACAACAGGAAGTCTGACGATTAAGACAAGCACAGATCAGTCAAACTTAAAGGACTATGAGTTTGATCTGTATAAGGTTGCTGACATTACAGTTGATGCGAATGGAAGTATGACTTATGAAGCAACAACTGAATATGAGAGTATTTTAAGAACTATAGATTTAGAAGATCAGTCTGAAGTTGAGAAAAACTTAACAGCTTTATCTACAGTAAATAATAACAACGTAATAAGACATGTAAAAGGTAATGAAAGTCAAACTGAAATAACGATTAGCGGTCTTGCACTTGGCTATTACCTTGTAAAAGTAACAGCTCCAGAAGGTGCAGCAGCAACAAAAGATTTCTTAGTATCAGTACCATCAACAAAAACAGATGGATCAAATCTGGACTATACTCCGATAGTAACATTAAAGACATCAACTGTAGATGCTACCAAGAAAGGTAATATCTTAGATAAAGACGGTAAAGCGACAGAGTATAGAAGTGGTAACATTGGAGATACAATTAAATACACAATCGAAACACATGTACCAGATACAACAGGATTTGTTGAATACACATACACTATTATTGATACGATGAGCAAAGGCTTACAGTATAAGAATGGCTCATTATCTGTATCTTTGGGAGAAACAGGAAATACAACAACAATAGCTGCCTCTAACTATAATTTGACAACAACTACAGGTGAAAATGGTACTACAGTTATTACACTTGCATTTAATAAAACATTGTTTGTAGATGCTGCGACTAGAAAAAATAATAGTACTTACAAAGCAGGAACACCTTTACATGTCACATACGAAGCAACAATTACGAAAGACGCACTTGACAATAATTCAACTGTAACGAATAACGCAAAATTGATTTATAGTAACAATCCAGGTACTGATGGAATAGGAACAACAGGAGAAATTCCAACGAATGAAGTAAAACATTATACATATCATATCCAGTTAAATAAATCATTTGATGTTGAAGGCGGAAAAGGTAATTATTCAAAAGTAAGATTTACAATTGATAATGTGAAATTAAGTGAGAAAACAATCGGTACTCCAGGAGAATATGTTGTAGATCCAAAAGGTACAGTAACTAACTTGAGTCTGGATCCAAACAATGGAACATTAAAGATTTATGGTCTTGCTGAAGGTGAATACTACCTGACAGAGACAGCAACAGCAGATGGTTATAACTTATTAAGCAATAAGGTAAAAGTGGTCATTAAAGCTAACTATGATTCCAATGGAACCCTGATTGATAGTGATAGCAATACAGTTAATGTAAAGACACATTTTGTTGATACGAGCGTAGTCAACAAAAAAGGTTTCACTCTCCCATCCACTGGTGGACAGGGCATGGTAGCACTTGTAGCAGCAGGTATCTGCCTTATGACATTAATGGCAGCACTGATGGCACTTTACATGAAAAAACATCGGAATGCATAAATAATGAAAAAATGGATATTTCCCCTGTTGTTAGGACTTGGATTTTTGCTGGGACTTGGGATCACATTTTATCCAGCGGTGAGCAACTACCTGCTGGAGAGAAACCAGAGTGTTGCCATGCAGGGCTACATAGAGGAGCAGGAAAAAGTTCCGGATGAAGTCAGTGAGGAGCTGAAAGAAGAAGCAAGGGCATACAACAAAAAGTTACGGGAAGGGACTGTCGTACTGACAGATCCCTTCGATCCGGACGCTTTGAAATATGTGACGGACGATTACGAGAAGATGCTCGATACGGATGGAAGCGGGCGGATGGGATATCTTGAGATCCCATCCATCGAAGTGTATCTCCCGATTTATCACGGAACGAGTGAAGGCGTGTTACAGTCCGGGATTGGACATCTTGGAAACACATCGCTTCCGATCGGCGGAGAAAATACACATGCTGTTTTATCCGGGCATACCGGACTCCCGAATGCACGTCTTCTGACAGATCTTGACAAGCTGCAGGAGGGAGACCAGTTTTACATTCATGTGTTAGATGAGATACTGGCTTACGAAGTAGACCAGATCAAAGTGGTAGAACCGGATGATATCAGTGATATTTTCATTGAAGAGGGAGAAGATTATGTGACGCTGGTAACATGTACCCCGTACGGCATCAACTCCCATCGTCTGTTAGTCAGAGGGACAAGAGTCCCATATACAGAAGAAAAAAAAGAACATCAGGTCGATCGTCAGGAAGAAAGCACCTGGAAGCAGGCATACAAAGAAGCGATTGCAGAGGGCGTGAAATGGACACTCGTCGGACTTGCAATCCTGGCAGTCTTAGCAGGCGCAGGACACCTGATCGGTAAGGCAAAGAAAAAATCGGATAAGAAAAAGAAAGGAGGAAGCAGCGCATGAAAAAAACAGCGAAAAATGTGTTGGGTTTATTTTTCTGCATTCTGATGATCAGTATGTGTACAGGCACAATTCCTGCTTTTGCAGCTTCTTCCGGAATGATACATATCCAGTTAGAAGATCTTGATAGTGACAGTTCAGATAAAAAAGGCGTAAGCTTTGAGCTGTACTGTGTAGGAACCGTAGGGGACTCTGGCGAGCCGGTATTTGACACAAAATACAATATTACGGCTTACCCGAAGACGGCAGAAGAGACAGAGCAGGTGATACAGCAGATAAGCACAGCTCTGGACATTGACGCACAGGAAACTGCGGTTACAGATGAAAACGGAGAGGCCGTTTTCCGCGGTCTGGCAGATGGCATATATTACATCAAAGCAGTCAATGCAAAAGGCTACGGCACAGTGGAGCCAGTTTTGGTACATCTCCCGTTTTCCAGTGCCGGAACCGGTGCAGGCAGTCGGTTAGAGTATGAAGTATATGCGAAACCGAAAGCATCTGCCAGTCCATCTACCCCGGACAAACCGACAGATCCCGTAAAACCGAAGCAGCCAGACAATGAGAGAAGCAATCCGGAAACTAGCGATGGAACCAGCGGCAATACGAGTAACACAGTCCTGCTGTTCGGACCGAAGACCGGTGACAGCACCCCGATTGCAGGTGCATTGCTCTTACTTGCGGCAGCCATCGCACTCATTGCCTGGGCTGTTGTCCGAAAAAGAAAACAGAAATAGTGCAAACAGGCGACACTCAACTTCGGTTGGGTGTCGCCTGTTTTTTTATATTTTAAGAAAATCATATTTTA
>OODK01001687.1_pt1 | contig 9711 bp, 7 predicted proteins | sample 1671371 | NCBI WGS metagenome assembly OODK01 (sample SAMN06348150, study PRJEB24527) | human gut metagenome | biome: human gut; feature: ankylosing spondylitis patient; material: feces | host: Homo sapiens | place: China | collected 2015-10 | reverse complement strand
TTCTAAGGCAATACCGCATAATTCTAAGTGCCGATACGGCGAGCGAGGTGCGGCAGCTGCTAAGCCAAAAGCGCAGATAATACTTTGTGTATTATCGAGCATTTTGGCAACGCAGATGCCGTGCCGCACACCGAGCCGCAGCGAGGCGCTTCGGAGCGCAACCGCCGCTTGCGGCGGCTCTTGGCGCGGAGATCCGCCGGAGCGGTGCTTAAGCCGTAAGGCGGGAATTGTGCGGTGTTGCCCTAACACTTTGCGCCGGTCTGCACAGGCCGACGCTTTTCTTTTTATTCGCTATGCCCTTGCACTTCCCCGCACATTGTGTTATACTTGCTACCGTAAAACTGAATACGACAGCAGGTGCCTTTTGATGCCGCATTTTGCGCATAGAAAAGGGTAAAAGGGAAGCAGGTGCAAATCCCGCACGATCTCGTCACTGTGATAAGGGAGCCTGCCGCCAGGGTGCTTTTGCATCGGTCACTGGGTGTTTACCCGGGAAGGCGGCGGTGGGCGTTAATCTTTCAGCCAGGAAACCTGCCCGCTGCCGGGTACGGGGGCAAACGCCCCAGATCACGAGGAATTGGTTGTACCGTAAAGAACCTGTTAAAAGCACGGGGCCTTTTGTGTTGCCATTCTGCATGCAAAAGGCCTCGTTTTTTAGTGGGCCCATTCTGGTGTATGCCTTTTTGTGTCTGCGGCCGTCCTGCCCTGTACCGCCCATCGGTTATATAAGAAAGGAAGCAGAACGCATGAGAAGAATCAACTGGAAAAAGCCCGCCGCTGTGGCAGCTGCCCTGGCCCTGTCCACCGCACTACTGGCTGGCTGTGGCAGCACCGCCGCTTCTTCTGACAGCGTGGCCGAAAGCACCGCCGTCAGCGAGAGCACTGCAGAGGAAGCCGAAGAAGGAGATGCTGACGAGGTGGCCGCAAAGAACTGCGCAGACCTGATCGACGCCATCTACGTGCAGGAGCGCACCGATGACACCGACGCCCAGTGCGAAGCCGCCAAGGCTGCCTGGGATGCCCTGACCGACACCCAGAAGGAAATGGTCGAGGGTGAGAACGCTGACCCCGAGTACTTCGGCCGCGACACCGGCGACGCCAGCAAGGACGACCCCCGCAACGAAGATGAAATCGGCGAGAACGAGCTGCTGGTCGTCAGCTTTGGCACCTCTTTCAACGGCAGCCGCGCGGCCGACATCAAGGGCATCGAGGATGCTCTGCAGGCCGCTAACCCGGATTGGTCCGTCCGCCGCGCCTTCACTGCCCAGATCATCATCAACCATGTCCAGGCCCGTGACGGCGAGAAGATCGACAACATGAAGCAGGCCCTCGACCGCGCTGTTGCCAACGGTGTCAAGAACCTGGTCGTCCAGCCCACCCATTTGATGCACGGCGCCGAGTACGACGAGATGTGCGAAGCCATCGACGAATACAAGGATAAGTTCGAGAGCGTTTCCATCGCCGAGCCCCTGCTGGGCGAGGTTGGCGCTGATGCCACCGTCATCAACGAGGATAAGGAAGCCGTAGCCACCGCCATCACCACCGAGGCCGTCAAGACCGCCGGTTATGAGGATGCCGCGGCTGCTGCCGCCGATGGCACCGCTTTCGTGTTCATGGGCCATGGCACTTCCCACACCGCCAAGGTCAGCTACAGCCAGATGCAGACCACCATGGAGACCCTGGGCTATGACAACGTCTTTATCGGCACCGTTGAGGGTGAGCCGGAGGATACCGCCTGTGAGGCTGTCATCGAGAAAGTCAAGGAAGCTGGTTATACCAAGGTCGTCCTGCGCCCGCTGATGGTCGTTGCCGGTGACCACGCCAACAATGATATGGCCGGTGCGGACGAGGATTCTTGGCTGAGCCAGTTCAACGCCGCTGGCTGCTTTGACAGCGTCGACACCCAGATCGCCGGTCTGGGCGAGATTGCTGACATCCAGCAGATCTACGTTAATCACACCAAGGCCGCCATGGATGCCCTGAACGGCTGATTTTTTACGGCAACACCGCACAATTCCCGCCCTTCGGGCTTAAGCATCGCTCCGGCAGCTGCAAAGCACAATCTGCGTTGCAAAAATGCTCGAGAATACACAAAGTATTCTCTGCGCTTTTTGCTTAGCAGCTTGTACTTTTCGCTTGCCGTATCGGCACTTAGAATTATGCGGTCTTGCCTTACATTCTGCCCGAAGGGGAAAGCCTTCGGGCAGTTTTTGGTTTTGCTTACCCTTAATGCACGCATTTATAGGGGCCGATGCTCGTATTGGCCCGGTGCCGATATTGCCCTTGCAGTATACGTTGTAAACTTAAGGCAACGCCGCACAATTCCCGCCTTACGGCTTAAGCACCGCTTCGGCGGCTGCGGCACGGCATCTGCGTTGCCAAAATGCTCGATAATACACAAAGTATTATCTGCGCTTTTGGCTTAGCAACTGCCGCACCTCGCTCGCCGTATCGGCACTTAGAATTGTGCGGTATTGCCTTAATAAAATTAATGAAATAAGGTAGGAAAGTACACATGAAAAAGTTCCAGATCGTATCCCTGACCCTGGCCGCTGCCCTGCTGCTGGCAGGCTGCGGCGCATCCGAATCCGCCGCTGCCAGCGGGAGCACCAGCGAGGCGGTCTCCACCGTTGAGACCGCCCATGCTGAAAGTGAGAGCGAGAGCGAAGCCCCCGCCGCCGAGGCTGCCCTGCCGGACGACATCTACACTGCAGACTTTAACACCGACAGCAGCATGTTCCACGTCAACGAAGCTTGCAATGGCAAGGGCACCCTGACCGTGGAAAACGGCGAAATGACGATGCACGTCAGCCTGCAGTCCCAGAAGATCGTCAACCTGTATCTGGGTATGGCTGCTGACGCCCCTGACCATGAGGACGAATGGCTGCAGCCCACCATCGATACCGTGACCTACTCCGACGGCACCAGCGACGAAGTTTACGGCTTTGACATCCCTGTCGCGGCTGTGGACACCGACTTTCAGATGGCTATCCTGGGCACCAAGGGTACCTGGTACGACCATGTTGTCAGCGTGTCCAACGCTGTGCCCGCTGTCGATGGCGGCGATGCCGCTGCGGCGGAAGTCCCTGCCGACGGCACCTACACCTGCGCTGTCACGCTGGAGGGCGGCAGCGGCCGCGCTACTGTGGACAGCCCCGCTGCCCTGACCGTAGTCGACGGTGCCATGACCGCCACCATCGTGTGGAGCAGCCCCAACTATGACTACATGCTCATCGACGGCGAAAAGTACCTGCCCACCAACACTGAGGGCAACTCCACCTTTGAGATCCCCGTGGCCGCGCTGGACACTGCCCTGGCTGTCACCGCCGACACCGTTGCAATGAGCACCCCCCATGAGATCGATTACACCTTGACCTTTGACAGCACCACGCTGGCCGCTGCCGAATGAAGCGGCTTATAATGCTGGCTGCCCTGCCCGCGCTGCTGCTGGCAGGGTGCGCGGCCCAGTCAGCGGCCTCCGGCATGGAGACGCTGACCGTCACCGGCAGCTACCCCTTGCAGTACGCCCAGCAATTCACCATTGATGAGTGCGAGGGCGGCTATTACCTCATTATCATCGATGGTACGCGCTATCTGGTCGTGCCCGAGGGTGAGAATGCGCCAGCCGAGCTGGACGCGGACATTACCGTTTTACAGCAGCCTATCGAGAATATTTACCTCGTGTCCTCCTCCGCCATGGACCCCATCATCAGTATCGATGGGCTGGATACGGTGGCGCTTTCCGGCACGCAGGCCGATAATTGGTATCTGGATGCAGCCAAAACCGCCATGAAAAACGGCCAGATCGCCTACGCGGGCAAGTACAGTGCGCCCGATTATGAGACGATTCTTGCCGCCAACTGCGGCCTGGCCATCGAAAACACGATGATCTACCACACGCCCGAAGTGAAGGAACAGCTGGAAAAATTCGGGGTGCCGGTGCTGGTGGAGCGCTCCAGCTACGAGAGCGGCCCCCTGGCCCGGATGGAGTGGGTCAAGCTGTACGGCGTGCTGCTGGGCAAGACTGACGAGGCCGAGCAGGTCTTTGACGACGCCGTGCAGCGCATTGCACCGCTGGAAAATGAATCCTCCACCGGCAAAACCGTGGCGTTCTTCTCCATCACCTCCAATAATCTGGCCACTGTGCGCAAGGGCGGCGATTATGTCGCCAAAATGATCGAGATGGCGGGCGGCGACTATGTCTTCTCCGACCTGACGGACAGCGGCAACAACCTGGCCACCGTCAACATCTCGCTGGAGGATTTCTACGCCGGGGCCAAGGACGCCGATGTGCTGATCTACAACAGCACCATCGAGGGCGAGATCCGCACGATGGACGAGTTGATCGCCAAATGCCCGCTGCTGGCACAGTTCAAGGCCGTGCAGCAGGGCAACGTCTGGTGCACCGCGCAAAGCCTTTTCCAGCAAAGCATGGAGATGCCCGACCTGATCCTGGACATGAATAAAGTCTTTGCCGAGGGCACACCCGACGACAGTGAATTGAAATTTTTGACGAAAATCACCTGATAACTACCCCAAATGCCGCTTGCCCAACACTGTAGGGGCCGATGCCTGCATCGGCCCGCAGACGGGCAATGCCCGCCTTTACAAGCAAAATGCAAAGGATAACACCATGCACACCCGAAAGCGCCTGACAATTGCATACCTCGCTATGACGGCGGCTCTGTTGATGCTGTTTGCCCTCAACCTGTTTTGGGGCAGCGTGGCACTTTCGCCCGCCGATGTGGTCAGTGCCCTGCTGGGCCGTGGGCAGGATGTACTGACCAGCAACATTTTGCTGCAGCTGCGCCTGCCCCGCGCCGTCATGGTCGTTCTGCTGGGGGCAGCGTTATCGGTGGCTGGGTATCTGCTGCAAACTTTTTTTGCCAACCCCATTGCGGGGCCTTTCGTCATGGGCATTTCCAGCGGGGCCAAGCTGGCCGTGGCGCTGACCATGGTTGTGTTTTTAAACCGCGGCCTATTAACGAACTCCCTCACCTTGATTTTGGCTGCTTTCGCCGGGGCTATGGCTGCCATGCTGTTTGTGCTGGCTGTGGCACGCCGCGTGCAGCGCATGAGCATTTTGGTCATCTGCGGCGTCATGATCGGTTACATCTGCTCCGCCATCACCGATATTGTGGTGGCCTTTGCCCAGGATTCCAACATCGTCAACCTGCACAACTGGTCTATGGGCAGCTTCTCCGGCATGACCTGGGGCAATGTGGGCACGGCGGCCACCATTACGCTGCCCTGCCTGGCGGCGGCGTTTTTACTGTCCAAGCCCATGGCCGCCTACCAGATGGGTGAATCCTACGCCGCCAGCGTAGGCGTTTCGGTGCGCAGCTTTTCGGTGTTGCTAGTGCTGCTGTCCAGCCTGCTGGCGGCCTGTGTCACAGCATTTGCCGGGCCAATCTCTTTCGTCGGCATTGCGGTGCCGCACCTGGTCAAGCAGTCGTTAGGCAGCGCCAAGCCGCTGCATGTGCTGCCGGGCTGCGCCTTGGGCGGGGCATCGTTCTGCCTGCTGTGTGACCTGATCGCCCGCAGCCTGTTTGCGCCGACGGAGCTGTCCATCAGTTCGGTCACGGCGGTATTTGGTGCGCCGGTGGTCATCTGGCTGCTGGTGCGCCACCACAGCGGGGAGGGGACAACATGAGCTACTGCGAGACCCAAGGCCTTGCTATCGGCTACGGTGCCCCGCTGCTACGGGACATCTCTCTGCAGGCCGAGCGCGGCAGGATTTTGGCCTTCATCGGCCCCAACGGTGCGGGCAAATCTACCTTATTAAAAACGCTGGCCGGTCAGCTGGCGGCCCAGAGCGGCGCGGTATTGCTGGACGGCAAAACGCTGACCACCTACACCCCCAACGCACGCGCCCGCAAGCTGGCACTGATGCTGCCCCACATGGCACGCACCGAGCTGACCACCTGCTTTGACGTAGCCGCCGCTGGCCGCTACCCCTACACCGGGCGACTGGGCATCCTCTCGGATGAGGATAAGCAGCAGGTGCGTGACGCCCTGCATCTGGTACAGGCAGACGAACTGGCCGCGCGGGATTTCACAAAAATCAGCGACGGTCAGCGCCAGCGCGTATTGCTGGCCCGGGCGGTCTGCCAGCAGCCGGAGATCTTGCTGCTGGACGAGCCTACGTCTTTTTTGGATGTAAAAGGCAAGGCTGAGCTGATGGCTGTTTTGCAAAAGCTGGCCCACGAGAAGAATGTGGCCATCATCGTGACCCTGCATGAGCTGGAACTGGCCCAAAAGCTGGCCGACGCGGTCGTCTGCGTTTCGCCACAGGGCGTTTCCGGTGTGCTTACGCCCAAAGAGGCGTTTGCAAGGGAAAATATCTGCCACCTGTTCGACCTTTCGGACGAGCAGTACACTGCCCTGTTTAGCGAAAAGCCCAAACCAAAATTTGAGCATTACATCCGCAGCGGGCAAAAACTGCTGCGCTGCGGCTACACCACCGGCACCTGCGCAGCGCTGGGGGCGGCGGGGGCGGCCCGTCTGCTGCTGACCGGCCACACGCCAGAAAGCGTCGGCCTGCGTACCCCCAAGGGCATCGTAGTCGAGGTTGCACCCCGATTCTGCCGCCGCACGGCAACCGGCGCGGAGTGCGCCATTGTAAAGGATGGCGGAGATGACATTGATGCCACCACCGGCCTGCCGGTCGTTGCCGAGGTTACGCTTCTGCCTGATGCCCCGCATACCGTCACCATCGACGGCGGCGCAGGCGTGGGCCGTGTGACCAAACCCGGCCTGGACCAGCCTGTGGGCGCAGCGGCCATCAACCACGTGCCGCGCCAGATGATTACCGAAGCATTATTAAAAGAAGCCGAGACCGCCGGTTACAGCGGCGGCTTCTCGGTGATCATCCGCATCGAGGGCGGCGAACAGGCCGCTAAGCGCACCTTTAACCCGCGCCTGGGGATCGAAGGCGGCCTGTCGGTGCTGGGCACCAGCGGCATTGTGGAGCCGATGAGCCAGCAGGCGCTGCTGGATTCGTTGCAACTGGAAATCCACCAGGCCGCCCTGCACAGCCGCCGCCTGATTCTGGCCCCCGGCAACTATGGGCTGGATTACCTGGCCCAAAACTACCCGGAACTGCATGAGATCCCTATTGTAAAAGTCTCCAATTTCATTGGGGAAGCGTTGGATATGGCCGCAGCAGAACATTTTGCGGAAGTCCTCCTTGTCGGCCATGTGGGCAAGCTGGTCAAACTGGCGGGCGGCATCATGAACACCCACTCCAAGCAGGCCGATTGCCGCACCGAGCTGTTCTGTACCCATGCGGCACTCTGTGGGGCGGATACGGCAACCTGCCGCGCTCTGATGGATGCCGCTACCACCGACGCATGCCTGGATATTTTAACCGCTGCCAACCTGAAAAAAACCGTAATGGCAAGCCTGCTGCAGGCCATCCAACTGCATTTGGACCGCCGCGCGGCGGAAGCCTTCACGGTAGGGGCGGTACTTTTCTCCAACCAAAGCGGCCCGCTGGGCCAGACCCAACAGGCCGAAAAACTGCTGCAAAGCTGGAAAGGAAACTGACATGGTACATTTTGTGGGGGCGGGCCCCGGCGCACCAGATCTTATCACTCAGCGCGGCGCGGCTCTGCTGCAGACGGCGGATTGCATCATCTACGCGGGCAGCCTGGTCAACCCGGCCCTGCTGGGGCTGGCCAAGGCGGATTGCACCATCTACAACAGCGCCGAAATGACGCTGGAGCAGGTGCTGGCCGTGATGCGCAAAAATGAAGCAGCGCACAAAATCACGGTGCGCCTGCACACGGGCGACCCTTGCCTGTACGGTGCCATCCGGGAGCAGATGGACGCCCTGGACGCCGACGGCATCCCCTACGATGACACCCCCGGCGTGTCCAGTTTTTGCGGGGCAGCCGCGGCCCTGAACGCCGAATATACCATGCCCGGCGTGAGCCAGACGGTCATCATCACCCGCATGGAGGGCCGTACCCCGGTGCCCGAGGGCGAGCGCCTGGCCAGCCTGGCCGTGCATGGGGCCACTATGGTCATTTTCCTGTCCATTGGTCTGGTGGACAAAGTGCAGGCCGCGCTTTTGCAAGGGGCTTACACCGAGGCGACCCCCGCCGCCGTGGTTTACAAAGCTACTTGGCCGGAGCAAAAGACCGTGCACTGCACCGTGGGCACCTTGGCCGCCAGCACCCGCGCGGCAGGCATTACCAAAATCGCGCTGATCGTGGTGGGGGACTTCCTGGCCGCGCAGTACGACCGCAGCAAGCTTTATGACCCCACTTTTACCACCGAATACCGCAAAGGAGCGCCGCAATGACCTGCGCGTATCTTGCCTTTACCAGCAAGGGACTGGCGCTGGCCCGGAAGCTTGCGGCGGCCCAGCCTGGTGCTGTGGCCCGCTGCGGCGAAAACGGAGTGACCCTTGCCAATTGGACTGCTGCGCAGTTTGCACAAAGTGACGCGCTTGTTTTTGTGGGGGCTGTCGGCATTGCCGTGCGAGCCATCGCGCCTCACTGCCGCAGCAAGGCCACTGACCCCGCCGTTGTAGTGCTGGATGAGTGCGGCCGCTTTGCGATCCCGCTGCTCTCCGGCCATCTGGGCGGTGCCAACGATCTGGCCCGTCGGCTGGCGAAAGCATGCGGCGCGGTGCCGGTCATCACCACCGCCACCGACGCCAACGGTGTGTTTGCCGTGGATGAGTGGGCCAAGCACCAGCACTGCCTTGTGGCCGAGCCGGCGCGCATCAAAAAGGTAAGCAGCGCCCTGCTGGCGGGCCGTACCGTGCGCTTTGCCAGTGATTGGCCGATACAGGGCACACCGCCTGCCGGTGTGGAACCGGCTGGTGATGCCGCACAGGCAAGTTTTGCCCTGACGATAACCCCGACGATGACGTCCAACGCCCTGCACATTATCCCGCGTATTGCTGTATTGGGCATCGGCTGCAAGCGGGGTACACCTGCCGACAAGCTGGCGGACGCATTTGCTGCCTTTTGCGCCGAAACGAAACTGGCCCCGCAAAGCATTGCCGCCGCGGCCAGCATTGACTTAAAAAAGGATGAACTTGGCCTGGCGGAATTCGGCCAAAAGCAGGGCTGGCCCGTTACTTTTTATACCGCCGACGAACTGCGCGCCGCGCCGGGGCAGTTTGCCCATTCAGACTTTGTGCAAAGCATCACCGGCGTGGATAACGTCTGCGAGCGCGCCGCTGTGCTGGCCGCAGGCGGCCCCGTGTGGGCGCACAAATGGGCGCGGGACGGTGTAACTTTTGCCGTGGCACTACGCCCCTTTACCCCGGATTGGAGATGGAACGATGGCTGACGCAATGTTGTACGTGGTGGGCCTTGGCCCCGGCGACGCCCGCTACCTGACTGCCCAGGCGCAAACCGCCTTACAGGCCGCCGACGTGCTGTGCGGCTACACGGTCTATATCGACCTGGTGCGCCCCCTGTACCCGGACAAAGAAGTGTATACCACCGGCATGACGAAGGAAATCGACCGCTGCCGCTGGGCGCTGGAGACTGCGCAAAGCGGCAAGACGGTAGCGTTGGTCTGCTCCGGCGATGCGGGCGTGTACGGCATGGCCAGCCCGCTGCTGGAACTGGCACAGGGCTACCCAAGCGTGACGGTGGAGATCGTGCCCGGCCTGACGGCGGCCTTAAGCGGCGGCGCGGTGCTGGGCGCTCCATTGGCGCACGATTTCTGTGTGATCTCCCTTTCGGA
>OODK01001676.1_pt1 | contig 9773 bp, 10 predicted proteins | sample 1671371 | NCBI WGS metagenome assembly OODK01 (sample SAMN06348150, study PRJEB24527) | human gut metagenome | biome: human gut; feature: ankylosing spondylitis patient; material: feces | host: Homo sapiens | place: China | collected 2015-10 | reverse complement strand
TAATTCCATATAGATGTACCTGTCCTTTCTGAATGTTGTGTTTGATGGTTGGTTTTGGGTTCTGGTCTGGAAGCCGGAGGGGAACGCTCCGGCGGTGGTGATTTCTTCGTGGTATCACATCCTTTCTGGTTTTAGGGTAAAAAAATAGACGCTCATTTCTGAACGTCTGAATTGATACACTGGAAAGGCGGAATATTTGCTTTATCCTCTATATTTTTGTATATGTTGTACTTACAAGGTCGCCCCAGAGCAAAAAGCCAGAACAACCTACGACAACCTTCTCCGCCTGATCGACGACCCGGATGTTCGCGAGCCGCTCAAATTCCTGCGAGAACGAGAAGTCGTGCATTTCCAGCGGTTCGGAGATGCGCTGCGCGTTGTGCAGGATAATCTGGATGCCAAGAACTACTACGCCTACAACCCGTCCATCGACATCCGGCCCAAAGAGAAATAACGCATTTGCAAGGAGATGGTCCCTGACCGTCTCCTTTTTTGTGCAAATACTGCATCAATCCGGGGTACTGTGCAAAACAAATTTGAACACTTTACTATGTAAAGTGTCTTTTCTTTTCCGTGCATTTCTGCTATAATGCTATTAAGTAGCGCATATTATATATTTGCCTGATCACTATCGGACAGGCCTTCGCATAAATTTCAGTAAGTAGGGGAACAAGCATGAAAGAACAGAAATTGGTCATCACCGGTATGGGCGCTGTTACGCCGATCGGTATTGGTGTGGACGCATACTGGTCCGCACTGGTGGAGGGACAATGCGGTGTAGGAAAAATTACCCGCTTTGATGCATCCGAACTGCCCGTGCAGATCGCGGCAGAGCTGAAGGACTTCGATCCCGCTGCCTATATGCCGAAAACGCTGGCCCGCACGATGGACCCGTTCATGCAGTTTGCCTTTGTTGCGGCCGAGGAGGCTCTCAAGGACAGTGAGCTGCCCATCGAGAGCGAAAGCGACCGTATCGGCATCGTCATGGGCACTGCAATGGACGGCGTTACCACCGTTGCACAGACGCAGGCTGCGTTCGACACAGGCAAGCGCGTCGGCCCTCGCTTTGTGCCGATGACCATCGGCAACATCGCTGCCGCCCAGATCTCGATTGCACACGGCATTCACGGCCCGAGCCTGACGCTCAACACGGCATGCTCGGCAGGCGGCGACGCCATCATGACTGCAGCGATGCTGCTCCGCTCCGGCGAGGCAGACGCGGTTCTGGCAGTCGGCGGCGAGAGCATTCTGTGCCCGATCGTCGTTTCCGGTCTGTCGCAGGCCAAGGCGCTTTCCCGCCGAAACGACGACCCCGAGCAGGCGTGCCGCCCGTTTGACCTTGACCGAGACGGCTTCGTTATCGGTGAAGGCGGCGGCGCTCTCCTGATCGAGACCGAGGAGCATGCACTCGCCCGCGGCGCAAAAATCCACGCCGTACTCGCCGGTTACGCGAATACCTCGGATGCACACCACGTTACCGCGCCCTGCCCGGACGGCGAAGGCGCTTCCCGCTGCATGAAGCTGGCGCTCAAGAAGGCCGGCATGCAGCCGTCCGACATTGGCTATATCAACGCGCACGGCACGTCCACGCCGCTCGGCGACAAGGCCGAAACGCTGGCGGTCAAGGCCGTGTTCGGCGGCCGTGAAAGCGCACCGCCGATGAGCTCCACCAAGTCCGCGACCGGCCACCTCATGGGCGCCGGCGGCCTGACCGAAGCCATTGCCTGCATCAAAGCCATCGAGGAAGGCGTTCTTCCGCCTACCCTGCACCTGGCAAAGCCCGATCCGGAATGCGATCTGGATTATGTGCCGAATACCGCGCGCAAGGCGGAAATCAACGCTGCAATGAGCAATTCGCTCGGCTTCGGCGGACAGAATTCCAGCCTGATTGTTGCCAAATACGAGAAATAATTCCTATCAAGAATACGCAGTTAGTGATTATGCATCCTTAAAATTGCGAATCTTTATCCTATTGCAAATAAAAATAACAGGGACATCGGCATGTAGCTTGTGTCCCTGTAAGATTTTTCTTCTTGCAATTTCGTGATTATGTGGTATTATAATATTCGCTAAGTAGTTTTTAACTCTATATTCAACCATCCCCTGAGGTAATTATGAATTGCTAATTCCCCATACAAATTATTAAGAGGTGATCCCTTGAGTCACGAATATACCTATGATATTTCCATGTTCCGCGACACATTTGAAACCCGTTTCACCTATCTGAACGGTTTTCTGCGCAATGTTTCGCGTTTCGGCAGCCGACCGGCACTCTTTGACCCGCGTTCCAACCGCCGCTGGACCTACCGCGAACTGAACGCCGAAGCCAACCGTCTGGCGCATGCGCTGCGCGCGGACGGCGTCGGCAAGAACGATGTTGTCATGTTCACCCTGCTCAATTCGCCGGAGTTTGTTTTCTGCTATCTGGCGGCGCACAAGATTGGTGCGGTCGCGTGTCCGGTCAACTACCGGCAGGGCGCAGGCGAGATTGCACTCGTCATTGATGACAGCACGCCCAAGGCTTTCATCTACGATGCCGAGTTCGGCGAGCTGTCCGGCGGTGCGCTCGACCTGTGCGAGAACAAGCCTGCCATCAAGATCGTTGTCGGCGCAGACGATGCCGTACCTGCCGGTCAGGTGCGCTATGCGGATTACGTTGCCGATCAGCCGGAGAACGACCCGCCGATCGACTTCGACCCGCACATCTACGACGAGACCACCCGTCTGTACACTTCCGGCACAACCAACCGTCCGAAGGGCGTGCCGATCAACAATATCAACGAGGTGCTTTCCGCGCATGACGTTATGATGCACTTCCCTCTCGGTCCGACCGACCGCACGATGAACATGACCCCGTGGTTCCACCGCGGCGGCATCCACTCCGGCGGCCCGTGCCCGACCCTCTATGCGGGCGGCGAAGTTGTCATTCTGCGCGATTTTGCATCGAAGCGCTGCCTGGAATATGCCGCGAAGTACAACATCTCGTTCCTGATCGGTGTACCGACCATCATTGCCATGCTCGCCCGCACGCAGGAGCGCACCCCGCACGACCTGTCCGCGCTGCGCGGCATTGTCACCATGGGCGCGCCGTTTGAAAAGAGCGCATGCGAGAAGTACATGAAGCTGCTCACGCCGAACATTTTCAACGGCTACGGCACGACGGAATCCTTCTGGAACACATTTCTGCGCCCGTTCGACCTGCCGGATAACGCAGGCTCGGCCGGCCGCTCGTGTACGGATGACGAGGTCCGCATCGTAAAGCTGCGCGAGGACGGCTCCCATTCCGAGCCGGACGACCTGGTCCCGCACGACAACGTGGCCGAGGGCGAGATCATCATCTCCTCTCCGGCAAAGAGCGCATTTTGTTACTATAATAACCCGGAAATGACCGAACAGAAGTTCTACAAGGGCTTTCTGTACACCGGCGACGTCGGCACATGGGACGAGAACGAGTTCGTCACCGTGCGCGGCCGCAAGGACGATATGATCGTTTCCGCAGGCGAGAACATCTATCCGCCGCAGATCGAGGCCGTGCTGAACGACCATCCCAAGGTCGCAGAGAGCGCCGTTATCGGTGCGCCGGACAAGCTGCGTGGCGAAGTTGTTGCGGCATATGTTGTGCCGAGCGATCCCTCCCTCACCGTTGAGGAGCTGAAGGAGTACTGCACGAACAGTCCCATGTTGTCCTCGTACAAGTGGCCGCGCATCTACAACATTGTCGATTCCCTGCCGCACACCGCGACCGGCAAAATCATGCACCGCGCCCTGCGCAACAAGGCTTAACAGCCGTTCCCTATTGTTAAAATACGGAGGGCAAGTCATTCATCAGAAATGACAAGCCGGATAAGGTGACAGGTTGAAATACCTGTTCCTTATCCGGCTTTTTTGTATGTATGGAGAATGGAAAATGACATGAACTTATGTCATCCGTTCTCCATTTTATTTTACAAAATCAAAGAAGGGCAGCCACCGGCCGCCCCTGCAGAATGTTATCCTATACAATAATTACCAACTGCTGATCTTACAAAAGTCCCTGCAGTGAATAAACTGCCGCCAGCGCCAGCAGAATGGCGATCAGCGTTTTCAGCACGCGCAGGAATCGTTCTCTTGTAACAAACCGCCGCCAGCCTGTCGGCTTCGGGTCCGGAGGAAGCATTTCGTCCGGTGTCGGCTTATGGTCGAGCAGCCTCACGTCGCAATCCTTGCATTTACGAACATTCTCGACGTATTCTGCGCCGCATTTCGGGCACCAAGGCATAATTTGTTACTCCTTCCAGATGAAAATCGGCAGCGGCGGATCATTTTTGCGGTTCATCCACTCACAGCCGAGCACGGTATAGGTTCGGTCGTCGAGTTCCCGCAAGTGAGCCAGAATCGCGTCGCGCTCCTCATAGCCGTTTTCCTTGCCGTAATAGAGCGCAAGCGCCATCAATCCGCCTTTTTTGAGCAGCTTCAGTCCCGCATCAACAGCAGGCAGTGAAGTCTCTGCGGTGGTGAATTTTGTCGGGTCTCCGCCGGGCAGACGGCCGAAATTGAACACGATGCAATCCACTGTCTCCGGTTCGGCGTAGTGCGCCATGTTAGCGTGGCTGTCGAGGTAAACCTCGGCGCTGAGGTGCTCCTTCGCCAGCAGCTCACAGGTCTGCCGGACGGCATCCTCCTGCACATCAAAGGCCAGCACACGGCCGTTTTCGCCTGTCAGACAGCACAGCAGTGCTGTGTCTCTGCCCTTGCCCGCAGTCGCATCAATACAAAAATCACCTTCCCGAACCTGCCGCCGGAGTACATCATGCACAACCGAAAGTGTGTTCATGCTCTGCCCTCCTCAAAAGCGGCCGCCGCCGAGCGCGCGCGCGATTTCGTCCCGCGCAGCCATGAGCGGCGCACGCAGCTCTGCCACGCGCTGGTCGGTCATGCGGCTGACCGGCGCAGACAGCGAAATCGCGTAGGACGCGCGTCCGCGGTAGTCCGGAATGGCGGCCGCAATGCAGCGCACGCCAAGCTCGTTCTCCTCATTGTCGAGCGCGTAACCAAGCTGACGCACCTTGTCGATCTCACGGAAAAACGCGTCCTCATCGACGATGGTGTGCTCGGTCCACGCATGCACATCGCTGTGCTGCCACACGTCGCGCACCTCTGCGGTGTCCCATGTGGCAAGAATTGCCTTTCCGACGCCCGTACAGTACAGCGGCAGGCGCATGCCGATGCGCGAGAACATGCGGATGGCAGACGAGCCGTTATCCACTTTATGGATGTACACAATGTCCTTGTCGTCGCGCATGACAAGGTGAACGGTCTCATCCGTGCACTGCTCGAGCCGTTCAAGCGACGCGCGTGCTCTCTCAACAATATCCAGATTATCCACAATATAGCTGCTCATCTCGCACAGGCGCATACCGGCGCGATAGACGCTGGTTTCCGCGTCGCGCTGCACATAGCCGCGCGCACACATGCTGGACAGCAGACGGTGAACCGTGCTTTTGTGCAGGCCGGTTTCCGCAGACAGGCTGCCGATGCTCATGCCGTTGCGGCTGCGGCACAGAGTTTCCAGCAAATCGAATGCGCGGTCGAGCGATTGAACGGTCGATTGCTCCGCCATGAAAACGCTTCCCTTCGTTCCGTATTATAAAACACATCTCCATTATACAGCAAAGCTGCACAAAAAACAAGGGATTATTTTGGTGTGGTCGCCAAACGGGGTCGATCGCTTGCGAAGCGAACGGAATCTTGCCTGCCCGTCGAGGGCACAAGAAGGAGGACACCGAGGTTTCCTCCTTCTTGTGAATCATCCACTTTCCTAAGAGGGCACGGCGAAATTTGCAGAGCTGAGACTATAGGGGAACGGCAGTCGGGTTACTCTACCGTTCATTTCGTGAAATATTCGCAGTTCACAGATAGATTACTGCTACACAGGTGGTTTACTCTCCGCAGAGCGCGGCATAACAGTGCCGCGCAACCCGTTGGCACGTTGTAACAGACAGCACCTACGAATAAAGCTGCTGATAAACGCTATCTTGCAGGGAACGAAATTTCTCCTTTTACAAAGCAAAACCACAGTCAAAACGACTGTGGTCTGCGTAAAATGTTTGAATCAGACGTTGAAACGGAACAGAACAACATCGCCGTCCTGCATCACATACTCCTTGCCCTCGGAGCGAACCAGACCCTTTTCGCGGGCAGCAGCCAGCGAGCCAAGCTCGATGAGGTCCTTATAGTTGATAACCTCAGCGCGAATGAAGCCGCGCTCGAAGTCGGTGTGAATCTTGCCGGCAGCCTGCGGCGCCTTTGTGCCCTTCTCGATGGTCCACGCGCGGACCTCCTGCTCGCCGGCGGTAAGGTAGCTCATCAGGCCGAGCAGGTCGTAGCAGACCTTGATCAGACGGTCCAGACCGGACTCGTGCAGGCCGAGTTCGGACAGGAACATCTCCTTCTCCTCTGCGTCCATGCCGGCGATATCCTCCTCCAGCTTTGCGCAAATCGGCAGAACCATCGCGCCTTCTGCGTCTGCAATGGCCTGTACTGCCTTGAGGCGCTCGTTCTCGGTATCGTTGCCGGTAAAGCCTTCCTCGTCCATGTTTGCTGCGTAGATGACCTTCTTCGCGGACAGCAGGTCACTCTCACCGATGACGCGGTCAATGTCCTCGTCCTCGCCAAAGCCCTCGAAGGTGCGGGCGGTCTTGCCCTCCTCCAGATGCGCCTTCAGGCTCTCGAGGATCTCCACGTCACGGAGCAGCTTCTTGTCTGCCTTCGCAGCCTTGCGGGTGCGGTCGAGACGGCGCTCGAGGTGCTCGATGTCCGCAAGGATCAGCTCGAGGTTGATGGTCTCGATGTCACGGGCCGGATCGACCGAGCCTTCAACATGCACGATGTTCTCGTTGTCGAAGCAGCGGACAACGTGAACGATAGCGTCAACCTCACGGATGTGGGACAGGAACTTGTTGCCCAGACCCTCGCCCTTGCTTGCGCCGCGCACCAGACCGGCGATGTCCACGAACTCGACCACCGCAGGCGTGGTCTTCTTTGCGTGATAGAGATCGGTCAGCGGCTGCAGACGCTCATCCGGTACAGCGACCATGCCGACGTTCGGGTCGATGGTGCAGAACGGATAGTTTGCGCTTTCCGCGCCCGCCTGCGTAATTGCATTGAACAAGGTGGACTTGCCGACGTTTGGCAGTCCGACGATGCCGAGTTTCATAATATAATTCCTCCAACTTTATAAGGGGATTTTCTGCTCCCCGTTTTCTGCATAAAAATAGTATACCGCTTTCGCTGGAATTTTGCAATGTTTTGCGCTATACTAAAGATACCAATTTGTCTGCAAGAGGTGAAAAGCCATGCCTTCTTATGTCACTTACCATATTTTTGCGGCTACCGTACAGCGCGTAACCAGTGATTCGGTCGCCCATATCGCGTCCTCCTACCCGGCAGCCTACCGATGGGGCTCGCAGGGATCGGACCCGCTGGCGCTCTATCACGCGCCGTTCCCGTCCGCGCTGCGCAGACTGGCGAACCGCGTCTGCACCGAGCCGCCCGCGCCGCTGTTCGAGTCACTGTGCAAAGCCGCCGTTGCGTCGCACAACACGGCTGCACTCGCGTATGTATTTGGATTCTGCACGCACTATGCGCTCAGCCGCGTAACCTATTCGTTTGTTTCCGCACAGGCGGACAGGCTGTCGCAGTTCATGCCGGGCTACTCTGCCGAGGCACGCCGCCATTTAGTCGAGAGCGACATCGACGGTGTGATGATCGCGGATTTTGTCTCGGACACGCCCGCCGAGTACGAGGCGTACCGTCAGCTGGAGCCGGATGCGCCCGAGTCCCCTCTCGCGGCGAAAATTCTGGCGCAGGCCCTGCGGGAGACGTATGGCGTGCACATCACGCCTGCCGCCGTCTACCACTCGATGAACGATATGCGCCGCATGCACCATCTCGCGCATCAGGGCGCCTCTGCGCTCAGCCGTCTGCAGCGGTTCGAACACCTGATCGGCAAATCCGGTTTTGCGTCCTCGCTCATCCGTCCGACAGAGCCGCTCGCGGCGGACTGCACCAATCAGGAGCACCGTCCGTGGACATCCCGCACCGGCGAGCGAACGGATTCCTTCTCCGATCTGTTTGATGCCGCCGTGCCGCTGGCAGTCTCGCTGCAGCGTGCCGCTCTCGACCGCTATTATCAGCAGAAGCCGCTCGATCCGCGCTTTTTCCCCACGGATTTTACGGGCACACCCATCAAAAAGTAAAAATTTAACAACTTAGCGACAGGTTTCGTATGACTTCGCTCCCTGAAATGGGTATTCTTGGTGCTGTTACCAAACTGTAACCATTGAAAGGAGTGAATATGGCGCACATCATTCCGCCATACTACCATCATGCGAAACCTGTTATCTTTTGTTTTGGGCGTGATTTCACGCCTGTTCTACCTGCTTCTGCGGCTCATCCTGCTGCTCGACCGCACGATCTGCCGCATATACGACCTGCCGGTCCGGAGCCGGTTCGCCGGTGTTCTGCGGCAGGCAGGCCGCCGCCGTTCGGTCTGTGCGCTGAGCGTATTCGGACTGCTGTTCCTGCTGCCCGCTCTGCTGCTGACCAGGCCGGGCACGCTGCTGCTTGCGGACGGTCAGCCGCTCGGTGTTATCGAGGACAGCGCAACGCTGCTGAACGCAGTAAACGCGGTTGAATCCAGCGCATCCGCTGTTTCCGGCACGGACTATTACCTGCCGCTGCGCCTGCAGGCCAGGCCGGTGCGGACAGCCGCTCCCCTGCTGACGCAGGAGGAACTCGAGCACAATCTCATCACTGCCAGCGGTGAACTGGACACGCTTGCCGTCATTTCGGTGGACGGCAAACAGACCGCCATTGCCGCCGACACGGACGGCGCGCAGGCCGCGCTCGACCGGATCAAGGCCGCGTACACGACAGCGGCAGACGAAAACGTACACTTCCTGCAGACCGTCCGCGTGGACAAGGCCGTTGCGCCAGCCGCGCTTGCAGAGACCGATTCCGCGCTGTATGATACCCTGTCGCAATGCCTTGATGTGACTGCGACCCGCGCCGTCACCTACACCGAACAGATTCCGTTCGACACCGTGACGCAGGAGAACGAAAATCAGGACCAGACTTACCGTGAGACCGTTCGGCAGGGCTGTGCAGGCACAGCGCAGGTCACCGCCGAGATTGAAACCGTGGACGGCGAGGAGCGCACGCGCACCATCCTTGCGCGCACCGTGCTCCGGCAGGCCACCGACGAAATTGTCGAGGTCGGCACGCGCAATGTCGGCATCGGCACCGGAGAATTTGCCGTGCCGCTGACCAGCTACACGTTCACCTCGGCATTCAAGTACCGCTGGGGCCGCCTGCACGGCGGCGTAGACCTCGCCGTGGACGAAGGCACGCCGGTCTATGCCGCGGATAACGGCAAGGTCATCGTCGCGGAGGACTCCGGCAACGGCTACGGCAGCTATATCATCCTCGACCACCAGAACGGCTTCAAGACGCTGTACGGGCATAACTCACAGCTGCTCGTGTCGGTCGGCGATGTAGTCGGCAAGGGAGATAAAATCGCGCTTTCCGGCAATACCGGCAACTCCACCGGCCCGCATCTGCATTTTGAGGTGCAGGTCAATGATGAAAAGGTAGATCCCACTCAGTATGTGCAGTTGAGTTAACCGGTGAAGTAATGGAAAATTGAGAATGGAGAATGGAAAATGACGCTATCCCTGCGCGAGTTCCATCCTCGCCGCGTGGAAGTACGCGCTGCGCGCGTTATTATATCGCGC
>OODK01001670.1_pt1 | contig 9805 bp, 8 predicted proteins | sample 1671371 | NCBI WGS metagenome assembly OODK01 (sample SAMN06348150, study PRJEB24527) | human gut metagenome | biome: human gut; feature: ankylosing spondylitis patient; material: feces | host: Homo sapiens | place: China | collected 2015-10 | reverse complement strand
GTTAAAATTAATCGGTTCGAAATCTTCTAAACTATATGCCCATGGAAGATTTCCTGTATCATTCTCCATTTCTTTAAAAATATGTATATGATTTCTCGATGTTTTCGAACCATCTGGATTCATATGCGGTGCAGAATCAATATCTATTCTAACAAGCGGCAATTTGTTGCCTGCAAATCGATTCTGTATTTTAAACTTGGAAAATTCAATTCTTCCACGTCGGTCTACATCCAAATAGAACTTGTCATTTGTTGTTTTACTTTTTAAATCAAAAATCCCCGCTTCTCCACGGCTCGGCAAACTCACATTGTCTTTAACAAACACTTTTTTCATCTGTAACAAATTTTCAAATTCTAAGTTTGTCATACCTACACCCTTTTTCGCACCAATTTACACTACTTCAACTAATATTTTATTTTTTCCTATTAGAACTGTCAAGCATACGGCCTGTATTATTTTATTTTCCTCACTCACATATGCTATAATACGCATTATTCGAAAGATATGTATTAAACCGTATATGATACGTCTCAATATTTTCCACAAAATCATCTATCATATTTGGAATCATTACTGCTTGATCAAATCGGATTCTCAGTAATGGAATATTCTCTTTTTGACAATATTCATTTTTTGCAATGTCTGATTTTCTTCTCTCTCTGTAACCTTTCTTTCCTTTCCATCGATTTATAGATTTGAAATGCTGTTCTCCATCGAATTCAATATATGCCACTTGATTACTCAACGAAATCTCAAAATCGTATCTTCTGTGAATCTCTCGTACATAATGTTCCTTATGGAACAAGATGCCTACCGTATTCAAATATTGCTTAACCAATTCTTCTCCCGATGAACACTCTGCTTCTTTGTTCGTCACTATATGTATAGTCGCCGTAATATCATCTGTACTTCCATTAACAAAAACAGGCTCTATCCATTTTGTAATAATATCTTTTCTTCCAACTCCAACATGATATCTTGCCCAATGTGCTTTTCTAATATGCGGTCTTTTGGCTCTATAATTACTATTGTCACTTATTCCCGCTCGATAAGCATATTCTTGCTTCTTAAAAATTCTAATCTTTTCTCCATAACGATATCCAACATTCCATTTACGAATTTCGGAATATTTGTTTTTTATAGTTATTGAGGGTTTATATGTATTAATAGTATCCTGACTTTCAATAATATCCGGTTCTTTTGATGATAAGTACATAAGAAATTGCATAAGAAACAATCGATAAGTACTTACTCCTCCTATAAACCACTGTGTTTTAAAACTATCTTTTGTCCACATATCATCTTCAATCAAATCATAATCAAAATACGGCATCCCATTTTCGGTATTAATCATCTCTGATTTTATCCAAAACGCATCTGCATATACTGTAGGGTCTCTTTCATAATTTTCTAATGGTATATATGAAAAATTACTTTCCGTTGGAAGCGATACTATCCTAATTGTTCCTGAATCAAAAACTTTTACATTTACAAAAAAACCACTATATTGGAACAATTGATTCTTTGAAAAATCCAGATAAAATGTATTAAATGGTAAATGTTTTATCATATGAGGATATACTCGTAACTTTGGTGTTTGCACCAATGCCTGAGAGAAATCATAATCTGGCTCATATACCGTTTTATTATATTTCCATATTCCTGAAAAACCTGCAACCGCAAAACACGGACTAGCCTTATGCATCATTAAAAAATTATTCTTTGCCGTTTCAAACATCAACTTATATCCTTGAATATTTGGACCTGAATAATCACTTTCCCCCCACTTTTCATCAGCTATCATATCCAATAGCACATCTGGTTCACAATCGAAATGTCCTTTACTGCAATATATATCCGTCAAGTTTTCATAACGTTCTACGTACGCTAATGGTAAATATTTTATTTTACTCATTTTACACCCACCGCTTTTTAAATAAGCAATTTTTAAATTTATTTTCTTTTGTATTATTCGCCTTTACAATCCACCAAATACTGATAAATATCCCGCTTCGTCACACCTCTGTCCGCTGCCACACGCTTCATCGCTTCTTTCTTCTGAAGGCCTTGGCTCATATACAGCGCCATATGATCTTCAATGGACATACTCTCCCATGACTGCTGCTGTTCCTCATCCAGCTTCTTCTGAGAAACCCCCTCCAGCACAAGCACGATCTCCCCCTTCGGCTCATTGGCCTGATAATAGGCATACGCTTCACCAAGAGTAGCTCTGAACACCGTTTCGTGGCGTTTTGTAATCTCTCGGCATACAGAAACCTTCCTGTCCTCTCCTGCTGCCTCTATCAGCAGCGGAAGTGTCTTCAGCAGCCTGTGCGGGGCCTCATAGAAGACAGTTGTTCTCGTCTCTTTCTTCAAACGTTCAAGAACCACCTGACGCTCCTTCTTATCTGTTGGAAGAAAACCCTCAAAACAGAATCTGCGGGTGGATAAACCGGACAATGTCAATGCCGTAATGCAGGCTGCCGGACCCGGAAGGGAAGTCACTTCTATTCCCGCTTCGTAACAAAAACGCACCAATTCCTCTCCCGGATCAGAAATTCCGGGTGTACCGGCATCCGTAATCAATGCAATGTTCGTACCGTCTAACATCTGATTAACCAGATATTTTGCCTTATCAATTTTGTTAAACTCATGATAACTTGTCATCGGTACATGTATGTCAAAATGATTCAGCAATTTAATGCTGTTGCGTGTATCCTCCGCAGCAATCAGATCCACCGATTTCAGTGTCTCAAGCACACGATACGTAATGTCATCCAGATTGCCGATAGGCGTTGCGCATAAATATAATTTTCCTGCCATTTCTGCCGATTCCTTTCTTTTCTGCTTCTATGCATCATTTTTTCTTTATCATATTTTCACCCCTTCAGCATCCGGGGCTTTAGGCTTTGCTTAATCATCCCTATTATACTATAATCCCCCCTCAAATCCAACTTCCAAAATACCATCCGGACTACAGAAATTCTCCCATCTATGCTATAATAGAACCAACAACTCAGTACGAGCATTTTTCTTCAAAACATCACCATCAAAGGAGAAATCGACATGGAAGGTACAATCAAATACGTCAATCCCGAACAGAAATACGGCTACATCAAAGCCGAAGGCGAACATGACATCAGTTTCAAGATGAAAGAGGGCAGGGAGTATCCACTGAATGCCCATGTCACTTTCGATCTCATCGTCCTTGAGAATTCCCGAAGATATGCGGACAATATTGTTCTTCAGGAACACGGCCCAAGGAAGCACGGCAAATTGAAAATTTCCAATCCTTACGCCCCATCCAAAATTGAGAATCAGATTGCTGAGAATAAGGAATCCTGTGCCATTATCAGCGCGCTCATCAGCAAATCCTGCGGCACTAAAGAGACTGTATTTCCCTTCAATGACTATGCATATCTGCCGACTTACTACCAGCATCGCCCGGAGAACCAGTGGCTGATCGGTAAGCCAAGCGGCTACTGGATTAACGGCAATTCGCTTCTCTACCTCAAGATCAAGAAGCAGATCCGCTATCAGGGAACAACTCAGGGGAACGGCACAATGGTTCCGAAATATGGCTGCGACAGCCTGCTGCTGGGCAAGCATGTTTACAAGAATATCTGCGCATTTACAAAAAATGCCGGTATTCGCCCTGAATTCTACCATATTGCTTACTTAGATGGCGAGAATTCTGTGGCCATCATCAGTCTGGCGCAGTTGAATACCTTGCTTGAAAAGGGCTACAACGGCATTGCCATCGGCGAATATCCGGGTAAGCGGCCGGATCTGCCTAACCGTTATATGATTCCGGTCACCTGCTTCAAAGAATACCGTTAATAACCAATTTTTATCGGATATAGGATACCGAATGAATGATCCATATTACATGCAGCAGATAAAATGCAGAAAAAAAGGCGGATGAATTTTCTCATCCGCCTTTTTTCTGCATTTTATCTGCTGCATCGCTATGCACATATTCTAATAGCCATAGATATCATAGATCTCCGAAGTATAAACGCCGGGCTTCTCATAAACAATTAGAGGCTTTTCAATCTTAATCATGGATTTTGCCCCTCGGATGCCCTCGATCAGCACCATATTCGGTTCTCTGTCCGCCATAGGGTACACCAGTTTCATTCGCTTCGGCTCAAGCTTATACTTCGTCATCGTCTGAAAAATCTCAACCAGTCTGAATGGCCGATGCACCATATAAAACCTGCCGCCGGGCTTTAACACTTTTGCCCCTTCCCGGACAACATCATCTAATGTGCACAATACTTCATGCCTGGCAATTGCCTTTGGCATATCAGGATTCTTCAGCCCATGGGTATCCGTCATATACGGCGGATTCGTCGTCACAACATCAAAAGAAGCAGCCCCGAATATCCCGAATGCCTCTTTGATATCGCCATTGACAATATCTATCTTCTGCTGAAGCCCATTGCAGGCTACACTTCTGGCCGCCATATCCGCACTTTCTTCCTGTATCTCAAGTCCCGTAAAATGCTCACCATCCGTCTTCGCTGCCATCAGAATCGGGATAATGCCTGTACCCGTTCCGAGATCCAGTACCCGTTCACCGCGTTTTGCCCGTGCAAAGCCCGAAAGCAGAACCGCATCCATGCCAAAGCAAAACTTTGCCGGATTCTGAATAATACGGTAGCCATTTCTTTGAAGTTCATCAAATCTTTCACCGGGTAATAAATAATCCATTATAATGATGACTTTCCTTCCTTACGGTCCATCGCCTCAAGAGCTTTCAGCTCCGCATCATTCACATTGCCTTTATCTCTGCGGCGTTTCGGACGGAACTTCAGCTGGCTTACCTTATACTCGCGGATCTCTTTCTCGTCATTCTCAAGGGTGACGATCACCTTCACAAGCTGTCTCAGTACGCTGACACTCTGTACTTCACCTTTAAAGCCATCATCTGTCGTCACACGATCACCGATATTCGGCAGCTTGCTGTTGAGCCACTCATACGTCTCTTCTTCATTCTTCAGACAGCACATCAGTCGGCCGCAGACACCGCTGATCTTTGTCGGATTCAAAGATAAATTCTGTTCCTTCGCCATCTTAATCGACACAGGTGCAAATTCCGACAAAAATGTATGGCAGCAGAGGCTTCTGCCGCAGATACCGATACCGCCCATGATCTTCGTCTCATCACGGACACCAATCTGGCGCAGTTCGATACGTGTCTTGAATACCGAAGCCAGATCCTTCACCAGCTCACGGAAATCAATTCGTCCGTCTGCTGTAAAGTAAAAAAGGACTTTATTGTTGTCAAATGTATATTCCGCATCAATCAGCTTCATCTGCAGTTTGTGCTTGGCAATCTTCTCAAGGCAGATCTTAAATGCGTCTTTCTCTTTCTCTTTATTCTTGCGTTCAATCTCATCGTCTTCCGGTGTTGCAAGACGAATGACAGCCTTCAAAGGCTGTATCACTTTGCTGTCGTCTACTTCACGCGGTGCAATGAGCACATGGCCATATTCAATACCTCTCGCAGTCTCCACAATCACATTCTGCCCCACTTCTATATCCAGATCCAGCGGGTCAAAATAATAGATCTTACCTGCGTTTCGGAATCTCACGCCAATTACCTTTACCATTTTAATTCTCCTTTATTGTTAATAGCAGCATCTCCATCGTAATATCAAAATTAACATTGGCATTCAGACGTACTTTTGCCTTCTCCAATGCCTCCATAATGTTATTCAGTCCTTCATAAGAAGACGTCGTAGCTTTCTTCTGAAGGTACTTGTGCTCGTCCTGATACACCAGTTGGTTGATATCTTCTGTCGCTTTGAGGATCAGGACATCCCGATACCAGACCATCATCAGATCGATCAGATCTCTGATATCCATTTTATAAGTGGTCATATCATGAATAGCTGCAACAATTTCATATACTTCCATATCATCCACTCGTTTCAGGAGTCTCAGAAGGAAATCCTGCATTTCCCTGAAATGTTCGGAAGTCGCCATCATGATTGCCTTACCGACATTGCCCTGCGCATAGGCTGCACATACTCTGGCCTGATAATCCGGCAGCTGATACTTCTGCATCAGATACTGCTGGATCAGCTTCGTATCCACGCTTCTCAGATTCATAATAATACATCTTGAACGAACAGTCTGAAGCAGTACATCCAACGTATTTGTCAGAAAAAGAATCACTGCATATTCCGGCGGTTCCTCAATGGTCTTCAGAAGGGCATTCTGAGCCTGAACTGTCATCTTCTCAGCTTCATCTATAATATAAACTTTATATTTGCTGCTGTATGGCTTAATCACAATGTCATTATTAATCTGTTCACGAACTTCATCTACACCGATGCTGTTCGCTTTCTCATGGGTAATCCATTTCACATCCGGGTGATTGCCGCTGTCAAACTGATGGCACGCCCGACACATATTACATGAATCACCATATCCTGCCTCACACACCAGCGCCTTCGCAAAAGCTTTCGCCAGCATATTCTTTCCTGAACCGTTCTCACCGTTTAATATATAAGCGTGAGAGACCTGATGATTCTTAAGTGCACTCCTGAAATGTTCAATAATTTGTTCATGTCCGATAATATCGCCGAAACCTGTCATACATATCACCTCTATCAACAGTATAACATATATTCACTATTTTTTGTACAATTGATGCTTTTTTACACTGTGAATTTTTATTCATTTATTCTTTCAAAATATCTTCACATCACGGACAATCTCCCGGCAGCATGCATCAAAATCAATATTTTCGTAGCGTTTTAAAATGCCCGCTTCAGCAATTTTTTCCTCCGAAAAATCCTGTCGATCTGCCAGATAACGCCGACATAACTCAGCATAATTCGGCACATCCTGCATCCTTTCTCTGGCAAGGGCACGTTCTAAACGCAGACCGTCTTCCACTTCAATATAAAGGGGCACAACCTGTTCTTCCCCGAAATACCGTTTCATCTGATTATACACTTCCAGCGTACCGATCAAAATCGCATTATCCCTGTCCAGACGAATCTGTCCGTCATCCACCGTAAAATAATGCCACGGTCCGTTTATTGTCTCATAGGTCCTGCTTTCAATGACTTTTCCGTTCTGACACATTTTTTCATAAGCGGCCTGATCAACAAAATAGTACCCAACACCGTTTTCTTCCCCTTTTCTCATTGGTCTGGTGGTGTACGGCACAATTTCTTTCAGGCCCAGCTCCTTATTATCCCTCAAATATCTGAAGATAGCATCTTTTCCCGATGCACTTTTCCCTATCAGGCAAAATAACTTTCCCATATCATTTCTCTTTCTATTGGCATTTTCCTTATTATTTCTATTGCCATTTTTCTTATTATCTATTTTCTGTCATCAGGCAGCGTTCCACCCAATTCCCGGCAAACGATTCTCAGCAAATAATCCGAACATCCCGTTCCTCATACACGCCGCTGACATGCAGTCCATCTGACAGCCACCAATGAATCGTACCAATGACCGCCCCTGTAATCATCTCCCCCGGCGTTACAATCGGAATCCCCGGCGGATACAGATAAATATAGTCCGCTGCAATTTCGCCTGCAGCATCATCCAGCCTGCACAAAATCTTTTTTCTTTGTTCTGCATCGTAAATGGTCATTTTCTGACTGACAACCGGAAGTTTCGCCCAGTCATGCAGCTTCTCCTCTTCATCCAAAGCATCCTTTTTGGCTTCGTTTTGTGCAAGCATCGCATTGATCTTCGCATCTGTCTCCACCAGCGCATGAAGAAGCCGCTCATAGCCTTCTTCTGAGTCTCCCACCGCCGTCATGGCAAGCACATATTCTGCTGAAACCATTTCCATCTGAAGATGGTAATCATGTAACAGTATCTCATGAAATTGTCTGCCTGTCATGCCTGTATTTCTCACCGACAAAACTATTTTTGACTTGTCATAATCCTTTGAACATGCAGCGTCCAGCTCTTCGTACTCAGGAAGCTTAATCCAACGGCATTGCTCATGAATGGCATTTCTCAGTTTCTGCAGTCGTTCTGTGTATGCCTTATATAACATTTTACCATTTTCTGACAACATGTGCAGACAACCATCAATACTCCCCATCAAAATATATGACGGACTGCTGGTCTGGTAAATGGTCAGCATTCTTCTGATTCTTTCTCTATCGATCAAATCCCCATTCAAATGGATTAAAGCCGTCTGTGTCATTGCAGGCAGCGTCTTATGCGTGCTCTGGATAACCACATCCGCACCGCATGCCACTGCACTTTTGGGAAAATAATCTGAAAAACAAAAATGTGCACCATGCGCCTCATCCACAATCACCGGTACACGATGCCTGTGTGCAATCTCACAGATTGCCTCAATATCTGATACCACACCATCATATGTTGGAGATGTAATCACAATTGCCTGGATATTTTGGTGAGTTATCCACATTTTTTCAACATCTTGTGGATAAATCCCTTCGTTTATCCCGTATTTTGTATTTATTGGAGGATAAATATAATAAGGTTTCAAATGATGCAGCTCAATGGCGTGATATACCGCCTTATGACAGTTCCTTGCTGCAAGGATTTCTCCGCCATCCCGGCATATTCCGGCAATCGCTGCAAGAAGCCCCGCTGTGCTGCCATTGACAATAAACGCTGTCTCTTCCGAATGATACAGCTCCGCCGCAAATAGCTGTGCGTCTTTTAAGATGCCTTCCGGTTCATGCAGATTGTCAAATCCATCAATTTCCGTAATATCCATTTCATATAAATGTCCCATCTCTTTTGGACCCAGGCGCCGCTTATGCCCCGGCATATGAAACGGATAGACATCTGTGCGCCCATATGCCTCAAGTCTCTCAAGCAAGGGCTGTTCATCATTTCTTTCTATTTCACTATTTTTGCACATTTTATTCAATCTCCAGCCAGTTTTTTCACTCTCTGCCTCACCCTCCGCAAAAGCAGGACTATTGTTTCAATATAGATAAAAAGGGCTGCCGCGTCATGTCATGAGCCGACAACCCTTTTCCTCTCCTCTATTCTCACTGTCCGCTTCGCATCAGCGTTCCAAATACAGTTTACATAAATCTGCAGTTTCAACCGGCTTCTCCATATGCGGCATTCCCTTTGTGCCCTCCATCCGAACAGCCTCTATTGCAGGATTAAAATGCGTATACCCTGCAATCGTATCATCCATACCCTCCATGGCTTCTCCGCCGATAATATACATGCTGTGATCAATTTGCTTCAATGCATACACAACATTGATTCTCGTATAGTATCCAACCTGGCTGGCATATGCAAAGCGCGCTGCAAATCCGCCCAGATGGGCCGCTTCATAAAACATATCTTCCATGCCTGGTTCAATCCTGTCTCCATTATAATAATATTTCGTCCTAAAATCTCTCTTAACCTTCCATCTGGAATTCGCCAGAACATAGTACAGCGTACCAACTAACGGCAGCTGCAACAGATAACTCAGGCACTTCTGCTGTGGTCCCGGTGTCCTGATCATATGATCCAAGGATTCAGGATTAATAAAAATAAAACGACCATATAATGAAGGCTCACTGTGACAAGCCATCACTGCAATCGACGACGTATCCCCGCTTGTAATAATATCCGTCTTTGTCTTGATCACATGCTTAACAAAATCATTCACTGCCTGCACATACAGATAATTGGTATAGACCATCTTCTCTTTCTGTGATCGGCCGCATCCCGGAAGATCAATCGTATAAACCGTATGATTCTCCGCCAGTTCATCAATCATCGACTGCCATTCACAATCTGACCCCGAAGCACTCAGCTGATGCAACAGCAAAACAGG
>OODK01001661.1_pt1 | contig 9871 bp, 8 predicted proteins | sample 1671371 | NCBI WGS metagenome assembly OODK01 (sample SAMN06348150, study PRJEB24527) | human gut metagenome | biome: human gut; feature: ankylosing spondylitis patient; material: feces | host: Homo sapiens | place: China | collected 2015-10 | reverse complement strand
ATATAAAAATATAAAATAATAAAATTATAAAACTATAAGGAGTGTATAATTATGGATTTTAGTGCAATTATGGGATTACTTCAGAAAGCAGTTCTTGCCGGTGGTGCAATCTGGCTTGTCATCGGTGCGGTTATTCTTGGCCTCGGCCTAAAAAATAAGGAAGCACCACAGATTCAGAGCGGAATTTGGCAAGTGGTAGGTGGAGCACTCATTACCGCAGCAGGAGCATATATCAACAGTATTACATTTTAATTTGAAAGAGTGGTAATATGATAGATCAAATTGTAGCTCTTTTTCAATTTTTTTTTAATTCGTATTCTAGTATAGGTACTACTTTTGCCGATTATGCAGGTAGTGCTACAGCTGCAACATTAACCAATTTTATCAATTCGGTAGCAATAGCAATTAAACCTATCGGTTATTCTTTGCTTTGTGTATTTGCTTTATTAGAGTTTGCTCAATTATCCGAGCGTGTAGGTAATGTTACCGGATTTATGGGTGCAGGATTAGTTATCAATGTATTAGTTAAGCTTATTTTGTGTAAACTTGTGGTTGATAACAGCACGGAAATTTGTAACTTTTTAATAACATTGGGTGATAACCTAACTGAGATTGTTCTTAGTGACACATCTCAAGGTGTATTCAGTCCGGATAATCTATATAAGGGCATAAGAAATGCATTTCCAAATTGGTGGGATATTTTAGGACAGATTGGTTTTTTCCTTGTATCGTGTCTGTTTATATTTATCGCATCTCTTGGCATTTTAATTGTAAAAATTGTATATCTGGCTAGATTTATTCAGTTATTTGTATATACCGCTGTGTCACCTATTCCATTATCTACGTGTTTGTCTAAACATTTTAATGTGGCAACAAATTTTATTAAATCATTTTTTGCTGTATGTTTGCAAGGTGCTTTACTTATATTGGTTCAAGCTATCTTCGGCTCTATCTTTACAACACAAATAAATGGAGTTTCAAATATTACCCAGGGAGATTGGGGGGCTTTATGGAGTATGCTCGGTTCAATTTTATTCTACTCTATTTTATTTGTTGTAACTGCGTTTCAAACACAAAAATGGGCAAATTCAATATGTCACGCTATGTAACTATATGTTTAGTGTCAGCTTTCAAAGCTGGCACTAAATCATAAAGAGGTGAATTATAAAAAATGTTAGAAGCAAAAATTCATAAGGAAATCACGGAATATGAAGGAAAAATATTCTTTGGCTTATCCGGTAAACAGATCATTTGCATACTTATTTGTTTTGCTGTAGTAATTCCAATCTTCTTTTTATTGTATCAGCAAATAGGAGTTGAAATTACCGGTTACATATGTTTATTTACGGCTGCTCCTATCGTTGCTTTTGGTTTTTTCAAATACAAAGGACGGTCATTTGGAGAATTGTTAAAGTTAATGATTAACTTTTACGGTAAAAAACAAAGACGGTATTGCGTAAACATATGCAACACAGATTACTATATAAAGGAGGACATAGATTTTGAACGGAAGCGGAAAAACAGAAAAATTAAGTCCGGAGATGAATGTGTCGAATCAAGACTTGAATACGGATCAAAAAACAGGAGAAAACAAATCCAAAGGCAAATCCGAGAGCACTTGGCATCTAATTAAACGTAGCGTTTTTGGCGGCCATAAGAGAGATGAAAATAATGAACCACCTGTTGTAAAACATAAAAAAGGTACACAATCAATCCAAAATGCAATAAGCTACAATCTTATGTATGAGGATGGTATTTGTGAACTCGGAAACGGAGAATATTCTGTTACTTTTGGATTTGATGACATCAATTATCAGACAGCCAACAAAGATGATCAGTTGTCTATTTTTCAGCATTATTGCGAATTGCTGGAATATTATGGCCCGGATACATCAATACAAGTATCAATTATCAACAGATATGTAAACGCAGATGCTTTTAAGCGTACTATGCTCTTAAAGCCGACTTCTGACGGTTTCGATAATCTCCGTAAGGAGAGAAACAACATAATGATGCAGGCCAGCTCAAACAGCAATAACAATCTTATTTCAAGCAAATACCTTACTGTTACACAGAAAGCTGATGATTATGAGAAAGCATCGGCAAACCTTAGCCGTGTTATTGCTGATACTATTCAGAATTTCAAAAATATGGGTTGTCACGCAGCTGAATTAAGTGGGTATGAAAGATGTCGTAGTATTTACGAATTTTTTCATCCCTATGAATCGTTTGATTTCAAATATTCTCATTTGCTCAATTCAAATCTTACAACAAAGGATTATGTTATTCCAAATTCACTTGAATTTACAAAGAAATCTTTTGTATGCGGAAACAGTGTAGGTGCAGTTTTATATATTAAAGATTTTCCGAATAGCATAACTGATAAATATGTTGAGGACTTATCAGATATTAACTGTCAAATGGCAATTAATTTGCATTTACAGTCAGTAGATAAGGCACAAGCTCTTGATATAGTAGATAGTCAGCTCTCAAAAATGGAAACAAGGGTGCTTGAAATTCAAAGAAAAGCTGCAAAATATAATGATGTTCCTCTTATTCCAAGAGAAGTACAGTACAGCATTGATGAAGCAGAAGAACTGAGGGAAGCAATTAATTCAGCAGGAATGAAGATGTTTGTATCTACAGTTATCATTACTGTAATGGCAGACAATGAAGATGCTCTTGCTGACAACATTGAAAGAGTTAAGGGTGTCAGTCGCCAGCACGGTTGCGAAGTAACCGAGATTACATATCTGCAGAGAGAAGGGTTAAACACTTCTCTTCCTATCGGTGCGAACGAATTAAAACCGTTTGTTACAAGAACACTTACCTCTGCATCGGCAGGAATGTTCATTCCGTTCACCACTCAGGAACTATTTCAGCGTGGTGGTATTTATTATGGAATCAATCAAGTATCCGGTAATATTATATCATTTGACCGAAAAACATTAAAAAATCCAAATGGAGTAGTTTTGGGTACTCCAGGTTCCGGTAAGTCATTTACTTCAAAGCGTGAAATTCTTGATGTTTTTCTCTCGACAAATGACAGTATTATAATCCTTGATCCGGAGCGTGAATACAGTCCTCTTGTTAAAATGTTAAACGGACAAAATGTTTTCCTCAGTTTGGCATCCAATAACTATATTAATCCGTTTGACATTAACGAAAATTACGCAGACAGCGAAAATCCGGTATCTCTAAAATCAGATTTTATTATTTCGATGGTACAGCTTATAGCAGGGGGTAAGCAGGGATTGTCCAATATGACACTCTCTATTATTGACCGGTGTGTTAATCTTACTTATTTACCGTATTTCAGCGACAACTCAAAAAAGGCAAAAATGCCTACATTTCCGGATTTTTGGAATATACTCAAACAACAGCCGGAAATTGAAGCTCAGCAGCTTGCGGTAGCACTTGAAAGATATGTAACCGGCAACCTTAATTTGTTTTCGCACGAAAGTAACGTTAATCTTAACAACAGGGTTATTTGCTTCGATGTTCGGGATCTTGGTAAACAGATGAAAACATTGGGTATGCTCATTTGTACTGACTTTATTTGGAATAAGATTACTGAAAACAGAGAAAAGGGAATCCGCACCTGGTTATACTTTGATGAATTCTATTTATTCTTTAAAGACGATTATTCAGCCGAATTTTTCTTTGAGCTTTGGAAGCGTGCAAGAAAGTGGGGTGCTATACCAACCGGAATTACGCAAAATGTTGAGGATTTGTTGTTATCAGATACTGCACGACGCATTTTGAGTAACACAGAATTTGCCTTACTTTTAAATCAGTCAACGTCTGACAGAGAAGAAATCGCCCATATCTTCAATCTTGCTCCTCGACAGCTACAGAAAATTACCAACAGTAATGAGGGTGAGGGAATTATTGTGGCCGGTAAATCTATACTTGCCTTTAAAGATAAATTTCCAAAAGATACAAGCATTTATTCTGTGCTTACTACCAAACCCGACGAAGTTAAAATTAACTAGGAGAATTAATTATGAGTGATGGTGTTATTAATTCTAAATATGGAGCTCACGAACGTAATCTTGATTTATCATCTGAGATAGTATCGCATAATAAATCACTTTATGTAAAACAATACCGACAAGCAAAATCATATAGAATTAAAGCCACACAACAGTATGCAGTACCGACTGTGGTAGTTGATGGAAATAAGTACAGCAGTAATGCTACGGTGTCACAAGGAACAGCTTATAACAATGCAACGGTAAGAATTGATCAGAATAGGTACGACAATAATGCTGTGGTACAGCAAGGAACGGCTTATAATGATACAACCATAAAGGTTGATCAGAATAGGTACGGCAGTAATGCTGCGGTACAGCAAGGAACGGTTTATAACGATACGACCATAAGGGTTGATCAGAATAGGTACGGCAGTAATGCTGCGGTGCAGCAAGGAACGGCTTATAATGATACAACCATAAAGGTTGATCAGAATAGGTACGGCAGTAATGCTGCGGTACAGCAAGGAACGGTTTATAACGATACGACCATAAGGGTTGATCAGAATAGGTACGGCAGTAATGCTGCGGTGCAGCAAGGAACGGCTTATAATGATACAACCATAAAGGTTGATCAGAATAGGTACGGCAGTAATGCTGCGGTACAGCAAGAAGCGACTTATAGTAGTCCACCCGTAAGAGTTGACCAGAATAGGTACAGCAGTAATGCTGCAGTGCAGGCCGGAAATAATAATATACTTCCTGCAGTAGCAGCTATACCGACAGGAAGTATATTGTTCAGACGTCAATTACAATATAGCTCTTCAAAAAATCGTATCATATCAGTTCTTTCAACCAAAAAAGTTACTAAGAAAATCTTAAAGCCCGTAAAAAAGGTTAATCAAGGAATTTCATTTGTTAACACTTTGCAATCTTATCAAAACGATGTGGGATCAGTTGATAAAGTATTAACTGTTGGCCTTAACAAGGCAGATAAACTTACAACAAAAGTTGATAAAGCGTTAACTAAAAAGAAAAAACGCAAACTTGCGACCGTTAAAGATAAAAATGTATCTAAGTATGCTACAGTAACCGGAGCTGCAAAAAAACTCGGTAAAAAGGGCGTAAGTGCTGTAGGTATAGGAGCTGATGCCCTCGTTAGTGTTGTAGGTGATGATGTGGGCAGTCAGATGGTTGTACAACTTGTAAATTCTACTCGCTATGCAGTTAAAGCCACTAAAATTACGGGCAAGACACTGAAAGCTACTGCAAAGACTACAAAAGGTGTAGTTAAAACATCAGCGAAAGCTGTAAAAAAGACGGCCAAAGCTACTAAAACAGCAGCTAAAGTTTCTGCTAAAGCTACAAAAGCGGCTGTTAAAGTATCAACTAAAGTTGCTCAAGCGGCAGTTAAGGTCACTCAACAAGTTGTAGCAGCAGTTACTAAGGCTATTGTGGCCTTGTTATCTAATCCAATCGGATTGATTATAGTAGGATGCGTTTTACTTATTGTTATTATCGTGTTTACGTGCGGTTCTTTTTTTGGAGCGTTTGCTTCAAGTTCCTATTCAGGAGCCGGTTCGACCGATTATTCTTCAGCATCTGCGAGTGTTAGTACAGCGAACAACGTGTCTGATGTTTATGATTATGTAAATAAATCTATTGCTGAACGTAATTTATATTTACTTAATTTGCAGGATTCTTGGACGGGATTTCTAAAATATGATTATGAATATCAAATTGAAATGTCGGATGGCACACTAAAACACACGAGTACCTATCCTGTAGCTGACTGTGCTCCTATTATGGCTTATTTAGCTGTTAATTATCAATCATATGATTTAACGGACAACATTAAAAATGAGATAGATAATATAGTTGCTTCTTTGTACACTTTTGATTACAAAATCGAAGATTACACTTTCCAGGAAGAACATGGTTCACACACCATAACCTATACCGGTAAAAAGATAACTTTTATAGTTAAATACCATAACCCGGAGAAGTATTTTAATGCAATAATTCCCGATGAAAAGAAAGCTAACTATGCAAGTATTCTTCAGTACGGAGATCGTTCTTATTTCAGATTATATAATATCCTTCGGGACGACAATTGGCACGAATATGTCGGGGAACAGTATGGTTATTCGGTTGAAGCTACATATAATAGTGCCACATATAAATATAGCTATGAACTTAAAAACAATTCTAAGTTAATGCTTAACTATAAAAAAGGTGATGGCACGACTACGGCATTTCTTTATTCTCCGCTTACCGGCAAAATCAAATCTATCAAAACAGATGATGATTATGATTATATAATCACACTTGTTGATGATAAAAACAAATTGGAATTTACCATATATGCTGAGTTTGAAGATCTATTTACACTCAAAAATGGTCTTACAGTTGGATCGTCGTTAAAGTCTGGTGATTGTATAGCATCAAGACATTATCCGATATATATAAGTTGTAAGTCAAACGGTAAAACGATAAACCCTATGCTATTAATGGAATACTATCAACACGCTGATTAATTATGAAAGGCAGGTGAGGTCAGGTGGCATCATTAGATGTTTTGAAGGAAAAATTACAAAAAGAAATTGAAAAACGAGATAAGGCTGAAACCAATATTAAACGTTTGGAAATCAGAATTGAACAGGAAGAACTTTCAACGATTAAAGCTACTATGAAGGCTCATAATGTATCTTTTTCTGAATTGCAGTCTTGGCTGAATTCTCAGAAAACAGATGATACAGGAGCTACATATGAAAATTCGTAAGCACAAGCAAGAATCAGATAAATGGACTTACAAGTTAGGTAGAAAAATTGGTAAAAAAATTTCCCCGGTAGTTTCCAACCGTAAGTTTAAAATAGCAGTTATCGCCATATTGTTACTCATCCTTTTCATTTTTATAGTACCAATAAAAAACAATATTATTACAGTCATAATTTTGATTTTATTACTGCTTGCATCAGTAATAATAAAACGCAAAACAAGATAAATAGTTTTATAGCAAAGAATTTTACAATAATAACATAAAACATTATGAGGTGAATTATGAAACTCGTTATTGCAGAAAAGCCGAGCGTAGCTGTAGCAATAGCAAATGTTCTGGGTGTACATAACAGGAAGGATGGCTATATTACCGGCAACGAATATATAGTATCCTGGTGTGTAGGTCATTTAGTGCAGAGTACTATGCCGGAAGATTATGATCCTAAGTACAAATTATGGAAATTAGGGGATTTACCAATTCTTCCTGAATCCTTTAAAACCGTGGTTATTAAAGAAACAAAAGCACAATTCAAAGTGCTATCAGCTTTAATGAACAGCGATAAAATTGATAGCATAATTTGTGCGACAGATGCCGGCCGTGAGGGAGAGTTAATTTTTAGATTAACATACAACAAGGCAAATTGTACGAAACCATTTCAGCGACTTTGGATTTCATCAATGGAAGCCAAAGCTATACGCAAAGGTTTTGATGATTTAAGAAATGGCACAGACTATAACAATTTGTACTATGCGGCCTTAGCCAGAATGAGAGCTGATAATGTTGTTGGTACTAATTTTAGTCGGTTGTATTCTTTGTTATACAATCAAAATATAAATATCGGTCGTGTACAAACACCGACAGTTAATCTTGTTGTACAGAGAGAAAGGGATATTGCTAACTTTGTGCCAACACCGTATTACGTTCTTGAAGCCGATTGTGGCGATTTTGTAGCTATCTCTGAGAATATATATGACTATGATAAAGTCGATTTGTTATATAAGAGCGTAAATAACAATTCAGCAGTTGTTATCTCTGTTGAAGAAAAACAGCACAAGGAGAATCCTCCGACCTTATTTGACCTGACGACACTACAGCGTACGGCCAATAAAGAATATGGTTATACGGCTCAGCAGGTACTTGACATCATTCAAGGATTGTATGAGAAAAAGTTACTTACATATCCTCGTACTGATTCAAAATTTTTAACTGATGAAATGGTAGATAGTACAGTTGAAATAATTGCAAATATCTTGAAAAGCGATGCAGTTACTGCAAATAAAAATCTTAATATAAATCTTAATGCAGTAAATATAGATAGAGTTGTTAATAATAGCAAAGTTTCAGATCATCACGCTATCATTCCGACTGTCACACTTGCAAAATCAGATTATACTGTTTTTGAAAATTTGAGTAGTGCTGAAATAAATTGTTTAACCCTTGTTATTAACAGACTGCTTGCAGCTACATATACACCATATTTATATTCTGAAACGATTGTAAAAGTTGAGATTAACGGTTATATCTTTACCGCTAAAGGTAAAACTGTAATTGATTCCGGATATAAAACTATACTGAACGAGAATATGTCTGAACATATATTGCCACCAGGCATTGTTAAGGGCAAAGAATATACAGATGTTACTGTTAATTGCCTTAATAAGGCCACTACACCGCCAAAACCTTATACTGATGATACTTTATTATCTGCTATGGAAAATGCCGGAAATACCACAGATAACAGCGAATACAAGGCAATACTAAAGCAATGTAAAGGATTGGGAACACCGGCTACAAGAGCAGGAATAATTGAGCGTATAATCAAGACAGGTTATATCATAAGACGTAATAAAAACCTTATCCCCACAGCTAAAGCGGTAAGTTTGATTGATTTATTACCCGATGAAATCAAATCTGCTGATTTAACAGCTCAATGGGAGATGCAGTTAGAAGAAATTTCCAGTGGAAAAATTTCTTCTGATGAGTTTATATCCTCAATTTATAAATATGTTTCAGATATTTGTAATACTAAAAAATCATCGACGGTTGACAAATCAGTGTTTAAGGAAGATAATAAGTCTATAGGTATTTGTCCGAGGTGCGGTAAACCTATTATTGAAATAAATAAGGCGTACATTTGTACCAGCGGAAAAGATTGCGGCTTTATCCTTTGGAAAAATGATAAGTTTTTCACCGATAAAAAGAAAAAACTTACAACAGCAATGGTGAAAACTTTGTTGAGCAAAGGAAAGGTAAAAGTTAAAGACCTTTATTCTGCTAAGAAAGACAAGACTTATGATGCCTATGTAACTTATGAGGATACGGGCAAATATATTAACTTTAAACTTGATTTTAAGCGGTGATGATTATGGGAAATTTAATTAAGACCTTATTGACAAAAAGTATTTTGCCACTTACATATATTGGAATTTTGGTATTTGTACTTTTTGCAATCAAAAACAGATATGATCCAGAACTAATGAATTATCTAATGACTGTAGCAGCCTTTGGTTTGCCTATTGGTATTTTTAAAATGTTTGTATGGGTAGTGCCATTTGGATACGGAGCAGGAGAAACTTTAGCGTTTATCGTTCTTGATCTGGCTGTTGGAGCAGTAATAGGAGTATTTATGTTATGCTTCATAACTGTAAGGGGATTAGTTTACATACCAATTTCTTTTTACCGTTATTTTGCAGAAAAAAAAGCAGAAAAAAATTTTTTTCTGCAAAAATAGTTTTTTAAATAGTTTTTTAGATATTAATGTACAGTTTTTTAATACCTTTTTTGTACAGTAAAAAAACAGCTAAAAAAACGGTCGTTTTTTTAGCACACTTTAATTATATGACATTATATTCCAAAAATCAACAGTTCTTGGCACATAATTTTAAATTTATTTTTCATAAGTCAATAAATGAGGCTTATATGTTCCAATTAACTACAAGTTAAAAAAAGGGGTATGTTTACATAATTTTGTATGTAAAAAATCCGTGTTGAATCATAGCTATTGACAAATTTGCCAATGTATGATAATATACATAACGAACTAAATAAAAAAAAACACCGCATAAAGCGGTGTAATTTTTAAAAATCCACTTTGGATTGCCGTCCTCCGTGGTACTT
>OODK01001660.1_pt1 | contig 9875 bp, 7 predicted proteins | sample 1671371 | NCBI WGS metagenome assembly OODK01 (sample SAMN06348150, study PRJEB24527) | human gut metagenome | biome: human gut; feature: ankylosing spondylitis patient; material: feces | host: Homo sapiens | place: China | collected 2015-10 | reverse complement strand
TGGCAGCATAGTGCGAACAATCTTATTCGAAAATGAAATTCTGGGACTTGCAGCCTGACATGCTGAATAGAGCAATTTCAGAATATGCGTTTTACCTGTTCCATTTTCGCCGATAAAAATATTGACACCCTTCGAAAAATGAATCTCTATATTTTTAAACACCGTGAAATTTTCCAGCTTGATTTGTGTAATATTCAAAGAAAGCACCTCCATTTGAATCTTATGCTTTCTATTGTAACATGCCCCCAATGTAATGAGAAGCAATTTTTCTTGCAAATAAAAAAGAAACTGACTCCATACAAAAGAATCAGTTTCTTTCTCATATTTATGCCTTAGAACTCAATCACTTCCGGTCCGTGTGTGAACGCGGAAATGGTTGCTTTTGCGTGTTTGAAATAGAATACCTCGGTGTTTCCGTCATCCTCGGAGTACATGCTCCGTAAGGTCGGGTATGCATTCAGCATAGACTCACGGGCTGCTCTGTTGTCATCCTCCACCAGCTCGCCCGCTACGCGGATCCACTCACCATCCTTAAATGCCGTGAGCTCTGCCTTCGGGTTTGCATGCAGCTGCTTGGAAACATCCTTCACCTTTCCGGTCTGGATGTAGAGTCTGCCCTCGTAGATGTGCGCGGTGCCGAACGGACGTACGCGTGGCTGGTCGCCCTCAGTGGTTGCCAGGTAGTAGGTACCTGCATCCTGCAGGAATTTCTCTACGCGCTCGATGCCACTGTAGGTTACCGGCTTCACCTTCGCGATGTCGATCAGGGTCAGCTTCTTCGCGCGGTTTTCAAGGCTGGTTGCCAGGGCTGCTGCGGTGTCAAGGCTTGTGAGCACATGCACGCCGGTCTCGATGGCGTTACGGCGGATGACAAATCCGTCGCGGCTTCTCTCTGCGCCCTGCTGCGGAATGTCGATGACCAGATCGATCTCATGCCCCAGGATCAGGTCCATGATGTTCGGGGATTCCTGCTCAAGCTTGCGCACGGTCAGGGCCTTCACGCCGTTCTCATTTAAGTACTTCGCGGTGCCGCGGGTGGCAAAGATCTTGTAGCCGACGTTCTGGAAGCGTTTTGCGATCGGAACCACGTTTTCCTTCTCGGAATCGCGGACGGTGATGATCATGTTTTTGTGCTTCGGCAGCTTCAGTCCTGCGCCCTCAAAGGCCTTGTACAGTGCCTCGTTGAAGGTATTTGCGATACCCAGACACTCACCGGTGGATTTCATCTCCGGTCCAAGGCTGATATCTGCGCCGCGGATCTTCTCAAAGGAGAATACCGGCATCTTGATGGCGATGTAGTCTGCCTTCTTCTGCAGACCCGGCTCGTAGCCAAGCTCCTTTAAGGTATGTCCACAGATCACCTGAGTTGCCAGCGGTACGATCGGGATTCCGGTTACCTTGCTGATGTACGGCACGGTTCTGGAGGAACGCGGGTTTACCTCGATGATGTAAACCTCGCCGTCTGACACGATGAACTGGATGTTGATCATGCCCTTGACATGAAGGGCCCGGGCCAGCTTTTCGGTGTAATCCACAAGCTTTGCCTCTACCGCGGGTGTGATGCTCGGTGCCGGGTATACGGAGATACTGTCGCCGGAGTGAACGCCGGTGCGCTCGATATGCTCCATGATACCAGGGATCAGGATGTCGGTACCGTCACATACGGCATCGACCTCGATCTCCTTACCGACAATGTATTTGTCGACGAGGATCGGATGATCCTGGGCGATCTGGTTGATGATGCCGATGAACTCGTCAATATCGTTGTCGCTGATGCAGATCTGCATGCCCTGGCCGCCCAGAACGTAGGACGGTCTTACCAGAACCGGATAGCCCAGGTCGTTGGCTGCCTTCTTTGCCTCTTCCGCGGTGAATACAGTATGGCCTGCCGGTCTCGGGATCTGGCATTTTTCCAGGATCTCATCAAAGAGCTCACGGTCCTCGGCTGCATCCACATCCTCTGCCGCGGTACCAAGGATCGGCACGCCCATCTTCATGAGGGATTCAGTCAGCTTGATCGCGGTCTGTCCGCCGAACTGTACAACTGCGCCGTCCGGCTTTTCAATGTCGACGATGCTTTCCACATCCTCCGGGGTCAGCGGCTCAAAATACAGCTTATCTGCGATATCGAAGTCGGTACTTACGGTCTCCGGGTTGTTGTTGATGATGATGGTCTCATAGCCTTCCTTGGAAAAGGCCCAGGTGCTGTGTACGGAGCAGAAGTCGAACTCGATACCCTGGCCGATACGGATCGGGCCGGAGCCGAGAACCAGAACCTTTTTCTTTGCATGCTCCTCTTCTACCTCGCTGATGCCGTCAAAGCAGGAGTAGTAGTACGGAGTCTCTGCCGCGAACTCTGCCGCGCAGGTATCTACCATCTTGTAAGCAGCGCGGATATTGTTTGCATGGCGCATGGACTTGATCTCATCCTGGCTCATACCGGTCAGTCTGGAAATGACATTGTCCGGGAACTCGATGCGCTTTGCTTCCTTTAAGAGCTCCGGAGTCAGCGGGCCGTTCTTTAAGGCATTCTCCATCTCCACGATGATGGCCAGCTTGTCAATGAACCAGTGGTCAATCTTGGTGATGGCGTGGATCTCTTCATAGGAAATGCCGCGGCGCAGCGCTTCCGCAATGACCCAGATACGGCGGTCATCGACTACGTGCAGCTGATCGATCAGCTCGTCATGGCTCAGTCCGGTAAAGTCGTAGGAAAGCAGGCAGTCTACATGCTGCTCCAGGGAACGGATAGCCTTCATGAGAGCGCCCTCGAAGTTGGTGCAGATGCTCATGACCTCACCGGTTGCCTTCATCTGGGTTCCCAGGGTACGCTTTGCGCTGATGAATTTATCGAACGGAAGTCTCGGCATCTTGACTACGCAGTAGTCTAACATCGGCTCGAAGCTTGCGTAGGTTTTCTTGGTAACGGCATTCTTGATCTCGTCGAGGGTGTAGCCCAGGGCGATCTTTGCTGCTACCTTTGCGATCGGGTATCCGGTTGCCTTAGAAGCCAGCGCGGAGGAACGGCTCACACGTGGGTTTACCTCGATGACGCAGTACTCAAAGCTGGTCGGGTGCAGGGCGTACTGTACGTTGCAGCCGCCAGTGATGCCCAGCTCGCTGATGATGTTTAACGCGGAGGTACGCAGCATCTGGTACTCCTTGTCGCCCAGAGTCTGAGACGGAGCCACTACGATGCTGTCGCCGGTGTGGACGCCGACCGGGTCCAGGTTTTCCATGTTGCAGACGGTGATCACGTTGCCTGCGCTGTCGCGCATTACCTCGTACTCGATTTCCTTCCAGCCTGCGATGCAGCGCTCTACCAGAACCTGACCTACACGGGAAAGACGCAGGCCGTTTTCCAGGATCTCACGGCACTGCTCCGGGTTCTCGGCAATACCGCCGCCGCTTCCGCCCAGAGTGTATGCCGGACGAAGCACGATCGGGTAACCGATCTTGTCTGCGATGCGAAGACCGTCCTCTACGTTCTCGACGATGTCAGACGGAGCGACCGGCTCGCCGATCTTCTCCATGGTCTCCTTGAACATCTCACGGTCCTCGGCCTTTTTGATGGTCAGCGCGGTGGTACCGATGAGGCGGACGTTATTTTCTTTTAAGAAGCCTGCCTCCTCGAGCTCCATGGCAAGGTTTAAGCCTGCCTGGCCGCCCAGGGTCGGAAGCACGCTGTCCGGTTTTTCTTTTTTGATGAGCTGCTCTACCACTTCCAGGGTCAGCGGCTCAATGTATACGCGATCTGCAATGTCTTTATCGGTCATAATGGTTGCCGGGTTGGAGTTTAACAGAACAACCTCGATGCCCTCTTCCTTTAAGGAACGGCAGGCCTGGGTTCCGGCGTAGTCAAATTCAGCTGCCTGGCCGATGACGATCGGGCCGGAGCCAAGCACGAGTACTTTCTTAATATCAGGATTCTTTGGCATTAGTGATTTCCTCCCATCATGTTAATAAAGCGGTCGAACAGGTAAGCGGAGTCCTGCGGTCCCGGGCAGGCTTCCGGATGGTACTGCACGGTGAAGATGTTCTTTCCGACGTATTTGAGGCCTTCGTTGGTTCCGTCGTTGACATTGGTGAATGCCGGTACGGCAACAGCCGGGTCCAGGCTCTCCGGATCCACTGCGTAGCCGTGGTTCTGGGATGAGATGATGGCGCGTCCGGTCTCTGCATCCTTAACCGGATGGTTGCCGCCGCGGTGGCCGTATTTTAATTTGAAGGTGTCGGCTCCGGTTGCCAGTGCCATAAGCTGGTGTCCAAGGCAGATTGCAAAGATCGGCACATCGGACTCGTACAGCTTGCGGATTTCTTTGATGATCTCAACGTTTTCCTTCGGATCTCCCGGGCCGTTGGACAGCATGATGCCATCCGGGCTGGATGCGAGGATTTCTTCTGCAGTTGTATCACAGGGATAAATGGTGACTTCGCAGCCACGCTGTGCCAGGGAACGGGCGATGTTGCGCTTTGCTCCAAGATCGAGAAGCGCTACTTTTTTGATCGGCTTCTCAAATGCATCGGACGCCGGAAGGATATACTTTTCTTTGCAGGAGGTTTTCTTAACCACTCCGGTCACGGTGTACGCATGCATGCGGGCAATCGGGTCGGTCAGATCATCATACTCTCTGGTGGTGATCATGCCGTTCATGGTGCCCTTCTCACGTAAAATCTTGGTGAGCGCACGGGTATCTACGCCGCTAATTCCCGGGATGTCATATTTCTCGAGGAAATTCTGAATGGTATCCTCACTGCGGAAATTGCTTGGAATGCGGGACAGCTCGCGGACAATATATCCGTCCGGCCATGGTCTGTCAGACTCCATATCCTCATAACAAATACCATAGTTGCCGATCAGCGGGTAAGTCATAACGACGGCCTGTCCTGCGTAAGACGGGTCGGTCAGAACCTCCAGATAACCGGTCATAGAGGTATTGAATACGATTTCGCTGATGACCTCGCGGGTAGAACCGATGCTGGTTCCCTCGAACACGGTGCCATCTTCCAGAATAAGAAATGCTTTCATGGGGGAGTACCTATCCTTTCTTTCATCCGTATTATTTATAGGTTGATTTTTGGGGGACTCGCAAGGAATTGCATCACAATATTGTATACACTGACGTCCGCCCAAATTGATAGAATTATACATGATATACCAATGTTATGCAAGCTGATTTATTTTTATACTTTCTTATTTTTTGTTATGGCAGTTTTGTGATTTTTTCCGTTACAGCGCACCTTTTTCTATTCCTTCGCATATCCTGTCATGATAAGCGATTTTTCATTTTTAAGGAGTCCTCCTATGCCCGCAAGTCTCCGCAGTATCCCGGGAAAGCTGTCCTCAAGCGGCCTTCTCCAGGTGTATGTTGTCAATGTCCAGAATAACTTTCCGATCCAGAACGCCAGAGTTACCATCACCCGTTCCGGTGAGCCTTCTGCTTCGCCGGAACAGCTTACCACCAATGCCTCCGGCCAGACCGGGGAGGTCAGCCTTGCAGCGCCCCCGTTAGAATACAGTCTGCGTCCGGATGAGAACCGGCCCTATGCCGATTACAACATTACCGTGGAGGCACCGGGCTTTCGGCCGGCCACGATCGAAGGGACCGAAGTGCTGCCTGAGGCCACCGCCATCCAGCCGGTACGGCTGGAGCCGGAAAGCGACAGCATGCCCGAGGAGAATCCTATTGTGATCCCGGAGCATACCCTGTACGGCAGTTATCCGCCCAAGATCGCGGAGACCGAGATCCAGCCGGTTAAGGAAAGCGGCGAGATCGTGTTAAGCCGCGTGGTGGTCCCCCAGACCATCGTGGTCCATGACGGGCCGCCCACAGCGAATGCCAGGGATTATTACGTGCCCTACCGGGATTACATCAAAAATGTGGCCTCCAGCGAGATCTACGCCACCTGGCCCCAGGCTTCCATCACAGCCAATGTCCTGGCCATCATGAGTTTTACGCTGAACCGGGTCTACACAGAGCATTACAGGAACCGCGGCTATGACTTTACCATTACCTCCTCCACGGCCTTTGACCATAAGTGGATCCCCGGACGCAATATTTATGAAAGCATCTCCGTCATTGTGGATGAGATTTTTGACAACTACCTGTCCCGCCCGGGCGTACGCCAGCCCATCCTGACCCAGTACTGTGACGGCAGGCAGGTGCAGTGTCTGAACCGGGGCTGGATGACCCAGTGGGGCTCCTGCTCCCTGGGAGAGCGTGGCTACAGTCCCATTGAGATCCTGCGCCATTATTATGGGGACAGTCTGTATATCAACACGGCAGAAGAGATTGCCGGGATTCCATCCTCCTGGCCCGGCTATGACTTAACGATCGGCGCCTCCGGCCAGAAGGTCCGGCAGCTTCAGGAGCAGCTGGATGCGATCGCCACGGTCTACACCGCCATCCCGCGCGTTGCGGCAGACGGCATCTACGGACCGGCCACCGCCGCTGCCGTGCGGGAGTTCCAGTCCATCTTCGGCCTGCCCCCGACCGGCGTCACGGATTTTGCGACGTGGTATAAGATTTCGCATATCTATGTGGCTGTGTCGGGGATCGGGGAGCTGTATGGGGCATAAAGCAAAGGAGGACCCGGTATAACCGGATCCTCCTTAGTGGATTTAATGATCTGTCACGATCAGACTTCCGAACAGCTCTGCTGGAACATATGCCTTCACGGCAATCCCGTCTGCCTGATATTCCTCGCTCAAAAGCTCACCGTACTTGCGGATGGTCTGGATCTTGCCTGCCTCCTGGTAGGAGAATACACGCTCCAGATAGACCTTCTGGCTGCGCAGGATCTGTTCTAACGTATCTAACAGTTCCGGCAGACCCGCTCCGGTCTTTGCGGAGATCTGTACCTGATAGTCAGACTGGAGATCTCTCGGGAACTCGCCGTCTTCCTTCTGATCGATCTTGTTGAACACGGTGACGATGATCTTGTCCTCCACCTTCAGTTCCCGCAGAGTCTCGTACACCACATGCATCTGCATATCCATGTTTGGATTGGAGCAATCCACCACATGCAGGATGATGTCACTGTACTTTGCTTCCTCCAGTGTACTCTTAAATGCCTCGATCAGATGATGCGGCAGCTTGCGGATAAAGCCGACCGTATCTGTCAGCATGATCTGCTGCCCGCTCTCCAGCTCCAGATTGCGGGTGGTGGGATCCAGGGTTGCGAAAAGCTTGTCCTCTGCCAGAATACCTGCATCGGTCAGACGGTTTAACAGGGTAGATTTGCCCGCGTTGGTGTAGCCGACGATCGCTGCCACCGGAGTGTGGGCCTTCTCGCGCTGTTTGCGGATCACGTCACGGTGACGTTTTACCTCCTCCAGCTCCGATTTTAACTGTCCGATGCGCTCATGGATGAGACGGCGGTCCATTTCCAGCTTTTTCTCACCCGGTCCTCTGGTACCGATACCGCCACCAAGACGGGACAGGGAGCTTCGCAGGCCCACCAGCCTTGCGGCGCGGTATTTTAACTGCGCCAGCTCTACCTGGATCTTACCTTCACTGGTGGTTGCGCGGGACGCGAAAATATCAAGAATGACCATGGTACGGTCCATGACCTTGGTATCCAGCGCATCCTCCAGATTTCGAAGCTGTGCCGGGGAAAGCTCATCGTCACAGACTACGCCGGTGGCCTGAAGTTCCCAGATGCGTTCCCGGACTTCATCAATTTTTCCCTTGCCGAGATAAGTGCCGGGATGAATGCGCTCGCGGTTCTGGATCATTTTGTCTGCGGTAATGCCGCCTGCGGTCTTTACCAGCTCTTCCAGCTCATCCAGGGAGGCACGGGTGTCGTCTTCATCGTCCGTGCTGACGGCAATGAGAATGACCCGCTCCTCCAGTTCTTTCATATCAAATAATTCTGCCATATATTTCTCCTAATGGTTGCCCTGACGGGTTTTTAAAAATGCCAGCTCCCGAGCTGCGTTTCCTTCTGCTGTGTATTTCTGGTCGTAGCTTTCCAGGATCTCCAGGGCTTTTTTGTAGTCGCCCTTATATTCCCAGGCCACCGCCTGATTAAAGGTCAGCTCTTCCCGTCCCACATCGTCTGCGCCCGCTTCTGCAAGACCGGTGTCGATGGTGTTTAAGGCTTCGTCATACTGACCGGCATTGATCTGATCCCTTGCGATGCGGCTGTATACCTGCCCCAGGATCACGCCAAGGCTCTTTGCGCGGTCATAATCTCCCGTCTCCAGCAGGCAGAGGGAAAGGCCGGTCTTACAGGCTTCATTGCTCTCATCCTTTGCGTAAAGCGTCTCGTAGGAGGCAAGCGCAGACTGGTAATCTCCGCTTCTGTACTGAGCCTCGGCCCGGTATAAAAGCATCTGGCTTTCAAAGGCACCGATGCGGCCATGAGCCAGCGCAATGGCGTCATCAAAGGCTGTAACAGCCTGGGCATAATCCTGGCTTTCCAGATACGCAAGGCCCTGCTCTGCATATTCCTGACGCTGCCCGCGAAGCCATGCCTGGCGTGCGCCGCAGGCTCCGCCTCCAGCAAGCAGCACCACGGCTACAAAAGCAGCCATCATCCGGCGGCGGCGCCTTATGCGCTGTCTGCGGCGGCGTGCGATCTGCCTTGCACGCACCGGAGAGTAGGCACTTGTGCGCCGTTCTGTGTTCTGTCTCTTCTCCATGTTCCTTACCTTCTTCCGGTACTTCCGATACCGCCCCGGTCCTCATGATCCAGGGAATCGGTTTCTTCGAATAAGATAGCAGGCTGATGCTCCATGATGCGGAACTGGCAGATGCGGTCTCCCCTGCTGATCTTTGTGTCGCGGAGCGCATAGGCCGGGAAGAACCACTGGTCGTTGTCTCCGCAGTAGCTTTCATCGATGACGCCCATATGGTTGGTCTGGATGATACCGAAGTTTTTGTAGGTGCTGCTTCGCGGAACCACGTGGGCCTCATAGCCCTTTGGCAGCTCCATGGCAACGCCAAGCGGCACCAGCTTAAACTCACCGGCCTTCAGCTCTACATCCTCTGCTGCCCGGAGGTCGATCCAGTCGGATTTGCCGTCAATATAGGTTAATTTTTCCATATCATCGTGAAAATATTTAATTCTGATCTTCTGCATGCTCTGATTCCTCTTTTTCTTCGTATTCTTCTATCTCTTCATTGCGTTCTTTCAGCACTTCCTCGACTGCGTCTGACATAGAGACCGGATCGCTGACCTCTTCTTCCTGCGCGCCAAGCCTCATCTGCAGCTCCTCTTCTACCTCCTGGATGATTTCCTCCTCCTGTTCCGGGTTCATGGTAGGAAGATCCACCATGGAGCTGACGCCGAACCGGCGCAGAAACTCTTCTGTAGTCGCAAACAATGCCGGGCGTCCCGGAGCGTCCAGTCTTCCGGCCTCATACACCAGTCCGTATTCCACCAGACGGTTTACCGCATGGTCGGAATTGACACCGCGGATCTTGCCGATCTCCATCTTTGTCACCGGCTGCCGGTAAGCGATGATGGACAGCGTCTCCATGATGACGTCTGTCAGCACATGCTTTTTCGGGGCTGCCGCCACCCGGATCAGGTTCTCATAATAATCTGCGCAGGTGCACATCTGGTAGGCGTTTTCCAGCTCCAGGATACGCATGCCGCGCTTTTCTTCCTCGTAGCGCTTTTGCAGATGTAAAACCACGCGCTTCGCGATCTCTTCGCTCTGGCCGATAGCCACAGCCAGCTGCTTTAGCTCCACAGATTTGCCCATGGTAAACAGAACCGCTTCGATGATTGCTTCCCATTCCCTTTCATCATATAAATTGCCCATATCTTCTATCCGTTACTGAAAACTTATAAAAAGTTATAAACTTCCATGTTTCATTCCTACTTCAACGAGTATGCTTTTGATGATATAAATATCTATCTAC
>OODK01001646.1_pt1 | contig 9987 bp, 7 predicted proteins | sample 1671371 | NCBI WGS metagenome assembly OODK01 (sample SAMN06348150, study PRJEB24527) | human gut metagenome | biome: human gut; feature: ankylosing spondylitis patient; material: feces | host: Homo sapiens | place: China | collected 2015-10 | reverse complement strand
AATCAGTTCGATCAACGAGAAAAAGAGATTACCTGGAAGAATTTCCAACAGTTGATTCAAGATGACAAGATCGAGTCGGTAGAAGTGAATCAGAATAAGAGTGTTCCGACGGGACGTGTAGAGATTACGTTGAAGGGAGACGACGATTCCGATAAGATCAGATATCTGTATGTTTCTGATGTTAACGAGATCCAGGATTATCTGAAAGAACAGAATGTGGAGTATACGATGCCGGATATCCCGCAGGACAGCTGGGCAGCAACCACATTTCTGCCGGTTATTCTTACACTGGGCGGAGTTTTCCTGCTCTTCGGTCTGATGAACCGGCAGGGCGGCGGTGCGAATTCGAAAGCAATGAATTTTGGAAAGAGCCGTGCAAGACTGAGTACAGACCGTGACAAGAAAGTGACATTTGCTCAGGTGGCAGGTCTGGAAGAAGAGAAAGAGGAACTGGAGGAGATTGTTGATTTCCTGAAATCTCCGAAGAAATATATCCAGGTGGGAGCAAGAATCCCGAAAGGCGTGTTGCTGGTAGGCCCTCCGGGAACCGGTAAGACACTGCTTGCGAAGGCAGTTGCCGGAGAAGCGGGAGTTCCGTTCTTTACGATCTCCGGTTCGGATTTTGTGGAAATGTTTGTCGGTGTCGGTGCATCCCGTGTCAGAGACCTGTTCGAGGAGGCTAAGAAGAATGCACCTTGTATCATCTTTATCGATGAGATCGATGCAGTTGCAAGACGCCGTGGAACCGGAATGGGCGGCGGACATGACGAGCGTGAGCAGACACTAAACCAGTTACTTGTAGAGATGGATGGTTTTGGTGTCAATGAAGGTATCATCGTGATGGCTGCAACCAACCGAGTAGACATCCTTGATCCGGCAATCCTTCGTCCGGGACGATTTGACCGCAAGGTTATGGTTGGAAGACCTGATATCAAAGGACGTGAGGAGATCCTTAAGGTTCATGCGAAAGGCAAACCACTGAGTGAGGAGATCAATCTGCAGCAGATTGCGCAGACAACAGCAGGATTTACAGGTGCAGATCTGGAAAATCTTCTGAACGAGGCAGCAATTCTTGCAGCGAAGGATAACAGAGTATTTTTAAAACAGGATGATATTAAGAAAGCATTTGTAAAAGTCGGAATCGGTGCAGAGAAGAAGAGCCGTGTCATTTCCGAAAAAGAGAAGAGAATCACAGCATTTCATGAAGCAGGGCATGCAATCCTGTTCCATGTACTCCCGGATGTGGGACCTGTATACAGTGTCTCGATCATCCCGACAGGAAGTGCGGGAGGATATACGATGCCGCTTCCGGAAAAGGATGAGATGTTTAATACAAAAGGAAAGATGCTTCAGGATATTACGGTATCACTCGGTGGACGTGTAGCCGAAGAAGAAGTATTTGATGATATCACAACCGGTGCATCTCAGGATATCAAACAGGCAACCGGTCTGGCAAAATCCATGGTTACAAAGTTCGGTATGTCGGAAGCAGTCGGGCTGATCAACTATGATGATGACAACAATGAGGTGTTCATCGGACGTGATCTGGCGCATACAGCAAGAGGCTACGGAGAGGGTGTGGCTACTGTAATCGACCAGGAAGTAAAGAGAATTATTGATGAATGTTATGACAGAGCAAGACATATCATTAGAAAATATGACGATGTTCTGCATACATGCGCAGACCTTCTGCTGGAAAAAGAAAAGATTTCCCGGGAAGAATTTGAAGCGCTGTTCCCGGAAGATGTATCGGAGGACTAGGAGGAAGAGCTTTCCTTTCCGGAAACAAAAAATGAGAGAGGTGTTAGTTATATGAATAAGGCGGCTTTATTTTGCGATGGAACAGAAGGGTATGTATATCCCCCTGAACCGAAGGAGAATGAACTGGTAACGTTCCGGTTCCGTACGGCGAAGGATGATGCAGACAGAGTAGGGCTTGTGACATCGGCTGACACATATGTAATGGAAAAAGAATGCACACAGGGAGAGTTTGATTATTATACGTTCGAGACACGTCTGGGGGAAGAGCCGTTCAGATATTGTTTCGAAGTGCAGTCTGGGACAGAAAAATATTATTATGGACGATGTGGAATCTCTCGCGAGATCCTGGAGTACTATAATTTTGTTGTAGTACCCGGATTTTCCACACCGGACTGGGCAAAGGGAGCGGTTATGTATCAGATATTTACAGACCGCTTTTATAACGGAGATAAGTCAAATGATGTAGAGACGAACGAGTATTACTATATCGGAGATTATTCCCAGAGAGTAACGAACTGGGATAAATATCCGGCGAACATGGGTGTAAGAGAATTCTACGGCGGGGATCTGCAGGGAGTCATGGATAAACTTGATTATCTGCGGGAGCTGGGTGTAGAAGTTGTATATTTTAATCCATTATTTGTGTCACCGTCGAACCATAAATACGATATCCAGGATTATGATTATATTGATCCGCATTATGGGAAGATCGTAGATGACGGAGGTGAGGTGCTTCCGGATGGTGTGACGGACAACAGTCAGGCAACGAAGTATAAAAAACGCACGACAGGTCTTAAGAACCTGGAAGCAAGTAATGAGTTGTTCATTAAGCTGGTAGAAGAATTACACCGTCGTGGTATGAAAGTGATTCTGGACGGCGTATTCAACCATTGCGGTTCTTTCAATAAGTGGATGGATCGTGAGAGAATATACGAAGGCGAAAAAGATTATGAACCGGGTGCTTATATATCGGCAGACAGTCCGTACAGAAGCTACTTCCGTTTCTTCAAAGAAGGACCGGAGAACTGGCCGTATAATGGTAATTATGATGGCTGGTGGGGACATGATACTTTGCCGAAACTGAATTATGAAGATTCTGTAAAGCTGGAAAATTATATCTTATATATCGGGCGGAAATGGGTATCACCGCCGTATAATGTAGATGGATGGCGTCTGGATGTGGCAGCAGACCTGGGACGCAGCAATGAATATAACCATGATTTCTGGAAGAAATTCAGAAGAGCTGTGAAAGATGCGAATCCGAGTGCACTGATCCTTGCGGAACATTACGGGGATCCGAGAGACTGGCTTAAAGGTGACGAGTGGGATACCGTCATGAACTATGATGCATTCATGGAGCCGATCACATGGTTTCTGACAGGAATGGAAAAGCACAGTGATGAGGCCAGAGAAGAACTTCTCGGTAACATCGATAACTTTATCGGGTCGATGGCACATCATATGTCGAACATGCTGACCCCTTCACTGCAGGTAGCGATGAACGAACTTTCGAACCATGATCATTCGAGATTCCTTACGAGAACGAACCACATGGTTGGTCGTGTAGAACATCTGGGACCGGAAGCTGCAAATGAATATGTAAATAAAGCGGTTATGCGTGAAGCGGTCGTCATGCAGATGACATGGGTCGGAGCACCGACCATATATTATGGTGATGAGGCGGGTGTCTGTGGATTCACGGATCCGGATAACAGAAGGACCTATCCGTGGGGACGTGAAGACCATGAACTGATTGCGTTTCACAAAGAAGCGATCCGCATCCACAAAGAGCATCCGGCACTTAGAACCGGTTCTCTGAAGATTCTTGGCGGAGAAGAGAATGTCCTGTCTTATGCAAGGTTCAAAGGCAATGACCGGATCGTCATCGTGATCAATAACCGCAGCGAACGTACGGAAGTGAAAGTTCCTGTATGGGAGGCTGAGATTCCGGCGAAATGTCGTATGAAACGTCTGCTGTATTCTTACAAAGACGGATATACAACAGAGTATGAGGAATATCTGGTGGAAGATGGTGAAGTGGTTGCAAATATGGGACCGCATTCGGCATTGGTGCTGGGAATGCGGAATGAAGAGGAGCATGACTGGCTATATATCCTGTAGAGTGGAGATAAAAAAGATTACCGGAAAAGGAACTGTCCTTTCCGGTAATCTTTTTTAATATCTGAGTATGCAAAAAAATGGAGTTGCCTGTGGCAGGTTCTCTGTGTTATTTTGTAAGAACTTCTACTCCGTCTTCTTTGATAAGAACCATATATTCAATCTGGGCAGAAAGACCGTCATCATCTGTATAAACGGTCCAGCCGTTGTCTTCATCTACATAGAATTCCGGAGATCCCTGATTGATCATTGGTTCAATCGTGAACATCATACCTGGGACCAGAACCATCTCGCTGCCCTTTGGAGTAACATAACTTACAAATGGTTCCTCATGGAATTCCAGACCGATTCCATGACCGCCGATCTCTTCTACGACAGAATATCCGTTTTCCTGTGCGTGGGAATTGATCGCATAAGCAATGTCTCCGAGATGTCCCCATGGTTTTGCGGCTTTGAGGCCGAGTTCCACGCACTCTTTTGTGACACGGACGATACGTTCTGCTTCCGGAGATACCTCACCGATCGTGAACATACGGGATGCATCGGAAAAATAGCCGTTTAAGATAGTAGATACATCAACATTGATGATATCGCCATCGATCAGGATCTCGTGTTCACTTGGGATGCCGTGGCAGATAACGTTGTTGATAGAAGTGCACACGCTTTTTGGGAATCCTTCATAATTCAGAGGCGCAGGAATCCCGCCATGCTCTGTTGTAAAATCATACACCAGTTTATCGATCTCGGCAGTGCTCATTCCTGCGTGAATATGAGCTGCTACATGATCGAGAACTGCGGTGTTCAACGCTGCACTTTTTTTAATCATTTCAATCTGTTCCGGTGTTTTCAGTAATGAACGGTCAGGAACGATCTGGCCTTTGGACGCAAGTGTCCATAATTTTATATCTAATTTATCCACAATACTACCTGCTTTCTACACAAATTTTCCACATGTATTATAACACGTTTTGGAAAAAGAGACAGGGGAATTTTTGTCAACAGGAGTGAGCCGGATGAAAAAACATCTGTCTCGTATTGTCTCGGCCATAAAAATAAGTTATAATTTTACTGGTATTGTATACAGAAAGTGGGTAAGCTCATAGGTAGGACTTTTCTAAACCGGAAATTCTATATGGTGCAGAATAAACGAATACACAGGCAATATAGAAAGGAGCAGATATATGTTAAGAATTGGAATGCTTACAAGTGGCGGCGACTGCCAGGCACTGAATGCAGCAATGAGAGGCGTCGTAAAGGGGCTTGTTTCAAAAAGGGATGATGTAGAGATTTATGGATTCCAGGATGGATATAAGGGTTTGATCTATTCGAATTTTAAGATGCTTACGTCAAAAGATTTTTCGGGAATCCTGACACTTGGCGGAACAATCCTGGGAACATCCAGACAGCCGTTTAAGTTGATGAGAGTACCGGATAAGGACGGAATTGACAAAGTAGAGGCGATGAAACACACATATCACAAGTTGAATCTGGACTGCCTGGTAATTCTGGGAGGGAATGGAACACACAAATCAGCCAATATGCTGAGAGAAGAAGGACTTAATGTGGTAACACTCCCGAAGACGATCGATAATGATCTCTGGGGAACAGATATGACGTTCGGATTCCAGAGTGCAGTAGACATTGCAACAGATACGATTGATAAGATCCATACAACAGCGACATCTCACAGCCGTGTATTTATCGTGGAAGTAATGGGACATAAAGTAGGATGGGTCACACTTCATGCAGGAATTGCCGGTGGTGCCGATATTATTCTTCTTCCGGAGATGCCATACGATATCAATTCAGTGGTTAACGCAATTGAAAAACGCGGCAAAGCAGGGAAGAGATTTACAATTATTGCTGTTGCCGAAGGTGCAATTTCAAAAGAAGATGCAGCACTCTCAAAGAAAGAATTAAAAGAGAAAAAAGCAAAGAAGAAATATCCTTCTGTTGCATATGAACTTGCCGAGAAGATTCAGGAAAAGACAGATAAAGAAGTAAGGATCACAGTTCCCGGACATACACAAAGAGGCGGCTCTCCGTGTGCATATGACCGTGTACTTGCAACAAGACTTGGTGCAGAAGCTTCGAGAGCAATTTTGGAAGGTGATTTCGGATGTATGGTAGGGACTAGAAATCAGGAGATTATCCGCGTGCCATTGTCAGAAGTTGCCGGAAAACTAAAATATGTAGATCCCAAAGCATCGATCATTGACGAGGCAAAGACCATTGGTATCAGCTTCGGTGATGAATAGATGCGGAGACTGAGCAGGATCTCCATTTAGACAAGGAGTGTAAAGAATGTCATATACGGCATTATACCGTAAGTTTCGTCCGGATGAATTCGAAGATGTAAAAGGACAGGATGCGATCGTCCGGACATTGAAGAACCAGATCAATGCAGACCGTATCGGACATGCATATTTGTTCTGCGGGACCAGAGGAACCGGAAAGACAACCGTTGCGAAGATATTTGCGAAAGCAGTCAACTGCGAACATCCGGTAGATGGAAGCCCGTGCGGGGAGTGCGCAATGTGCCGGTCGATCGCAGCTGGTACATCGATGAATGTGATCGAGATTGATGCGGCATCTAATAATGGTGTGGACAACATCCGTGAGATCCGTGAAGAGGTCACATATCGCCCGACAGAAGGGAAATATAAAGTATATATTATTGATGAGGTGCATATGCTGTCGATCGGCGCATTCAATGCATTGTTAAAAACATTGGAAGAACCTCCGGAATATGTTATATTTATTCTTGCGACAACGGAGGCACACAAGATTCCGATTACGATCTTGAGCCGATGCCAGCGATATGATTTTAAAAGAATTTCCATTGAGACGATCGCAGTGAGATTGCGTGAACTGATCGATAAAGAAGGATGGGATGTGGAAGATAAGGCGGTCCGCTATATCGCAAAGATGGCGGATGGCTCTATGAGGGATTCACTGAGCCTTCTGGATCAGTGTGCGGCATTCTATATGAATGAGACACTGACATATGATCATGTACTGGAAGTGCTGGGAGCGGTGGATACGGAAGTATTCAGCCGGCTGTTAAGACAGCTGCTTGCGATGGATGTACATCAGGTGATCGAGACGGTAGATGAGCTGGTAATGCAGGGAAGAGAATTGTCTCAGCTGGCGGCAGATTTCACATGGTATCTGAGGAATCTGCTTCTGGTGAAGAGCTCGGATGATATGGAAGATGTACTGGATGTATCGTCGGAGAATCTGGCACTGTTAAAAGAAGAAGCACAGATGATTGACAGTGATACACTGATCCGCTACATCCGCATATTTTCGGATCTGACGAATCAGTTGAAATATGCGACACAGAAGAGGGTCCTGCTGGAAGTAACCCTGATCAAATTATGCCGTCCGGCAATGGATCAGAATAAGGACGCCCTGCTGGAACGCATCCGTGCGATTGAAAAACAGCTGGAGGACGGAGCGTGGGAAGCACCGGTCAGGGAGCGTGTTGTGTATGCATCCGATGCAAAAGAAGCAGCGGCACCGAAGCCGAAACCGGAACTTCCGCAGGCATTAAATGAAGACGTGAAAGCGGTGGCAAAAGATTTCCGGATGATCATCAATGAGGCTTCCCCGATGCTCCGCACATATCTGAAAAAAGCGAGATTAAGTGCCGGAGAAGGCAACCGGCTTCTGATCGTGCTGCCGGATGAACTGAGTGTCAGTGCAGTTGCGACGCCGGATCACAAAGAAGAGATCCAGTCGTTGATCGAGCAGAAGATCGGTAAAAAAGTAGAGATAGACGTCCGCCAGATGGAGGCAGGACGCAGATTCGAGGATCACTTTGTGGATCTGGAGAATCTGATCAATATGGAAATTACTGTAGAAGACGAATAGGAGGATATTATCATGGCAAAAAGAGGTGGATTCCCAGGCGGCGGAATGCCGGGAAATATGGCAAATCTGATGAAACAGGCACAGAAGATGCAGCGTCAGATGGAAGAACAGGCAAAGGAAATGGAGACAAAAGAATTCAGTGCAACTGCAGGCGGCGGTGCTGTTGAAGTAACTGTATCCGGAAGCAAGAAGATATTAAAAGTAAAACTGGATGAAGAAGTAGTAGATCCGGATGATGTAGAGATGCTGGAAGATCTGCTTGTGGCAGCAGTCAATGAAGCACTGGAGAAAGTAGACGCAGAGACAACTTCTGCAATGTCTAAGTTTACCGGCGGCATGGGTGGCGGAATGCCGGGATTATTCTAAGAGAAGATCCGGAAAGAATGATTCTTACAGGGAGTTAAAAAATTATGGATTATTACAGTAATCAGATGAGCAAATTGATTGAGGAACTGTCATGCCTTCCGGGAATCGGAGCAAAATCTGCGGCAAGACTTGCGTTCCATCTGATTCATATGCCGGTTGATGATGTAAAAAGGCTGGCTTCTACGATGGTGGAAGCCAGAGAGAACATAAAATATTGCAAAGAATGTTATACACTTACCGATCAGGAACTGTGCCCGATCTGCAGTAACAGTAACCGTGATCATCAGATGATCATGGTGGTTGAGAATACAAGAGATCTTGCGGCATATGAAAAGACAGGGAAATATAATGGTGTGTATCATGTGCTTCATGGTGCAATCTCTCCGATGCTTGGGATAGGTCCGGAAGATATCAAATTAAAGGAACTGATCGGGCGTCTGCAGGGAGATGTAAAAGAAGTGATCATTGCAACGAATTCGAGTCTGGAAGGTGAGACTACAGCGATGTATATCAGTAAGCTGATCAAACCGACGGGAATTAAAGTAAGCAGAATTGCAAGCGGTGTTCCGGTCGGAGGAGATCTGGAGTATATCGATGAAGTGACGCTTCTCCGGGCACTTGAAGGAAGGACAGAACTGTAGAGTGTTTGTCCCCGCCAGAGGTGAGAGAATGAAGAAAAAGGTTACATCAACAGATATTGCCCATGCTGCCGGAGTATCACAATCTACGGTTTCTATGATCCTGAACAAAAAATATGATGTGTCATTTGCCAAAGAGACTGTGGAAAAAGTAGAAAATGCTGCAAAAGAGCTGGGATACGTCCCGCCGAAAAGGAAAACGAGGAAGGGGACAAAAAGAGAGAAACTTCTGGTTGTGTTCTGCCCCAATCTGACGAATCCGTATTATGTTATGCTGCTGCAGGGAATCGAGGCGCATGCAAAAGAAAAAGGATTTGGTCTTTTTGTATGTAATACACAGAGAGATCTCCGGATGGAAGAACGCTATCTGAAAATGATGTGGCAGTTACGGCCGCTGGGGATTATCTACACCTGTAATCCGAGCCATTGCTTTATGGATCTGGTGGGAGAGATTGCAGAACAGATACCGGTTGCGATCGTAAATAACCAGAATGAAAAGATGAATGTAGATGCAGTGGAACTTGATAATTCAAAACTTGGAAGAGTGATGGCGAAGCATCTGCTGGAATTAGGTCACAGAAAGGTTGCATATATAGCACCGCCATTGACAGCAAGACAGAAACAACGTTCAAAACGGGTGGAAGGTTTCCTGAAAGAGTATGAAAAAGCCGGTCTGCGAGACCAGGTGATCATCAAGGCGGCAAAAGAAGAGATTGATCTTGATGTGGCACATATTGATTCCGAATATAAGATTGGATATGAACTGACGAAAGAGTTGTTGAATGAAACGACAGATGTGACAGCAATTGTCGGATTAAATGACATGATTGCATTTGGAGTCATGGATGCACTTCATGAGGCAAAGATAAAAGTGCCGGCCGATGTGTCCGTGATGGGATGTGATAACACACTGTTTGCCAGAATGCATAACATGAATCTGACGACAATCGAGCATTTTGTGACTTTTAAAGGAAGGGATGCATGTGATATTATAATGAAGAAGATAGCATCACATCATTCAGCGAATATGGAAACAGCACCGATCAGTACCTATCATGTGGAATATGAACCGCAGCTGATCGTCCGTGGAACAACAACGTATGCAAAAAATGCACGAAAAAAGAAAAATTAATTCTTTTGCGAAAATTATTATTAATAATTACTCAATTTTACAAACTGAAAATACATGTTAGATGTTAATGCCCCTTATAAATGCGTGAAAATCGAT
>OODK01001631.1_pt1 | contig 10083 bp, 10 predicted proteins | sample 1671371 | NCBI WGS metagenome assembly OODK01 (sample SAMN06348150, study PRJEB24527) | human gut metagenome | biome: human gut; feature: ankylosing spondylitis patient; material: feces | host: Homo sapiens | place: China | collected 2015-10 | reverse complement strand
TCCTATCTTTTTCTAGTGACAGTATACACTATTTCACTAAAAAAAGAAATAAATTTTTATTTTTTCGCTTGCAAATTTTGATAGTTTCTGGTATTATACCATTGTTGTGGATTTTTCTACTATAAAATCCAAGTAACGTTTAAGGAGGTGCAATAGTATGGCTAAGTGTGCAATCTGTGAAAAGGCAGCTCATTTCGGTATCAAAGTGAGCCATTCCCATAGAAGGTCCAACAAGATGTGGAAAGCAAACGTAAAATCTGTTAAGGTTAAAGTAAACGGCGGAACCCAGAGAATGTACGTATGTACTTCCTGCTTACGTTCAGGGCTTAATTTTTGAACAGAGCGTGAAAAATCCCGGTAGCTTCGGTTACCGGGATTTTTTTGCGTTATACATTTGATTACATCTGCTCCTGCCACAGGCAGGAATGAATGACAGGTCTAACAGCAAAATAAATTATAGCCTAAAATCAGGCATCCGATCACAAAGAAAAAGGTAAATATGGTTTCCGGGACAAAGAAAAGCACTGCCATTCCAAGCCCGAAGCAAAAAAGCATCAGTCCCCAGACTCTTTTCATAGAAAAACAGCTCCCTTCCATTTTATTTTATGCGGTAAGGGAGCTGTTTGATGCTTTTTATATCAGGCTTTTTTACCTTCGTAAGAAGCTGCTGTTTCTTTTGCAATGCCTACTGTTTCTTCTGATACAGCCGGTTTTCCTCCTAAAAAGCGGTTGATCAGATCCGGAGCCATATCGATCACCTTGGTCACTGCATCCTGGTTCTTTACATTGACCAGCTTGGTCACACCATTCTGGATCACCAAGACAGCACTTGGACTCATCTTGGCGCTCATTCCGCCACAGCCTTTGTCTTTCTGCTTTGAACCTTCTGCAAAAGCGCCTGCAGCCATACCACAGGTCACATCGATCAGCGGTATAATAATGGTCTCTCCTACCTGGACCGGTTCTCCTACGACTGTTTTCGTAGTTACAAACTGATCCATTCCTTTAAATAATGATTCAATTGTAGATGTAAAATGATTTTCTGCCATAATATACCTCTATTCTCCTGAAATATTCTCCCGTAGATCTTAAATCCCCAACTTACTCACGATCTAAAAAACCCCGTATCATCTTCCAGGTATGTTTGTGACGATAGACTCCCCAAAACAGCCATAAAAGATAGGAGACCCGGACACGTCCTTTAAAATTTCCTTCTGCTTCCAGGCACTTTTCATCAAATACCGGCTCTAAGTCCAGGCTTTTATAGATAAACGGATACACCAGACTGGCTCCCTCCAGGATCTGCCCTGTATAATAAGGATCATCCAGTCCAAAACGGATCCTTCCTTTTCCCCAGCCCGGCCATACATGTGCCAGAAGCTTTTTTGCCTGGGTAAAAAGCAATTTTAAGGACTCCTGATTCTTCTCATCCTCCAGCCATTCTCTCTTTTCCCGGACAAAAGTTTTAATATCTTTTAGCTTATCACAAAAATGCTTAAAAGAAAACTTAAGTTTTTCTAAGAAGGCTTTGATTTTTCGGATCCACTGGTGTGATTTTTTCTCAGCAGGTTCTATCTTGTCTTCTTCTTGGTCTGCTTCTGCTACTTTTATAGCCTTTTCCTGCTTTTGCACAGGTTTTGTTTCTGGTTTTGCTTCTGGTTTTGTACTGGACTTTTTCTCATCGGTTTTCTCTGGTCCTGCTTTTGACTGTGTCTGTGTTTTTGGCTCTGCCGTATGTTCAGTCTCTGTTTGCACCTTTGACTCCGCCTTTGGCTGTTCTGTCTTTTGCTGTTCTGTCTTTGACTTTTCTGCCTTTGTTTCCTTCGCTGTTTCCGCTTTATCCCTGCTTTTGGCTGCCGCTTCTGTCTTACTTTCTTTTGGAGGCTCTGTCTGTTCTTCTTCCCCCATGCTCCAAAGTTTCAGCCACAGCACCCGCAGCGATGCCTGAAGCCCTTTCTCTTTTTCATAAGAACCGTTTACGCAGATCGCCGAAAGCAGCCAGGATACTCTCACCCGGCCCCATTTTTCTTCTTTCCACGATCCGCTGATCTGATACCTTACAGGAACAAAAAGGACGGTACACAATACCAGAAGCAGGAGCCCAAAAAGAACCAGCAGTATGATCCCCAGAATTTTTAACATAAGCAATACAATATGCAAACGCCTGCCCCCTTACTGCTCCTGCCAGTCTCCATATTCAGCACCTGACTTTTCCGGAAGACTTTCCATATAAGCCTTCCAGTTAAAAGCACCTGTTTTCTGATACATGTCATCCACCATAGAACGGACTACCTGCGCTGCCTCCTCATAGCCCCTTGCGATCCCCAAAACCAGAAAGTCTTTTCCATCTCTCTGCTGTCTGGTAAGAAGACTTACAGGAAGTATATCAAGTATATGATTGCCACTTTCCGGCAAAGTAATCACATAGGTATCCACAAGCATTTTTCCTTTTCTCATTCCCTCCAGGATACTCACCCTGTTCCGGGAAGCATTTTCACCCATGTATAAATGAGTCCACCAGCGCATAAAATCCCCTCTTAGATCTTGTTCCATTTTACTTATTTTATTTATTCCATGATTGAGCGCAGCATACGCACACAGGCCTCTTTTTCAATCTCATCTGTGCAGCATTCCAGACTGTTCCGGATATAAGCCTGGGCTTCATCTGAGGTTTTAAAGGTGATAGGAAGCCGTGACAGGCATTTTGCCATAGCCGCTCTTGTAAGAACCTTTGGAAGCTCTTTCCATGACTGCCGGATCTCTTCAAACAGCTCATCTAATTTTTCACTGATCATGCTTTCATCTGCCATCGCTTCAGAAGCTTTATATTCCAGTGAAGCAAAGGCACTGCCTGATAAGAGAAGTTCTGTTTTCCAGAGGACCTTACATTCCGGAAGGTTTGATTTTGCCAGTTCATCCATAGGGATCTCTTCCCCAGCGATCCACTGTTCAAAATAAGTTTCCTGCTTTCCTTCTAACTGAGGGAGAAGATCTGCGGTTTCAACCGGTATCTCTTTCCACTGTTTATCCAGAAATAGCTTTAATACTTCTGACATGATCTCTACCATGACCTGTGTATCTTTCAGATCTGAGACTGCATGATCCCCGCAAAGGAGAAGCACATACAGATCATTGACCAGATCCATTAACATCAAAATATCCCCGGTGGCATCTGTGATCTTTTCACTGACCTCCTCTAATTTAGAAGAAAGGTGATAATACTCTGCTGCTTCCAGGGTTTTAAAATCCGTCTGGTTAAATTCTTCTAAAAATGGATACAGTTCTTTCCAGGACTCTGTCCCCTCTTTCGGGCGGTTTAAAAGTGCTTCACAGCGCAGGACATAGATCATATCATCCAGACCTGCCTCCGGTGCTCCTTTATAAATACTTAAACCTTCCTGAATCAGAGCAAAGAACTTGTTTTTTGTAAAGCGTACCGGCAGCTGGCTGACTACCAGCTGGAAACGCTCATGAAAACCGGAAGGATCTGAGTCCTGTGTCAGATAATTTAAGATCTCTTCCATGAAAACATCTGTATTTTCCGGCTTCTTTCCTACTAGCTGAGGCATAAATCTGCCTTCTACCCGGTTCATTACATATTCATATGCCTGGAAAATGTCTGTATAAGCAGTCAGTTTTTCCATTTCCTTGATGGTATCCTGACGCAGCTCCTCCAGTTCTTCTAACAGAGTTTCTTTCTCAAAAGTTTCCTTCTTTTCCAGAAATCCTTCCAGAAAAGAACCTAAAGATCCTAAATACCTGTCATAAAGAGCCAGTGTCTCCTCTGCCGGATCGCTGGTCTTTTCTGCCATCATTTCATAGCAGGTGTAAAAATTTAATGTCATACGGATAAAAGAATAATTATAGGCAGCCGTAAGACGTTTTTTGATCTTTCTTAATTCCATTTTAATTTCTATCCCTTATCCTTTCAATTGTCTCTTTTTATCATCTGAAAATACATTATGCTTTTAATACACAGCGGCGTACCAGGTCCAAAGCCTTCATCATAGACTGTTCCCGGATCTTTCCTCTGTTTCCCTTAAAATGATACTCCAGCACTTCTGCCTTTCCCTTTACAGCGCAGGCCATGTATACAAGACCTACTGGTTTTTCCTTGCTACCGCCTCCAGGACCTGCAAGACCGGTAACAGCCACACAAACATCGGTCTGGGCCCGCTCTGCTCCGCCCAGTGCCATTTCCAGGGCAGTTTCACGGCTTACAGCGCCATGTGCCTTTAAAGTTTCCTCTTTTACACCTAAAAGACGTACTTTCGCTTCGTTAGAATAAGTAACCATTCCCTGCATAAATACATCCGAAACGCCGGAAACATTTACAAGACGGGCTGCGATCATACCGCCGGTACAGGACTCAGCCGTAGCCATAGTCAGATGCTTTTTCTGTAAAAGGTCCACTACAGCCATTTCCAGAGTCACATCTTCCTCTGTGGTAAAGATGCAGTCACCAAAACGGTTAAACAGTTCTGCCATTACAGGCGCGATCAGCGCTTCCCCTTCTTCTTTGGTAACTGCCTTGGCAGTCAGACGTACCTGTACCTCCGCAGTCTTGGCATAGGTTGCAATGGTCGGGTTGGTCTGTTTGTCGATCAGATCCAGGATCTTATCTTCTACCTGGCTTTCCCCGTATCCGCAGATCTTTACCATATGGGAAACAAGCTGGGAATTCTGTCTTTTTTCCAGATAAGGGAACACCTGTCCCTCAAAAAGAGGATACAGTTCATTTGGCGGTCCCGGGAGCAGAATGGCTGTTTTTCCATTTTTTTCCATGATCAGTCCCGGTGCCATACCATTGGGGTTATCCAGAACAATGGATCCGTGAGGAACTGTTACCATTTTCCAGTTATTCTCCGGGATTTCCCTATAGATATTATTCTTAAAATACGCTTCCAGGCAGGCTCTGGTATGAGGGTCCTCTTCCAGTTCCATTCCCATAGCTTCTGCACATACTTCTTTTGTCAGATCATCTTCTGTAGGCCCAAGTCCTCCTGTGACGATCACAATATCTGAACGGTCAAGGGCAGTTTTTACCACCGCCATCATACGGTCATAATTATCGCCCACTGTTACCTGATAATACATATCCAGTCCCAATGAGGCACATTTTTCTGCCAGATATCTGGCATTGCTGTTTAAAATGTTTCCCATTAAGATCTCGGTTCCCACACTGATCAGTTCTGCTGTCATGTTTTACATGCCTCCCTTTGTAAGCACCTCTACGTTTTTCGCCACATAATCTACCAGTGAAACAATGGTCAGTACCACAGCTGCCGCTAACATGATAAAAGTAACGGTCTTTAAAGCCGGGATATTGAATATCATAAGGATCACTGCGATCATCTGGAATGTAGTCTTAAACTTGCCCCAGTAGCTGGCTGCGATCACAATGCCATTGTCTGCTGCTACCAGACGGAAACCGCTGATAATAAATTCACGGCTGATAATGATGATGACTATCCATGCAGGCAGCTGTCCTAACTGGATCAGGCAGATTAGTGCAGAGCATACTAACAGCTTATCTGCTAAAGGATCCATAAATTTTCCAAAATTTGTAACAAGATTGTACTTGCGGGCGATCTTTCCGTCAAAAAGATCTGTAAGGCTGGCAACAATAAAGATCACATTTGCAACAACACGCATGGTCTGGCTGCTTCCGTTATCATATAAAAGAGCTGCTACGAAAAACGGGATCAGGATCACACGCATAACAGTCAGTTTATTCGGCAGATTCATGATATACCTCCCCGATCAGATCATATTCATTGGCACCGGTTACTTTTACTCTTACAAAGTCACCGGACATCAGCATTTCATCTGCATTTACAAAAATAAGTCCGTCTACGTTTGGCGCATCCATGTAAGTACGTCCTACATAAGCAGGCTCATCTGCCACTTTTCCTTCGATCATAACATCCAGGACTTTTCCTACCATATTTTCACAGTGTTCAAAAGCGATCTCCTGCTGCAGTTCCATTACATCTGCACGGCGCTCTTCTTTCACTTCTTCCGGGATCTGGTCCGGATAGGAATAAGCCGGTGTATCCTCTTCTGCGGAATAGGTAAATACGCCTACACGCTCAAATTCCATCTCATCTACAAATTCCATCAGTTCTTCATGGTCTTCTTCGGTCTCCCCCGGAAAACCGCAGATAAAGGTTGTACGAAGGGCAATATCCGGGATCTCACGGCGAAGGGCACCAATGCGCTCTTTTAACTCTGCCTTGTGGGTTCTTCTTCCCATACGCTTTAAAATACGGTCGCTGGCATGCTGGATCGGGATATCCAGATAGTGACATACTTTTTCTTCTGTTTTAATAGCCTGGATCAGCTCATCTGTGATCTCCTCCGGATAACAGTACTGGATACGGATCCAGTAAATTCCAGGGATCTGTGCCAGTTCATGAAGAAGCTTCGGCAGTGTTTTCTCACCATACAGATCTTTTCCGTAAAGAGTGGTCTCCTGGGCAACTAAGATAAGCTCTCTTACCCCGTTTTCAGCCAGTTCTCTTGCTTCTGCAAGGAGCTGCTCCATAGGAACACTGCGGTAAGGTCCTCTTAAATATGGAATGATACAGTAACTGCAGCGTTTGTCACAGCCTTCCGCGATCTTTAAGAATGCATAATGTCCGCCGGTAGTCATTACACGCTTTTTCGCTGTTTCCGGCAGTTCTTTTAAGTCATGGAAGCAGGAAATATGTTCTTCTTTTTTCTCTTTTTCTTCCCCAAACAGACGGGTCAGCACATTTCCGATCTCTTCATAAGAAGTAGTTCCAAGGATGGCATCCACCTCCGGAATCTCATCAATGATCTCCTGTTTGTAGCGCTGTGCAAGACATCCCGCTACGATCAGGGCACGGCATTTTCCTTCTTCTTTGTAACGTGCCATCTCTAAGATCGTATTAACACTTTCCTCTTTTGCATCACCAATAAAGCAGCAGGTGTTGATCAGGATGGCATCTGCCTCCGTCTCATCATCGGTAAAGGACACGCCCAGTCCTCCTGCTACGCCTAACATCTTCTCTGTATCTACCAGGTTTTTATCGCAGCCTAAAGATACGCAAAATAACTTGATTTTTTCCATGTATTGTATTTACTCCTGATCTGTATAAATTTTAAAAAAGCCATCCTTTGCACCTTTACGGTACAGCAGACGGCTTTTATGAAGTCTTATGCCTGTTCTTCGGTTGTATCCAGTTCTTCCTCAGCGGATGGCTCCTCTTCCGGAAGGATCTTTACCTTCTGCTGATACAGCTCATCAATGGCAATAGACAGAGGCTTCTTTCCAGCTGCTCCTGCTACCATTGCGTCATCACCTGCGATCAGCTGTCTTGCACGCTTGGAAGCTGCAATGACGATGGAATAACGGCTCTGTACTACCGGCTGCTCGCCTGGTTCAATATCTTTGTTTACAACGTTGATCAGATCTGTGTATGATGGATGTAACATATTACATTCCCCTTTCAATGTATTTATTTTATAGTGTGATCCTATTTTTTATTTCTTGATCATTTTTTTGCAAAACCCTTATCATCTAAGTGATACAGGTCTTCTCTCATCTTGCTTAAAAAGTCCAGATGATAGGAAGTTTTTCTGTGCTGCAGCTGGATCAGCTGATGCATCTCCTCTACGCAGCGGTCCAGATCATCGTTGATCAGCAGGTAATCATAGGCTTCCATACCGGAGGCCTCTTCTGCTGCTCTGGCCAGTCTGGCATTGATCACTTCCAAAGTTTCTGTACCTCTTCCTACCAGGCGCCTGCGAAGTTCTTCTGCACTTGGAGGAGTTACAAATAACAGCAGCGCATCCGGGAAACGTTTCTTTACTTTTAAAGCTCCCTGGATCTCGATTTCAAGGATCACATCCTTGCCTTCTGCCATTTTCTGTTCTACATATTCCTTTGGTGTGCCGTAGTAGTTATTCACATACTGGGCATACTCGACCAGCTTCCGCTCATCACGCATTTTTTCAAACTGCTCTTTTGTAACGAAAAAGTATTCTTTTCCGTCTGTTTCTCCCTCTCTTGGAGTTCTGGTGGTTGCAGATATGGATAATGCGTAATTATCATACCGCTTTAACAGTTCTTTCATCAAAGTTCCTTTGCCTGCACCGGAGAAACCGGATACAACGACTAAAATTCCCTGATGGTTCATAAAAGGCCTCCTGGTATTATTCAATATTCTGGATCTGTTCTCTTACTTTTTCAATTTCTGTCTTTAAGGCAATGGCTTTGTCTGAAATTGCAAGGTCACTGGACTTGGAAAGAATGGTATTTGCTTCCCGGTTCATCTCCTGGGCAATGAAATCCAGTTTGCGACCTACACTTTCACCAGATAAAAGTTCCTGTCTTGTATTTTCAATATGGCTTCTTAAACGAACCGTTTCTTCATCTACACAGATCTTATCTGCATAGATCACAACCTCTGCAGCGATCCTGCCCTCATCAATGGCGGTACCGTTTAACAGTTCTTTGACCTTATCTTCTAATTTCTGTCTGTATTCCTTTAAGATAACAGGAGAACGTTCCTCAATAAAGTCTACAAGTCCTGTCATATAATCCAGCTTGCCAAGAAGATCTTCTTTTAAATGAGCACCTTCCACCTCTCTGGATGCAACAAATTTCTTTGCTGCCTCTTCCAAAGCTGCAGAAAGGATCTCCCACAAATGCTCTTCATCATCCGGAACCTGTTCCATGGTAAGGACTTCCGGACATCTGGAAAGGGTGGAAACCTGGATATCGTTGCGGATCCCGAATTCCTCTTCCATTTTTTTGAAATAATCCATATATTCCCCAGCCAGGGCTTTATTATACTTCAGGCAGAGATTTCCTTCTGTATAATCCTCGTAATTGATAAAAAGATCTACCTTTCCTCTCTGGATATATTTCTTTAAAAGAGTACGGATCGCAGCCTCAAAATAGTTAAATTTCTTTGGCATCTTGATACTCAGATCTAAGTATCTGTGGTTTACTGCTTTCATTTCTACAGAAATCTTGTATTCATCCGTAGCATTCTCGCATCTTCCGAAACCGGTCATGCTTTTTAACATATGGAATGCCTCACTTTCATTTTCCTATGTTTTCTATATAATTCCTATATAATCTTTCATATTATAATTCATCCGTAAATGCAAGTCAACTGAAAATGCAGTAGCGGAAACGGAGCCTGTCAAAAATTCCCATTTTTTTCCTGCTGTCACGAAGCTTTAACAGGAACTGGTGTACAAGTCTGATCTCATATTCTTCCAACGGCTCTCCGCCATAGAAATATTTTTCCATCAGATCATTTACCCTCAGATACAGCCCATCCGGTATTTCCGGCAAAGTTTCCCTGATCTTTTCCTGGATCTGTTCACTTTTAAATCCCGGCTGCATGTCGATCCCCAGGATCAGCAGATGCTTATAGATCATAAGAAGGAGAAATTCCACACTGGGAAGGCTGCCATTGTCACTGATTTTCCGGATCCTGTATTCATAATACATTCTCCGCAGTTCTAATACCGCAAAAATAAATTCCAAAACAAACAGGATCAGCAGGATCATACCCCAGCCTATATCTGCTGTCTTTAATTCTGTCTGCTTTTGATTTTCCAGGAACGGTTCACTTCCAGGAAAATGCTTTTTCAGATTTTCTGCTTCTTCTCCCTCGGAGTCCAAAGCAGCTACTTTGCGCACCTGCCCCGGAGACTGTGCCATATTAAGGAGGGCATATGTATCGTAATAAAATCCCGGTGTCACATCTACCGGTACCCATCCCATACCATCCATATATACTTCCGCCCAGGCATGACCGTCAGAAGAAGAAAGGCCGATCCAGTCTCCGTGAGAATTTTCCGCCTGTTTGCTGGTAAGAAGATATCCTTCTGCATATCTGGCCGGAATGTGAAAACTTCTCAGTGCAAGTACGGCAGCAGAAGTATAATATGCGGAATTTCCTTCCCGCTCCCCCTGTAAAAATTCTTTTAAAAGATCGTCTCCCGCAGTATCTTCCTCAGAAAGATATTTATTATAATACGTATTTTCCTCAAGAACAGTACGGATCTGCTGTACAGCCGCATACACACTTAAAGATG
>OODK01001630.1_pt1 | contig 10092 bp, 9 predicted proteins | sample 1671371 | NCBI WGS metagenome assembly OODK01 (sample SAMN06348150, study PRJEB24527) | human gut metagenome | biome: human gut; feature: ankylosing spondylitis patient; material: feces | host: Homo sapiens | place: China | collected 2015-10 | reverse complement strand
CGTTATAAACCTCGGAAGCCCCGGGTACATTAATGATGCGGCCTGCCAGCAGTCCGCCGGTGCAGGACTCCGCAGTTGTCATGGTCAGGTCATATTTCTTTAACAGCTTCACCACCGCCTGCTCCAGCGTTTCCTCTTCCTTCGTGGAATAAACATAATCGCCAAAGCGGTTTTTGATCTCCTTTACCACCGGCTTTACCAGCTTTCTGGCCTCTTCCTCGGTGGCGGCCTTTGCCGTCACACGGATATGAACCTCACCGGTCTTCGCATAGGTAGCAATGGTCGGATTCTTCTGTTTGTCAATGAGATCCAGGAGCTTATCTTCTACCTGGCTTTCTCCCACACCACAGATCTTTACCATCTGGGAACGGATCACCTCCGGCTGCAGCTTCTGCAGATACGGAAATACCTGATTCATAAACAGCGGATACAGCTCATTTGGCGGTCCCGGAAGAAGAATGGCAGACTTGCCGTACTTTTCCAGGATCAGGCCAGGCGCAGTGCCGTTATCGTTATCCAGAACCATGCAGCCCTCCGGAATGATCGCCTGTTTCCAGTTATTATCCGGAATCACCTTATAAATGTTGTTCCGGAAATACTCCTCGATCCGCTCACGGGTGTGCTTATCCTCCACCAGTGGGAAGCCCATTACCTCCGCACAGACCTCCTTGGTCAGATCGTCCTCGGTCGGTCCAAGACCGCCGGTCAGGATGATGACATCTGAGCGCTTCAGTGCTGTCCGGATCACCTCAGCCAGACGGTCGTGGTTATCTCCGACTGTAACCTGATGATACATGGTCAGACCCAGAAGCGCGCATTTTTCCGCAAGAAACTGAGTGTTGGTATTCACAATGTTTCCGAGCAGAAGCTCGGTGCCGACTGAAATCAGTTCTACTACCATTTTTAAATTGCCCCCTCTGTAAGCACTTTATGATTCTTTGCAATGTAATCCACCAGCGAAACCACAGTCAGCACCAGTGCGATCCAGGTGCAGGCCACCGTCAGAATGTGCAGGACCGGAAGATCCACGATCATTAAGATGACTGCGATCATCTGAAACGTGGTCTTAAACTTGCCCCAGTAGCTGGCGGCAATGACAATGCCCTGCTCTGCGGCGATCAGGCGGAAGCCGCTGATGATGAACTCCCGGCTGACAATGATAATGACCATCCAGGACGGAAGCTGTCCCAGTTCAATGAGACAGATCAGCGCGGAGCAGACCAGAAGCTTATCTGCAAGCGGATCCATAAATTTTCCAAAATTTGTTACCAGGTTATATTTTCTTGCAATCTTTCCATCCAGCATGTCAGTGAGACTGGCTACAATAAAGATGGCAGCTGCCAGGTTGCGAAGCAGGCGTACCTCCCCATGAAATGCCAGCAGGCTGACTACGAAAAACGGGATCATGATCACCCGCAGCACGGTCAGTTTATTCGGCAGATTCATCGTATACCTCCCCGATCAGATCATAGTCATTGGAACCGGTGACCTTCACCCGGACAAAATCACCGGACATAAAGAGCTCACCACTGTTAACAAAGATATATCCATCTACATTCGGGGCATCCATGTAGGTTCTTCCTACATAAGCAGCTTCGTCAGCCACCTTGCCCTCGATCATAACATCCAGAACCCGTCCTACCATGGATTCGGACTTTTCAAAGGCAATTTCCTGCTGGAGCTCCATGATTTCGTCGCGGCGCTCCTCCTTTACCTCCTCCGGAATCTGATCCGGGAAAGCTGCTGCCGGAGTATCTTCCTCTGCGGAGTAGGTAAATACGCCAAGACGCTCGAACTCCATCTCATCTACAAAGCGCATGACTTCTTCGTGATCTTCCTGAGTCTCGCCCGGGAAGCCGGAGATCATGGTGGTGCGAAGCGCAATATCCGGGACTGCGGCGCGAAGCTTTCCAATGATCTCGCGAAGCTGCGCCTGGTTGGTACGACGGCCCATACGCTTTAAGATGCGGTCACTGGCATGCTGGATCGGAACATCCAGATAATGGCAGACCTTTTCTTCCGTACGGATGGCCTCAATGAACTCATCGGTGATCTCCTCCGGATAGCAGTACTGAATCCGGATCCAGTAGATGCCCGGGATCTCAGCCAGCTTATGGAGCAGCTCCGGAAGCATCTTCTTTCCGTATAAATCCACGCCGTACAGAGTAGTCTCCTGCGCTACCAGGATCAGCTCGCGGACACCCTGGTCTGCCAGCTCATTAGCCTCTTTCAGTAAGCGCTCCATCGGCACGCTGCGGTAATTGCCGCGCAGGCTCGGGATGATGCAGTAAGTACAGTGTTTATCACAGCCTTCCGCGATCTTTAAAAACGCGTAATGACCGCCTGTGGTAATGATACGCGAGGTCTCCACCTCCGGAAGCGCATTCAGATCGTGGAAGCAGCTGACATGTGCTTCTCCGCCAAGAGCCTGCTTTAACACATTGGAAATCTCGTCGTATGTGGATGTTCCAAGGATACCGTCCACCTCCGGGATCTCCTCAAGGATCTCCTGCTTGTAGCGCTGGGCCATACAGCCGGTCACGATCAGGGCCTTGCATTTTCCGATCTTTTTCAGTTCTGCCATCTCCAGGATGGTGTTCACACTCTCTTCTTTTGCGTCATTGATGAAACAGCAGGTATTGATCACAATGATATCTGCCTCGTTTTCATCGTCTGTAAAGGTATGGCCGTCCCGGTTTAAAAGCCCAAGCATCATCTCAGTATCAACCAGGTTCTTGTCACAGCCAAGAGAAACACATAAAATCTTCATAAATTTCAAACTCCTGTTTTATGGAAAAAGCCATCTCTGACATATGAGACGGCCTTCTCCTTTCTTTTATCCCGTTATACTTTTATTTCTACTCCTCAACCTGCTCAGCTTCGATTCCGAATGCTTCCGGATCTCCGTCTGCTGCAGCTTCGATCGCTTTTGCCTCTTCCGCTTCTTCGGCATCGTTATCGCCGAGGATTTTTACCTTACCCTCGTAAAGCTCCTGGACTGCGATGGAAAGCGGTTTTTTGCCTGCTGCTCTCGCGATGAGCGGCTCATCTCCGCCGATGATCTGTCTTGCACGCTTGGAGGTTGCAAGAACGATGGAATAACGGCTCTGTACGACCGGCTGCTCACCCGGCTCAACCTCGCTGTTTACTGCGTTGATCAAATCTGTATAAGATGGATGTAACATAATAAAACTCCTTTCTGGGGATATCTCTTAATCTTGTATAATAGCTTTATGATAAAAACAGCCTCATTTAAAACTGTTTTAAATCCTCTTTCATTTCCACGATAAACTCCTGATTCTGGGAAGTTTTGTGGCGCTGTGCCTGAATCAGCTCATGCATTTCCTGCACACAGGTCTCAAGGTCATCATTCACCAGAATGTAATCGTAGCGGTCCATGAACTCAGCCTCTTCCACCGCGCGTTTTAAGCGGCTTTTGATGACCTCATCTGTTTCTGTGCCGCGTCCCCGCAGTCTGCGTTCCAGTTCTCCAGCGCTTGGCGGTGTCACAAACAAAAGCAGTGTGTCCGGAAACCTTTCCTTCACCTTTAAGGCGCCCTGGATCTCAATTTCCAGAATGACGTTCTTTCCGGCTTCCAGCTGCTCCATGACATAGCTCTTCGGAGTCCCGTAATAGTTTCCTACATAGCAGGCATGCTCGATCAGCGCATCTTCCGCGATCATCTGCTCAAACTGGTCTTTCGTTTTGAAGAAATACTCTCTTCCATCCACTTCTCCCTCACGCGGTCCGCGTGTAGTGGCAGAAATAGATAACGCATACTGGTCTGCATGTTCTGAAAGCAGTGCTTTCATCAAAGTGCCCTTTCCTGCTCCCGAAAAGCCGGAAACAACCGCTAAAACTCCTTTACGGCTCATATTTAATCCTCGATTCTTTACTCGTTCTGTGATTATTCGTAACTGTTCAGTACCTTCACAGTCACGATTATTCAATATTCTGAATCTGCTCTCTGACTTTTTCGATCTCAGTCTTTAATGCAATAGCCTTATCACAAATCTCCAGATCGGTGGATTTGGACAGTGTGGTATTGGCCTCACGGTTCATCTCCTGTGCGATAAAGTCCAGCTTGCGGCCTACGCTGCCGCCTGCTTCCAGCTCTTTTCTGGTAGCATCAATATGACTGTGGAGACGCACCATCTCCTCATCTACACAAATCTTGTCGGCATAGATGGTAACCTCGGTAGCAATGCGCCCCTCATCAAGTGGGGTGCTGCCCAGAAGCTCTCTGACCTTATCCTCCAGTTTCTGGCGGTATTCGGTCAGGATGACCGGGGAGCGTTCCTCGATAAAAGCCACCAGACTGCTCATGTAATCCAGCTTGCCAAGCAGATCTTCCTTTAATTTTTCGCCCTCCGGGAATCCACAAATTTCTTTGCGGCCTCCTCGACGGCTCCTGAAAGCTGCTGCCAGATCCGGTCTTCATCCTCCGGGACCTGGTCCATGGTCAGGACCTCCGGCATGCGGGCCAGTCCTGATACGGTAACATCGTTTTTGATGCCGAACTGTTCTTCCATCTGTTTGAAGCAGCTCATATACTCTGCAGCAAGGGAGCTGTTATACTTTAAGCACATCTTCTCTTCTGTGTAGTCTTCGTAGTTGATGAATACATCGACCTTTCCACGCTGAATATAAGTTTTTAACAGATTGCGGATGCCTGCCTCAAAGTAGTTGAACTTCTTTGGCAGCTTGATGCTTAAATCGAGATAGCGATGGTTGACTGCCTTCATTTCTACGGAAATCTTGCATTCCGCAGTGACAATCTCGCACCGGCCAAATCCAGTCATGCTCTTTATCATGATGTCCTCTACTCCTTTGCCATAGATAAAAGTATTATAATTCAAATGGAAAAACAAGTCAACGGCTTCGTGGCAATCGGTTTTGCGTTCTTGTAAATTTTCATGGAATCCTGTATAATTGGAAGAATCGTAATATCCACTTCATATAAAGGAGCTGTATTGTAACATGGCATTTGACGGAATTGTAATCGCGAATCTGGTCCATGATATCCGGCAGAAGTTAGAGGGCGGCAAGATCAACAAGATTGCCCAGCCGGAGAAGGATGAGCTGATGTTCACGGTAAAAAATAATAAAGAAACCCTGCGTCTCTCGGTATCGGCCAGCGCAAGCCTGCCCCTGGTATACTTCACTGAGACCAACAAGCCAAGTCCGCTGACCGCACCGAACTTCTGTATGCTGCTGAGAAAGCATATCGGAACCGGACGCATCGTCAAAGTATCCCAGCCGGGACTTGAGCGTATCATCGAGTTTGAGATTGAGCACCTCGATGAGCTGGGAGATCTGAGAAAGAAGCGCCTCATCATAGAGCTGATGGGCAAGCACAGCAACATCATCTTCTGTAAGGAAGACGGCACCATCTTAGACAGCATCAAGCATGTCTCTGCCCAGGTCAGCTCCGTGCGCGAGGTCCTGCCGGGCCGGATGTATTTCATCCCGCACACCACCGATAAAGAAGACCCACTCACCATTTCCGAGGAGACCTTTGCAAATGTCATCGGTAACACCCCGGCTCCGGTTCAGAAGGCCCTGTATCAGAAGCTTACCGGAATCAGTCCCATCATTGGCACGGAAATCTGCCATCTCGCCTCCATTGACGGGGACCGTTCCGCCAACGAGCTTTCTCCGGCAGAGCTGACTCATTTATACCACATGTTTGATCTGCTGATGGAGGATGTCAAAAACGGCAGGTTTACGCCGAACATCATCTACCGCGGTGAGGAACCGGTGGAGTTTGCTTCCGTCCCACTGACCTGCTATGATTCTGCGGAGTATCAGGCCAAGTCCTTTGACTCCATCAGCCGCCTGTTAGACTCCTACTACTCCGAGAAGAGCGCTGTGACCCGCATCCGCCAGAAATCCGTAGACTTAAGAAAGATTGTCCAGACTGCCCTGGAGCGGAACTATAAAAAATACGACCTGCAGGAAAAACAGTTAAAGGATACCGAAAAGCGTGACAAATATAAGGTATACGGCGAGCTGTTAAATACCTACGGTTATGAGTTAAAGGGCGGGGAAAAAGAGCTGAAATGCCTGAATTACTATACCAATGAAGAGGTAAGGATCCCGCTGGATCCACAGCTTTCCGCACAGGAAAACTCCCAGAAATTCTTTGCGAAATATAGTAAGCTGAAACGTACCTTCGAGGCCCTGAGTGACCTGACGTTAGAGACAAAGCAGGAAATCGACCACTTAGAATCCATCAGCACCGCCCTGGATATCGCACTGAAGGAGGATGATCTGGTACAGATCAAGGAAGAGCTGATGGAATTCGGCTTTGTGAAGAAACGTCCCTACGGCGCCAAAAAGCCGAAGATCACCAGCCGTCCGTATCACTACCGCTCCACAGACGGCTTCGATATTTACGTTGGAAAGAACAACTACCAGAACGAGGAAGTGACCTTCAAGATTGCCAACGGCAATGACTGGTGGTTCCATGCCAAAGGAATTCCTGGTTCCCATGTAGTAGTCCGGACCGAGGGCAAAGAGCTTCCGGACCGTACCTTCGAGGAAGCCGCTGCCCTGGCTGCCTGGTACTCCAAAGGCCGGGACAATGATAAGGTCGAGATCGACTATATTCAGAGAAAACATGTAAAAAAGGCGGCCGGAGGTGCTCCGGGATTCGTCATCTATCATACGAATTATTCGCTGATGGCTGAGCCGAGGCTGGTGCTGCAGGAAGTAACCGGCTAACAAGATGCGCCTCCGGGCGCACACCCAAAGAGGGACCGGGCAGATTTCAACTCTGCCCGGTCCCTCCAAACTTACAGCGCTGTTCCCTTCTTGGGAATGAAAAAGTGGCTCATATCAGTATGTTCCAGCTTAAGCAGTGCTACTTTTTTCTCTATGCCTCCTGCATATCCCGTCAGGCTTCCGTTACTTCCGACCACCCGGTGACAGGGAATGATAATGGAAATCGCATTATGCCCCACTGCACCGCCTGCCGCCTGCGCAGACATACCGGGAGTCCTTTTCACGGCAGCCAGCTGTCTGGCAATCTCCCCGTAGGTTGTGGTCTGCCCGTATGGAATCTGCAATAAAATCTGCCATACTGACTGCCGGAAAGCTGAACCGGCAGGATGAAGGGGCGGGGTAAAGGCCGGCTTTTTTCCAGAAAAATATACATCCAGCCATTCTTTTGCTTCTGACAGAACAGGTGTTTCCCGGGGAATATGTTCGTCCGGAAGTGTACTGGCAAAATACTTCTGCCCGGTAAACCATAAACCGGTAAGTCCGATTTCATCCGCAGCCAGCAGAATTTCTCCCAATTTTGATTTGTATGTACAAGTGTATACCATATTTTACAACTCAACCGATGGATTATAAAAACAGAACTAATGCCGGAATTTTTCTGCATTCAGGATCCGCTCACAACCTGTCAGCGTGCTTGCACGGTGAGAAATCAACAACAGCGTCTTTCCCGCGTACTCTGTCTCCAGGGTATGCAGCAGTTCCTTCTCGTGCAGTGCATCCAGCGCGCTGGACGGCTCGTCCATCAGGCAGACATCCGGATTTCTGAGAAGCACCCGCGCAATGCCGATACGCTGACGCTCTCCGCCAGAAAGCCGCGCGCTCATCTGCCCCATATCGGTGTCATAGCCATCTGGCAGAGTTTCAATAAACTCTGCGATTCCGGCACGTTTTGCTGCTGTTTTGATCTCTTCCACCGCAGCATCCGGCTTTGCAATACCAATATTTTCCGCGATCGTCGCGTCAAACAGGTAGGTATCCTGTTCCAGAAACGCGATACGCTGATGCAGTTCCGTAAAGCTGATCTGCTCAATCGGGATGCCATTGATGAGGATCTGCCCTTTTGTCGGCGCATAAAACCGCAGAAGCAGACGCAGGATCGTGGATTTTCCCGCGCCGGACTCCCCGGCAATGCCGACCCGGTCCCCTTTTTTGATGATATAATCAAAATGCTCCAGGATATTTTTCTGTGTGCCCGGATAAGCAAAGGTCACATCCCGGAACTCAATGGTCTCGATCTCGCCGCAGGGAACCGGATGCTCCGGTTCCCTGGTCTCCGGCTCTGCATCTTCAATTTTAAAGATACGTTCTGCCGCCGCATAGCTCTCCAGCAGGCTCGTCACCACAAAGGTCAGGCTGAAGGTGGAAGACAGAGAAGCCGTTGCCGCAAAGGACAGGGCAATGGTTCCCACCGGATGATTGATACCGCGGGATGCCAGCACGCCGGCGCACACCAGAATCAGGATTCTTGCCAGGTACACGAAAAAGTTCGGGAAGGATGCTATGGTCTGGCGGTGCAGAGTCAGCCCCAGAGCCGCCTGATTCACCTTCGAATTCGCTTGTTCCACCACCTGCATGCGGCGATGTCCGGCGCCGAAAATCTGAATATCCCGGATGCTGTAGACACTCTCCAGAATCTTGGATTTCAGATCCCCAAGCCGTTCCCGATAACGCATGCCGATCCCCCGGCCGGCCTTTAATGCCACAAGCGGAAGCACCACGCTGATGATCAGGTAAATTGGGATCAGCACCAGGGCATACAGCGGATTTACACACCAGGCGATCACCACCGTTGTTGTCGGAAGCAGGATGACCGTAAACATCGGCCCGATGGTGTGGGCAAAAAAGTATTCCAGCGTCTCAATATCCGACACCGCGATGTTCATCACATCACCGGTCTCCCGCCCGATCAGATACGCCGGAGCGATGCGGTCGATGGCATTGAACAGATGCACCCGCATCTTTGCCAGAATGCCATAAGCACCCAGATGGGAAAACACACCCTCCAGATAGCGGCAGACCGCGATCAGGACCGCGCAAACTGCCGTCAGGGCCGCATAAATTCCGGCTCCGTCACTAAATCCGGCCGCAGCCAAAAGCCACAGGGCTCCAAAGCCCATCAGTCCCATATGTGACAGGGCTCCAAGGGTACTGGCCAGCGTGGAGATGCCAATATATTTCCAGATTGGGCGTCCCATCATCAGAAGGCGGTAATTCATCTCTTTCATCGAATAACTGAATTTCCGTTTCATTCTGCCACCTCCATTGCCTGCTGGCGCACCACCAGTTCTTTGTAAAGTCCGGCCTCTGCCATCAGGACTTCATGAGTCCCATGCTGGGCCACCCTGCCATCTCTCAGCACATAAATGCAGTCTGCATTCTGCACGGAGGACATGCGATGGGAAATAATGATGAGCGTCCGGCTCTCGGCCAGATGTCCGATGGTTTTCCAGATTTCTTTCTCACTCTGCGGATCCACGCTGGATGTTGCCTCATCAAAGATCATGTACTCTGCCCTGGAAAGCAGCGCCCGGGCAATGCCCATCTTCTGGCGCTGTCCGCCGGATAAAGAGCTTCCGGCATTTCCAACATCGGAATCCAGCCCCTTACTCTGGGAACGGATAAAAGCGCCAAGTCCTGCTTCTTCCAGTGCCTCTAAAAGCGCAGCATCCTTTGCGTCCGGGTCCGCTAACAGCAGGTTCTCCCGGATCGTACCGGAAAACAGATTGACCTGCTGCGGCACCATGGCAATGTGTTTTCGCAGCTCCTCCGGCTTCATGCTGCAGTAATCTTTTCCTTCTATATAGATTTTTCCGGATAGCGGGTCGCAAAACCGCATCAGAAGAGATGCCGTTGTGGATTTTCCGCAGCCGGATAAGCCCACCAGCGCAGCCACCGTTCCTTTTGGAACCGTCAGGGAAATATCCTGCAAGGCTCTGCTTCGGCCCTCGTATCCATAGGAAACATGATCCATGCGGATTCCCTCAAAATGCTTCGGATCTTCCGGAAGGGACGGCTCGTACGGACGGGAGGTATCGGTATCCAGGATCTCCTCCACCTTACCTGCCGCAGCGATCGCTGTCAGTGCGCTGTGGGAAGCGTTCATCAGCTCCTTTGCGGCAGAGAAATAGCTGTAGGAAAGCATCAGCACAATCAAAGCCTGAGCAATGGTCATGCTGCCATCCGCAATGCGGCCAGCGGAATTTACCAGTGCAAACAGAATGGCCGCGTAAATCATGGCTTCCGTTACCAGGAAGGACGTAAAGTTGACTTTCATAAAACAGTTGATGTTGTAGTTTAAAACATCT
>OODK01001628.1_pt1 | contig 10103 bp, 8 predicted proteins | sample 1671371 | NCBI WGS metagenome assembly OODK01 (sample SAMN06348150, study PRJEB24527) | human gut metagenome | biome: human gut; feature: ankylosing spondylitis patient; material: feces | host: Homo sapiens | place: China | collected 2015-10 | reverse complement strand
CGAGCGGGCCAGCTTTGCTGGCTGGCGGCCTTCGTTTTGGCCGTCAAGCGGGCCCCTACAAAGGTTTGTGCTTTTCCCTTTATATAAGATATGCCCATTATACGTCCCCCGCAAAATTTTGGCAAGAGGGGTTGACTTTAGCGATTTAAAGTGTTAGACTATCATCATTCGATAAAAAAACACGAACGCTGGCGACGATTGCGCCAGGGATCCAAAAGTTTAAGGCAATACCGCATAATTCTAAGTGCCGATACGGCGAGCGAGGTGCGGCAGATGCTAAGCCAAAAGCGCAGATAATACTTTGTGTATTATCGAGCATTTTGGCAACGCAGATGCCGTGCCGCGGCCGCCGGAGCGGTGCTTAAGCCGTTAGGCGGGAATTGTGCGGTGTTGCCTTAAGAAATAGAGAAATGGGAGACACATTATGATCATCGTATTAAAACAGCACGCCCCGGCCGAGCAGGTCGACTCCTTCTGCCACGAGCTGGAGGATATGGGCTACCAGATCAACGATTCCGTGGGCAGCGATACCCACATCCTGGGCCTGATCGGCGACACCAAGTCCCTGGCCGAAAGCTGGGTGCTGGCCAACCCGGTGGTGGAGACCTGCCGCCGCGTGACCGAGCCGTACAAGAAAGCCAACCGCAAGTTCCACCCGGACGACACCATCGTGGACGTGGGCGGGCACAAGATCGGCGGCGGGTACTTTGCCGTGATGTCCGGTCCCTGCAGCGTGGAAAGCAAGGAGCAGATCACCTATGTGGCCCAGCGCGTACAGGCCGCGGGTGCCAGCATCCTGCGCGGCGGCGCGTTCAAGCCCCGCACCAGCCCGTACAGCTTTCAGGGTTTGCGTGCCGAGGGCCTGGAGCTTTTGCAGGAGGCCCGCGCTGTGACCGGCCAGCCCATCGTGACCGAGCTGATGAACAACGAACACATCCACCTGTTTGAGGATGCCCACGTGGACATGATCCAGATCGGCGCACGCAATATGCAGAACTTTGAGCTGCTGAAAGCCGTGGGCCGCCTGAAGACCCCTGTGCTGCTGAAGCGCGGCCTGTCCTCCACCCTGGAGGAGCTGGTGATGAGCGCCGAGTACATCATGGCCGAGGGCAACCCTAACGTGGTGCTGTGCGAGCGCGGCATCCGCACCTTTGAGACCAGCATGCGCAACACGCTGGACATTTCCGCCGTGCCGATGCTGAAAAAGATGACCCATCTGCCTGTGGTCATCGACCCCAGCCACGCTGCCGGCATCGCCTTTATGGTGCCCGCGCTGGCCCAGGCTGCCGTGGCCGTGGGCGCGGACGGCCTGATGATCGAGACGCACAACAACCCGGCCAAGGCCAAGAGCGACGGCGCCCAGAGCCTGACGCCCGACCAGTTCGACGCCCTGATGAAGGTCATCAAGCCGGAGCTGGAATTCTTTGGAAAGAAGTTGAACTGATTATAGGTAAAAAGGCTCCCTCTGCGAGGGAGCTGGCTGCGCGAAGCGCAGACTGAGGGAGAGACAAGCAAATTAACTACTACCAAATCTCAGGCTCTCTCCCCCACCCGCTTCGCGGGAGCCCCCTCCCAGAGGGGGCCATCCAGGAGGTGTCCCAGCGAGTGGGATGCCAGCTTATTTATAAAGTATATAAGGTCAGCAGCAGGGTCGGGAAAAGCTCTGCTGCTTTTTTGCTGCCGATAGGGGTGCCGCAGCGCATGGATTTTGCGGCAGTCAAAGAACTACTTCCGGGTATTTCCACCCGGTATATATACTGCGGAACTCCGGAAGTACCCTGGTGTTTCCAACTACTTCCGGAGTTATGGAAGTACTTATAATTAACATATCTATGTAATTTATATAAGTACTTCCGTAGTTCCGCAGTTTTGATAAAGGGGTGGCTGTTTTTGCCAGAAACCACCGTCGCAAAAAAGATGCGCCCCGCCGGGCGTGGCGAAGCGCATGCTTATTGGCTTTATTGGCCCGGTTCGTCTTTGGCGGGCTTGGTGCTTTGGGGCGTGCTGATGCCGGTCTCCCGGGCCGTTTGGATCGCCGAGGCGGCAGCCTCTTTGGCGGTCTGGGCCGCAGACTGCGCGGCATTGGCAGCCGTTTCTTTTGCCGTCTGGGCGGCGGCGGCAGCTGTACCCACGGCGGTCTGCGCGGTCTCCTTAGCGGTCTGGGCCATCTCTTTGGCCGCGGTCCTGGCGGCAACGGCCAGCTCGTTCAGGCGGCGGACGCCGGCGCGGGTGGAGGCCAGCGTCTCGGCGTAGGTAAGGCTCTTCATATCCGGGAAGGCCCGCAGCAAGCGGCGGGTGCCTATCTTATCCACGCTGATGTCACGCAGCTTGGCGCGCATTTCGTTGGCACGCAGCAGCATTTCCAGCTTCAACTCGGCGGCGTTCTCGCGGCCTTCCAGCTTGGCCAGGGCCAGCTGCAGCTTTTGCTCGTCCAAAATGGTATCGGCGGTCATGGCGCTGACGCCCAGCACGGTGGTCAGCTTGTCGCTGGTCACACGCAGGCGGGCGCGCACCTCGTCGATCTCCTTCAGCTTTTTGTTCAGGCCGGTGGCGGCGGCTGCGGAGACGATGAGGTCGACCACAAACAGCGCCAGCACGGCGGCTTCGGCAGGCACCAGCACCTTCATGGGCAGCGGGCTGCTGGCCTTGGCCAGCGCCGGGTGCACCACCTTGACCATGATGACACTGCCCAGGCCCCACAGCAGCGAGAACTGCGGGCAGATGTAGCCGCCGATGTTGAACTTCATGTTGGAGTAGTCCCACCAACGGATGTGGTAAATTTTGAACAGCGTCCAGCCGCCCACCAGCTCGATGGCGGTGGTGAGCACCATGCCCACAAAGAACACCGCCACGGTGCTGACGCTTTTCCCCTCGCCGGAGGGGGCCAGCGCGGCCACTGTCCAGTTCAGCACCACCATGCCGCAGCCGTAAATGGGGCAGATGGGGCCGCAGAGGAACCCGCGGTTGACGAGCCGCCGCTCCTTGATGGCGGCGTAGACGACCTCGACGCCCCAGCCGATACAGCCGTAGAGGAAGAACCAATACAGCGTTTGTACGACAAATGAAAAGATTTCTGTCTGGGTCATTCGGCGTCCTCCTGCGGGGCGGGTGCTTCGGCGGCTTTCTCCTCTTCCTCGGCTTCCAGCTCTTTGGCCAGGGTCTTGGGCTCCACCCAGGTCACGGTGCTGTCGGGGCCTTTGCGGGCGATCAGCGCCTTGATGGGGATGCCCATCTCGGTAAACATACCCTCGTGTTCGGTGCGCAGGTTCCAATCCGGCTCGTTGGCGTGCAGGTCAAAGGTCTGCCAGGTGATCTCAAAGCCTGCCGCCGGGAAGTAATGCAAACTGTCCCGGAACAGGTCATCGTCGTCGGTCTTGAACCAGATCTCCGCGCCCTCATCCATCAGCTGGCGGTATTGCAGCAATTGGCGGGGATGGGTCAGGCGGTGCTTGTTGCTGCCCGCGTTTTTGCTCCACGGATTGCAGAAGTTGATGTAGATGCGGTCCACCCGGTCGGCAGGGGTGAAGGCATTGCCCAGGCGCTCGATGTCGATGCTGGCAATCTTGACGTTATCAGGGGTCATGCCGCGCTCGGCATAGGCGGCCTCGACCTTGCGCTTGGCCAGGATCAGCACCTTGTCGGTGATGTCGATGCCCAGGTAGTTGATGTCCGGGTGCCGGGGGGCCAGCTGCGCCAGGAAACCGCCCTTGCCACAGCCCAGCTCCAGGTGCCAGGGCTGGTCGGGGCGGGCGTAGGTCTCGTGCCAGTGGCCGCCGTGGGTCAGCGGCTCGTGCACATGGAAGTCGCAGGCCAGCAGTTCGGGGCGGGCGTAGGGTTTAAAACGCATTCTCATGGGAGTGTCTCCTGTTATAATAATGTAGAAAGTTTCTCGCGGACGACATCGGGCGTAAGGCCGGGCTGAGCCAGGCTGCCCTGGCAGAAGGCAGGCTTGCCGCCGCCCCGGCCTGCAAAGGCTTCGTTCAGTGCCCTGCCCAGGGCGCGGGCGTCGGTGCCATCGGGGGCGGCCAGCGCGTAGGATAGGCCCTGCCCGCCGGGGGCGATGGCGCAGGCGACCTGATTTGTGCCCGCGCAGACCGCCATGGCAATGCGGCGCAGGCCGTCGCCGTCGGCTCCCTCGGCCCACAGCACGGCGGGCCGGTCGGGCGTTGCAGCCTGCACGTAGGCATCCGCCAGGGCGTTTTGCAGCGCGGCAATGCGCTGCTTTAGGGCAGCTTCGCCGTTCTGGCGGTTCTCCACCGACGGGGTCAGGCTGCCCGCGGGGGCAGAGAGCACGCGCCCCGCGGCTTCGGCGTCGGCACAGATAGCGGCCACGGCGTCATAGGCGCGCTGCCCGCAGGCCACAGCCAGCCGCATGCCGGTCTTGTAGTGCTGGGCAGAGATGATTTTGATCAGCCCCACCTCGCCGGTGCGGGCCAGATGGGTGCCGCAGCAGGCGCAGCAGTCGCCGCCGGCTTCCACCAGCCGCACGGGGCCGTCCAGCTCCTTTTTGCTGCGGTACTCGGTGGCGGCCAGGGTGGCGGCGTCGGGGATGTAGCAGTGTACGGGGGTGTCGGCCCGCACGGCGGCGTTGGCTTCGGCTTCGGCCCGGGCCAGCTGGGCGGCGGAAAGCGGGATGCTGGTGTCCATCCGCACGTAGGGGGTGCCGATGTGGAAGCCCACATTCTCGGCCCCGAACAGGCGGTGCAGGGTGCCGCTGAGGATATGCTCGCCGGTGTGCTGCTGCATGGCATCCAGGCGGCGGGGCCAATCGATGCGGCCGGTCACAGCGGTGCCCGGCTCCAGCGGAGCGTCCGTGGTATGGGTGATGGTGGCGCCGTCGGTATGCACGTCGGTCACCTTCGCGGTGCCCAGCGTGCCCAGGTCACAGGGCTGGCCGCCGCCCTCAGGGAAGAAGGCAGTCCTGTCCAGCACGACCGCATAGCCACCCTTGGCCGGGGTGCAGGAGAGCACGGCTGCAGCAAATTCCTGCACATAAGCGTCTGTTTCGTATAACTTTTGCGTCACAGAAAGGAGACTCCTTTCAAAAAAATCAGATTTTTCTTATTATAACACAAAACAGGTGTGGAAAAAACCTTTCATTTCCTATATAATAAGAAATATATGGGCTGAAATTTAGGAGGGCTCGCCCTCTACAAGTAGGTCACTTCCCTGTTGTGCCCATCATTTCCTACCAGGAGAACTTCAAACCTATGCAAAAACAAATCACCCCGGCGGCGCTGGCGTTATCGGCGCTGCTGCTTACCGCCTGCGCGGCGGCCCCGGTGGAAAGCGTTGCCACGGTGGAGACGGCCCCCGAGCCTGCTCCTCAGGTGCTTACCGCCTATGCCGCTGACGGGCTGGCCCCCGCCCTGCAGGCTTATGCCGATGCCCAGGGCGTAGCCCTGAACTGGACGGACGATGCCAGCACCGCCAGCCTGCTGGCGCTGGACCACCAGCCGGACGGCACCACCCTGGATGTGACCAGCGATCCCCTGCTGGCCGCAGCCGCCGCCCGCGCCAATATTACCGGGAGTGCCGCCTCCCTGCCCGCAGGCCGCAGCCTGTACGGTTACTGGGTCAGCGGCAGTCTGCTGAACAGCCTGCTGGGTGATGGCGCTGCCGAAGCCCTGCAGAATGCCAGCTGGGACGAGTGGAGCGACTTTGTGGAGACCCTGCAGGACTGGCTGGCCGAGCCGAAAGCCGCCACCGTCACCTTAAACGGCGCCGACCGCACCCTGCCGGAGGCCCGGCCCGAAGCCCTGACCGCCACCGGCGTATTTGCCCCGCCGCTGGACCGCACCAGCGGCTACACTGTGGCCGTGCTGGCGGCGGACGGCCAGTATACGGCCGACGCCCTGACCGGCCCGCTGAACGGCATCTACAGCGCCGTCTCGCTGGAATGGGACGCCATGGCCGACAGTGCCGAGGGCGGGTTGTTCCGCCGGGCCAGGCTGACCGACCTGCTGGCCGCCTACGGGGCCGACGCCTGCCAGGATTTGGTTTTGATCCCCTTCAAAACCAACCTGGAGGACAGCGATCTGACCACCGAGGAGTACAACCTCACCGGCCTGCTGGACTACCCCATCCTGGCCAATGCGGGCTGCTTCGCCCTTCAGGACACCGGCGATGCCGCCGCACTGAAATCCGCAGAGAGCGCCGTGCTCTGGCTGTACTCCAGCGGCGATGGCGAAAAAGCCCTGACCAACACGCTGGGCGTCATCACCCCGTGGAACACCGCGTCCGACACCACCACGCTGGGCGCGATGCAGGTGGAGCAGGTCAACACCGCCATCCTGCCGGGCATCGACCTGCCCACGGCGGCAGCGGCCCAGGCCCTTACGGCCAACGAGGAGGCCCTGCAGGGCGGCACACGCGGCAAGGCCGAGCGCACTGCCTTTACCCAGGCCGCTTTGGCAGCCCTGGGTGCAGAATAAAGAGTACATTAAAAATATTAGCGAAAGAGAAGAAGGATAGCAAATGGGTTTTGCACGTTGCAGCGGTATTCTTATGCCGCTTTCCAGCCTGCCGGGCGGTTATGGCATCGGCAGCATGGGCGCACCCGCCCGTAAGTTTGTGGATTTCCTGGCTGCCGCCGGGCAGACGATCTGGCAGATCCTGCCGGTCGGCCCCACCGGCTATGCCGACAGTCCCTACCAGAGCTGCTCCGCCTTTGCGGGCAACCCCTACTTTATTGATCTGGATCAGCTGGTCAAGGACGGCCTGCTGACCCACCGGGATTTTGCCAAGATCCACTGGGGCGGCGACGCGGCCCACATCGACTACGGCACCCTGTACGAGAAGCGCTTCGACGTGCTGCGCAAGGCCTACGCCAACTTTTTAAAGCAGCGCCCCGTGCCCGGCTACGACACCCCCTACCCCGATGACTGGTACCGCTTCCAGTTTTTGAGCTGCGAGTGGCTGCCCGACTACTGCCTGTACATGGCCATCAAGCGGGACAACGGCATGGTGGATTGGCAGCAGTGGCCCGAGGCCCTGCGCCTGCGCGACCCCGCCGCCCTGGCTGCTTTTAAAGAGGAACACGCCGAGGAGGTCGGCTTCTGGGCGTTTGTCCAGTACGAGTTCGACCGCCAGTGGCGCGCCCTGCACGCCTATGCCAAGAGCAAAGGCGTATCCATCATGGGTGATATTCCCATCTACGTTGCCGCCGACTCCGCCGATGCCTGGGCGGGCCGCGAACTGTTTGAGACCGACGCCGACGGCAAGCCCCGCCGCGTGGCAGGCTGCCCGCCGGACTACTTTGCCGCCGACGGCCAGCTGTGGGGCAACCCCCTGTATGATTGGGACTACCACCGCCGCACCGGCTACGCCTGGTGGATCCGCCGCATCCGCCACGCCCTGTTCATCTACGACATCCTGCGCATCGACCACTTCCGCGGCTTCGACACCTACTGGGCTATCCCGGCTGGGGAAAGCACCGCCCGCAACGGCCGCTGGGAGAACGGCCCCGGCATGGACCTGTTCCGCACCCTGCACAACGCCCTGGGCGAGCTGCCCATCGTGGCCGAGGATCTGGGCGAGATGTTTGACTCGGTCCGCCAGCTGCTGGCCGACAGCGGTTTTCCCGGCATGAAGGTGCTGCAGTTTGCCTTTACCGGCGAGGACAGCGTCGACCTGCCCCACAACTACCCCCGCAACTGCGTGGCCTACCCCGGCACCCACGATAACAATACGCTGGCCGGCTGGTTTGGCGAGGAGCTGACCCCCGAATACCGCCAGCAGGCCCGTGAATACTTTGCCCTGAACAAGGCCGAAGGCGAACTGCGCGGCATGCTGCGCGGCGTGATGGCCAGCACCGCCGCCCTGGCCATCATCCCGATGGCCGACTGGTTGGAGGAGCCGTCTGCCTCCCGCATGAACACCCCCGGCGTGGCCCAGGGCAACTGGCAGTGGCGCGTGGATGAGAAGAAGCTCACCCCCGCCCTGGCCAGGGAGATCAAGGCCATGACCGTGCGGTACTTCCGCGCACCGGCTACCCGGAAATAATCGCATAACAGCCCCGCATGGTCCCCGCGTATCCAGCCAGGGACCGTGCGGGGTGTTTTCTATAACGCAGCATCTGCTTTTTTGTGAACCTAAACAATGTTTTGCGCTGTAGTGCGCAAATTCTTTGTGCAAGGCAGAACTATCCAGCAATCGTATTTTGTGATACAATAGTTTGGTATTTGAAGGTTATTTTCCTAATAGGGATCTTTTGTTTTAAAAATGAGGAACTGACATGAAATTTGAGTATACCCTCGCTGAACTGTCCACCGCGATCACCGCGCTGGAGCAGGTCTACGGCAAGGTCAGTGTACTGGACCCCTACCTGGGCACCGTGCTGGACCCCGCCACCCTGCAGCCCACCGATAAAGCCGAGGAACTGACCGCGCTGGATGAGACCGGCCGCGGCGTGCAGTTGGCCCAGGCCGATGACGGCCCGGAGCTGGTGCTGTACCAGGGCATCCAGGCGGACGCCCGCCCCTGCGTGTTGGCTTTCCACTGCTGCATGCCCCACAATCTGCAATCCTCTGCCGGGGCCGAGAATTCCTTTAACCGCGTGCTGGCCCAGATGCAGGAGGAGCTGCGCCGCGATTACCTGACCGGCGTGTACAATGCCCGCTATCTGGACACCGAGTACCGCCGCTACGCCGAGCCCCAGGCCCAGGCCGGCAAGCCCGTGGGCGTGGTGATGGCCCGCGTGAACGAGTATTGGAGCCTGCGCCAGAACGAGTCTGCCAATGCGGCCGACTGCTGCCTGAACATGGCCGCCGGTATCCTGCAGCTGTCTGTCGGCACCGACGACAAGGCCGCCGTGCTGGCCCGTTTGGAAGACGGCCTGTTCGCCGTGGTAACGGTGGGTACCCCCGCCGCCCAGGTGGCCCGCAAACTGCAGGACGCGCTGGACAACTCCCGCCGGGAGTTCAGCATCAGCCTGTCCCGCCGCGGCAGCTTTACCGTGCAGCTGGCCAGCGCCGAATGGGGCGAGACCCCGGCCTGGGACATGATGTTCTCTCTGGCCCAGCAGCGCCTGTGATCTTTGCATAAAAACATCCCCCTTGTGTACATACTATGGTTGACCGACCACCACGTACACAAGGGGGATTTTGTTATGCAAACCGATAATGAAAAAATGCTCCAGGAGATCGTGCAGAACACCGAGATGGGCAAAAACACGCTGGACGAGCTGATGGGCCTGACCCACGACCAGCGGTTGAAAGACGAGATGATGCGCCAGAAGCGGGAGTATCGGCGCATCAACCAGGCGGCCCACACCGCACTGGATGCCATCGGGGCCGAGGCCCAGGGCCAGAGCGCTGCCGCCCGCATGAGCGTGAGCATGGGCATCCGCACCCGCACCATGATGGACAAGTCCACCCGCAACCTGGCCACCATGCTGGCCGAAGGCAGCGGCCAGGGCGTGCTGGACTGCAAACGGGCCGAAAAAGACTATCCTTCCGCCAGCCCCGGTGCGAGGAAGCTTTGCCAGGAACTGAGCGAATTCCAATCGTCGGCCGAGGAGACCTGGCGGGAGTTTGTTTGAAGTTTGTTTGGATCATGTGCTGCCACCCGGCCCTGCCCACCCTGCGGCAGGGCCTTTTTATTACGGCATCCTGCCATTATAAAAGGGCGTCACCTCATGGTGGTGACGCCCGCAAGGCAGACCCTTAAAATAAAATATAGTACACCCCACCGCAAAAAGAAAACACCCCCGCCACATAAAAGCTGCCAAAATGCTTGACGCACCCCGCCGCCGGTATTATAATAAGAGAGCCGGGTTCGCCCCGGCATACACACCGAGGTGTTGCGCAGTTGGTAGCGCGCGTGGTTTGGGACCACGAGGCCGCAGGTTCGAGTCCTGTCACCTCGACCAGCAAAATGCTGTAGATTCGTTAGAATCTACGGCATTTTCTTTTTCAAGTACACACTTTAGTACACACTTGCCCATTTTCTCTGCAAGTTGTGTACTAAATCATTATACGCATCAGGCCGCGCTTCTTTCAGCGCATCCGTAAGGTCTATGGCAATACCGCACAATTCTAAGTGCCGATACGGCGAGCGAGGTGCGGCAGCTGCTAAGCCAAAAGCGCAGATAATACTTTGTG
>OODK01001622.1_pt1 | contig 10133 bp, 14 predicted proteins | sample 1671371 | NCBI WGS metagenome assembly OODK01 (sample SAMN06348150, study PRJEB24527) | human gut metagenome | biome: human gut; feature: ankylosing spondylitis patient; material: feces | host: Homo sapiens | place: China | collected 2015-10 | reverse complement strand
AGGGCACCGTCCTTTCAGATGGATCTTCCCTGACAGCGTACGAAACTGCTGCATGGATCGGCGGCATCACTGCCGGCGCAAGCATCACGAAATCGAATACAGCACAGAAGTTTGAGGGCGCAATTGATGTCGTTCCGAGAATGACCCGCTCCGAACAGGAAACCGCAATTAAAGCCGGAAAATTCATTCTGGATGTAGATCGAAGCCAGAATGTTACTGTAGTAGCGGATATCAATTCCCTGACTTCTATCGGTCAGTCCAAGAGTGACATCATGAAACAGAACCGGTCAGTACGGACGGCCTGCGGCATCCGCAGTGATATTCAGTCCGTGTGGGATGCCAATATCAAAGGTAAGTATGACAACAATGTGGACGGCCGTTCAATCTTTAAAGGAATGTTGGTGGAATATTTTACCGATTTGGAGCGCCGCGAAGCTATTCAGGATTTTAATTCTGATAATGTAACGGTCGAAGCCGGCACGGCAATCAATGCAGTTCTGGTTAATTGTGGCGTGCAGTTGGTTGGTAGCATGGAACTGGCCTATATTAATGTAAATCTGAGCTAAGGAGGACGATGAGATGGCAAATTATACGAAACTTGACGATACGCTTAGCGGATCGGAGGGAAAGGGCTTCATTACTCGCAGCGGCCAGAACCGTGAAATGTTTGAGATTTCAAAGATTGATGCACACGTAACGTTGTCCGTAACAGAGAAAAAGCTGCTTGGACACCGCATGAAACAGCATAAAGTTGTTGGTGCGACCGGCGAGGGGTCTGGAACCTTTTATTTCATGAATTCGGATGCACTGAAGGAATTCATCAACTATAAGAAAAATGGCATCTACCCGGCATGCACCCTGCAGTTCACAAATGAGGATCCGCAGTCTACCGTTGGCAGACAGACGGTAACACTGTTCCATGTGATTTTGAAGACGATTCCGGTTGCATACCTGGAGGATGACAGTGAGGATCCAATCACCTTTGATTCGGATTTTACCTTTGATGACTGCGATTGCCTGGAGGCATTTCAGCTTCCGGAGAATATGAGATAGGAGATCGGCTATGAGTGAAGTGAGAGATTTATACGGATTTTTACATCCGGAAGTTACTCCGGAGAAAGATGTTTTTGTTTCTGACAGATTCAAAGGAAAGGACGGCAAGCCAATGCCGTTCGTGATCCGTCCGCTGGAGCAGGAAGTCTGCGACAAGGTTCAGAGAACCTGTGTTAAGACCGATAAGAAGGGCAACAGTGAGTTTGACCGTTTCAAATATGTGGATGAGATCACAGCGGCTGCCGTAGTGTTCCCGGATCTGAAGAACGCTGACCTGCAGAAAGCTTACGGGGCTCTGGGAGAGGTGAAGCTTCTGAAAAAGATGCTCTATACCAATGAGTATAATGCCCTGGTAGAAGCTGTTCAGGATCTGTCAGGTATGGATGATGACTTTGATGATCTGAAAAATGACGCAAAAAACGAATAAAGCAAAGTGATCCGGAATTTATCCTGGCGCACTTTGCGCTACAGAAATTGCACATTCTCCCGAGCGAGTTGGCTGAATTGCCTCCCCGGGAGAAGGCTTTTATTGCAGCCAGCTGTGAATTGCGCGTAGAAGCGGAAAAACGCGCTGCGAAGGGGGTGAAGTAGATGGCAAGATTAAGAGCAACGATTGAGCTGGCCACGAGCGGCTTCATATCCGGAATCAATAAAGTGCTGAGTGCTTCTGACCGCGCGGCAAAATCTGTGGAAGATGTCAGTACCGCAGCCGATAAGGTTAAAACCAGTCTGGATAAAGCCGGAAAAAGCGGCAAGAAGGCAAAGGAAGGCTTTGAAAGTGCCGGCGAAGGCGCGGAAAAGGCTAGAAGAAAAGTTAAAGGCCTGGGTGATGAAGTCGATAAGACAAAGACCAAAGCCGAGAAAGTAGCAGGTGCTCTTGGAAAGCTTTTTGCGGCCAAAACAGCACTGGATGCGGGAGGCAAGCTTTTGAGTGCATCCGATAGATATATGAATGCAAATACCCGTCTTGGCCTGATCAACAAGGACAATGCCGGTAATGTAATCAATCCCAATCTGCAGAACGATGTATACGCCTCTGTGCAGCGTTCCAGAGCATCATACGAAAGTACGGCGAATGGTGTTGCAAGCCTTGGCTTGAATGCGGCAAATGCCTTCAAGGATCAGAACGAACTGATTGGATTTGTCGAGTCCATCAATAAGCAGTTTGCAATCGGAGGTACTGAGGCAAGTGCGGCAGCCGGTGCTATGACTCAGCTGACGCAGGCCATGGGATCCGGAGCTCTTCGTGGAGATGAGCTGAATTCGGTTCTGGAAGCTGCGCCGAGTATTGCCCGTAACATCGAGAAATACATGGGATGGGCAGAAGGCTCCATTAAGTCATATGCGGAAAAAGGTGCTTTATCGGCGGAGATTGTAAAGAACGCGCAGCTGGCCGCGATGGATGACATCGACCGGCAGTTTAATTCCATGCCATTAACCTGGTCACAGTTATGGACTTAGGCCATGAATGCGATTCAGAGGGCATCTGCTCCGTTTCTGCTGGCATTGAACTGGATAGCCAATAACATGGATATCATTGGACCGATCCTGCTTGGAATAGCAGCGGGACTGGCGGTATACGCAGCATTTACTTACGGGGCTGCCGCGGCACAATGGGTGCTGAATGCAGCGACGGGAGTGTGGAACGCTTTGTGTATGATGAATCCGGCGGGATTGATGGCAATCAGATTTATTGCTCTGATAGCCATGCTGTATGCGGGAACAGCAGCATTTAACAAGCTAACAGGTGCCTCAGTGAGCGCGACGGGGATCATTGGTGCGGCTATTTATGTGTTGGGAGCTGGAATTTACAACAATTTTATTTACCCGACATATAGTGGATTTGCTATGCTTGCAAACTTTATCGGTAATGTTTTTCATAATCCAGTAGCAGCGGTTGAGGTGTTGTTTTTGGATATGGCAAATACGTGCATTAGCTATGTGCTGAACATGGCCAGAGCTATCGAAAACATTATCAATAAGATTCCGGGTGCTGCCGTAAATATTACTTCTGGATTAGACGGACTTAAAAATAAAATTGAGTCCAAAACAAAAACAATCAAGGATGAGAGTGGATGGAAAGAGTATGTAAAACAGCCGGAATTGATGGATTATACTGCAGCAGCGGGAAAAGGTTATGCTAAGGGTTCTGCTTTAGCGGGAAAGGTTTCCAGTTTAATCAGTGGTGGTGGAATCGGTGGTATGAATTTTGGCAATATCCCTGCAGGAGCTGGAACAGCCGGTAATCCAGCGGCCGTAAAAGGTACTGGAAAGAATGGCAGCATGAATGTAAAGCTGGAAGATGAGGATATTGATTATCTTCGCGAACTGGCTGAGCGTGATTATGTTGCCCGCATTGCGCAGAATACCCTAGCGCCGAATATCCAGGTCACCTTTACCGGAGACATTAACCAGGAGATGGATTATGAGAAGATTGGTCCGGCAGTTGCGCAGATTCTGCAGGATGAGATTGACACAGCACCGGAGGGATTGTACTGATGAGCTACAGTGTATATTTAAAAATCAGTGGAAAAAAGTATAAGCTTCCGGTGAATCCGGAGCAAATTAAGAAAACGCAAAAGCTGAACGCGGAAAAGTATCAGGTACTGCGCGGGGAGCAGGTCTGTATACCAACCTACGCAGAATTGTGGAGTTATGAATTTAGTGACTGTGAGCTGCCGCACCGCGACACCCATTATATGGAGCCTAGAAGCGATGCGGATCCGGATAAGTATATCCGGGCCATCACAAAAGCCCAGAAGAATAAGCTGCCGGTTCAGCTGATCTATTCGAATGGAGTGACTGATGATGAATCGGTAAAAGTTTTGATTGAGTCCTGCAGCATTACAGAGAAAGCGGGAGAGGAGGGTGACAAATACCTTTCCCTCTCGTTTTTGCAGTATAAGGCGCCGAGTAAAAAGTATATGGCCGTTGTGACGCCTACGGCTACCGTAGCGCAGCCGCAGGTCGAACAGCCAGCGAATCCAGCGGTAGAGCAGGGAAAGACCTATACGGTTCAAAAAGGGGACACTCTCTGGAAAATCGCAAAGCAGTTTTACGGAAATGGTGCACTGAATACTAAAATTGTGAGTGCCAATTCGGATAAGATTAAAAACCCAAATTTGATCTATGCCGGACAGGTGTTTACGATACCGGCATAAGGAGAAGATGGCATGCAGTTATGTGTTGAAAATAATGGACAGATTTATGAAATCTCCGAACTTTGTCTGGATATCAGTTGGAAAGATGAACTGAACAATGGCGCTTCTGTCCTGGAGTTTTCCTATCTGTACGATGGTGAACTGATGATCCAAAACGGTGATGTGGTAAGGCTTACCAATACCAACGAAACAGATGGCATCTTTTTTGGCATGGTTTTCCGGGTCAGCATGGGAGAAGACCGAAAGGTGAAAGTGAAAGCCTATGATCAGCTGCGCTACGGTAAGGCAAAAGACATCATTACTCTCAAAGGCGGTCAGGACGATATTTGTACCGTCACGCAGAACATGTGCAAGTATCTCAATCTGAAGGCCGCCGCAATGCCGGCAGTGGCTTATAAAGTGCCATCGGATAAAGTGAAGTATCAGGATACCTGGATTGATGTGATCTATGGCTTAATCAGGGATACGCTTCTCAATACCAAGACTGCAGAGAATTCACAAGGTGAGTGGTATCGGCTCGCAGATGTGTATGGAGAGATTCGCCTCGACAATCTCCGGGATCTGCAGCTTCCACTCGTTCTGGGAGATGCGTCCCTGGCATATGGATACAGCTGGGAAAAGTCCATCGATGATAATTTTTATAACATTGTAAAAATATCCTGGATGGACGAGGCAAGCGGCAAGGCCCAGACAACGCAGGCTGCCGACCAGGAAACTGTGAATCGGTACGGTAATCTGCAGTACTATGAGCATGTATCAGACAAGAGCACAGATACTGCAAAGCTGCAGGAAAAGGCGAAGAAGCTGTTGCAGCTGTATAACCATGAAAAAGAAACTATTAAGCTCTCCTGCATTGGCGATCATTCTGTCCGGGCCGGCTGCAGTATTTATGGCAGTGTAGCAGATATTGGACTGAACCGGCGGGTGATCGTAAAAACAGTTACTCACAAATATATTCCTGCACACACAATGGAGCTGGAGGTGATTGCGAATTGATTAAAGAAATCAAAACGATTGTGGACGGATTTTTAAATTCTGTGAAGCTTCCGGCTATTTTAATCGGCACTTATGACGGAAACGGAGTCCAAGTGGATTCTCGTTTTACCATTCCTTCTGCACAGCTTTCTGGAAATATGAAAACGTTTTTGAAGTCCGGAGATAAAGTCCGGATGCTTGCATCGACTGGATGGGAGGAATTCTATGTGCTTGAAATCATTGGCCGGAATGTGGCATTTAAGGACGAGATCAGAGAGGAGGCGCTGAAATAAATGGAGCTGACGACAAATACACGGATTGAACAGCAGAGCTTCTCAAATCGCTCCTACAATGTCTCACAGACGGCAATTCAGGGTTTTGTGACTGATCTTGAAGCCTTGTCCCAGTCCATTCACAAGCGGCTCTCTACGCAGCAGTTTGAATATCCAGTCTATAGCTTCCGGTATGGTGTGGATTGGAAAGATCTTCTTGGCCAGGATCCGGAGTATGTTCGGCCGGAGATGAAGCGGATGATTCAGGAAACGCTTCTGGAGGATGACAGAATTTCAGAGGTAGATAATTTCCGCTTCGAATTTGCCGGAAGTATATGCCGGTGCGAGTTTGATGTTGTCAGTATTTTCGGAACTGCGAGAGAAGGAGTGGAAACTAATGTATGAAAATATGACTTATGAAAATATCTTACAGGGAATGCTCAACCGGGTTCCGGATGATGTTGATAAGCGAGAAGGCAGCGTGATTTACGATGCGCTTGCACCGAACGCTTATTTTCTTGCGGATCAGTATGATCAGCTCCGAAATTTCATTGACCTGGTTTTGCCAGATACTGCGATCGGAGAGTACCTGGATCGCTCGGTGTATGCTTACATGTCAAGAAAGCCGGCTGTGGCAGCGGTAAGGAAAATGACAACATCCGATGTTGTAGATCTTGGATCGAGATGGGAGCTTAGCGGGTTGATTTATGTAGTGACCGGAATTGTATCAGATTTTGTATATGAGGTCACATGTGAAACGCCTGGTGTTGTCGGGAATCAGTATAGTGGCGAAATGCGGTCTTTGTCTGAAACTGGAGCAACGGCTGTGCTGAGTGATATATTGGTTGCCGGAGCAGATGTAGAAGCTGATGAAGCATTAAGGTCCAGGTTTTGCAATAAGGTGCGATATCCGGCAACATCCGGAAACACATACCATTACCAGCAGTGGGCTACGGAAGTGCCAGGTGTCGGTGCCGCGAAAGTGCTTCCGCTCGGAAACGGGACAGGTACGGTAGTCGTTCTGGTGGTAGACAGTGATAAGGCTATATCTACATCATTGCCACAAAAAGTCTCTGATTATATTGAGACCGTGCGTCCGGTTGGCGCCACGATATCTGTTATCAGCCCGGAGGCGCTAAGCATTAATATTGTTGCAAATGTGCAGCTGGACGGAAGTAAAAATCTGGCAGAAGTAAAGCGGGTGTTCGAAGCTGACCTTGCAGATTTTTTGAAGAATCTGACGTTTTCAAGCAGCCGGGTAAGTTATGCGAAGCTTGGGAATGTGCTTCTGGATGTACCTGGTGTGAGTGATTTTGATACATTTACGGTTAATGGAGTTGTAGGAAATGTATCCGTTGGAGAACGGCAGGTTCCGGTTGTTGGAACAGTGACGCTGTCGGAGGTGAGCTTGGTTGGAACTGATTAAAGTATTACCACCTTATTATGATGAGAATGTCACCATGCAGACGCTGCAGTCCATCCTGTCAAAGGAGACCGATGAGCTGGAAATCGAGTTGAGTAATACCATATCAGAATGCTTTGTGGCAACGGCATCAAAACTGTTGTCGCGATATGAAAATCTGCTTGGTCTTACAGTAGATGTTATGAAATCGGATGACTTTCGTCGTGAAAGAATTTGCGCAAAAATGGCCGGAACCGGAACAACTACTAAGAGCATGATTGAGGATGTAGCAAGCAGCTATTCAAATGGAGAAGTGGAAGTCATTGAAGATCCGGCTAATAGCCGCTTCACAATCCGCTTCGTTGGTACCCTCGGTATTCCCGGAAATATAGCTGATTTAAAGCTGACGATAGAAGAAATCAAGCCAGCGCATCTCGTTGCGGAATATGAGTATATCTACAATACCTGGAGTGATGGTGAGGTGCTTACTTGGGATGAGGCATCGGCATATACATGGGAGGAAATAAGGACGGTGAGATTATGAAAGAGACCACAAATTACGGATTCAAGAAGCCAGAAAAAAACGAGTACATTAACATCAATGTGCTCAATGAAAACATGGACAAGGTAGATCTGGAACTTGATAATTTGAAAAAAGCAAATACTGCTGCGATTAACCGTCAGGATCACATTATGCTGATTACCTTCGCTGAATCAGCCTGGACCGGCACAGAGCCGCCATACACCCAGACCGTGGCAGTAGATGGCGTGACTGCCGAGGATAACCCGATGCTTGTGTCGGCTCTGAAGGACAACGCCACTGTGGAAGAGCACAGAGCTTACAACAAGGCTTTTGGGATCATCGCTGCAGGAATCGGCATTACAAATGATGGTAGCGTAACCTATAAGGTGTACAAAAAGCCGGCTACGGATGTCATGGTCGGTCTGAGAGGAGTGTGAGAACGTGGGAAAGATAACAGCAACGGGCATTGGCAGCTCAGTCGGATCAGATGACTGCACTGCTGGCAAAGCCCAGGTCCTTACCGGATACACGGCAGTTACCAGTGATTCCGAAGATGAGGCTGTGACTGGTACTATGCCGAATAACGGTGAGCAAAGCGCCACTTTGAAATGTGGAGAAAGTAAACAGATTCCGGCCGGATACACACCAGGTGGAACAGTGACAGCAGCAGATCTGGCATCACAGACCGGTGGAGCAACGGCAGAGGACCGGTACGTGTATCCAGGCAAGACCTATTGGCGTGATGGAGTTCTGCGTACTGGCAGCATGTCAGTCCCATCCGTACTGTCTTTTAGCGTTGCCGCCTACAGCACATCCCAGATTCTGGCAACCTGGAAAAACCCAGCAAATGGACCATTTTCTGGCGTTGCTATTTGCGCAAAAACAGGCGGCTATCCGGCAAACATCAATGATGGCAGGGTCTATACCGGTATTGGTAATAACTCAGCCGCAAATGGTATCAGCTCTGCGGTAATCAGTGGCCTTACGGCGGGCATCACATATTACTTCAGAATCTGGGCATATGTAACCTGCGGCGCAGGCGATCTTTACAGCGGATATATGCAGGACACAGGAGCGCCTACAGCGCACGGCAGGGCAGCATATACATCATCTGGGACCTTTACAGTACCTGCGGGTGTCCGGTCTGTCAACATTCACTGCACTGGCGCTGGATCAAAAGGTGGTAATGGAAGTTCTCGCGATCATTATGCAGGCGGCGGAGGCGGCGGAGGTTATGCAGCCTGGAAAACAGGCGTTGCCGTTAATCCAGGAGATCAGATTGTTGTTGCAGTTGGCGCAGGAGGCACAACCGATGACTACACCGCAAATGGATCAAATGCTCCGTCATCCAGTGCAACATTAAATGGGACAACCTTGGTATCAGCGCAGGGCGGTAGCAATGGTAAGTATACGATATGTGCCATGTCTGCTTATACCGGCAAGCCTGGAGGTAATGCAGGAGGTAATGGAGCAACCTTTGATGGCAATATCAAATACTGGGATGGCCCTTCTGACGGAGGCGCGTCTGCGGCTACTGCCGAGTTTGGTAACGGCACAAGATATGCCGGCGGCGGAGGAGGTGGCGGTGGAATCGATTATGATTCCGGATCTGAAACTGATCGATACTGGAAAGGCGGTGCCGGTGGTGGCGGAGGCGGCGGAGCAGGAAGCGGTTGGTCCATAACGGGAAGCTACGGCGGATCCGGAAGTACTCCGGGAGGTTTCATTGGAGGTTCCGCAGGTTCTGCCGGCACCGGAGGCGGTGGTGGTGGAAAAGGAGTAAGGTTTGGCAGCCCGTATGGAGATGGCGGCTACAATGGCGGCTCCGGAAATGTAATCATCACTTGGTAAAGGAGATTTTTATGATTGTACATGAGGTTTTTGCACAGATCTGCGATGGCGAGGTCAAGAACGTGATCGTTTGCGATAACTACCCGACAGCAGACTATCTGACAAAATGTATCTATGGCAGCGAAGCGTTTGCAGTGGACTGTTTGCAGTATGCCTGTGGCATCGGGGACAAGTACCACGATGGGACATTTTACCGGGTAGGTGAGGACGGCACAGAGACGGCTATCCCTTACACACCTACCCAGGAACAGCAGGTAGAAGCATTACAGGCAGAAAACAATGAACTGACGCTTGCTATGGCTGATCTGATCGGAGGTGGAACGAATGCTGAGTAACATCCAGAAAAACATCATCTTGCGCGCGGTACGAATCCGGCTGTCAGAGGGAGAGGAGTTGGAAATGATCCTGGAGTCCTATCCCAGATTGACAGACGGCGAGAAAAATGAAATAAGAGTTGCCTACGCGCAGAAGGAGGCGTGACATGGGAAGAATTTGGGTTCCTGGCGGCATCGGGGGGGGGTATTGACTTGGATGTAATAACAGCTAATCCGGCAAGTGATCGTAGATAAGGACGGCGAGCCACTGACCGGTACGCTGGTTGATTGTGGTGCGTGGAACGTTTCGGAACTGGTAGCGGGCGAAACAGTAATAATCCCGGCTGGCATTCATGATGGAACGGGCATGGTGACAGCAAAGTCCCTGGCAGATCAGACGCCAGGCAACCTTGCCGCAAGTAATATGCTCTCTGGTGCATACGGCTATTCCAATGGTGTGCGGGTTAATGGCGGGATTGTATCCATGGGAGCGCAGTCAGTAGCCCCTGGTGCAGCTGTGCAGAAAGTATCATGCCGAGGGAAATATATGACCGGAGATGTCACGGTTCAGGCGGTGGCTGG
>OODK01001621.1_pt1 | contig 10143 bp, 8 predicted proteins | sample 1671371 | NCBI WGS metagenome assembly OODK01 (sample SAMN06348150, study PRJEB24527) | human gut metagenome | biome: human gut; feature: ankylosing spondylitis patient; material: feces | host: Homo sapiens | place: China | collected 2015-10 | reverse complement strand
TTTAAAATAGGCCATGGCCTTTTCCTGATCCTTCATGACCTGTGCCTTCACTTCTTCCAGACTGGCAAATTTGTGTTCATCCCGCAGTCTCTGATAAATGCGAACAGTGATCATCCGATCATATAAATCGCCTGAAAACTCAACAACATGGGTTTCTATGCGAAGTTCATTATGATCTCCAACTGTCGGATTGCGACCGATATTCGTCAGCGCATAGTACTTTCCTTCCATACCTTCAATCTGAACAACCGATGCATATACACCTTCCGGCGGCAGCAGTTTAATGTCATCTGGCGCCAGATTAGCTGTCCGCATATCAACTTTTCTTCCATTGGCTTTTCCCGGAATAACTTTTCCATTAATCTCATACGGACGTCCGAGAAGTTCTGTGACCGTCTCCATTCTGCCCTCTGCAATATAGCCTCTAATCATTGTTGAGCTGATCTCTTCGCCGTGTACACACAGTTTTTCACAGTTATCAACAACATAACCATACGCTGCCGCATGCTTTTTCAAAAACGAGACATCACCACTTCTCTGGTATCCAAAATGGAAATCATCTCCAACGACAATCACCTTTGCACCGATATCTCTCACAAGTACATCCCGCACAAAATCTTCAGGCATCATATGCGCTGTCTCCTGGGTAAAGGGATACTCGATCAATACATCGATCCCCATTTCTTCCACAATGCGAAGCCGCTCTTCTTTTGTATAAATCAGCGACTGTTTCTTTCCGGTCAGCAGACTCATCGGATGAAAGTCAAAAGTAAAGACAACGGTCTGAAAACCCTTTTTGCCATATTCTTTTAATTTATTGATCAAAAGCTGATGTCCCCGATGCAGTCCGTCGAATTTTCCAAGGGCAACCACGGTGTGATCAAGATGGATATCCTTTGTTCCTCTAAAATAAATCATGACCAATGCTACCTCTATACACACATTTTTATATTTTTTAAGCTGTTTTTGACGGCCACATACTGATAAATCGCCGTAAAATTACCTGTGCTGCTGTACATGCGCACCTGCATTCCGTCTTTGAGTACAGCGGACGCATCACCGCCGGAGGTTGCAACCTGTTCCCTTGGCAGCCAGTTGCCGTTGGCAAGCATTTTATCCGAAAATGCATCTGTCGTTTTGAATTCCGGATAATCCGAAAGCATTTCTTCGACAGGCACAATATGTCTGCGCACTTCTTCTTCACTGCAGGCAGCCATTTCCTGAATCTGAGCAAGTGTCCATGCATGTGCAATATCAAATGCCCCCACTTTTAAACGGACAAGTTCCGTCATACAGGCACCACAGCCCAGTTTCTCGCCAATATCCTGACACAATGTACGAATATACGTGCCTTTGGAACATGAGACCTCCATTGTGACATAAGGCAGCTGTATTTCTGTGATATTCAGGGCATTAATCACCACATGTCTGGCCTTTCGTTCAACTTCCTGACCGGCCCTGGCCAGCTCATATAACTTTTTGCCATCTACCTTAATGGCAGAATACATCGGCGGTATCTGCATATAATCACCAACAAAAGAAACCGCTGCATCTCTGACCTCACGCTCATCGACATTCACAGCCTTTTCAGTAAGAATCTGTCCGGAAATATCCTGTGTATCGGTAGTTCTGCCAAGCATCATCACCGCACGATAAGTCTTGTCCCGGTCTGTGATCATATCACAGAGCTTTGTTCCTTTGCCGAGACAGACCGGCAGAACCCCTGTTGCATCCGGATCCAGCGTACCCGTATGGCCGATTTTCTTCTGATGAAGGATTCCCCTGAGTTTTGCTACAACATCATGGGATGTAAAACCTTTTTCCTTGCAGACATTAATCATTCCATCGTACATGTATCCAGCTGCTCCTTTATTAATGCTTCTGCTGTATGATAAATTTCATTGATATCGCCCACTGCTGAAAATCCCGCTGCGCGCACATGGCCGCCGCCGCCAAATTTGCCTGCAACCGCTGCAACATCCACGAAATGATTGGATCTCATACTGAATTTATAAGTGTTTGCCTCTGTGTCGGAGGCAGATGCGAGCAATGCCACCTCAATGTCCCTTGTCAGACGCAGCTGATCGATAATACCTTCCAGATCACCATGTCCTGCACCCAAACGGTCCAGCTCCGGTCTTTCAAGCACACACACGATCATTCGATTGTCAAGAACAGTTCGGCATTTCTGCAGGGCATATCCCAGAATCTTATTCTGCTTATAACTTTTGCGGTAAAAAACATCATCAATGAGATCTGAATACGGAATGCCTTTTTCCATCAGGCAGCCGGCCATATCCATTGTATGACGGCTTGTATTGCTGTATTTGAACACACCGGTGTCACAAATAATACCAATATACAATGCCACTGCTGCATCATAAGAAATAGCCTCCATTGCCATCAGCCCTGTCAGTACTTCGCAGGTTGAACTGGCATCCGACACGATCATATTCTCATCGGCATAGCCCGGATTGCTGATATGATGGTCAATACAGATCCTGTGTTTTGCCGTATCAAAATATTTCTGCGCTCCGGCAAGGCGCCCTTTGTCACTGGCATCCAGTGCAATAAATAAATCATAGACCTTATCATCTTCATAGCTGCCAATAATCTGCTCAACACCGGCAATCACTTTATAGCTTTCCGGAACCGGTTCCAGTCTGACATCTGCCTCAATCTCAGGATAATTATCCCTGAGATAATGCCAGAGGCCCATACAGGCGCCGACGCAGTCACCATCCGGTCTTGTATGACCGGCAATAATGACTGTTCGGACCCCTTCCAGGCAGGACAGAATATTATTCATTGTCCTCTTCTCCTTCATGTTCTTTTCCTTCATCTGAACGAACAACATCGTCAATCAGTTTTGACATATTGACGCCGTATTCGATCGACTGATCCAAAACAAAATGAATTTCAGGTGTATTTCTTAAGTTCACAGTCCGTGCAAGCTCACGGCGGATAAAACCAATGGCACTTTTAAGTCCTGCCAGTGTTGCATCCTGTGCATCTTTATCGCCCAGCACGCTGATATAAGCTTTGCACTGTTTCAGATCCGGTGCTACTTCCACAGCAACAACGCTGGTCATCGGACTGATGCGCGGATCTTTAATCTCACGGGAGATAATACGGCTCAGTTCCTTCTGAACCTCACCATTGATACGCGTATTCTTTATACTGTTCTTTCTCATCTATATACTCCTATCTCGGCACTTCTTCCATAACGAAAGCTTCAATCTGGTCGCCTTCCTTAATATCGTTATATTTCTCAAAGGACATACCGCATTCATAGCCGGAATTAACTTCTTTCACGTCATCTTTGAAACGCTTCAGAGATGCAAGCTCACCTTCATGAATAACAACATTATCTCTTAAGAGACGTACCTTGCAGTTACGAACGATCTTACCATCCTGAACATAACCGCCGATGATGGTGCCGACACCGGATACCTTATATGTCTGACGCACTTCTGCATGGCCGATGATCTTCTCTTCGAATGTCGGTTCAAGCATACCCTTCATAGCAGCTTCGATATCTTCAATGGCATTGTAGATGACTCTGTACAGACGCAGATCGACTTTTTCCTGTTCTGCAATAATCTTCGCCTGATTGTCCGGACGAACATTGAAACCGATAATGATCGCATTGGATGCAGAAGCCAATGTAACATCAGATTCATTGATGGCACCAACACCGCCGTGAATAACCTTGACAGCCACTTCATCATTGGAAAGTTTTGCAAGACTCTGTTTCACAGCTTCTACAGAACCCTGAACATCGGCTTTGACAATGATATTCAGATCTTTGATCTGACCTGCCTGGATCTGATCAAACAGACCATCCAGAGATAATTTGGATTTTGTATCAGCCAGCATCTTCTCACGTTTTGTGGCGATAAATGTCTCAGCCATTGTACGGGCTTCTTTTTCAGTATCTGTTGCAATGAAGACTTCACCAGCCTGAGGCACTTCATTCAAACCAAGAATCTCTACAGGTGTAGACGGACCGGCTTTCTTTACACGGCGCCCCTTATCATCAATCATTGCTCTGATCTTACCAAATGCAGTACCAACAGTTACATTATCACCAACATTCAGTGTACCTTTCTGAACCAGCACGGTTGCCACAGGACCACGGCCCTTATCCAGCTGTGCTTCAAGAATCAGGCCACGACCCTTTCTATTAGGGTTCGCCTTTAATTCTTTCACTTCAGCATCCAGAAGGATCATATCCAGCAGATCCTGAAGACCTTCACCTGTATGTGCGGAAACAGGTACCATAATGGTTGTACCGCCCCAGTCCTCTGCGATCAGACCATATTCTGTCAGTTCCTGTTTAACACGGTCAATATTGGCACTCGGCTTATCAATCTTGTTGATTGCAACAATAATATCGATTTCTGCTGCTTTGGCATGGTTAATGGCTTCAATTGTCTGAGGCATAACACCATCATCAGCTGCAACTACAAGGATTGCGATATCTGTAGACTGTGCACCTCTTAAACGCATGGCTGTGAAAGCTTCATGTCCAGGTGTATCCAGGAATGTGATCTTCTGCCCACTGACTTCAACAACATAGGCACCAATATGCTGTGTAATACCGCCGGCTTCTCCGGATGTAACACTTGTCTTACGGATAGCATCAAGGATAGATGTCTTACCATGGTCAACGTGACCCATAACGCAGACAACCGGTGGTCTTGGCTGAAGATCTTCTTCATTTTCTTCCTCTTCCTTCAGCATCTCTTCGATAACATCCACAACAACTTCATGTTCACAGAGAATATCATATTCAAGTGCGATTTCTTCTGCCTCATCATATGTGATGTCTGAGTTCACATTAAGCATCTTACCTTCAAGGAAAAGCTTCTTGATGATCTGAGCTGCCGGAATCTTCATCTTATCTGCCAGTTCTTTGATTGTTACTGTCTCAGGCAGTTCAATGCTTGTTACCTTCTCTACAACCGGTTCCGGCTTTGGCTGTGCATTGACAGGCTTCTTACGCATTGTGTTTCTATTGTTATTGTTATTGTTGTTCTTATTATTGTTCTTGCCGTTTCTGGATGTATTTCTTCCTTCAAAATCTCTATCATCACGGCGGTTGTCACGATCTTTGTTGTCCTTGTAGTTTCTGCGGTTTTCTCTTGTTGTATCCTTTGTCATAACAACTTCTTTGTTGATGGCACTGTCAAGATTGAACTTGCCGTCACGGCCACCGTTTCTGCCACCCTGACCTCTGTTGTCACGGCTGCCGTTTCTGTTCTGGCCATTGCCGTCGCGATTAAAGTTTCTGTTCTGGCCGTTGCCATCGCGGTTAAAGCTTCTGTTCTGGCCGTTGCCGTCGCGGTTAAAGCTTCTGTTCTGACCGTTGCCATCGCGGTTAAAGCTTCTGTTCTGGCCATTGCCGTCGCGGTTAAAGCTTCTGTTCTGGCCGTTGCCATCGCGGTTAAAGCTTCTGTTCTGGCCGTTGCCGTCGCGGTTAAAGCTTCTGTTCTGACCGTCACGACCGCCGTTTCTATTCTGACCATCGCGGTTATAACCCCTGTTCTGGCCGTCGCGGCTGCCATTGTCTCTTGATGGTGTGCTGTAATTACCGCGGCTGTCCATACCACCCTGGACATTGTTATTGCGGCGTGGTGCTACGTTTCTATTGTCCTGAGCCGGCTTTGTTTCCTGCTTCTGAGCCGGTTTTGCTGCCGGCTGTGTAAAGAACTTTCTAATCTTATCTGCATTCTCTGATGAAATGGTGCTCATATGGCTCTCTACATCCACACCATGTCCCTTTAATGCATAGATGACATCTTTGCTGCTTTTATTTAATTCCTTTGCCAATTCATGTACTCTGATTTTTGACATAGGCTACCTCCGTTAAAATGGTGGAATCACTGATTGATTCCTGTATCAATAAGTTTCCTGATGGACTTTCCGAAACCGGCATCAAGTACTGCCAGTGAAGCCCTGTATCCACGTCCCGTATGTGTTCCGAGACTTTCTTTTGTTCCATAAATGTATACAGGCACATGATAATAAGCACCCATATCATTAAATGATTTCTTCGTATTGTCAGATGCATCCGATGCAATAATGACAAGACATGCCTTGCCCTTTCTGACTGCAGATTCTACTGCAAACTCACCGCTGGCGATCTTGCCTGCCTTTGTCGCCAGTCCGATCATTGATAAAGCTTTATCTGTCAATATTCTTCATCTCCTCTTCCAGCTGTCCGTAAACTTCCTTCGGTATCTGCATCTTCAGTGAACGTTCCAGGCCTCTGTTCTTAATGGCTTTCTGCAGACATTCACTTTTCGGACAAATATAGGCACCGCGTCCGTTTTTGCGCCCTGTTGCATCAATACATATCTCATCTTCCGGCGTTTTAATGACACGGATCATTTCTTTCTTGCTCTTCATTTCCTGACAGCCGATACACTGTCTCATAGGAATTTTCTTCATGGCCGTCACCTTTTAGTAACCGTAAGCCTGGGATTCACTCTTGATATCGATCTTGTAGCCTGTCAGTTTAGCTGCCAGTCTTGCATTCTGGCCTTCCTTGCCGATAGCCAGTGACAGCTGATAATCAGGAACAACAACAGCTGCGCTCTTCTCTTCAGGATCCACATCAACAGAGACAACCTTTGCAGGGCTTAATGCATTCTCGATGAGAACGGCAGGATCCTCGCTCCAGTTGATGATATCGATCTTCTCACCGCGAAGCTCATCAACAATGGCATTGACACGGGCACCATTCATACCGACACATGCACCGACAGGATCAACGTTTGGATTGTTGGAGCTGACTGCGATCTTTGTTCTGGAACCTGCTTCTCTTGCAATGCTCTTGATCTCAACTGTACCGTCTCTGACTTCTGTTACTTCTGCTTCAAAAAGTCTCTTCACCAATTCAGGATGTGTACGTGATACAGTGACCTTCGGTCCCTTTGTTGTATTCTTTACTTCTACAATATAGAGCTTGATACGGTCTGTCGGCTTGAATACTTCGCCCTTCACCTGTTCATTCTCTGTCAGAACCGCATCAACCTTGCCCAGGTTCACACTGATATTCTTACCGTTATATCTCTGTACAACACCTGTTACGATGTCTTTCTCGCGGCCATAATATTCATTATATAAAGACTTTCTTTCTTCTTCACGAATCTTCTGGACAACGACCTGTTTTGCCTTCTGTGCTGCAATACGTCCGAAATTCTTCGGTACGATCTCCACATGAACAATATCGCCCGGATCATAGAACTTGTTCTTCAGTCTTGCATCCGCAACACTGATCTCCATTTCAGGATCTTCCACTTCTTCTACAACTGTCTTATCTGCAAAAACTTTGACTTCACCTGTCTCACGATTCATAGTCACACGGATGTTATCTGCTTTGCCGTACTCATTCTTGCAGGCAGCGACAAGAGAATTCTCAATAGCTTCAAGCAGAATATCTTTGCTGATGCCTTTCTCTTTTTCTATATCATCCAATGCCTTGATTAACTCTTTACCTTCATTCATTTTTTTAAATTCCTCCTCTATGTCTGTTCTATCAGAAGAAGAATGCAAGCCGGATGCGCGCAATATCGGAACGTTTAAACTGCATCTCGGTTTCATCTTCCATTTCCAGTGTCACCGTATCTTCATCGTATGCTTTCAAAATACCGACGAATTCCTTTTCTTTATTAATTGCTTTGAACAATTTCACTTCAACATCCTTGCCGATGCTTCTCGCAAAATCCTTCTCTTTCTTCAGAGGACGATCAAGACCCGGTGAACTGACTTCCAGAATATAGTTTTCCGAAATAAAGTCCTCTTCATCCAGTAAATCACTGAGCGCCCGGCTGACTTCTTCGCAGTCATCTACTGTAATCCCGTTCTCCTTGTCAATATAGGCACGCAGATACCAGTTGGCACCTTCTTTCACCCATTCTACATCGACAAGTTCAAATCCTTTCGCCTCGACGATCGGCATGAGCATTGCCTCAGTCCTGCTTTCATAATCTTTCTTTGCCATGTAACTCACTTCCTTCCCGAATTAAGATTCCTTAACACGTACAAAGAGTGGACTTGCGCCCACTCTTTGCTAAAGTTAATATACTATCTTAATCATTGTAACACCAGTTTGATTATTTGGCAATAGCCAACTTGCCGATTATTCATAAGAATAAAACGCCTGCAGCCGATGTTTTGTATCAAACAGATCATTATATAAAAGTTTCTTATAATTTTTCAGCAGTGCTTCCGCTTCTTCTTCACCACAGTCTGTTCCTGTATTTTCCTTCAATGCATGTGCAGAGATAAACGGAACATTCTGCTGCAGATCAGACAGATAACTCTGAAAATCCGTCAACGGCAGCCCTGCTGCCTTCAAAAGACGTACAGCCAGATAGTTGGCACTTGTCTCTTCCCCCTGACTTTCATTGATGTCATAATTGGCCCACATGACAAACGGCACCATATACCTTTCCTTTCGGTCACTGCCTGTTCCAATGGAAGTGACAAACGCATCATTGCTGCCCGTTTTTTTGCCGGTGTCTACCACATTGGTAATGTAATCTGCCGGCTGATGATCGCCAAACATCATAATGATCGTCGGTTCTGACTGCTTTTCAAAGTATTCCACCAACTGTTTGAAAGCTTCATCGGAACGCTTGATCAATGACAGATACTGTTCTGTAGCCTTCAGATAAGTGCCGCTGCCTCCCACAACACTGACATCCGGGATAAAATTGCTGTAGCGTTTGACATAGCTGCCATGATTCTGCATCGTCACATCAAACACAAATAGCCTCTCGTCAGAAGACTTCTCTTCATAACGACTGATAATCTTCTGATACGTGGTCCAGTCACTGATATAGGTTCGTAATATCTCAGGGTTTGAAAAATCATCTTTAAAATATTTCTCTTCAAATCCCAGGTCATCATACACCGTATCTCTGTTCCACCCCTTTGAATAATACGGATGCATGGACACAGATGTATAACCGATAGAGGACAGCTGACTGGCCAGTGACGGCACTTCCGACTTGATATACTGTTGATAAGGGATACTGCCTGTGGGCAGAAAATACATACTGAGTCCAGTCAGAAACTCAAACTCTGTATTGGCTGTATTGCCGCCCTTAACAGAAGAATACATCCATCCCTTCTGGGTATTCTCCGAAAGAGAACTGATAAATGGCATCACTTCTGTATTCGTTGTGTAATCACCCAGCACCGACAGATCAGAAAATGCTTCATTCATAATAACAATGATATTCGGCTTCTTCGTCAGATCAATGTTGTCTGCATTGACATTGCTGTCACTGTTCCCGGAGGATATCTCATCCTGGATTTTGGCCAGTTCTTCCTTCGAATAACCCTCCGGCTTGTCAATCTTCAGATAACGGAGATTCACGATAAAACTCAGCGCCAATCCGTTATTGCGATAATAAACCGTCGGCGTAAACAGGGTTGTATCCATATCAAATGTTTTGATGGCCGCATCCGTCTGAACATAACTGCAAAATCCCATAAATGCTGCGCACATGACAGCAATACCGGCACCGCGGAACTTCGACATCTTAAACTTCAGCCGCATTTTCAGACACAATGACCAGAGCAGCAGGATCAGCAGAATCACGTTGCATGCTCTTACGGATAATTTATATTCAAAGTTATCCGCCACTGTCGCTGCCACACCCACTGAGAAAAGATCCCATGGCAGAATCGGCGATGATCGGAACATCAGGACAAAATAATTGGCCAGGCCCGCTGCACCAAGCAGCATCGAACCAATAAGGATGGACATTCCTGTTCTTCCGGTTATAAACAGCAGCACGCCAAAAAACAGATAATACATGATAAGGTTCAGAATAACAGGGCCTTCCCACATCTGATTAAGCAAGTGGGTATAACTTTCCACAAGCATAAAAACAGCTGCCGGTGCAAAGGCTGTTAAAAGTATCTCGATCAAAGCTGAATATCGGAATCGAAACAGATTCACAACAATGGCTGCAGCGATAAATACAACCGCCAGCCACAGCCATTCCTGGCTTTTCTCAGCCGTCTGCATGGCGTACACAGCCAGCCCCGCCATCACAACGCCGTATACCACAGCCAATATGGCAGATTTCTTATCAATCCCTCTGTCCTGTTTTTCAACCG
>OODK01001603.1_pt1 | contig 10244 bp, 8 predicted proteins | sample 1671371 | NCBI WGS metagenome assembly OODK01 (sample SAMN06348150, study PRJEB24527) | human gut metagenome | biome: human gut; feature: ankylosing spondylitis patient; material: feces | host: Homo sapiens | place: China | collected 2015-10 | reverse complement strand
ACTTCAATTTCACCACCTTCTACGAAGCGCTGGTTGTTGATCAGGGACGCTGCTCCGGTTCCGATCCCTAGATATTCCGTACGGTTCCAGTAGCCGAGATTATGCCGGCATTCGTATCCTTCTTTTGCATAATTTGATATCTCATATCTGTGATACCCATAATTCTGCAGGATATTTTTAGTAAACTGATACATCAGTCTTTCTGTATCTTCATCCGGAAGTTCCCTTCTTCTTCTGGCCTCCGCACGTTCGCCTTCCCCGTATTTTTCATAAAATGGTGTTCCCTCTTCGATAATCAGACTGTATGCCGAGATATGTTCCGGCGCAAGTTCTGCAACTCTTTTGATCGTATCTTCCCATCCTCCCAGTGTCTGAAACGGGATTCCGGACATCAAGTCCACATTGATATTCCGAAATCCTGCTTCTCTTGCCAGGGAATATGTATCCAGGAAATCCTGATATGTATGAATCCTTCCAAGCATCTTCAATTCCTGATCATCCGTTGACTGTAACCCAATACTCAGACGATTGATTCCGATATTATGATAAGCCATCAACTTTAACTTGTCTACCGTTCCCGGATTCACTTCTACTGTGATCTCCGCATCCGAGTCAACCGGGAACGTGGAACGGATCGCATCGAAGATACTCCTCATCTGCTGTGCCTCAAGGATGGACGGCGTACCTCCTCCGATAAATATACTGCTCACATGGTACAGTCCTCCAAGATCATAATACGAACGTATCTTCTGACACAATCCCATGACATACTCCTGTCTCGCCTCAGGTGTTGCCGGCGCAGACAGAAAGTCACAGTATCTGCATTTTTTTACACAAAATGGTATGTGGATATATAATTCTAATGGTCTCATTATTTATCGTCCAGCTTCAATACACTCATAAATGCTTTCTGAGGAATCTCTACGCTGCCCACCTGCCGCATACGTTTTTTCCCTTCTTTCCAGAAGCTTTCTCTTACGGCTGATATCTCCTCCGTAACATTTTGCAAGCACGTCTTTGCGCATCGCGCGGACCGTCTCACGTGCAATGATCTTGCTGCCGATTGCCGCCTGGATCGGAATCTCAAACAACTGTCTCGGAATCTCTTCTTTTAGCTTCTCGCACATTTTTCTTCCGCGTTCATAAGCCGTATCTGCATGAATGATAAATGACAGTGCATCGACTTCTTCCTTGTTGATCAGTATATCCAGTTTTACCAGTTCAGACTTCACATATCCTGCCATCTCATAATCAAACGACGCATAACCTCTGGATCTTGATTTCAACGCATCAAAGAAATCATAGATAATCTCATTAAGCGGAAGCTGATAATGCAATACTGCACGAGTCTCCTCGATGTATTCCATCCCCTCATACACACCACGACGTTCCTGACACAGATCCATGATCGCACCAATAAACTCTGATGTCACCATGATCTCTGCCTTGACCATCGGTTCTTCCATATATTCAATCTCAGAAGGATCCGGAAGATTCGATGGGTTCGTAAGCTCTATTACATCTCCATTTGTCTTGTGTACTTTGTAGATAACCCCCGGGGCAGTCGTTACCAGATCCAGATTATACTCTCTTTCCAAACGTTCCTGAATGATTTCCAAATGCAGAAGTCCAAGGAATCCACAACGGAATCCAAATCCCAGCGCAATTGACGTCTCAGGTTCAAACTGAAGTGACGCATCATTTAACTGCAATTTCTCCAATGCATCCCTCAGATCCGGGTATTTTGCCCCGTCTGCCGGATATAATCCACAATATACCATCGGATTGACTTTTTTATAACCCGGAAGTGGTTCTGCACATGGTCTTCCTGCATCGGTCACCGTATCACCCACACGGGTATCTTTGACATTCTTAAGGCTGGCCGTGATATATCCAACCATTCCGGCACTCAGTTCCTCACACGGAATAAACTGTCCGGCTCCAAAATAACCGACTTCCACAACTTCTGCCTTCGCTCCTGTCGCCATCATAAGGATCGGTGTTCCCTTTTTCACGGTTCCCTCTTTGATTCTGCAAAATACAATAACTCCTTTATACGCATCATACAGGGAATCAAAGATCAAAGCCTGAAGCGGTGCTTTTGGATCTCCTGTCGGTGCAGGCACTTTCGCCACTATCTCTTCCAGCACCTGATCTACATTCAGTCCGGTCTTTGCTGAAATCTGAGGTGCATCCTCTGCTTCAATTCCGATCACATCCTCAATCTCTTCGATCACACGCTGCGGATCTGCACTTGGAAGGTCTATCTTATTCAGTACCGGAACCACATCCAGGTCATGATCCAGTGCAAGATATACATTGGCAAGCGTCTGTGCTTCCACTCCCTGCGCAGCATCTACCACCAGAATTGCCCCGTCACACGCTGCCAGACTTCTGGATACTTCATAATTAAAGTCGACATGTCCCGGTGTATCAATCAGGTTGAAAATATATTCTTCCCCATCTTTTGCTTTGTATACCGTTCTGACTGTCTGGGCTTTAATCGTAATTCCACGTTCTCTTTCCAGTTCCATATTGTCCAGCACCTGCGACTGCATCTCACGGCTGGTGAGAAGACCGGTCATCTCAATGATACGGTCCGCCAGCGTCGATTTACCATGGTCGATGTGTGCTATAATACAAAAATTTCGAATTTTACTCTGATCTATTCCTGACACTAATATCTTCTCCTTATTACACGTTTATCTTATCAATTCTATCATGCAGCACTGTATTTTACAATGAAAAGTTCCACGCTCATCACATCATTTAAGCGGCCGGTCTTGACCAGTTCTTCCGTATCTACTGCATCTTCCAAAATACTTCTCAGTTCTTTCTTTTCGAATGTCCGGCATTGCTGCATATATTTTCCTGCAACAAACGGATGCAGTCCGACTGTCTTTGCAATCGCAGCCTTGTCATAGCGCTTTCCTGCCAGATCTTTGACTTCCAGAAGTAATTTAAACTGCCTTGTCAACAAATATAATATGCGCATTGGCGGCTCCTTTAATGCCAGCAGATCATAATAATAATCCAGTGCTTTCTTCTGATTCCGTACCGCCACTGCTTCTACCATCTCAAAGATTTTATTTGTAATCTGTGTCGTACAGATTGCTTCGATATCCCGGACTTCAATCTCTTCCTTTCCCATACAGTAACAGAACAGCTTTTCCAGTTCTTTTTCCAGATTTTCCATATCTGTCCCTGTGGTAGACAACAGATACCTGGCCGTCTGTTCTTTGATCTTATATCCTTCTTTTTTTACATTCCCTGCAACCCAGTATAAAAGTGTCTTCTCATCCTGACGTGCCATCTCTACCACGCGTCCTTTACTCTTGACAGCCTTATACATCTTTCCACGCTTGTCTGCTTCATTTTCCACAAATAAAAAGCAGGCGGTATCCGGCATTGTTTTGATATAATCTGCAAGCTCCGGTGACGCATTTTTGAAGAATCCGGAATTTTCGATTACGATCAGACGTCTGTCGGCAAAAAACGGCATTGTCTCTGCAAGATCGATAAGTTCTCCCGGATTGATTCCTTTTCCTTCATAATATGCATAATTCACCGTATCCCCGTCCGGAAATATTGCTTTCGTGATCCGGTCTCTGTATTGCTTTTTCAGGTAAGCTTCTTCTCCGTACAGGAGATATACCGGCTTAAAATTTCCTGTTTTTATGTCTTCATTTAAAGTTTTCATCGGTTCTCTCCCATCTTCTTTCACCTCTTAAAAGTATACTGAATTCCGACTTTAAGTTCAACTGTTTCCACCGTGAATCCACATAGTTTTTTTCCTGACCGTCACGGCAACCGCTCCGTTATCCTGTGTAGAATATATCTTTGCACCCGATTTTTCAAGTCTTTTCAGCGTCAGATCATGCGGATGTCCGTAACGGTTCTTTCTCCCTGCTGATATCCATGCATACTGCGGATAAACTGTCTGAAGGAATGTCTCCGTTGTAGAATTCTTCGAACCATGATGCGCTGTCTTTAGTATTTCCCATGTAATCTTCTTTTCTTCCTGTATCACATCCAGGACCTCCGTCAGCCTCTCTTCCCCTTCTTTTTCTACATCTCCGGTAAACAACATATCAAATTCACCGTATTCCAGATGCAGGATCATGGAGGATTCGTTTCCAGTCGTCACATTATGACTCTTATCATCCGTATTCCCTCCCGGACCCAGACAAGTAAACTTCATTTCACCTTCTTTCAGTTCCGTTCCGTATTCCATTTCCTTCACATCTGTGCCATACATTTTTGCCATTGTTATAATTTTAAGAATCCTTTCATCCCAGTACTGTTTTCCCGGCACTACAAGATTCCGGATGCGCACTCCCACATCCTGACGCATCAGAAGTTCTTCTATTCCATTCATATGATCCAGATCTCCATGAGACAGAAAGACATAATCAAGTTGTGCAATGCCCCGGGATTTTAGAAATGGTTCTATTCGGTATTTTCCAATCTCTTTCACATCACTGCTGCCACCATCGACCAGATAATTCTGATGCTTTGGTCCCTGCACACAGATACAGTCTCCCTGCCCGATATCCAGCATTGTCACCTCCATTCCTCTTCTTAGCAGCGGTCCTGATATCAGTATCAGCCATGCAGTAATATAAAGTGCCAGACTAGCCATGTACTTTTTTCTGATTTTTACCGGCTGTCTGTCCATATATTTCCATATCAGAATGATTCCTGACAACATAAGATAATAGACTATGCACCGCCATTTTTCCGGTCTTCCTGCTATCCATCTTGCCACAGGAAATTTCAGGAGCAACACACAACATCCGTCATAGAGTTTTAATATCCGGCTGCACACCATCAATATCCATGTTCCATATGTTCCCCCTGCCATCCGCACAAGTGAGCCGGCCATCCCGCAGGATAATATTACCGGCATCAACGGTATCACCAGAAGATTCAGCATCACACTATATAACGGCACTTCGAAAAAGAAATACAGAATCACCGGCCACAACACACAATTCATGGCAATTCCCGGCCCCAATATACGTACCAGTACCGGCTGCTGTGATTCTTCCTTCAACAGTGGTATCACTGTGCAGATCGCAAGTAATGCACCAAATGAAAGCAAAAAACCGCCATCATAAAGATACAGCGGATTACTTCCGACTGCGATTACTGCTGCTACAGAAAGTGCCGTCGGCATATCGTATTTTCTCCCTGTAACATCCGCACCGACCCGGAACAGGAACATTACCCATGCCCTTAGTACCGAGACTGTCATCCCGATCATTGAAACATACAGAAATAACAGCATTCCTCCTGCCAGTCCTCCTGCTTTGTACGAACCTGTCAACCGCCGGAATAAACGGTAGGCACCCAGTCCGGCAAACGACAGATGCAATCCTGATATAGCCAGGATATGCCCAATCCCATTCACCTGGTAAAGTTCCTTCATCTCCGGATCCATATCGCTCTTTTCCCCAAGAAGTATCGCAGCAAGGATTCCCCCTTCCCGTTCACCCATTTCCCGCACCAGCAGTTCCTTCCACCCGGCACGGAACACTGCCAGCTTTTCCCGGAAAACGTCCACACTTTTATCGGTGATCTGCATCTGACTGCCGTAGATTTTCCCATGGATCCCCTGTTTCTGATAATAAAACTTCTGATCAAAATTACCCGGGTTTCTTGCATTTTCATAAAATGATACTGTCCCCCGGACTTTTATCCTGTTTCCTATATGTAGTTTTTCTTTGGAATTGATATAAACGATTATCTTTGACTCTTGAAATTTTTGTTTGTTAGAAATAGAATAAACAGAATTATGTTTCAGATAAATCATCTGACCATTTTCTTTTTGCTCCTGCCTGTAAATCACACCACAGACGATGACAGATTCATCTTCCGTGGTGCAGATTTCAAGCGGCGATGGGCGAAGTTCTTTTATAAACCGTTCCTTTCCCACCAGCGTACAGGAAGTCAGAACACACAGAATGATCAGACAGACACTAAGAAGCGGCCTGTTCCTCACGCACTACTCCCCTTCCACAATATTCAGGTTTCGGGAAAGCGGCTTTTCCAGACTTATCTTCCCCATATAATTTACATTTGTTTTTCCATCGATCAGAATCTGTACCCTGCCGATCGAGCTTCCTTCTATAATTGTATTCACGATCGCATAGACCGGAAGTTCCGGATTCATCACATTCGTTGTGTCCAGGAACCCCTTATCCAGGTTCACATAACAGATATGATCCTTTACAGATACACTCAGCACCTTTGTCTCTGCCGGGATCACTGCCGTCTCGTTGTCCGATGAAGGACCCTTGATCAGCTGTTCTACCAGCACTTTTTCTTTTGATATGCTGCTGTTATACCGGATACTGGCCTTTTCTTTTACCAGACGGTCTCCCTGCTTATTACCATAATACAACAAAAATGTCTCTTTCTGATAGGAATGGAGACTCACACCTGTATTTTTTACAAAATCCGATGGCTGCATATAACCAACCACCTGTCCATTCATATCTTGCAATGATTCTCCGTCGATCATGAATAACACAGCATCCACTCCAGAAATCTGTCCGACAGACTGAACAACCGCAGCGCGCAGCAGAATCTCTTCCGTCGCACTCAGTTTCTGGTAATTCCTGTTAAAATCTACTATAAGTTTTCCATCCTTTACTGACCATTCTTTCACCTTTACCTCTTTTACAAAAGGACTGCGGTAATCAATGTCATCCGTATTCTTCTGTATCTTATCCAGGATTTCATCAATCTGTTCTTTCTGTGTTTTGCCCTCTGGCTTTATGCCTTTTTCAACCAGCGACACGCCCTCGGAATCTATATAATAGATATGGAAGTCTGCTGTTTTTCCTTCTTTTTTGCATCCCGTCACCGCCAGAATACAGATGGCAGTAAGCATCAGGATCCAGTAACTCTTTTTCTTTATCATCGCATTCTCCTTCTACCTAAGACACATAGTTTAACGGAATTCTGACTGTAAATGTTGTTCCCTCAGACGGCTGACTGAATACTTTGATCGCCCCGCGATGCATAACCACTGCACTTCGTGCGATTGCAAGTCCAAGCCCTGTCCCGCCGATTTCCCTGGAATGTGACTTATCCACACGATAGAATCTTTCAAATATATGTTCCTGCGCCTCTGCCGGAATACCGATCCCTGAATCTGCCACTTCAATATAACAGTTCTTATGATCCGCATTCAAAGTCACATGAACCCAGCCATTGTCCTTATTATATTTGATCGCATTTTCTACCAGATTTGAAATTGCAAGCGAAATCTTCATCTCGTCGACTTCAGCTGTGACCGGACGAATACTTTCGTAAACCAGTTCAACATTTCTTGTTGCTGCGATCGGACGCAGTCTCTTTAAGATTTTTTCTACCAGCTCATTCATATTTTCGGATTTTATGTTCATGGTATTGGCGTTATTCGCTGTTTTGTCCATCTTCACCAGCGATAACAGATCATTAATGATCTTATTCTCACGTTCGATCTCTTCTGACATGTCTCCCATAAACTCTTTATAAAGTTCTACCGGCGCATCCTCCTGCAGAAGCAGCGAATCCGCCAGAACCTTCATAGATGTCAAAGGTGTCTTCAATTCATGTGATACATTGGATACAAATTCATTTTTCGAATCGTCCAGCGTCTTCATACGCCCCGACATCTTATTAAATGCCTCTGACAATTCTATCGTTTCGGTATATGTGTTCTCATGCAGGTAGTTATCATCATATCCTTCTGTTACCGCTGAGATCGACTCTGTAATACGTCTGAATGGTTTCAGCATCGCTATCCCCGCCAGAACTGCAATCATCATTATAACTAGAATCGTCGCAAGTGCCACTACATCTGCCTTGTTTCTTAATATTTCCAGACTGTCCAGCACTGAATCTGTAGGTGCACTTACCAGCAGCACACCTACAACTGCATCATCTTTTCCTATGATTGGTGCGGTCACTTCTATATATCTGTTTTTTCTGTTATACTCACTGGTTCCTTTGTCTTGGAAACAACGGATTACATTGCCGGATACGATGGTCTTGCCCTTGTCCATATCATAAGTATCTTCCTGGATCTTAAATGCTCCATCTATCACCATCACACGGCCGCTATAGATATTCGATAACTGGACCAGTTCCGTCCGCATCACTTCTGATATATCTCCTGTGAGATATCGAACTGCTCAACTGGTTACTGAGAATGGTACATTGATTCTGTATCTCCGCAGTACGTACCCTCACTGCGCATTTTTCATAACTGTTCAGGAACACGCCCCGCATTATCAGAACCGGAACGATTCCTGCCAATGCTACCAGCATAATGATCCTGAATTTCATGCTCCTGAATATATTCTTTTTTAGATATTTTTTAACCCCTGAAATAATAACCAACTCCCCATTTCGTATATACATATTTTGGATCGCTTGGATTTGTCTCTATCTTCTCACGAAGTCTGCGGATATGTACATCTACAGTTCTCGCATCACCCGGATATTCATATCCCCATACAATATTCAGAAGGTTCTCTCTGCTGTATACCTTACCTGGATTCATAGCAAGCAATTCCAGAAGATCGAACTCTTTGGCGGTCAGATTAATCTCTTTCCCCCCGATGATCACACGTCTGCTTTCACAGTCGATCTGCATCTCACCTTTGATGATTACTTTATCATCCTCCTGATTTTTATCACGCTTACTGATCCGGCGTATGATTGCTTTAATCCTTGCTTTGACTTCCAGAATATTAAATGGCTTTGTTATGTAGTCATCTGCACCGTATTCCAGTCCCAGAATTTTATCCATATCATCACCCTTAGCCGTAAGCATGATGATCGGAACATCCGAATATTCCCGGATCTGCTGACACACTTCAAAACCATCATGTTTTGGAAGCATAACATCCAGCAGAATCATATCGTATGCATTCTCTTTTGCCAGTTTCAGTGCCTCTTCCCCATCATATGCGCAGTCCACACTGTATCCATCCTGTTCCAGACTAAACCGGATCCCTTTTACTATCAGTTTTTCGTCATCCACAACCAATATGCGTTTGCCCATGTTCCTACTCCTTATCAAATCTTAATTTGATCTTTTACTTTTTGAAATACACCTTCTTTAATCCCTTCTACTTCCATCAGATCTTCAATCTTCTGAAATGCTCCATGTTCTTCCCGGTAACGCACGATCGCATCTGCCTTCGCTTCGCCGATTCCTGAAAGTGTCATCAATTCGTTTTTTGCCGCCGTATTGATATCAATCTTTCCATCCGATGTACTTCCGGCTTTTTCTGCATTGTCCTCATTCTGCACCAAAGTACCGCCATTATCCATACCGGCTTTTACTTCTTCTTTCGTCGGAACGTATATTTTGGAACCATCTTCGATCACTTCTGCCTGATTGAGTGTCTGATCTGCCGCCTCTTCCGTCAGTCCGCCCGCCATCTGAATGGCTTCAAACAAACGGCTGTCTGCTGTCAGTTCGTATACTCCGGGCTGGTTTACCGCACCGCATACATGCACATAACAGATCTGCAGTTTTTCCCGGTCTGTCTGTTGTTCTTTCTGTCCGGAATTAATAGCGGTATCTGGTTTGTCTGAATCCGTATCATTTCTATTCAACGGAACCAGTTCCGTCTGTCCTTGTGGATTTCCAACTCTGCAGCCAGTCAGGCTACCTGTACACATGACACTTAACAATACCAGAAAAAACAGTGGTATCCGGCGTATTTCTTTCTGTATGTTTCTCTTTTCTGTTATTTTGTTTTGTCGTTTTTTTCTACGCATAACTTCTCCTTTACAGTCTGTCGGAAACTGTAAATCCCCGCATATGCCTAGTGAATTAATTGTACTATTTCCATTGAAAAATTGCAACACCAATCAGGGCAATGGACATACCAATAATTTTGCGTATTTCCAGCGGTTCTTTGTCTACTCCAAACAACCCGAGAAGTTCGATCACATATGCTACGATCAACTGCGATATCACGATCAGAAGTGCTGCTTTCGCCGGTCCCAGCGACGCCATACTCTTGATCACAGTCCATGTGATCCCTGCACCGATCACGCCTCCAAGTAATACATATCTGGGTTCCACTTTCCACAATGCGCCAACAGAATCTCTTCCGGCGATAAGCCATGCAACGGCACATAGCAGGAATGCACTGAACTGCACCCAGCCGTTACTCACCCACATTCCGGTTGTCTTTGTTACCTGCGTATTAAATACTCCCTGTACACTCATA
>OODK01001598.1_pt1 | contig 10268 bp, 7 predicted proteins | sample 1671371 | NCBI WGS metagenome assembly OODK01 (sample SAMN06348150, study PRJEB24527) | human gut metagenome | biome: human gut; feature: ankylosing spondylitis patient; material: feces | host: Homo sapiens | place: China | collected 2015-10 | reverse complement strand
GCCGCCCTCGACTTCCTTGCCGGTGGACTTATCGATGATGGTGTAGTTCACGGTCAGATCCGGCACGAAGTCGCCCTTGCCGTAGCCGAGCTCGGTGCCCTTCTGGTTGGCATGGATGTCGGCCTCGAGGTGGAAGGAAGCGTCAGCAGCCTTCAGGCCCATGGAAGACGGCTCCATATCGATCGGCTGGAAGTACACAGCGCCCACGGTCAGCGGGCCGGCGTCCTGATCCTGCTCTTCAGCAGTACCGGACGGGCCAACCGGAACCTCTTCGAAACCGGCGCCGGAATCGGAGGAAGAATCGGAGGAAGAGGAGTCGGAAGACTGGGAGGAGGAGTCAGCCTTAGTGTCGGATGCGGAGTTGGTGGAACCGCAGGCAGCCATGGACACGGTCATGGAACCGGCGAGCAGCAGGCCGAGCAGAGCGGCCAGTTTCTTGTTCTTCATCATTGTTATTCCTTTTCTCTATCTCTGGTGAATTAGGATTCACGCTTAGATAATTGCAATTATTCAGTTATGAGATAAGTGCGGCGTGGGCTGGAGGAATTGGCATCGATCCGAGGCCGTGCCGCAAGTCTGTCAGTTGTCTGCAGTTATGGGAGGAAACGGACGAGCTAGACGGGCTACGCCTTCACGGCCGGGACCTCGACAGTAGCCTGCGCCTTCAGCTTGCGCTGCTTGATGAAGCCGACCACGAACAGCGCGATAACCGCAACGGCTGCGATGGCCTGCGCCACTAGGCATTCGACGTACGGGTAGAGGCCAAGCCAATCGTTCGTCGGCACACCGTTCAGGTAGAAGGCGGGCAGCAAGTCGCCCTCGATCAGCGAGTGGACGCCGCCGCCGGCGAACACCACCACCAGCACAGACATCAGAATCGAAGTGACCAGGAAGAACGGACCAATCGGAATCTTCACGGAGGTGAAGCGGAAGAGCAGGAAGATGCCGACAAGCACCACCGCGGCGGTCAGACCACCGATCCACATACCGCGAGTATCGCGGCTCATCGTGTAGATGGACTCGTAGAAGATCACGGTTTCAGCGCCTTCACGGAACACGGCGAGGAAGCTCAGCATAGCCAGCGAGACCACGGTTTTCAACGTCACGTTGTCGGCACTTGCGGCGGCTTCGGCATCAGCCACAGCAGCCTCGGTCGTCTTGCGAATGTAACGGTTCCACGCTTCCACGCTGGACTTGTTCAGCATCCAGTTACTCGTCCACAGCAGCATGCCCATGGCGATCAGTGCGCAGGTGCCTTCCATGATCTCCTGAATCGGGCCGGAGCCGCCGAAGGCGAACACGAAGATCACAGCCACCAAGCCGGCGCCGAGCAGACCGACGAGCACACCCAAGTAAATCCACTTGACGAAGCGCTTGTTATCGGACTTGACCAAGTAGGCGACGATGGCTGCAACCACCAGCAGAGCTTCAAGACCCTCACGGATAAGCACGAGGAACGCCTGGCCGGAGGAGCTGGTGACCAGCTTGGTGAAACCGTCTTCCTTATCGGCGGCACCACCGTCAAGAATGCCGGCGTCCTTGATCAGTATGGCCTTGAGGTCGTCGATCAGCTTCTTGGTGTCTTTCAGGGATGCGCCGGCGTTCATGGACTTGCGGCACATCTTGAACTGGTATTCCACCTGCGAGACGCGGTTGCCGCTGATGGCGTTCATCACGTTCTTTTCGAAGCCGAGCTTCTCGTAATACTGGTAGTACGCGTTGTTCACGAGCGTGGCACCCTTGGCACCATCACCCTTTTCGTAAGCTTTGTATGCATTGTCGAGAATCGGGGTCATTTCGTTGGCCACGTCGGTCCATGAACGATTGCCCTTGCCCGGGTTCTTCTTTTTCTTGGCGTCGAGCTCCTTGCGCTCTTTGGCCAGCTGCGCCTGCAGCGCTTCGGCGTACGCCTTCGGCTTGGCGAGATCGGCGTTGGCGTCGAGCTGCTGGGCCGTGGCGTCAAGATCGGCGGTCAACGCATCAATCTGCTGAGCCAGTTGATCGTCGTTGCTAGGCGTGTAGGAAAGATTCTGAACGCTTTGGAATGCCTGCTGTTGGGCGAGCTGCTTGTCCGCGCCAATGGTGTCGTGCACGACCGCGGTGAAGTTGGAGGCCACGTAAATCTTGTTGTACGCGCCCATGAAATCGGAGGTGGCGCCAGCGGTGTTGCCATCCTTGTACGTCTTAAGACCGCTGTTCAGCTGCTTGTCCATCGCCTTGGAGACTTCGGCCCAGGTGGCGTAGTCAACGCTGGACGAGCTGGTGCTGCTGTCGGCGAAGGCCATCGGAGCCGTGACTGCAGGAGCCACAGTGGCGATGACCATGGCGAACAGAAATACAATCGCAGCCAGAACTCGCAGCTGCCTCACGCTGGTGTGTTCAACGGACCGAAGAGCAGCCTGGGCGCGACGAACCATGCCTATCCCTCTCTCTGCGCGGCTAAGTAATCAAAAACCAACTACTCAATATAAAGAAAAACTTTTTTGAGGAACAGTCTTGATTTTTTAGGATTTAAGAGGTATTAGGCACTGTTTTTCGATCAATTATTACCGCAGATTGTCTCAATATTCGATATTGTCCCGCTCACAGATGGGAGACTTCCCGAATTATGAACTCCCCGCGACTGGCCACTCCCCATCCCTCATATTGCATGACCAACTGTTTCACCAAGGTTCATAGCCTAAAATCACTATGTTGCATCACGGCAAGAGGCTGGCAATAATTCACGCGATGGCATGCGCATGTTCATTCTGGTTTGCCTCGGGTTTGCTGACTTGCCTTGAGTCGCTTTGATTTGCACTGGTTCATCCCCCGGTGAGATCACCTGTTGCACACGCCGTACGAACGACCTGCACATCAGCGCAGGCACTCATTGGTGGTCCTTGTCCACAAAGCGACACGCCGCAGCCGGCACTGAATGTGCATTTATCCGAAAGCTGTGGTAGCTTATTCGAGTTGCCTACGGAGCTTACTTCTAGCAAGCACTGCAGTGCATGGAGGATTCGCCTAGTGGTCTATGGCGCACGCTTGGAAAGCGTGTTGGTGTAACAGCCTCACGAGTTCGAATCTCGTATCCTCCGCCCTCGCCGGAACCCTTATTTTTTCTAGGGCTTCCGGCTTTTTTGTACCCTCTTGTTTTCCCCTCTGGTTCCTTTAGCGTTCCGGTTCCCCGTATCCGGCGATCACGTACCGTCAGGCGGCGGTCGCGCTGGACGTGTCCTACACCACCGTATGGCGCACGTTCCGGGCGATGCAGGAAGCCAAACTGATCGAACGCACCGGCTCGGACCGGCGCGGCACATGGCGAATCCCCACCCCACCGCAGCTATCCCATGAATGACGCGAAGCCCCATCACGACACGCCGCGGACGCGGCAACCGAGACGACACGGCGAGCGCGCGATAGTCCGAAAACCCAAGCGGCAGCAGGCCTGAGTCGCCATGAAGGTTGGGATCTTGCCCACACGCACAAGCACCCCGAAATCGTTTTGATTTCGGGGTGCTGCTTATTCGGCGAGCGCTTTCCACATATCTTCCCGCATATACGCGCTTACCAACGCACGGAAATACGCTCGTTGACGTGCGCATTCTCCGGTGCCGCCGTCGCTTCGTCCACGATCGCAATCGCATAATCGGCGTAGCTAATGGCGCTTTCACCGGCCTCGTTCGCGGTGAACTCCTCACCGGCCAGCACATACTTGCCGGTGCGCGGCCCGTCGGCCTGGAAGTCGGCGGCCGGAGAGACATAGGTCCAACGCACGTCGCTACGTTCGCGCAGCTCGGCGAGAGAATCCCCCATCGCGGTGGCGAGCGGGAGGAACGCCTCCGGGAAGCCATCGGTTTGGCTCAGCTGCACGGTATGCTCCGGGTTGACGTACAGGCTACCGGCACCTCCAACCACGATCAGTCGCGCGTCAGCACTGGAGAGGACGTCCGCGAGATGCTTCAACGACGTGGAGTGCTGCGGGAAGGTTTCCGGCGTCCATGCGCCGAATGCGTCGACGACCACATCGAATCCGGCGAGATCTGCTGCGGTCAGGTCGAACAGATCCTTGATGATGGCGTGCTGGGCGACGGTTTTGTTCTCCCCGCGCACAACAGCAGTCACGTCAAGTCCGCGATCAACGGCCTCCCTGACAATGAGCTGGCCGGACTTGCCGTTGGCTGCGATAACTGCGATGTTCTGGGTCATGATGGGCTCCTATGTAGTAATCCATTGCGCTTGTTACACGCTGTGCCTAATTGATTTCAACGGCGGAACCTGGTGCTTCCGCCGTTGAAACAGTACGATATTGGAGTACTTACTTTTTGGGAAGAAGGTACTTTAAAGTGCTATAGTCACCTAAAAGGAACTATTGCATGATTCCAACGATTACACGAGGTGATGCTATGATCGATGTCAACACGCTCCCGGCGTGTCCCGTGGAGACGACGCTCACACTGATTTCCGACAAATGGAAAATTCTCATCGTGCGCGACCTGCTGACCGGTACCAAGCGCTTCAGTGAACTACGTCGCTCAATCGGGCACATCTCGCAGAAGGTGCTCACCTCGAACCTGCGACAGATGGAAGCCGACGGACTTGTGCATCGCGAGGTTTACCCCGAAGTGCCGCCGCGCGTCGAATACTCTCTGACCGACACTGGCCATAGCCTCAAAACCGTCATCGACGCTCTATGGAACTGGGGCGAAGACTACAAGGCCAAGCTCGCCGCTTGATACGCCGCTCAATGCGGTTAAGCGCAATCGAGAACCCCGCATAAGAGTGGGACGCAACTGCGATATGGCTCAATTTGCAGTTGCGTCCCACAGCCCTCCCAGCACCTCATCACAAGAATGGCGGAATTCCAACAATCCACACTGTCCCGCAACTGCAAAAAGGTCGATTTTGCGCTTGCGGGACGCAACAACGTGGGACGCAAATGCAAATCAAGCCGCATTGCAGTTGCGTCCCACTACTGAGACCGCAATGACGCTTGAATGCGTCACCGGATTGACAACAAACCTCGCCATCGCTATCCGAGCCATCCATCGACGGCTCGCACGGTGGCATCAACATCGTTCTGCGCGACGGCACCGCGCAATTCCATGCCATCGAGAACAGTTGCGCCGACTACAACCCGACGAATCGACGCCACGGTATCGGCCAGACCACTGCCCTCATGCGTGCAGAATGGAGCAATGGTTTTACCGCTCCAATCGCGGCTTTCCAGGAATGTGTAAACGGGCATCGGCATATCCGACCACCAAATTGGGTAGCCGAGGTAAATAGTCTCAGCCGAGTCAAGCATCGCCGCAGGATTATCCGCCCCATCGCCGGCGACCAGCGTGAACGCCGGCCGAGCTCCCGCAGAACGCTCTTGCGTAGCCTGCGCCACGGCTTCGTCATACACATTCGGATAGGGTTCGACTGGCACAATCTCGACGGTCGGCGCCCCAATTCGCGAGGCAATCACCTGCGCGACTTTGGCTGTATTACCGACTTCGATCTCACCGACTGAGTAATTCTCTCCAATACGAGAGAAGTACACCACTACCGCGTTATTGCTGAGCATTATCGTTGTTCTTTCGCTGAAATCATTGGATAGCAGCGGGCGAAAGCTACTCAAAGCTACCCTGTGATTCTTCATTCACCGTCGCGCCCGCATCTGTTGCCTCAACAGTAAAGTCAGCCAAACAGTATTACAAATGCAAAAGTAGAACATGAATACATGCAATATCGGATATAAAATAAGCGGGGAGGCACACATGGAACTACGAATCCTACGTAACTTCATTGCCGTGGTCGAGGAGGAAGGCGTGAGCGCTGCGGCAGATGCGCTGCGCATCAGTCAGCCAGCGCTCTCCCGGCAAATCAAAGATTTGGAAGACGAGGTCGGCGCAACATTGTTCGTTCGCGGCAACCGGTCCCGCTCGCTCGAACTTACTGAGAAGGGCCGCTTGATGTACCGCCGAGCGCAGGAGATCGTCGAGCTCGCCGATCGCACGCAAAAAGAGATGACCGCCGACGAAGACATCGCCGGCGATGTACATATCGCGGCGGCACAAAGCGCAGCGATGCGCATCGTGGCACGAGCCATGACACGACTGCGGCACAAGCATCCGCAAGTCCGCGTGCGGCTGCACGACGACTATGGGCAGAATATCATTGAACGGCTTGACAATGGCCTGGCCGACTTCGGTGTGCTTGTGCAACCCACCGACATGAGCCGTTATGATTTCCTGCCACTGCCAACAGGAGATCCGATGGGCCTGCTCATGAGGTACGACCACCCGCTCGCCACGCGCGAATCCATTCATCCCAAGGATCTCGCGGATGTGCCGGTCATCGTCCCCCAAGGCGTGCTCAATCGCCGTGATCTTTCCGGCTGGTACAAATCAGGCAACAAAGAACTCAATATTGTCGGCACGATGAACCTGTTGTATAACGCCAGCTGCTTCGTGCAGGAAGGCTACGGTTGTGCGATCTGCCTGCAAGGTCTCGTGGATACGTCGTGGGAGTCGGGGCTTGTGTTCCAGCCGCTCGACCCGCCCATGCAAACCCATCTGGCCATCGCTTGGAAGAAGAGCCAGCCGCCAACTCCGGCAGCCGACGCATTTCTTACCGAACTCCGCTCCGTCATCGCCGACATCAATCGAGACAACAAGGAGTCTGTGCCGTCACCTCGAAACGGCGCACAACGATGAGTTACGCTTCGCCTCACATACTTGCGCGCGAGAATCGCAAAGGCGAGTCGGACTTGCGCGATACGCAAAGCCATGCCATGATATTCAGATTGCCATAACGCAGCATGCCCCGATAGCTCAGTGGTAGAGCACTTCCTTGGTAAGGAAGAGGTCGTGAGTCCAATTCTCACTCGGGGCTCTCTGGCGGGGTAGCTCAGCTGGCTAGAGCGTACGACTCATAATCGTAAGGTCAAGAGTTCGAGCCTCTTCCTCGCTACAAATCGCGCCCGCTAACCGGTGGGCGCGCACTATACCTAAGAACACAGAGGTGAATGACAATGGCTAAGAGCGCCGACATCCGTCCGGGCATCACGCTGGCCTGCACCGAGTGCAAGGAGCGTAACTACATTACGACTAAGAACCGTCGTAACACGCCCGACCGTCTTGAGCTCAAGAAGTTCTGCCCGCGCTGCGGCAAGCAGACCGTGCACCGCGAGACTCGTTGATCGCAAGTATCACAGCTTTACAAAACCCGGCCCATTCGGCCGGGTTTTTGCGTATTGCCTCCGGAGGCGAGTGGCAGGGTGCGGAATCAGTATCCGCATCGCGTGAGAAACGGCAGAAATCCCGCGTCTGAACGAACCCCTCGCGGGCGTTCTGTCGTTTCGGGCCGCCAAAACGGCAGAAATCCCGCGCCACCTTCGTTCAGACGCGGGCGTTCTGCCGTTTCAGCCGATGATTGCCTCGATATCGCACCTGCGCCACTAAGATAGTAAGCCATGACAAGCTTTGCAGACATCACCACCATGGGCGTGGGCGGCCCCATCGCCCATTTCATCGAGCCGACCACGCGCGTGGGACTCATCGAAGCCGTGGAGGAAGCCGATTCCAAAGGCCTGCCCTTGGTCGTCGTCGGTGGCGGCTCCAACCTGCTTGTTTCCGATAAGCCTTTTGACGGCGTGGTGGTTCGAGACGCCCGACGCCTCATCACTGTGCCGGACGAGGCTGCACCGGTAGAGGGCGAGGATCGCGCCGTGCATGTCAATGCCGAGGCCGGTGCCAATTGGGATGATTTCGTGGCCTTCACCGTAGAGCTCGGGCTCGAGGGCGTCGAGGGACTGTCCGGCATTCCCGGCACAGTCGGCGCTTCCGTGGTGCAGAACATCGGTGCCTACGGGCAGGAAGTCGCCACTTCGGTCGAATCGGTGGAAGTCTGGGATCGAGACACCAAAACAACGCGCGACCTCACACCCGCCGATCTTCGATTCGGCTATCGATACTCCGCACTGAAGACCAGCATGTACGCCGGCCCCGGCCGGCCGGCCGGCCGATTCTTCCCGACGCCACGTTACGTGGTGCTTTCCGTCACCTTTGCCCTGACCCACTCGGCCGAAGGCACGGTAGGTTACGGACAGCTTGCCAAAGCGCTTGGCGTCGAAGTGGGCGACCGTATGGCCACCGCCGACATCCGCAAAGCCGTGCTCGCAGTACGTGCCGCCAAGGGCATGCTCGAGGACCCTACTCGCTACGCCTTGCCTGACATGGCCACCGCCAAGCGCGAGGCCAATATCCTGACCGATCTGGAGCGTCTGGCCTCCCTCAATGAGGCCGCCGGCATTCCCGTTGGCGATGACGGTCTGCCTGCTCCCGACTACAATCGCCACAGCTGCGGCTCGTTCTTTATGAATCCGATTCTGACCGCCGACCAAGCGGCGGCCCTGCCCGAAGATGCGCCGAAGTTCGACGCGACTCTGCCTGACGGCACTCCCGGCACCAAGACGTCCGCCGCCTGGCTCATCGACCATGCCGGCTGCCATAAGGGATATAAGGTCGATGCGGACGCGCCGGCCAGTCTATCCACGCAGCACACGCTGGCCTTGACCAATCGTGGGGGAGCGAGCGCGGCCGATATCGCAGCTTTGGCGCGTGCGGTTCAGCAGGCAGTCAAGAGCGCGTTCGGAGTGGACTTGGTGCCCGAACCGGTCTGCGTCGGTGTGCTGTAATCGCGCTATTGATTGATGGAGTGGGTTATTAATCCCATATATTGCGGACTCTGAGTCTTATTAATAGACAAGACACGCGGGCTCTTCTATACTCGATTGTCGGTATTGTGCGCATTCGGTGCGCAAACAACAGAGAAAAAAGAAGAGCACTATGCAACTGTTCCGTACAAAATCCGTCGAACAGACCATTGCCGAAACCGGTGAAGAGGGCCGCAAGCTCAAGCGCAACCTGACTTGGTGGGATCTGTCAATCATGGGTGTGGCCGTAGCCGTGGGCGCCGGCATCTTCTCGGTGGGCGCGCAGGCCGCCGCCTTCCACGCCGGCCCGGCCGTGATCATCAGCTTCCTGATCGCCGGCATCGTGTGCGGCGCAGCCGTGATGTGCTACGCCGAATTCGCTTCGATGATTCCGGTGGCCGGCTCCGCCTACACCTTCACCTACACCACGGTCGGCGAGATCATGGCCTGGATCATCGGCTGGGATCTGATCCTGGAAATGCTGATGGCCGGCTCCGTGATTTCCAAATATTGGGGCGTATACCTCAACGATTTCATGCGCCTGATGGGCTGGAACGCCAACACCAACCTGACGTTCGGCTCCTTCCACATCGATATCGCCCCGATTATCATCGTGGCGTTCTTTACCACGCTGCTCGTATTCGGCACCAAGATCGGCGCCCGCGTGGACGGTGCTATGACCGTGCTCAAGATCGCCATCGTGTTCTTTGTGGTGATCGTCGGCTTCTTCTACGTCAAGGCCTCCAACTTCACCCCGTTCATTCCGCCGAGCCAGCCGGCCTCCACCGTGGAAGGCTCCTCCGCCGTCACCGGCGTGATGACCCAGCCGTTGTGGCAGTTCGCCACCGGCATGACCCCATCCGTGTACGGCGTTCCTGGCATCCTCTCGGGCGCGGCGCTCGTGTTCTTCGCGTTCATCGGATTCGACGTGGTGGCCACCGCCTCTGAGGAGACCAAGAACCCGCACAAGAACGTGCCGCTCGGCATCGGCGTGGGCATGCTGCTCATCATTGTCATGTACATGCTCGTGGCCGTGGTGACCACCGGCATGGTCTCCTATGCCGATCTCGCCAAGCAAGACAGCCCCTCGCTGGCCACCGCCTTCGAACTGGTGGGCGCCGACTGGGCCGCCAAGATCATCAGCTTCGGCATCGTGCTGGGCCTGGCCACCGTGGTTATGGTGCTGTTGCTCGGCCTGACCCGTATCGTCTTCGCCATGAGCCGCGATGGTCTGCTGCCGCGCGGCCTGTCCAAGACCGGCAAGCATGGCACCCCGGCCGCTCTGCAGATCGTCGTCGGCGCGGTGGTGGCGCTCGTGGCCGCCTTCTTCGACATCGGCGTGCTCTCCGACATGGTCAACATCGGCACCCTGTCCGCCTTCACGCTGGTGGCCATCTCCATCCCGATTATGCGCAAGAAGCGCCCCGACCTGCCGCGCGCCTTCAAGATGCCCGGCAGCCCGTGGATTCCGATCCTCATCGCCGTGGCCAACTTCTGGTTGATGCTCAACCTGTCCGTGCTCACCTGGATTCGTTTCGTGGTGTGGCTCGTGGTCGGCTTCGCCATCTACTTCGGCTACGGC
>OODK01001596.1_pt1 | contig 10311 bp, 7 predicted proteins | sample 1671371 | NCBI WGS metagenome assembly OODK01 (sample SAMN06348150, study PRJEB24527) | human gut metagenome | biome: human gut; feature: ankylosing spondylitis patient; material: feces | host: Homo sapiens | place: China | collected 2015-10 | reverse complement strand
AAATTAAGGACTTCTACGAATTCACCCGATGTAGACAACACACGACTTCCACATGCACCGTATGCGGAAACTGATCCACAGGCGTCACATCCTTAAGCTCATACCCATTCGCTCTTAAGAACTTCACATCCCGCGCAAGTGTCGCACTGTCGCAGCTTACATACACAACTTTCTCCGGCTGCATATCCACGATCGTCTGAAGCAGGGATTCCTCACAGCCTTTTCTCGGCGGATCGACCACGATCACATCTGCGTGTGCGGTCTCTCCGTTATGTGTCTTTTCATATTCTTTGTAATACTCCGGCAGGACTTCTTCTGCCTTACCTACATAGAATTCCGCATTCGTAATGTCATTAATCTTTGCATTATTCTTCGCATCGTCAATGGCCTGCGGTACGATCTCCACGCCATATACCTGCTTTGCTTTCTTTGCAAGGAACAGGGAAATCGTTCCGATTCCACAGTACAGGTCCCACACCGCCTCATTGCCGGTCAGGCCTGCATAGTCTAATGCCAGTCCGTATAATTTCTCTGTCTGGACCGGATTCACCTGGTAGAATGACAGCGGAGATATCTGGTACTTGATCTCACCGATATAGTCTGTGATGAACTCCTGTCCCCACAGAAGGCGGATCGTATCGCCCATGATCACATTCGTCTTCGCTGTGTTCGTACTGAGAGTGATGCTTGTCATACCCGGAATCTGACGTAGCCGTCCGACCAGATCATGACAGTGCGGAATCGTCTTTCCATTGATGACCAGACATACCATGATTTCATCTGTCTTGAATCCGTAACGGAGCAGTACATGGCGTACCAGCCCTTTATGCTTCACTTCATCGTATGCCGGAATTTTGAATTCTTCCATGAAGTCCAGAATACAGTTCAGGATCTCTTCGTTGACTTCCACACCAAGTGCGCAGTCTGTATTCTCGATAATGCTGTGTGTTCTTCCGGCATAGAACCCGGCAATCACTCTGCCGTCTTTATCTGTTCCGATCGGGAACTGCGCCTTATTCCGGTAGCGGAACGGCTGCATTCCTTCTCCGTCCATGCCGACAGCCGGATGCATGATCTGATCCAGAAGTTCTGTCGGAACTTCTCCGATCCGCTCCAGATTGCCGCGTACCTTTGCTTCTTTAAATGCAAGCTGTGCCGGATACTTCATCTCCTGGATCTGACAGCCGCCGCATTTTCTTGCCATCGGACAGACCGGCTCTTCCACACGGTCTTTTGATGGAGTCAGGACATTCATCAAGCGGGCATAGCCGTAATTCTTCTTGGCTTTCATTACTTTCGCCTCTACAACATCCCCGATGATGGCATCTTTGATAAACAACGTGTATCCCTCCACCTTGCCGATGCCTTCTCCTCCGACTCCGATATCTTCTATTTTTACCTTTACTATTTCATTCTTCTGCATCATTAGATAACTGTCTTTCTGATATTTGATTCAAACAGGCGGTTATATCCCAGCCAGTCATTTCCTTTTTTATCTTTGAATAACTCTGTCAGTGTCTGCATCTTGGCATCTGCATTGTCTGCAAGATTCAGTGCCATCGCCTCGGCAAGTGCCGGTTTCTTCGGTGAACCGTATTCCAGTTCTCCGTGATGTGCAACGATACAGTGTTTTAATTCATTCGCAAGTTTCTCCGGGAAGTCCGGGATATTGCGGACTGCATCTCCGATCATCTCCACACCGATTACAATATGTCCCAGAAGCTGTCCTTCATCTGTGTAATCATTTTCCGGGAAGGAAGATAATTCCTTCGTCTTTCCGATATCGTGGCAGATCGCTGCTGTGAAAAGCAGGTCCTTATTCAGGATCGGATATGCTCCCACCATATAGTCACAGAACTTCACAACACTTAATGTATGTTCCAGAAGTCCCCCGGCGAATCCATGATGAACCGTCTTTGCAGCGGAATGTCCCTTGAAATTACGGATAAATGTCTCGTCTTTTACAAAATAATACTCCAGCACCTGTCTCAGATACTGGTTCTCTACTTTCTTAATATATCCAAGCAGTTCCTCATACATGCCATCTGTACTCTTCTCCGTTGTCGGCATATAATCGGCGGCGATATATTCACCCTCCTGTGCTTTACGGATCTGCTTAATGTTAAGCTGCAGATTGTTATTATAGCTGATGATTTCACCATATACTTCAATAAAATCCATCTCATCATAATCTGCGATTCCGCCGGAATTCGGATCCCATACTTTCCCGTCAAGTGTCCCGGTCTTATCCTGAAGGATCAGATTATCATATGGTCTTCCGTTTCTGGTCTCCGCAGAACGCTTTCCTTTGCACAAATATACATTTCTGATTGTTTCTCCTTCGTGAAGGGTGTTGATATATCTCATCTTATTTCCTCTTTCTATATTCTATATTAATATTATTCTATATTTTACAACGATCGAAACATCTCCCCGGAAGCATCCGGCAAGCCTACTCCTTGCTTCCGACTGTCACGTCAAATGAAATATCCACATAACCGCCGGATCCCTGTCTCTGTCCTTTGAGTCTTATCTTGCTGCCGCTTTTCTGGTCACGCATCACACTCTGATAGACCGCCAGCGACGATATCTTCTTGCCTGCAGCCTCTGTGATTATATCCCCGCTCTGGATTCCTGCTGCCATTGCCGGAGAATCCGGCTCTACTGTCTGGACGTATACTCCATTTGGAATTCCCTGAGCTTCGATCTCTGCCGTCACATCCAGTCCACGAATACCGACATACGGCACCGCCTGTCCGTTAGACAACAATTCAATCTCTGATTTTAAGCCCGAAATTCCATACCCGGTTACCAGCCTTTTACTGCTATTATCAGAAATACTCTGATCAATAATTCCGACTACTTCTCCCGACAAATTAACGATCACACCTGTTCCGTCTTCTGCCGCACCAATATCAGTGCAAAGGAGCTGATAACTTCCGTCATCTGCATCCAGTTCATTTCTGCTGTTCGCAATCGTTCCAAATCCGACCGCTCCTGCATAGCCAAATGGCTTTCCAAGCACTGCCACGGCGTCCCCTTTCTGTACAGAATTGGAACTGCCAAGTTTGGCGGTACTGATCTGCGTCCATGTTGACTGTTCAATGCTGCTTCCCGACACAGCATAGATCGCAAATCCGAGACTTTCATCTTTCTTCTTCACAGATGCCTGTTCTGTATTGCCATCCGAGAATCTAATATGGATCTCTTTTGCATCTTTTAATATAGAAGTCTTTCCGTATACCAGAAGTTCCTGCCCATTATCAGCGATGATCAGTCCGGACACACTGTTTTTATTATCGTAAGACTCGTCTGTCCAGTCCTGCTCTCCGGATACACCTATGATCTCTACCACGGATTTTCCGGCCTCTGTGGCTACGTCGTTCATTGCTTTCTGAAGTTCTCTGTAATTGTCAATATCCAGCGTCTGTTCCGTATTGTTACTGGTATCCGCTTTTTTTTCTTCTGTATTATCTTCTTCTTTCTCTTTCGGTATCACTACCTCTTGTGAATCTCCGGGAAACTTCTTATCAAGCCATGGTTTGAGCGCAGAAAAACTAATGCAGGCACACACACCGAATACCACTCCAAGCCCCGCCATACGAAGCAGGTCTTTACGGCACTTTTTTCCACGGCTGTTCTCGTCTTTGATCGTCTCCTGCATAAATGAATATTCTGATTTTTCTGTTTTTTCCCCAGGTTCTCCCTGCTTATTTTCCAGAGGTTTCTGCTCATCCATCAGCTTTTTCGTCTCCTTTGCAATCCTTTTTATAGTATACCGTATGGAATGGGAATGTTCAATATTTATCCTTTTCTTTATCGTCCAAATAAGGTAGAATAGGTACTGACTACAGCTACTGTATGAACAGTAACATAGAATAAGTTCAGGTGAGAAACATGAATAAAAAAACATTAACTAAATTAGAATATCATAAAATTATTGACATCTTAATAGAACAGGCAACTTCTTTTGGCGGCAAGGAACGCTGCAAGAGATTAAAACCGATGACATCCATCACGGATATCGAAGCCGCACAAGAACAGACTGCCGCCGCATTTACCCGTATCATTAAGAAGGGACGTCCTTCTTTCGGAAGCTGTAATCCGGTCGGAGAATCCTTAAAGCGTCTGGAAGTCGGTGCCGCGCTCGGAAGCGGAGAGCTTTTGCGTATCTGTAAGCTTCTGGAAAATGCAGGGCAGATCAAAGCTTACGGCCGTCACGAGACTGTGGACGATGCAGAAGACTGTCTGGATGCTTTCTTCCAGCAGATCGAGCCACTGACACTGGTAAGCACTGAGATCCGCCGATGCATTATTGACGAAGATGAGATCAGTGATGATGCCAGCAGTACATTAAAGCAGATCCGCCGTTCCATGAACCAGATCAATGATAAAGTACATTCTACATTATCTTCTCTGGTCAACGGTTCGCTCCGTACCTATCTGCAGGATGCGATCATCACCATGCGCGGGGACCGCTACTGTATCCCGGTCAAAGCCGAATACAGAAGCCAGGTATCTGGTCTGATCCATGACCAGTCTGCCACAGGTTCTACCCTTTTCATCGAACCGATGTCTGTTGTAAAACTGAATAATGATTTAAAAGAGCTTTACGGCAAAGAGCAGGAAGAGATCCAGGTGATCCTTGCACGCTTAAGCGCCGATGTTGCAGAATATATCGACTCCATCCGCACCGACTACAAAGTCATGACGGAGCTGGATTTCATATTTGCAAGAGGAAATCTCGCAATCAACATGAACGCAAGCAAGCCAATCTTCAATACGGAAGGCCGGATCCATATCCGTGAGGGCCGCCATCCGCTGTTAGATAAGAAGAAAGTCGTTCCGATCACCGTCACACTCGGTGATACCTTCGACCTTCTGATCGTAACCGGACCGAACACCGGCGGTAAGACCGTTTCGTTAAAGACGGTCGGATTATTTACCCTGATGGGTCAGGCAGGACTTCATATCCCTGCGCTGGACCGTTCGGAACTGGCAATTTTTGAAAATGTATATGCCGATATCGGAGATGAGCAGAGTATCGAGCAGAGCCTCAGTACCTTCTCTTCTCATATGACGAATATCGTTTCGTTCTTAAAGCATGTAGACGAACATTCTCTGGTACTGTTCGATGAGTTGAATGCAGGAACCGACCCTACCGAAGGTGCTGCTCTTGCAATCGCCATCTTAAGCTATCTGCACCAGAGAGGCATCCGTACCATGGCAACGACACACTACAGCGAACTGAAAGTCTTCGCACTTTCCACACCGGGCGTTGAAAATGCCTGTTGTGAATTCGATGTAGAGACGCTCAGTCCGACTTACCGCCTTCTGATCGGTATCCCGGGAAAGAGTAATGCATTTGCCATCGCAGGAAAACTCGGACTTCCGGATTATATCATCGAAGATGCCAAGACACATCTGACCGAACAGGATGAATCCTTCGAAGACCTGTTAACCGATTTGGAGACAAGTAAACGTACCATCCGGAAAGAGCAGGAAGAGATCGAACACTACAAACGTGAACTGGCACGTCTCGAAGAAGAGACCCGTCAGAAACGTGATAAATTAGAAGAACAGCGTGACCGTATCATCCGCGAGGCCAATGAAAAGGCTCATGAGATCCTGGCCGCTGCCAAGGAAACAGCCGATGAGACCATGCGTAATTTCCACAAATTCGGCAAAGCCAATATCTCCGTTGCCGAGATGGAAAAGGAACGTGAGCGTCTCCGCAAGAAGATGAACGCGACACAGAATTCCATGAAGACAGATACCAAGAAACCAAAAAAGGCTTACAAACCAAGTGATTTCAAACTTGGAGAATCTGTCAAGGTACTGAGTATGAACCTGACCGGATCTGTCACTTCACTTCCGGATTCCAAGGGAAATGTCACCGTACAGATGGGAATCTTACGTTCCACAGTTAATATTTCCGATCTGGAGATCATCGATGAAGCGCCGGCATATTCATTTGCCAAAAGAACCCGTCAGACCGGTAAAGGCAAAGTCAAGATGGGCAAATCTCTTGCGATCAGTCCTGAAATCAACCTTCTTGGTAAAACAGTCGATGAAGCGATCGCCGAGCTGGATAAATATCTGGACGACGCCTCGCTTGCACACCTCAGTTCTGTAAGAATCGTTCACGGTAAAGGAACCGGAGCTTTAAGAGCCGGTATCCATAAATATCTGAAACGGCAGAAACATGTCAAATCATTCCGCCTTGGCGCATTTGGCGAAGGTGACGCCGGCGTAACGATCGCTGAGCTGAAATAAAAGTTAAAATAAGGGATAGTATAAGGGGAAACTTTAAAGTGAATCAGTATAGATAAATGCATCTATATACGGGAGGAGTATACATCTATGAACAAACAGAAAATACTGATCGTCGATGACGATGAAAATATCGCTGAACTGGTCTCATTATATCTGACAAAAGAATGCTTTGACACTATGATGGTCCACGATGGCGAACGGGCACTGGTTGCCTTTGACACTTACAAACCGAACCTGATTCTTTTAGATCTCATGCTGCCTGGTATCGACGGATATCAGGTCTGTCGCGAGATCCGTACGAGATCTAACACTCCGATCATCATGCTGTCCGCCAAGGGTGAAGTATTCGACAAGGTACTTGGCCTGGAGCTCGGTGCAGATGATTACATTATGAAACCATTTGATGCCAAAGAGCTGGTTGCACGTGTAAAAGCAGTCTTACGCCGCTATCAGGTCGGCTCCAAACCGGAGACTCCTCAGGCAGATAAGGGAAAATGTGTCGAATACCCGGGAATTGAGATCAACCTTACCAATTACTCCGTCATTGTTGACGGCCATACGGTCGAGATGCCGCCAAAGGAACTGGAACTTCTCTATTTCCTCGCATCCTCTCCGAACCAGGTATTCACAAGAGAGCAGTTACTGGATCAGATCTGGGGCTATGAATATATCGGCGATACCCGTACCGTCGATGTGCACATCAAACGTCTCCGCGAGAAGATCAAGGATCACAATGGCTGGAGTCTCAGCACTGTATGGGGAATCGGTTATAAATTTGAAGTAAAATAACAGCAGGTTAATATCATGAAAAGTACATTATATTTAAAATTTATATTTATCTATATTGTGTTCGGATTCTTAAGCCTTTTTACAGCCGCAACACTGACAGAGAACTTGGTCAGTACGCCGATTTTTAACCGCGTAAGTAACAGTATGTACCGGGAAGCTACAATGGTTGCCAACGACTATCTTCCCGGTTATTTTTCCGGCGGATTAACAGAATCTGACGCACAGATAATCTTATCCGGAATAGAGACACAGCTTGACGCTGCAGTCTGGTTCGTTTCAAAAGATGGAAAAGTAATCCTTTCTGCACAGTCCGGGAGCTACCCGTCCGCGCCTGATTCCATTAAAGATTTCGACCCGGCGGAATCCGGAAGCGATCGTTCACAGACTGGTGATTATCACGGATATTTTAACAATGATGTGATCACTGTCACTGTACCGGTAACTTACGGGTATTCTCCAAAAGGATATCTGATGATCCACCAGTATACCTCTGTTGTGGATACCATGACAGACACACTGATGCGTGGTGTATATATTACATTCATCGTAATCTTCCTGCTTTCGTTCATTATCCTGCTGGCGTTCCATTTCCTTGTGTACCGTCCGCTTCATAAGATTACCGAAGCAGCAACCCAATATGCTTCCGGTAACCTGGAATATGAGATTCCTGTCACAACTGAAGATGAGATGGGTTATCTGTCCGCATCACTGAACTACATGTCCTCTCAGCTTAGGGATATGGAAGATTATCAGAAGAAATTTGTGGCAAATGTGTCTCATGATTTTCGTTCTCCACTTACCTCCATCAAAGGTTATGTGGAAGCCATGACAGACGGAACCATCCCACCAGAATTACATGAAAAATACCTGAAGATCATCTTATTCGAAACAGAACGCCTGACAGATCTGACACAGGATCTTCTGACGTTAAATGAATTTGACACCAATCACCTGCTTCTCAACCGGGAAGTATTCGATATTCACGAGATGATCAAGCATGTAGCGGCATCTTTCGAAGGTGTCTGCACACAGAAGAAGATTTCCATCGAATTGGTCTTCGCAACAAAACACCTGAACGTCAACGCTGACAAACGAAAAATCCAGCAAGTCTTATACAACCTGCTGGACAATGCGATTAAATTCAGTGATCCGAATTCCATCGTCACGATTGAGACGACAGACCGCGGAGAAAAAGTATATACCTCTGTAAAAGATAACGGTATGGGTATTCCAAGATCAGCGCTTGGGAAAATCTGGGAACGCTTTTACAAGAGTGACCTCTCCCGTGGAAAAGATAAGAAAGGTACCGGACTTGGACTTGCGATCGTGAAAGAAGCAATTCAGGCACATGGGGAGAATATTACCGTGGTGAGTACGGAAGGAGTCGGAACCGAATTCTCCTTTTCACTTCCGAAGGTTGCTGGCTAATTTATCATTGTGACCTCTCAGTCCATGAGAAAGAGTTGGAACTTCTTAAGTAAAAAAATCGGCCGTTAGCCGGTTAAAAATCATTTGTCTGAGCGATCAGCGAGTTATGATTTTTGACCGGCTGCTTTTAGGCCGATTTTTTTGCTTTAGATGTTCCCCATGATTGAATCCGCACAGCAATCCCTTCTATACTTTTATTCAGGACCGGGGTAAGCCGCCATGATACATTAAATTTTTCTACTTACTATACAGAATCTTCTGCACCTCATCCGTCTTCAGATTCTTTTTCGTCACCCATGTATATCCCGTATTAACCACAGCCTCATTTCCCATATTCAGAGAAGCCCTTGCTGCAGCCACAACGGTTGCATATCCCATGCCAAATGGGTTCTGTACGATCAGTCCGTTAACTTTACCGTCTTTCAGATCCTGAATCCCATCATCGTTGGCATCGAAGCCGATGACTTTCACTTTTTTCTCCATTTTATTTCTTTCCAGACCATCGACTGCAAGTTTTACGGAATCCCCGTTTGCAGCAAAGCAGCCTGTAATATTTGGATGTTTTGCAAGGATATAATCAACTACCTGATCTTCAGTGATACTGTCTGCTGTTACAACATCTTCTCCTGTGAGCTGTCCCTCCGGAAGTTCACTGTCTTTTGGTCGGTAGGTTCCGGCATTGATCTCATCGGATACTGTCTTCTGCATATTGCTCAGTTCATCCATGTGGTATACATTGACCACTGAAATATTCGGATGATTTGCTTTCAATTCTTCTGTTACAGCTTTTTCTCTCTGAAGAGCTGCCTGTGATTTGGAATCCTGAATGAACAGCACCGCTTCTCCGCTGTCGCCCATCTCTTCCGCAAGTCTCTGTGCCGCTTCCTTTCCTGCAGCTACATTGTCTGTGGATACATCTGCAGCCACACCCTGATAATCTGATCCGGAATCAAAAGTTACGATCGGAATCTCACTGTCTGTTGCAAGATCGAATTGCACCTGGCATGCCTGCAGGTCTACGATCGAAATGCCCACTGCGACCGGATATCTGTCCAGTTCTTCATCCAGAAGATTTACCTGGTCATCGACATTATCTGCTGTATCCGGTGCATTAAATGCTACTTTCACCTTATCTTTTCCTGTATACCCAAGATTTGTATTAATATCTTCCGCAGCCTGCGCTACACCTTTTTTCACTTCATCCCAGTACTGTGTTCCGTTCGCTTTTCCGATAATGGAAATATAATCGCCTTTTTTCAGCTTTAATCCGTCCGTATTATTATATGCCGCCGGAGTGATCAGATCTAATTTCCCCTGATATGCGTTTTCTTCTGTCTTAGTTGTATTCTTTTCTGACTCAATCTTTTTCTCTTCATCGGTTGCTTTTGATGTCTGCTGACATCCACATACAAGCAGTGCTGTACCCAGCAGCATGGCAATGATTCTGTTTTTCTTCATTTTCCTCTCTCCTATATCCGGTATCATTTCTACTTATACTTAATACTTCTAAATTTTTCTTAATTTTCCTCTATGACTTTTATATTTCTGTAGAAATACTTTTTTCCCCTTTATTGTGATAGCTTTTTCTAACATAAGTTAGCTATAACTAAACTTTTATGTATTTCTAAAAAAACATTCTATTCCCTTGTTTATTTTTATTTTTTGTATTATTATAGGAACAGAGACAACGAATTGGATTATGTCTAGAATATTTAATCTCAAAGGAGGGTACATACTATGGCACACGTAATTGGTGATGAATGTGTAAGCTGCGGATCTTGCGAAGCTGAATGTCCAGTAGGAGCTATCGCTCAGGGA
>OODK01001594.1_pt1 | contig 10317 bp, 8 predicted proteins | sample 1671371 | NCBI WGS metagenome assembly OODK01 (sample SAMN06348150, study PRJEB24527) | human gut metagenome | biome: human gut; feature: ankylosing spondylitis patient; material: feces | host: Homo sapiens | place: China | collected 2015-10 | reverse complement strand
GTCTGCTGCGCGAGTTCAAGGTAGAGGCTAACGTAGGTGCACCTCAGGTTGCTTACAAGGAGACCATCCGCCGCTCCGCTGACGTTGATCAGAAGTACGCTCGTCAGTCCGGTGGTAAGGGCCAGTACGGCCATGTTAAGATCATCGTTGAGCCGAACGAGTCCGGCAAGGGCTACGAGTTCATCAACAAGATCGTTGGCGGTGCTATCCCGAAGGAATATATCGAGCCTGTTAATCAGGGTATCCAGGGCGCTATGCAGGCTGGTATCCTCGCAGGCTACCCGGTTGTTGACGTTAAGGTAACCCTGTATGATGGCTCTTACCACGAAGTCGACTCCTCTGAGATGGCGTTCAAGATCGCTGGTTCTATGGCGTTCAAGGAAGCTATGAAGAAGGCTGATCCGGTTCTGATGGAGCCGATCATGCAGGTTGACGTAATGGTACCGGAGGAGTACATGGGCGACGTTATCGGCGACCTGAACTCCCGTCGTGGTCAGATCCAGGGCATGGAGCCGCGCGGCGGCGTACAGGCTATCTCTGCCGGCGTTCCGCTGAGCGAGATGTTCGGTTACGCAACTGCTCTGCGTTCCCGCACCCAGGGCCGTGGCCAGTACACCATGCAGCCGAGCCACTACACTGAAGTGCCGAAGAGCATTCAGGAGAAGATCATCGACAACCGTAACAAAAACAACGACTAAAATCTGCTGCACCCTATTGCATTTTTTCTCGAAATGCAGTAAAATAAATGCAACATGACTTTTAATTCATTTTACGAGGAGGATATCCACAATGGCAAAGGAAAAATTTGACCGTTCTCTGCCGCACGTTAACATTGGTACCATCGGCCACGTTGACCACGGCAAGACCACTCTGACCGCTGCAATCACCAAGGTTCTGGCTCTCGAGGGCGATGCTGAGTATCAGGCATACGACGCAATCGACAAGGCTCCGGAGGAGAAGGAGCGCGGCATTACCATCAACACCGCACACGTTGAGTATCACACCGCTAAGCGTCACTACGCTCACGTTGACTGCCCGGGCCATGCCGACTACGTTAAGAACATGATCACCGGTGCTGCTCAGATGGACGGTGCTATCCTGGTTGTATCCGCTGCTGACGGCCCGATGCCGCAGACCCGCGAGCACATCCTGCTGTCCCGTCAGGTAGGCGTTCCGTATATCGTTGTCTTCATGAACAAGGCTGATCAGGTAGACGACGAGGAGCTGCTCGACCTGGTTGAGATGGAGATCCGTGAGCTGCTGTCCTCTTACGATTTCCCGGGCGACGACGTTCCGGTAATCCGTGGTTCCGCTCTGAACGTTCTGACCTGCGATTCCAAGGATCCGAACGCTCCGGAGTACAAGTGCATCCACGAGCTGATGGACGCTGTTGACACCTATATCCCGACCCCGGACCGCGCTGCTGACAAGCCGTTCATCATGCCGGTTGAGGACGTATTCTCCATCACCGGTCGTGGTACCGTAGCTACCGGCCGTGTAGAGCGTGGCGTGCTGAAGATGGGCGAGGAAGTTGAGATCGTTGGTCTGATGGACGCTCCGCGCAAGACCGTTGTAACCGGTATCGAGATGTTCCGCAAGTTGCTGGACTACGCTGAGGCTGGCGACAACATCGGTGCTCTGCTCCGTGGTATCCAGAAGAACGAGGTTGAGCGCGGCCAGGTTCTGGCTAAGCCGGGCTCCATTCACCCGCACACCAAGTTCCACGGTCAGGTATACGTTCTGAAGAAGGAAGAGGGCGGCCGTCATACTCCGTTCTTCAACAACTACCGTCCGCAGTTCTACTTCCGTACCACCGACGTAACTGGCGTTATCACTCTGCCGGAAGGCACTGAGATGTGCATGCCGGGCGATAACGTTGAGATGGACGTTGAGCTGATCACCCCGATCGCTATCGAGGAAGGCCTGCGTTTCGCTATCCGTGAGGGTGGCCGCACCGTAGGTTCCGGCGTCGTAACCGCTATCAACGCTTAATTTCAGTTAAGCAATAGCATAACGCAATTTACAAGCTCCCATGCTTTCGGCATGGGAGCTTTTTTGTGCGTAAAATCCTCTTTCCTGCGCATACTATGCGAAGGAGGGATGCAATTATGTCGGAAAATCACGAAAACCGCTATCAGCTCCGGGCCGCCGCGAAGGCGTTCGAGTGGCTGCGCCGCAGCAAACCGGCAGTGGCCGCGAGGGAACAGGAAAAGATGAGCGAGGGTATCTCGCTGCCACCTAATGAACGGGATTGCGGAACCGCCTGTTCCATGCAGGGCACCGATCGGGAAACGCTCAATGCGTGGTGCAAAGAACACGAAACCTGAAAAAGAGACGCGAAAGCGTCTCTTTTTCAGAAATGGAGAATTGAGAATGGGAAATGAAATTTGGTTATCGTTCTATCATCACGTTCATTCTCCATTCTCAATTTTCAATTATCCTCGGATTTTCTGCTCGGTTTACTTATCCGAACAATTGTGCTATACTATATACTAACAAAGTGTTCCCTCCGTGCATAGGCTGATAGCAGGAGGGAACGCTCATGTCTGTTTTTCTGCAATCGGTTCTGGCGGTATTTGCCGCGGTGGGATTTTACACCGTGCTGCACACGGTGTACGAGATCGTCTCCGCGCGGCTGCTGCGGCTGCACGGCTCGGCGGAGCTGACGCTGTACGGCGATGGCTGCGATGCCGTCAGCGAACACCTGATCCGCGCGGCACTGCGCGTGCGGCGGCAGTATTTTCCCGGTCTGCTGATCACATTTGTCGAAATCGGCAGCGGACAGGGACAGAACATCGCCAAGTACATGGCGGCACGGCAGGACATAACCTATCTGGAATGACAAGTTGGGACGGTGGGACGTTGGACGAAAGAGAATATTTGATCGTGCGCGGCACGGTGCAGCAGATCGTTTACTACAACGACGAAAACGGCTATGCCGTGCTGCGCCTTGCTGCGGAAAACGGAGCCGAGGTCACGGCGACCGGCACGTTTCCCAACATTGGACTGGGTGAGGAGGTCATTCTGACCGGCTGCTGGGTGACGCACCCGACCTACGGCGAGCAGTTTGCGACCGAGGCGTTTGAGCGCCGGCTGCCGACCTCGGTGCGCGGCATCGCAGAGTATCTCGGTTCGGGCCTGATTCGCGGAATCGGTCCGCGGCTGGCGGCAAAAATTGCGGAAAAGTTCGGTGAGGACACGTTTGACATTCTTATGCACGAGCCGGAGCGTCTGTCGGAGCTGCGCGGCATTACCGACCGCAAGGCGAAGGAGATCGGCCGTCAGTTCACCGAACAGAGCGAAATGCGCCTGCTGATGGACTTTCTGAGTGAACACGGTCTGCCGGTCGCGCTCACGCCGCTGCTGTACAAGCGCCTGCACGACAGCGCCATCGACGCGCTGTGCGAGAACCCGTATCTGCTGTGTGATCCATACTATGATGTGGATTTCAAGCTGGCGGACGGTCTGGCGATGGAGCTTGGGCTGTCGCTGCTGAGCGATGAGCGCGTGGACGCGGGCATTCTGTATACGCTGACCTTCAACCTGAACAACGGCCACACGTTCATCCCGGTGGAGAAGCTGCTGTACGCGGTGTGCATGCTGCTGAGCGACGATGACGTGGTCGTGGACGAGGACCGGGCGCTGCACGGCATTTCCCGTCTGGAGGAGAAGGGGCGGCTGGTGCGTGAGCACATTGCAGGCCGCGACGCGGTCTATCTGCGCGATATGCACGACGCGGAGGCCTACCTTGCCGAAATGCTCGGCTACATGGCAGAGCGCAATTATGAGTACGATTTTGACGTGGATGAGCTGCTTTCCGCGCTTTTGGAGAGCAGTGAGTTCACTTTTTCCGAAAAACAGCAGCTTGCGATTTCAACGGCTGCACGCAATGGTCTGGTTATCCTGACCGGCGGCCCGGGCACCGGCAAAACGACTACGGTGCGCGGCATCCTGCAGGTGTTTGAGGCACTGGGACTGGACACGCTGCTCGCCGCGCCGACCGGTCGCGCGGCAAAACGTCTTTCTGACCTGACCGGTATGGAGGCGAAAACCATTCACCGGCTGCTCGAGGCAGGCTTTGCGGGCGGCGGACGCACGGTGTTTGCCCGCAGTGTGACCAATCCGCTCGAGTGCGACGCGGTCATTCTGGACGAGGTGTCCATGGTGGACATCACGCTCATGCAGGCGCTCATCAATGCGCTGCCGCACGGTGCGCGGCTCGTGCTCGTCGGTGATGCCGATCAGCTGCCGCCGGTCGGACCGGGCAACTTCCTGCGCGACCTGATCACCTCACATCGGGTGCCGACCATTCAGCTGACCGAGATTTTCCGTCAGGCGCAGCAGTCGGATATTGTCATGAACGCGCACGCGGTCAACGCGGGTGAAATGCCCAGGCCATCCGGCGCGGACGGCGACTTTTTCATCATGAAACGGGCGGATCCGGCGTCTGTTATCGAAACGGTGGCACAGCTTTGCGCCCAGAGACTGCCCAAGCACTACGGCTTTACTCCTGCACAGATACAGGTGCTTTCGCCTGCCAAGCGGCACGGCAGCGGAACCATTCCGCTCAACCACCGTCTGCAGGAGGCACTCAATCCACCAAGTGAAAGCAAGCTGGAAAAGCGCTTCGGAGATACCATTTTCCGCGAGGGTGACCGCGTGATGCAGGTGCGAAACAACTACGACATCGTGTGGGAAAAGCAGGGGGATGACGAGCAGGGAACCGGTGTGTTCAACGGCGACGTCGGCGAGATCATCCGCATTTTTCCGCAGCAGGAGTGCATGGTGATTCGCTTTGACGACCGCATTGCGACTTACACCTTCGATATGCTGAACGAGCTGGAGCTGGCGTATGCCGTTACCGTACATAAATCGCAGGGCAGCGAGTTTGACGCGGTGGTGCTCGCTCTGTCGGACGGTCTGCCGCGCAAGCTGCTCACGCGCAACATTCTCTACACCGCGATCACACGCGCGAAGCGTCTGCTCGTTATCGTCGGCAGTCAGGATGTGGTAGCGTATATGGTAAATAACAACCAGAAGGGCAGACGGTACAGCGCGCTGAAAGCCCGTCTTAGGTTAGCCGAAACGCAGTAAAAGGTGCTGATAAAATGCAGAAGAAAGAGAAAAATACCCGCAAGGGCTTTACGCTGGTGGAATTGATCGTTGTGCTGGTCATTCTGGCGATCCTTGCGGCATTTATGATACCGGCGCTGATACAGTATATCGAGAGAAGCCTGGAGGCATCCGACCTCATCGAGGTGCGGGCGGCGTATGTCGATGTGCTGGCTGCGGTTACGGAGCAGGACAGCGACAACATGAGCAAGACGGTCAAGCTGAAGCAGAAGCAGGATGATTGGCAGTCGAGAGATCCCATTACAATTGCAGGCATTACCCATCGTAAGGCGGATGGAAATACCGAAAACTGGAAAGGAATCCCTACCGCGGGCGGAGAATGCGAAGTGTACTATGACAGCGCAAAGGCTGTGATCGTGTTTGACTGGAAAGGCAAGAGCACACCGGGCAGCACGATCAACTGGAACGAGAATCTGCACGGCATACTCGATCGGACCGGTATTTTGAAGACACTGAAGAATAATTCGAATTTTGAGATCGACTCGAAGTGCCCCAATTCCACTATGGTGCCCAAGGTGGTGGAGCAGATGGGAAACGACAGCCTGCTGAACAATGGCACATGGGCGTTTCTCGGCAGTTCCACGAACGAGAGCGACCGCTATTTGTTCTGGACATCGGTCGATACCAATGCCGTCGGTGCGGCAAAGCAGATACCGGTCATTATCAGCCCGGCGAGCGGCGGCTATTACATCTCTGAAACGACCACCGCGACCCGAGTTAACAACGGCCAAAAATATGTTGCGATTGCGGACCATATCAACAGTTACAGCACCTTTAAGGAGTATACCAAAGACAAGACGAAATATGAAACGCTGGCGGAGGCTTATGCAGCCTATAAAAAACAGGTGGAAGACGATAAAAGATTCCAGCAGTATAAGGACACACTGCCGGAGTGATGCCATTTTCTCTGTCGAATTTTCGGTATTTGCCCCGGAGTCTTGCAAATGGCGCACAAAATCTGTATAATGGTAATACTGTCAATCCACGCGAACAGAGCGCGGAGAAAGGAATGAAATATGGCTTCTTTTCTGCAAAGAATCGCGAAAAAGATGTCGCTTTTTTCAAGCGATATCGGCATCGACCTCGGTACGGCAACCGTGTTGGTCTATGTAAAGGGCAAGGGCGTTGTACTTAACGAGCCGTCCGTTGTGGCGGTGGACAAGGTTTCAGGCAAAATCCTTGCCGTGGGCGAGGAAGCGCAGAGCATGCTTGGCCGTACACCGGGCAACATTGTCGCCATCCGTCCGCTGCGCGAGGGCGTTATTTCGGATTACGAGATGACCGAGCGCATGATCAAGGAATTCATCGCAAAGGTGCAGGGTATCCACCTGTTCAAGCCGAATGTGGTTATTTGCGTGCCGTCCATCATCACCGAGGTGGAGGAGCGTGCCGTCATTGATGCGGGCACGCAGGCGGGCGCAAAGCGCGTTTTTCTGGTCGAGGAACCGGTCGCGGCGGCCATCGGCGCGGGTATCAACATCAACAGGGCCAACGGCAATCTGGTGGTCGATATTGGCGGCGGCACGACCGACGTGGCGGTTATTTCGCTCGGCGGCATTGTCGAGTCCACGTCCATCAAGGTCGCGGGCGATAAGTTCGACGAGGCCATTGTCAAGTACGTCCGCCGTAAGCACAATGCGCTGATCGGCGACCGCACGGCAGAGGAGATCAAGCGCACGGTCGGCTGTGTGTATCCGCGCAGCGAGGAAGCGATCATGGAGGTCAGGGGACGCTGTCTGATGACCGGTCTGCCGCGCACGTTTACCGTAAGCTCGAGTGAGATTCTCGATGCGCTCGAGGAGGTCTCCTCGGCGATCGTCGAGGCGGTGCACTGGGTGCTCGAGCGCACACCTCCCGAGCTGACCGGCGACATTTCCGCCAACGGCATCACCATGACAGGCGGCGGTTCGCTGATCTGGGGCTTTGATAAGCTGATCGCCTCCAAGACCGGCATTCCGACGCGCGTCGCGGACGAAGCGGTTTCGTGCGTGGCGTACGGTACCGGCAACTGTCTGGAAAATCTGTCGAAAATGCAGGACGGCACGATGAATCTGTCGCGGCAAAGACAAATGAAACGATAAAAGCATATAAGATTACCGGTAAATGTGGGGAAGGTGAATCTTGATGAGTAAAAACGTAGTTGCAACCATTCGAGAGGACGCACCGTTCGTACCGGCGGGACGCTATTACTTATTTTCCGAGCCGGCGGCGTGGACGCTGATGCCGACCGACGAGGGCAGCGGGCAGCTGCCGCTCACGCTGGACAAGGGCGCGTACACGCTTACCGCGGACGCGGCACCGACCGAGCCGGACGAAATGCAGGGTATGCTTCGTGTGTACAAGCTGCGCCCGATTGCGCTGACCCTGACCGACAGCAGCGGAAACCATGCCGCGCTTTCCGTGTCCTACGGCGCGGACAATCTTGCGGTGCTGCAAAGCTGGGGATTCGACTGCCGCAGTGCCGGTGAGCCGACGGACAAGCCTGCGGAAACCTTCACGGTTGCTGTTAAAAACGGCGGCGGACTGCTGCCGAAGGGCAAGCTAGAGGTCTGGCGCGACGGCGATGCGCTGCGCTTTTTCCGTCGGGATAAGGGTCTCTACACGGGCAAGGGCAGCCTGCAGAGCGGTGAGCTGCCGGTTCGTTCGATTCGCTCCGTAAAGGCAGCGGGAGAACTGCGTCGGGAGGCGTATCAGGTACACGGCACAGAGGGCGGTCTTATGACCGGCAGAGCGATCGCGATCGGTTCGGCGCTGGCACTTGTCTTTGGCTTGTTCGGTACACTTCTGCTGAATATTGTCGGTCTGGTAATCGGCATCGTGATCGGCATAATCGTCGGCATTCAGACCAGTTTGCAGGAGGGTGAACCGGACCGTACGGAATACCGCGAGGTAGACGAGCGCAGCACAGCGGTAGAGATTGACGCACCGACAGGCGGTGCTGCAACCTTGTTCTTTGAACCGCAGGCAATGGAGAGCTTCGCTAAATTGCTGACGTTCGAGGAAATGCGCGGAGAAGCAAGGAAAACTGCACCAAAGGCGGATATGATCGACCAGTTGGAGCGGCTGGCTGGACTGCACGAAAAAGGGCACCTGACAGATGAAGAATTTGAGCAGGCGAAAGCGCGTCTGCTCGGGAAAATCTGAGGAATTTATGACCGAACAGGAAAAATACATGAAGGCCGCGCTCAAACTGGCGCAAAAGGCGGCGGACGAGGGCGAAGTGCCGGTCGGCGCGGTGGTTGTCTGCGACGGCAAAATTGTCGGACGCGGACGCAACCGCCGGGAAACAAAGAAAAACGCACTGCACCATGCAGAAATCGAGGCCATCGAGAAGGCGTGCAAAAAGCTGGGCGGCTGGCGGCTGCACCGCTGCGATCTGTATGTTACGCTCGAGCCGTGCCCGATGTGCGCAGGCGCGCTCATCAACTCGCGAATGAAAACCGTGTACTACGGCGCACCCGATCCGAAGGCCGGTTCGTGCGGCTCGCTGATAAACCTGTTCGCACTGCCGTACAATCATCAGCCCGCGCTGGTGAGCGGCGTGCTGGAGCAGGAATGCGCGGACATTCTGCGGAATTTCTTCCGCGAGCTGCGCAAAAAGCGGAAAGAGATCCGCAAATTAGAGAAATCACGCGTCGAAGAACAATCATGACGCTTGATTATAGTATGTAAGTCGTGCCGATATTGCAGTTTGCTCAATACGCGGCACAGAAAAAAGGGGAAAAATAAACAATGCCAAGAGAAAGACTCGGTTCACGTCTCGGCTTCATCCTGCTTTCCGCAGGCTGCGCCATCGGCGTGGGCAACGTATGGAAGTTTCCGTGGATGGTCGGTCAGTACGGCGGCGGCGCGTTCGTCGTGTGCTATGTGCTGTTCCTGCTCATCCTCGGTCTGCCGATCATGACGATGGAATTTGCCATCGGCCGTGCGAGCCAGAAAAGTCCGGTGCGGGCGTATCAGGCGCTCGAAAAGCCGGGCAGCAAGTGGCACATCCACGGCTATCTGGCGATGATCGGCAACTACCTGCTGATGATGTTCTACACCACCGTGTGCGGCTGGATGCTGTACTACTTCTACCTGACGGTCAGCGGCCGATTTGTCGGTGCGACCAGTGAGCAGGTGCAGGCAGCCTTCCCGGAAATGCTCGGCAAGCCGGTGGTTATGGCGGTCTGCATGGTTGCGGTCGTTATCGTCGGCTTTATGATCAACTCGTTCGGTCTGCAGGGCGGTCTGGAGCGCGTTACCAAGGTGATGATGATCATTCTGCTGGCCATCATGGTTATTCTGGCGATCAACAGCATCATGACCGAAGGCTCGGGCGAGGGCCTGCGCTTCTATCTGATTCCGGATCTCGGCCGTATGCAGGAGTGCGGCATCGCCAATGTTATCGTTGCCGCGATGAATCAGGCGTTCTTCACGCTGTCGCTCGGCATCGGCGCGATGGCTATCTTCGGCAGCTATATCGGCAAGGGCCGTGCGCTGCTCGGCGAGGCCGTCAATGTTGCGATTCTGGATACGTTCGTAGCATTTACTGCCGGTCTGATCATCTTCCCGGCGTGCTTTGCCTTCGGCGTGGCACCGGACAGCGGTCCGAACCTGATCTTCGTCACGCTGCCGAATATCTTTAACCACATGGCGCTCGGCCGCCTGTGGGGCAGCCTGTTCTTCGTATTCATGGCGTTTGCGGCTTTCTCGACCGTCCTCGCTGTGTTCGAGAACATCATGTCCTGCTGCATGGACCTGACCGGCTGGAGCCGCAAAAAGACCGCAGCCATCAACATCGTGCTGATGATCCTGCTGTCACTGCCGTGCGTGCTCGGTTTCAATGTCTGGTCCGGCTTCCAGCCGTTCGGCGCAGGCTCGAACGTGCTCGACCTCGAGGACTTCCTCGTGTCCAACATCTGGCTGCCGCTCGGTTCGCTGGTTTACCTGCTGTTCTGCACCTCCCGCTGCGGCTGGGGCTGGAAGAACTTCAAGGAGGAGGCCAACGAAGGCGGCGGACTCAAGGTCAAGGATAATATCCGCTTCTATGTAAGCTATATCCTGCCGGTTATTGTGCTCATCATCTTTGCACTCGGCATTAAGGATAAGTTCTTCTAAAGAAATGCGAAAAGCACCGCGAAAGCGGTGCTTTGAGGCTGTCGAAAAACTCCGTTTTTCGAGCAGCCTCTCGATTGAAACCAC
>OODK01001579.1_pt1 | contig 10429 bp, 10 predicted proteins | sample 1671371 | NCBI WGS metagenome assembly OODK01 (sample SAMN06348150, study PRJEB24527) | human gut metagenome | biome: human gut; feature: ankylosing spondylitis patient; material: feces | host: Homo sapiens | place: China | collected 2015-10 | reverse complement strand
TCATGAACTCTCGTTCACTCTCAACTTATCCGATATTCAATTGTTCCTGATTTCCGTCACATAGTAACAAAAAAGAGAGCTACCAACTAAATGCATCTCTCCTAAAATCTACGTTATACATTCCTACGTTGGCATTATCCAAATCAGGTATATGGGTCGAAGTTCTTAACTTCCTCTCAGCCTGGTACACAAGCTCCCCGTGTTTTATCTACACATTTAAGTATAAGAACTCATACACGAAATGTCAACTCATTTTTTATTCATTTCTGACTTTTTTCGAAACAACTATTTTTATTCATTCTATTTATTATCAAAAGTAATATTCCGTACCATATTTCTGTTAATCAGCTGTGTCCCTTTCTTTGTATCAACCTTTACCCACTGTATATCTGCGTCCATGAGCTTTCCTTTGATTGCTCCTACTTCGTTGAACAGACTTATCGTACATTCTTTTCCCATATACTGATCTAACATTGAACCATCCATATCTTCTTCCATCCTTTCTCCATTTACGATCGTGATTACATTATTTGCCGCCTGTACTGCCATCACTGTAACCATATTCAGGTTATTAATCGCTACCATCGTTGCAACATCCATGTAGTCCACCTCCATCTTTTTTTGCAGGTCTTGTTATCAGTATATCATACTTCCAGATGACAGAACGATTTTTATTGTCTCCATAACGAATTGTAGGTTTATGACATCAGACCTTCTGTTCTGATAAATTCCAGAAATTTTCCTGCCGGCGGAACCTTCACCGGTACTTATAACGGACTTGGGAAAATGGTTCTGACGTTAGCCGGAAGTACGCTCCAGATTGCACTTCGCGTAATCTTAACCTGGTTCTTCTTCCCTCATTTCGGGCTGGCAGCCCCTGCCATTGCTACCGGTATCGGCTGGCTTATGGCCAATCTGTTCTGGCTTATCTGTCTGACCAGACTTCGTCGGCAATCTCTTTTACAAGCTTAAGCTTTGCCCACTGTTCTTCTTCTGTCAGCTTATTACCGATCTCGCAGGATGCAAATCCGCACTGCGGGCTTAAGTATAAGCGGTCAAGCGGAACATATTTTGCTGCTTCGTGGATTCTTGCGATTACTTTTTCTTTGTCTTCCAGTTCCGGTGTCTTGGTTGTTATAAGTCCAAGTACGACCTTCTTATCGCCGGATACCTTTGCAAGTGGTGCAAATCCGCCGGATCTCTTGTCGTCATATTCCAGATAATATGCATTTACATTTTCTTCTCCGAATAACAAATCCGCTACGGAATCATATGCTCCGGAACTGAAGAATGTAGAATGATAATTTCCACGGCATACATGTGTATTGATCACCAGATCTTCCGGTGCCTGTGCTACTACCTGGTTATTCAGTTCCAGAAGGAGTTTCTTGTAATCTTCCAGTCTCTGTCCTGTTCTTCCGGTCAATGCAACTGCCATCTTCGCATCTACCATTCCGCCCCATACGCAGTCATCAAACTGAAGGTTACGGCAGCCTGCTGCATAGATTTCCTGCACGAATTCACCGTATGCCTTAATCACATCCTCGGCAAATGCTTCTTCCGATCCATAGATTTCTAATGTTGTATTCAGAAGCTGTGCCCCAGTAAAGTATGCATAGAACTGTCCCGGTGACGGGATAGTCTGTTTTGCGACAGTATTTTCATCTTCTAATGCTTTGATGAATTTGAAATGCTCTACGAAAGGATGATTCTTTACTGAAATCTTTCCCGTCATGTATGTATCATCAATCATTGCAGCTTCTGCATCAAATGTTGTATTCCCCTCTACTGTCTTCTGCTTTCCTGTCATATAGGTATCATCAATCATGGCTGCTTCTGCGTCAAATGTTGTATTCCCCTCTACTGTCTTCTGATGCTCGATACCTTCAAATCCCCACATGAAATCCAGATGCCATGTCGATCTTCTGAATTCTCCGTCTGTGATCACATGATATCCAAGTTCCTTAATCTTTGCCACCAGTTCCAGGATGCATTCATCTTCTACTGCGGTCAGTTTTTCCTGTGAGATTGTCCCTTCTTCGAAATTCTTTCTTGCGTCTTTTAATTTCTGTGGGCGTAAAAAACTTCCTACAAAGTCGTAACGAAATGGTGTGTTCATGATTATTTCCTCCTTGCCGGCAGGGACTTAGGTTTTCTGTCTTTTTTGTTGTCCCTGATGGCTTTCTTTTATATTTTTCATATTCTTGATGATGTTCTCGATCGATGGATTTATTATAATTTGTTTTGATAAACTTGTATAATACAAAAAAAAGTGTATTTGTCATAGTTTTAAACTATATCAAATATCCCTTTCAAATCATCAACCGACTATCTACAGAAGCTGCCACCGATAACTTCTCCGGCATACCATAATCATATATCCATTATATCAATTATAGTTTTCACTTATTTTTATCACAGTTGTATAATTTATTCGGATAAAAATATGAAAGGAAGCGCTTTATTATGGAGGAAAAAACACTTTTTCCCAGAGAAGAAAAATCAGAAATCTTATTTAAGAAAATATCCGAAGATAAATGGGCATGTGAAAAACTGATGGAAACATTCTGCAGTTATTTATTCAGTAACGATGGGGTAGACCTTCCCGATTCTCCGTCATCTACAGAATTCGCACAGGCTCTTTTTAATTCTTATCGCAATCGGGATTTATCTGCGTTTCTGATGGCTATCTGTCAGAATACAGTCTTTGATCTTTTAAGAAATGCATTCCTGATTCCCTATCGGTTCAATGCGGACGGAAAACAGAATCCGATGATCATGACAGATGAAAACGGAATGTTACTTCCTGAATATAAGAGATCGATTCATGAACGGGAATACCGTCATTTCCATGAGGTATATACAGATCTCGGAGCTCCAAAGAATATTTTTCTGGCACAGGCATACCGCTACAGCCATACCGCTACAGCCATTCTTATACATCCGACGATATGGAACCGGAACAAAACATTCTGGAAAAGAATAACGGTGTACTGTTGATCCGTGAATTACCGGATACCGTAAAATTAAAAGAAACCGAAGCAGAAGCTTATTCTGCTATTCTGGATATTGTCATAAAACTTCAGAAAGAGCTTCCTATGTCCTATGTATTCTATGGACAGGATTCTCTTGTTGAAGATAATACCCGTTATGATGAGATCGGAGTTTTCCTTCCGAATTCACATTTCTTAAAAAATCTGGAACGCCACGTTTCCAAAGCAGAGGCGATCATTTATGCAGACAACTAATTCTGACTTTATTGATATTATGGAAAAAAATCATATGGAGATTCCATGGCATGACTACGCCAATGATGACAGTAATGTGTTGATTGCAGAAGCCGGACTGATCGAGAAAGCTTCTGTCATCGGCCGTGTTGGGTTAATCATGCTCTCCTGTGGAACCGGTGCATGGCGTGTACGGACTTCCATGAACCGGCTTTCCAAAGAGCTTGGTGTAACCTGTACGGTAGACGTGGGATTGATGTCCATTGTATTTAACTGTTTCGATGGAAACGATTGTGTTTCCCAGTCGTTGAGTATTGCCAATACGGGAGTGAATACCTCCAAGCTTTACCGCATGGAACAGTTTGTAGATCATTTTCCGGAAGAAGAAGCACATATGACCGGTGAAGATATCCATAAACGACTGGATGAAATTGAAGAAATCCATGCTCTTTATTCACCTGCAAAGCTGGGGCTTGCCGCAGCTCTTGCCTGTTGCGGTTTTACTTTTTTACTCGGAGGCGGACCGGTTGAGATGGCTCTTGCTTTTATTGCCGCCGGGATTGGTAATCTGATCCGTACGAAACTGATCAAACACCATTACACACTGTTTTTGAATATAGCAGTCTCTGTTTCAGCAGCATGTTTTACCTATGCAGTCTTTCTGAAACTTGCGGAACTTGTCTTTCACATTCCAGAATTTCATGAAGCTGGTTATATCTGCTCGATGCTGTTCATCATCCCGGGATTTCCATTTATTACAAGCGGGATCGACCTTGCAAAGCTGGATCTGCGTTCGGGACTGGAGCGGCTTACTTATGCAATCATTATCGTTATGGTTGCCACTTTATTTGCATGGATCATGGCTTTACTTCTGCATCTGGAACCGGCCGATTTTACGGCACTGCATCTAAGTGCTGCTGCCCGTCTGATTTTCCGTGTGATTGCAAGCTTTTGCGGAGTATTCGGTTTCTCGATCATGTTCAACAGTTCTCATTCGATGGCGGCAACGGCTGCATTTATTGGTGCCATTGCCAATACACTCCGGCTTGAACTTGTTGATTTCACACATATGCCTCCGGCCGCCGCCGCATTTATCGGGGCTCTGACTGCCGGATTGCTTGCTTCTTTTATTAAAAAGAGTAATGGATATCCAAGAATCTCGCTTACCGTGCCTTCTATCGTGATCATGGTTCCGGGACTTTACCTGTACCGTGCGATTTATAATTTCGGGATTATGTCCCTGACGGATGCGGTTTCATGGTTTACTTCTGCGATTATGATTATTGTGATGTTGCCGCTTGGACTGATATTTGCGAGAATTCTGACCGATCGTACGTTTCGGTATTGTACGTAAAATCTCTCATTTTAGATAGCTTCTTTCCACTCTGTCCGACAAACCATAAACCAGTCAGCAGGAAATCTTAAATAAATCCTTAGTTTCTACAAAATCAGGCACCGGAAACGAGTTTTCATTTCGCCTCCGATGCCTGATTTTTTTACTTCTGCTCCTTATATTCCATCACAACATTAATAGTCTACGATAGAACTTGTATACATTTTTATTAATTATCTCTTACAGCATATGTGCTCTTAACTCTTCCGGTGTCATCTGAGACAGCATAGCCGGTGCGATATCGAATACGCTTCTTGCTCCTGATTCACCTTTCTTAGAAAGTCTGTGTGCAGCACGTGCATAAGCTACCAGAACACTTCCTGTGAATTCCGGGTTGGAATCCAGTTTCAGAGAATATTCGATCACATGCTTGTTGCCTTCGCATCCTGTCTCACCGGTACGGATCACGAATCCACCGTGAGGCATCTTGCTGTGGTTTTCTTTTAATTCTTCTTCTGTGATAAATGTTACCGTTGTATCATATTCATCAAAGTAGTTCGGCATTGTCTTGATTGCCTCTTCAATGGCTGCTTTATCTGCTCCTTCTTCTGCTACTACATAACACTCTCTTAAATGTTTCTGTCTTGTTGTCAACTCCGGTTCGCTTCCGCTTCTTACCTGGTCAACCGCTGCTTCAATCGGTACCGTATACTGGATTCCGTTCTTCACACCTTCGATACGGCGGATTGCATCAGAGTGTCCCTGGCTGACCCCTTTTCCCCAGAATGTATAAGTGCTTCCCTGTACCAGGATAGACTCTGCATACAGACGATTCAGAGAGAACATTCCCGGATCCCAGCCTACTGAGATAATACTTACATTCTTTCCTTCTTTTGCTGCTTTATCTACATTTGCAAAATACTCAGGGATCTTAGCATGTGTATCAAAGCTGTCAATGGTATTGAATGATGCTGCTACCTTCGGTCCGATTACCGGAAGGTCTGTTGCTGATCCGCCGCAGAGGATCATTACATCGATATCATCTTTCATAGCTTCCATATCATCAAAGTGCTTTACTTCTGCCCCTTCTGTCTGGATCTTTACACTTGCAGGATCTCTTCTTGTAAATACTGCTTTTAATTCCATATCATCATTACGCTTGATAGACTGCTCTACTCCGCGTCCGATATTACCGTATCCAACGATACCAATTCTGATTTTTCCCATAATTCTACCTCTGTTTCTTATGATTTGCCGCCTTATTCTGTGGCCGTTTTTATTCACTGATATCAATCATTTCTACTGTTCCTTTACAGTTTTGCACTGTCTTTTCTGCCGCTGATATCTTTGTAAATTATATCATATATTCTTTTCACGACAATCTTTTTCTTTTGCAAATTTCTTTATTGATAATTTTTATGTTTCTACTCACAGAGCAGCTTCCGTTTTTCTTATCTTCTGCCTATCCCATCTCATTATAATGCGCATAGATCCCGCCCTGTTTTAACAGTTCTTCATGTGTTCCACGCTCTGCGATTCCATTATCTGCCACTACAAGGATCTCATCCGCATTGCGGATTGTTGATAATCGATGCGCGATCGTAATCGTTGTCCGGTTCTTTGCAAGCTCTTCCAGACTCTTCTGGATCCAGCGTTCGCTCTCATTATCCAGTGCACTTGTCGCCTCATCCAGAATCAGGATTGACGGATTCTTAAGAAATACTCTTGCAATCGAGATTCTCTGTTTCTGTCCGCCGGAAAGTCTTGTTCCACGTTCACCAACAAATGTATCATATCCGTCCGGCAGTTCCATAATAAAATCATGAATGTTCGCTTTCCTTGCTGCGTCTTCAATCTCTTCCATAGATGCTCCCGGCTTCCCATATGCGATATTCTCTTTAATACTTCCACAGAACAGATACACATCCTGTTGTACCAGTCCGATCTGATTACGCAGACTTTCCAGTGTCAGATCTCGGACATCTTTTCCGTCAATCGTAACACGTCCGCCTGTTACATCATAGAATCTCGGAAGCAGAGAGCAGATCGTCGTCTTACCACTTCCCGAAGGTCCGACTAAAGCCACGGATTTTCCTGCCGGAATGTCGAATGTAACATTAGAAAGCACCGGTGTATCATCATCGCTATAATGAAACGATACATTTTCATAAGAAACGTGTCCGTTTACTTCATCTATTGATTCTGCGTCCGGTGCATTCACGATCTCCGGCTCGGTCTCTACCACATCCAGAAATCTGCGGAATCCGGACAGTCCTTTCTGCATCATCTCAGTAAGCTCGACCAGAATCTGTATCGGGCTGATAAAGATCCCAATATAGAGTGCGTACATCGCAAGATCCGCTGCCTCCATCTTCCCATGTGCGATCAGCCATCCTCCGAATACCAGCGTTACCAGATACATCATCCCCTGAAAGAACAGGTTGCCGCTCATAAAGCTTCCCATACATTTATAATTGGCATCCTTGGAACGCAGAAATCCCTGGTTGCTTTTTCGGAACTTCTCCCGTTCAATCTCTTCATTTGCAAAGGACTGTACAACACGGATCCCGGCCAGTGTATCCTGAAGACTCGAATTAACATCCCCGATCTTACGCCGGTTGTCCATGAATGTCGCCTGCATCTTCTTATTCTGCCCGTACGAGAAGAACAACATGAACACTACCAGAACCAGAAGCGGTATTGCCAGTCTCCAGTTGATCAGAAACAGGAATATGAACGAACCGATAATTTTGATCAGCGAAATAAATAAGTTCTCCGGTCCGTGATGTGCAAACTCTGAGATATCAAAAAGGTCCGATACCAGCTTGCTCATCATCTGCCCGGAATTATTCTGGTCATAATATGAAAATGACAATTTCTCATAATGGTCAAAAAGCTGCTGCCGCATGTCCCGTTCCATATTGGCGCCCATCATATGTCCCTGATAGCTGACATAATATTTACACAGCGCCTGTAAAATATAAATTACAAGAAGTCCCGCTCCGATTGGGAGAAGGGCCTGTAATATACGGTCTGCCGGTTCTGCGAACAAGGTCTTTGTAAGTGTCCGCAATATCTGCGGAAATGCAAGATCTACCAGACTTATAACCGCCGCACAGATCAGATCCAGAAAGAATACCGCCTTATACGGGGCATAATACCGGATGAATTTTTTCATTGTATGCATTGTATATTCCCTGCCTTTTCCTATAAACTCAATCCACTATATTATAGGATATCCGGAAGGAATTGGAAACCATTAAACTCATTTATAAGAAATTTTCTCTATCTCACCACACGCCAAGCATTTTCAGAAGCTCTGTATGCGGATGTGCCTGATCCTTCTGATATACGTCCACATAATTGAGTGCTGCTGCGCCATCCATAAATGCCGGGAAAAGAAAGCCGCACTCCGGTTCTCCGGGCTCATAGTCTCCACTCACCGGACAGATAGCGCAGATCAGATATTCGAACATCTCCTCGGATTCCCCCTGGCGGACATGATCTTTGCCCTTTGCCGGAATGTCATACCTGTCATGAAATACATAGACCGCATAATCTCCCATTGCCTGATATTGTTCCCCGACAATCTCATAAAAGGTCTCCATTAATGCATCATTTTTCAGTCCACACACACGCATTCCCATTAAAAGCTTCCACATACTGTCACCTTTCATCTTCTCACTGGAAAATGCATATTCTTTCAGATTCTGATTCGTATCTGCAAATGGGATTACTTTTGCTATCTGTAAATTTTTTTCTTTCTCATCTGGGCTCAATTTTAAAAATCCCGTGTTAAATGTCCCGTCTATATACCCATCCATGTCCAGATATCCTCCGGCGATTCTGGTCATAGATGTTCTCTTAACTGTCATTCTTCTGGTCAGTGCCAGCATGTCTTCTCTGTTAATCATTTTGTTTCTTTTCCTTTTACTTTCCAATTCTTATCGTTGAAACGAATGTATTCCTTTCACTATCTGCTCATAACAGATGCCGAAATGGTCTGATAATAATTTTCAGAAATGCATAGAACCGCTTCTTTTCCGGTGTCAGTACTTTTTTCTTATACAGACTTCCTTCCGTCTCCGTACCATCTGTTTTTACTTCTTTGCTTTTCTCAATATAAACATTTTCTGTATCACGGATTTCCTCATTCAAACGTTTACTTTCGATCACCAGCATCAGTTCCGTGTCCAGATACGTACTCCGCATATCCAGATTGTACGAACCCACAATGGATATATTATCATCTATCAGAACCGTCTTGGTATGTACTGCATGGGCATTCATCAGCTCATATACCGTCGCACCTGTTCCAAGGATATTTTCTTTCTGGTTCAGATAATCCGTACATCCCCATGGATTCGAACCTTTTTCCACTGCATTGAGTACAATCTTAAGATCTGCCTTTTCCGATATCTGCTTCAGTTTCTGATACATATAGGAATTACAGATCACATACGGAGTCTGGATGACCACCTCTTCTCCCTGTCCGGCGATATACACGATCGCCTGAAGAACTTTCGGACTTTTTCTAGCCGTCTGCGTTCCATTATCGATCAGTGTGATCTTATCTGCTTCATATGTATCGTCTTCCCAGTGCTCATAGTTTTCGATATCCGGATACTTCTCTTTTAATGAACGGTATCGTTCTTTCAACTGATGGTATTCGCTTTTATACTTTTCTTCATAAGATGCAGCATATGTTTTCTTCTTTTTCCTGACCTGTGCTTCATTCCATATGGTATCAAAATATTTCTCGAGTGCCTGCAGCGATTCCCCTTTTCCTTGTGTCTCTTCATATACAAAAATATCCCGGTCTACATTAATTCTGGTCTTTTTATCTCCCAGAAAGATATCATTGGTATTGCGTCCTCCCAGCAGATACATCGATTCATCAATGATCAGGTACTTATCATGCATCCGGTAATTCAGACGCATAAGATTCGTGACTGGATTATAGATTCCAACTTCTATATTCTGATGTGCTGCCAGTGCCTGAAACACCGGACTCTTTTCCAGAAAGAGTTTCTGATAGATCCCGTCGATCAATATCTGTACCTGCACACCCCTTTCTGCCGCCGTATACAATGCCGCAATGATCTTCGTACCACTGTCATCCGGACGCAGATCAAATGTGGATAACACAATACTTTTTTTCGCATTTCCGATCATACGGAGCCGCCACAACAGAGCCTCTTCATTGTCATCAATACATCTGATCCGCTCTGCATTCTTTTTTCCCGCCTGGTTTCCGCCGACATCCTTCATCGTTTCTTCCGTAAATGTAGTCTGTTCCAGTTCTTTCTCATAAGCTGCATCCGGATTTCTTTTTATCAGCGGCAGAATGATATTCACCGCCAGAATCACAATCAGTATGAATCCTGTTATTTTTGCTAATATACCTATGTACTTTTTCATAACATTCCGGCTTTCCATGTTTTTCTTTTTATATGAGTTGCTGCATATTCTTTTTCAATCTCCTGATTCTTTCACTTATTATAACGCAGAATATCCTGTCATAATATAAAAAAAGCATGAATTCTATGCCGGGATCATCTTTCGATATCCTCTGCATTCCTTCATGCTCTTTTTTATCGATCAGTCATTTAATTCTACTCTTATCAGATCCTGATGCGGATTCGTCTTCGCAAGTCCGATCTCTGCCACCGTCACTTCCATCGGCGCAAACAGTTCCTGCATCACCGAAAAGGCTTCCTGCATCTGTTCTTTTGAAAGCTTCTTTCCCAGTGTGATATGCGGAAGCCACTGCATAGGCTGATAATACCGGCTCATTCTGACCTCCGGAATGTGCTTTACCATATCATGTACCTGTTCGATCATATCTTCCAGATACAGATTCAGAACC
>OODK01001577.1_pt1 | contig 10444 bp, 9 predicted proteins | sample 1671371 | NCBI WGS metagenome assembly OODK01 (sample SAMN06348150, study PRJEB24527) | human gut metagenome | biome: human gut; feature: ankylosing spondylitis patient; material: feces | host: Homo sapiens | place: China | collected 2015-10 | reverse complement strand
TAGTACTCATCAACAATGTAACTACCTGTCTCTGCCCACCGGATAAAAGTCCGATCTTCGTAGCCATACGGTCTTCCAATCCCATATCAAAACGCTTCAGTGCCTCCCGGAACATTTCACGGTCTTTCTTTGTAATTGCAAATCTGAAAAGACCTTTCGTGTTCTTGGAATAAGCCAGTGCCAGATTCTCTTCAATGGTCAGATTCGGTGCGGTTCCTTTCATCGGATCCTGAAATAGACGTCCGATGGAAGCCGACCGCTGATGTTCCGGCAGATAGGAAATATTCTTCCCATCCAGAATAAAATTACCACAGATAGCATTAAATAATGTTGATTTACCGGCACCATTGGAACCGAGAATCGTCACAAATTCCCCCTCTTTCAGGGACAGATTCAGATGATCCAGTGCCTTATGTTCATTGGGTGTGCCTTTTGCAAAGGTCTTTGATGCATTGATCACTTCCAGCATATCTATCTTCCTCCATCACTTTCTCTCATGCCATTTCTCTTTAATCTGTCATTTGCCATTTTAGCTTTGATTGCCGGAACAGCCAGGGCGACAGTCACAATAATTGCCGAAATCAATTTCAGCATGTACGCCGGGAACATATCGGATTTTGTTGCCAGAGCAATAATATAGCGGTATACAATGGAACCCACAATGGCTGAAATAAACCCGATCATCAGACTTCTGTGACCAAAGAAAGCTTCACCGATAATCACAGAAGCCAAACCGACAACAAGAATACCGACACCGGAATTGATGTCTGCAAAGCTCTGATACTGAGCGATCAGACCGCCGCAAAACGCGATGCAGGCATTACTGATTGCCAGTGCGATCATCTTCACGGCATCCACGTTGATTGAGGAAGCACGGACCATATCGGCATTATCTCCGGTAGCACGAATAGAGAGTCCAAGAGATGTCTTAAAAAATACTGTCAGTAAAACAGTGACAATCACAACTGACGCAATGGCAACAAATAATTTGACGGCATCCTTCGACATAAAAGGAAAGACTTTCAAAAACAGTGTGAAAACAGTATCGTTATTGAGCAGTGTCACATTGGACGCACCGCCCATCACGAACAGATTAATCGAATACAATCCACTCATTGTCAGGATACCTGCCAAAACCGGATGAATATCCAATTTCGTCTGAAGAAATCCTGTCACACTGCCGGCCAATGCGCCTGCGATAATTGCACCCACAAGTCCAAGCAGCGGATGGCCCGCAGCCGTCAATATCGAGGATGCTGCCAGACCGAAAGTAAAACTGCCTTCCGTTGTCAGATCGGGAATATTCAAGATTCTAAAACTGATATAGATGCCAAGCACCATAATACTGTAAAGAAAACCAAGCTGCAAAGAGCCAATCAATAAAGTCATACTTTTCTACGTCCTTTTCATTTTTGTTCTTTTCTTGCGTTTACCCTCTGCATATGCAGAGGGTAAACACTATTTCTTTTATTCATATCATATAGCATATAGAATTACTTTGCAATCCTACTTTGCATCATCTACAAAAGTTGCTGTACTCTGTACATCTTCCGGTAAAGTAATGCCAAGTGCCTCAAGTGTCTGGTTGTTAATAACTGTTGCGGATGCCGGAACAACGACTGCAGGAATATCTGCAACTGCTGTGCCTTCAAGAATCTGTACTGCCATATCTGCGCTCATACCACCAATGCCTTTATCGCTGATAGCAACTGTTGCAAATGCACCAGATTCAACGGTTGTTGCTGAACTGCAGTATACTGGGATCTTGGCATCTCTTGCTACTTCTGATACAAGTGTCATGCTGGCCTGAATGACAGAATCATTCGGAACAAACATGGCATCAACGCTGCCAACCAGTGACTGAGCAGCCTGCTGAACTTCTGAAGAATTCGTCACTGTTGCTTCTTTATAAGAAAGACCATTAGCATCACAGTATTCCTTGGCTGCTTCAATTGTATTCACAGAATTAACTTCGCTTGTGCAGTACAGGAAACCAAATGTCTTGCAATCCGGTGTCAGCTGATTGTTCAGTGCGAAAATGTCTGAAACAGGAATTGCATTGGATGTACCTGTTGCATTCTTGTCCGGGTGATCCATATCGGTGATAACGCCTGCAGCTACAGGTGCTGAAACAGCGATAAATACAACCGGTATATCGGTCTCAAGGTTGACCATTGCCTGTGTGGCCGGTGTAGCAATTGTACAAACCAGATCATAATCGCCGTCTGCCATAGGCTGGGCAATTGTCTGAAGGTTGGTTGCATCACCCTGTGCACACTTGTAATCCACTGTCAGTTTATCTTCTGTATAGCCTTTTGCCTGAAGTTCTTCAATAAAGCCTTCACGCATGTCGTTAAATGCGCCATTCTCAATCAACTGGATGATACCTACTGTATAACTGCCATCGGCCTTCGCGCCTTCGGAATCAAGCGCCTCTGATGCTTCAGATGCTGCCTCGGAAACGGCTGCTTCTGTCGTCGCCGCCTTCGTCTCCTGTGTGGAAGAAGAACCACAACCTGCCAGTGTCATTGCTGTCATCGCCAAAATACATACTGCTGATAATAACTTTTTCATGAAAATTACCTCTCTTTCAATCTTTCCTTAAAATACAGGCTTTTCTATGGAGTTTGCTTCACAGTCAGAACACACAGATTGTTTTATCTGCAAATCATTTGCAGTTGGCGCCTCGGGAAAAGTTCCCATAAAACAAAAAAATCCGCCCTATGCAAAGGACAGATATATCTGCGGTACCACCTTTATTGATTATAAAATCCACTCATCATGAAAATGCCAACACATTCTCTACCGTTAACGCCGGTCTACGTCCTCAGATACTCCGCATCATATTCAATGCCTTTCCCCTGGCCCTCAACGGTCCATTTGCTCACCAGCGTCTCCACAGGTTCTCAGCTCCTCCTGCTCTCTGTACGGTGCTTATGTGAACGTTATCTCCGTCTCAAAAGTTTGATTTAATTTTAGCATATAATTTCAGAATGTCAACCCTATTTTTTGATAAATTATCACTTTAAATGGATAAATTTTTGTATCAAATTCAAGTCAATTTTGCAATCATCGTTCCTGCCCGAATTTCTGTGCCTCTCAGACAAAATGGCAGGCCACCTGATGTCCTGTCCGAATCGGTTTTAAAACCGGAGCCTCCCGTCTGCAGATATCTTTTGCCTGACTGCATCGATTGCAGAAAACACAGCCTGTGATAGTCCCTGTTGCACTCTGCGCTTCCCCGTCCAGAACATAGATTTCCTTATTCGGATCATCATCAATTGAAAAAACAGAGCTAAGAAGCGCTTTTGTGTAAGGATGTCTGGCATGCATTCTGAAAGCGGCGCCGTTCATGATTTCGACAATCCGTCCAAGATACATAACAACAACCTGCTGGCTGAAATTCTCCACAAGGGCGAGGTCATGACTGATAAACAAAATCGCATAGTTGGTCTCATCCTGATGTTCTTTTAAAAGCGCCATGATTTCCTGCTGAATAGACACATCCAATGCACTGGTCGCCTCATCGCAGATGAGCACTTCCGGATGCAGTGCAATGGCTCTGGCAATCGCAATTCGCTGCAATTCACCACCGGAAAGCTGATGCGGGTATTTATCAAAATATTCTTCCCCAAGATGCACACGCCTTAAAGAATAAAGTGCCAGTGCCCTGGCTTCTTTTTTACTTTTCTTTTCAAAGTGCGTCCATGGCTCCATTAAAAATGTACCGATTTTCATGCGTGGACTGAAAACATTCACAGGATCCTGAAAGATCATCTGCACATGCTGACGGTATGCGCGCAAGGCTTCACCCCGGATGGACATCGGACGCCCTTCTTTTATGCCGCCAATCTGTTGTCCCTTATAGTAAATGGCGCCCTCTGTCACCGGTTCAAGAAGGGCCGCCATCCTCGCCAATGTACTCTTGCCGCACCCTGATTCACCGACTATCGCTGTACAGACACCTTTATGTAAAGACAGGCTGACCGCATCAACAGCCCGAAGTGTTTTGTGATAACGCAGCTCAAAGGTCTTGCTCAGATTCTCTAAACATATAATTTCCTGATTATTCTCCATCTGTCTCTCCCTGCAATCTCGGCACAACACGCAGCAGCTTCTTCGTATAGTCATCCACCGGATGGTAAATAACCTGCTCACGCGTTCCAAATTCCTTAAGTTCACCGTCTTTCATCACAGCAATATCATCCGCCATCCTGGATGCAACACCCATATTGTGCGTCACAATGACAATCGCTGTCCCGGTCTTCTCTCTTAGATCCATCATCTGCTTCACAACCTGTGCCTGAACAGTGACGTCCAAAGCGCTGGTCGGTTCATCTGCCAGCAAAAGTTTCGGCTGCATACTCATCGCCATGGCAATGGCCACACGCTGTTTCATACCGCCGGACAGCTGAAACGGATACGCGTTCATGACATGCTTTGTATCCGGCAGCTTCAGCGTAGCAAGCATTTTTTTTGCAGCCTCATAGCCCTCTTTCTTTGAGATTTTCTGATGACATCGCAATGTCTCCACATACTGATCACAGACTTTCCGTCTCGGATTCAGATAATCTCCGGCGCTCTGAAAAATCATCGCCATCCCTTCGCCGCGCACATGGCGCAATTCTTCCGCAGTCATCGCAGCCAAATCTTTTTCACCAAACAGAATCCGGCCCGATGATATCACACCGCCTGCCGGCAGCAAGCCGATGGCCGCGCGGATGAGCGTTGACTTGCCGCTTCCGGATTCCCCGACTATGGCAACAATCCTTCCTTCAGGGACAGCAAAACTGACATGCTTCACTGCTTCTTTTGTATTCTGATAAGTAATACTGACATCCTCAAGCTCCAAAACGTTCATCCTCTGGCCTCTTTTCGTAATTGAATGTTATTTGACTGGTTTATTCTTTATGTTATTCGACTGTGATATCCTTTGTGATGAAGTAGTAATCTGCCACTGGCTGTTTGGCATTCTTTACTTTTGCTGCCGAAACCATATTCAGATAGGAATTGGTCAGAAACAGATTGGCTGCATCATCATTGAGCACCTGTGATGCCTCAGCGGCCAGTGCATAACGGTCTTCTGTTTTAAATGTCTCAGACATCTTCCTGACAATTTCATCAATCTTGTCATCCTGAAAACCGGTCAGATTCTTTTTGCCGGATGTGCCAAGCCCTGTATACATTGTTTCAAGCCAAATCTGCGGATCGCCTGTCGGTGCGGAATTATCATTGGCTGTATACAGATCAAAATTGCCCTGTGTCTGGTAATCAGAAAGATTTTCAACTGAAAGAATTTCCATATGGATACCGACATTTTTCAGATCAGACTGGACAGCAGTTGCAAGAATGGCTGAATCTGCGGAGCCATGATCAGCTGCCTGCAGATAATTCAGCACTAATTCAGAACCATCCGGCATCTCACGGTAACCATCATTGTTCACATCCTTATAACCGGCATTGTCAAGAATCTCTGCTGCTTTTGCCTCATCGTATGTATAGGCTGTGATCGTGTCATTGCCAAACGGTGTGGAATCTGAGTAGGCGCTGTGTGCGGCACTTCCCCCGATCAGATCGGCATAGGCATCTCTGTTGACCGCATAGGAAACAGCTTTGCGCAGTTCAAGATCATGAAGCGGACTCGTCTCCGCCTGATTCATATACGCTACATTGACACGCGGACTGATAATGGATGAGACATTGTAGGCTTCATTGTCTGTAAACAGAGTCACACTTGTATTGTCAATTGTATTTGTCAGATCAATTTCTCCGGACTGGATGGCCATCGCTCTGGCATCGGCGTCCGCAATCTGTGTCACTGTGATGGTATCAAGACCGGCTGTGCCATCCCAATAGGTTGGATTCGCTGCAAGCGTGACTGTCTGCTCAGGTGTAAAACCGCTGACCACATAAGGGCCTGTGCAGACAGGCGCTGTCTGAATATTTTCTTCACTTTCAGTTGTATCGATAATATCAAATACCGGCTCAACGAGATTGTTAAGAAGGGCGGCATTGGCTTCTGTCGTTTTAATCGTCAAATCCTGTCCATTGGCCTCCATACTGTCTATCTTCAGATATTCTGCCGCACGGTCATTCATAGCAACGGCACGCTCAATCGACGCTTTTGCCGCTTCTGCATCCACAGCCTTGCCGTTACTGAATGTCACACCTTCACGGATATGGAACTTCCATGTCGTTTCATCCACATTCTCCCATGAATCTGCCAGACACGCTTCCACTTTCAGTTCATCATTCAGCTTCACAAGCGATTCACCAACACCAAGACGACTCAAAACCCAACCATTATAGTTGTTTGCCGGATCCAGATCTGATGTAATCCAGAAAAATGCCACATTGATATGCCGGCCATTTTCTGCCTCTTCTGTTCCCTCTGTCTGTCCTTCGGCACTTACCGTTGTCTGATTTGCGGCTGAATCCGCTGTCTTCGCCGACTGGCTGCCGCCACATCCTGATAAAACACCGCAGGCCATCGCAATGGCCATCATTAATGCTGCTGCTTTTTTCATTTTCTTCATAAAACCAACCTCCAATATTTTATTTAGTTCTCCTTCGGATCCAGTATGTCTCTTAAACTATCTCCTAAAAGATTAAACACAATCACTGTTATAAAAATCGCCAGACCGGCAAACAACATAATCCACGGTGCCGTCTGCAAATAGGATTTGCCCTCGTAGAGCATATAGCCCCATTCCGGTGTCGGCGGCTGCGACGCGAGACCAAGAAATGACAGCCCCGCAAGTGCCAGCATCATACCGCCCACATCCAGCGTCGCCATGATGACGACCTGCGGCACGATATTTGGCAGGACATATCTGAAGAGAATACCTGCTGTCCCGACACCACCAAATCTCGCTTCCGTAATGTAATCTTTGGTACGAATGACAGAGGCCAGTCCTCTGGCCATTCTCGCATACTTTGTCCACCAGACAAAGGACAGGGCAATCACGGTATTTAAAAGCCCCGGTCCCATCATACCAACAATCGCAATCGCAAAGACGGTATCCGGAAATGCCAGCAGTATATCGGTCAAACGCATAATCACCGTATCCAAAAAGCCACCGAAATAACCTGAAATGATCCCGATCACAGTTCCGAGAACAGAGACAATGGCTATCATGATAAATGTCAGCATAAACGAATTGCCGGCCCCGTACAGTATTCTTGAGAGAACATCTCTTCCGACATTGTCTGTACCAAACAGATGACTCCCGCCCGGCGCAGACAGCTTCGCCGCATAATCGGTTGCCAGCGGATCATAAGGTGCAAAATATTTGCCAAAGAAAGCGATGATAAGGACAATGCCAACCGCCACAAGGCAGCAATAAAACCGGAGCCATTTGCCTTTTTCCGTTTTCGCCGGTCTGAACATGGATTTTCGTGGCTGCGACTTTCTCTCTCTCAGGCGGATTTTCGTTTCTTCACGCATATTAATCCACCCTCTTTCTCAACCGGATCTGTGGATCCAGCAATCTGTAGGCAATGTCAACCATCAGATTGACCGTAACATAGATAATCGCCATCCAGATGACATACCCCTGAATCAGCGGATAATCTCTGACACGGATAGCTTCAACAACCATGTTGCCGATTCCCTGCCAGGAAAAAATCGTCTCAATAATCGCCGCACCGCCCAACAAATGTCCCACTGACAAACCAAGCAATGTGATAATCGGCAAAATGGCATTCGGCAGGACGTGTCCCCAGATAATCCGGCGCTCAGGTATGCCTCTCGCTCTCGCACCGATCACATAGTTGGCATTCAGCTCTTCTAACAGTGCTGCACGGATCTGCCTGGCATAACTTGAAATCATCGGGATCGTCAATGTAGCGACCGGCAGAATCATTCCTTGCACGGAATCCGTGCTTACAACCTTAAACCAGCCAAGTCGTACGGCAAAAATATACATCAGTAAAAGGGCTAGCCAGAAATTCGGCATCGAAACACCAAAAAATGAAAGAAAACGGATCATATAATCGGCCACTTTGTTTTTTTTGACCGCAGAGAGGATACCAAGCGGAAAAGAGAAAACGATGACAACGATCAACGACACCCCAGCCAGCTTCAATGTCATCGGCAACTTTCTCGTCATCTGCGTCCATACAGACTCTCCAAACTTGGAGGATTCACCGAGGTCGCCATGCAGAACATTGCCAAGCCACCGTCCATACTGGATAAGCACCGGATCATTCAGTCCCATCTCTTCCCGCGTTTTTTCAAGAAGTTCCGTGGAAGGCATCATCCCCATGGAAACATATTTCATCTCCGCCGCATCGCTTGGCGTTGCCTGGGTGATCATAAATGTCAGAAAAGTCACACCGAGCAATACAATGACAAGCTGCAGCAGTCTTTTTAATATATATCTGACCATACTGATGTCACCTACTTCACCGCATAAATCATAAAATGATCGATGACCTGATGGTCTTTGCCGTTCTCATCCTGAAAAGTTGCTCTGTCCACTTCTGTTTCAAGCCTTCTGGCCCCCATCTCAAGCAGCAGATTCATATCCCACTGCGGACGTTTTTGGCGACTTAACGGCAAATCTCTTGCCACCTGATTGATAATATTCACATCGACATTGCCAATATATTTGTGTTCATCGCCGTGATGCATCTGACGGATCTCATATTCCTTCCGGTATTCCTCATCATAATAATGCAGATAATAATTGCCGTCATAGTTGAGCAGGCAGCCGCCCGGCTTTAGCACACGCAGCCATTCCTTATAAGCCTTTTCAGGATGTTCCAGATTCCATGTCAGATTTCTCGTAACGATCATATCAAAGGTTTCATCTTCAAAGGGCAGATCCTGGGCATCCCCCTGAACAAACTCTGCTGTTACACCGACAGAAGCCGCGTTCTGCTTTGCTTGCGCCAACATTCCGTCAGAATAATCAAATGCGGTCATCTGACAGCCCTTCTGACCAAGCAGCATTGTAAAAAATCCCGGTCCGCATCCAAGATCCAGCACTTTCGGATTGTCCTCTTTTGGAAGATATGTGTCCAACAGTGTCTTCCAGTAAGTGCCCTCTTTCTGTGCATCCTCCATTTCTTCCATAACAGATTTAGAATAACCATCCGCACGGGTATTCCAATAAGATCTGATTGTCTCAAGCTGTTTCATATGTCATCTCTCCATTCTGTTGCTGCGGCAAAAAGCAAAAAGAAAAGCATTCCCGTTTCAAATAATGAAAACAAGGAATGCTTCGTACATTCTATTTATAGTTATCCCATCTGGATAACCTTCTGCCATTTCATTTCGTCTCATCTGTAAAAAATCTTCTGCCCGCTTCGTACCAGCAATTTTCGACGAAAACATCATATCACACAGCGGTACTTTTGTCAATTAACGTGCTTATACGTTTTTAACATAGAGTCATTAAACATAAAAACCAGAGGCAGACTACAGATTACTCTCTTTCTGACTGACGCTTGTTCGCAGCCAATTGCCGATATTGGTCAGGCAAAACAGGACGACAATCAAAAACAAACCAGGGATCATGATGATCCACCAGGCTTTCGTCATCAATGCTTTATCAGACAATGACAACAGACTTCCCCAGGAAATCACTTCCAGCGGCAATCCCATGCCCATAAAGCTTAATGTGGACTCCGTAACAATGGCCGAACGCATATTCATCACAACCATAAACATGATCGCAGAGATAAAATTCGGTCCGAGATGCCGGATGAGAATATGGAAAAATGATCCTCCCATACACTTTGAGGCAACAATGTATTCGCTTTTTCGGAGCTGCCGCACCTCTGTCCGGACAACCTTTGCAATACTGCACCAGCTTGTGATACCGATGACAAAGGCAATCGACAAGGTGGTCGGCTCCCCTAAAACAGCCTGGATAAAAATAACAAGCAGAATGGACGGGATTGTCAAAACGATTTCCGCCCCACGCATCATGATCGTGTCCACCATGTCAGAGGCCAGTCCGCTGACAGACCCGTACAGTATCGCCAGAACTGTCGAAATCACCGTGGCGATCACACCGACTGAGAGTGAGATCCTGCCGCCATACCAGATACATGAAAAAATATCACGTCCAAGATTGTCCGTGCCAAATAAAAACTCCCGATTCGGCGCCTTTGTGTAATTCATCAGATCCATATAAGAGGGATCCTTTGTCGCAATGACATTGGCCAGCAGACAGCCAAGCACAATCATACCAAGAATGGCAAAAGAAACAGACGGCAGCCTGCGCTTTGTCTGCTCTGACAGAACCGGGGCACTGATCTGTTTTGGACCGACGATCTGAAATCCATTATTGTCCGTCGCCATAAGAAACCTCCGATCTTTCTGTGATCTCATTCGCTTTGATTCGCGGGTCAATTTTTTCATTGATAATCTGTCCGAGAATATTACAGAAAATAATAACAATACCGGTCATCATACATAAAACCATCAGCATAT
>OODK01001563.1_pt1 | contig 10530 bp, 8 predicted proteins | sample 1671371 | NCBI WGS metagenome assembly OODK01 (sample SAMN06348150, study PRJEB24527) | human gut metagenome | biome: human gut; feature: ankylosing spondylitis patient; material: feces | host: Homo sapiens | place: China | collected 2015-10 | reverse complement strand
TTGCCGCAGGCGGCGACTACAAGCAGAGCGATGCCACCGGTTTCATCAGCATCTATGGTCTGCCCACCAAGGTGCAGGCTATCGTAAGCAGCGAAAAAGAAGGGGAATGAAGTAGTTTATAGCAGTTTGTGTTTTTTAATACCAGTACGTACTGGAGACCGATCACACTGACATTGAAGGAAGCGGGCTTTTTTGTTTCCGTTGTCAATGCGATGCTGATTCACAATTTGATATTGACAATATCATTTCGTAAGAGATCAGCTTACTGTTTGTGTTGTAGTTGGTTCATTGCAGTTTCAGCTTACAACAAAAAATGAGATAGACAACCCCTCTCGGGGAAGTCTATCTCATTTTTTTCGTTGGGGCTATTTTGCAATGGCCCCTTCATTTTTGCTTGTTTCCGGTGAAAGCTGCGACGCGGGAACGTTCCATTCAGCGGGCCTTCTTGGGGCCGCTTTCGTCCGGGGCGCTGCCGCTGCCGGAGTTCAGGATCGCCACGAACTGCTGCAGCTGCTTGAGGGAGCTGACACCCAGTTTGTCGTAGATGTTCTTGTTGTGGAAGCGCAGGGTGCTGTCCTTGATGTCCAGCTGCTGCGCGATCTCCCGGGTGCGCAGCCCGGCGGCGTAGCCGTCAAAGATGCGGCGTTCGGTCTTGGTCAGGGTGGGGATGCCCGCAACAAAGGTCTGGAAGGCATCGGGCACCGACTCGTTGCGGCACACGTCCGCCAGCCGGGACAGCTCAGTCTGCATCTGCTGGCGTTCCAGCTGCAGCTCGTCCATCCGCCGCCGGGACTCCCGCCGGTCCTCCTCGAACTGCCGGAACGCCGGCGAGAGGATGCGCCGGTGGAAGTTCATGCAGCAGAACACCACGAAAAAGGCGATGAACAGGCCGATGAGCAGCATCTGCAGATTGCCGGAAAAGACCAGTCTCCGGTAGTCTGCCATGGGGATGCACACCGCCAGCCGGTAGGACTGGCTCTCGCTCAGGCGGCACAGCTGGGAGATGCCCGCATAGTCACTGTCGGGGCCGGTCAACTGGGTCAGCCCGCCGCCCATGCTGCGCAGCACCAGCGTATTCCGGGGGGCATGGTAGTAGCCGCCGGTGGTGCCGCTGCTGAGGGCGGCATCGGCGGCAAGGCCGTCCCCCGCCGGGGCCAGCAGGCAGCTCAGCCGGTCAAAGCCGGTGGGCTGGGCAAAGTTCTGCTTGAAGTAGCTCTCGCTGATCTCAAAGCCGCACAGCCCGTACATCGTGCCGTCCCGCCCCCGCAGGGGCAGCAAAAACAACTGCACCTCCTCCGAGGTGCCGGGCAGCTCGAACCGCTCGGTCAGCGTGTAAGACTGGTACAGCGGGGCGCTGCCGGGGGTCATCCAGCGGTCGTAGTCCGGGAACTGGTCGGTCTGGAACTCCATGCGCCACTTGCGGTGGGGCATCACGCTGTGGTCCTTGCCCACCTCCGCACTGCCCCGGTACAGCAGCAGTGGCACGGTGGGGGTGTCGGCACCGCTTTTCTGCACATACAGCCCGGCGCGGGAATGCTCTGCTCCCTCCATGCGGGTGTTGACGGTGGCATCCAGCAGCACAAAAACACCGGAACAGCCGGTCTGGCGCAGACGGCGGCACAGCGGCTCGATCATTTTCTCCTCCAGCGCGTTCAGCACCTCGGGGGAGTCGTTCAGCTGGGCAAAAGACATCTGCCGCAGAGCAAGCTCCTTGTCCACCTCTGCGCTCATGTCCTCGGACAGGTTCACGCCCATGACCGCCAGCTGGTCAAAATAGCGCTCCATATCGTTCTGGAACACCGAAAACTGGATCTGCAGACTGCGGCTGATGTCCTTTTTGGTGTTGTGCAGGCTGGCAAACAGGAACAGTGCCGCACCAAAGGTCAACACCAGCAGCACCACCAGCAGCAGGCAGGCCCACAGCAGCCGGCTGCTCATGGGGCTTTGGCGGATCTTTTCACGGTGCCGGTCAACAAAGTGCATCAAAGTCCCTCCTTTCCGGCTGAGCGGCAGGCTCAGGCATTGTCACACAGCAGCTGCCATGTTTCCTCGGCAAGGGCTTCCAGCGTTTCGCCGTCCGCAAGGCGCTGGGGGTAGTCCTTCTGGCGCTGGCGCAGGCTGTCGTACAAGGTTTTGGCCTTGGCGTGGTACCCCACGATGCCCGGTTCGGACAGGGGGGTGTTCTGGATGCGCATTTCGTTGTAGACGTCGTACAGCCGCTGATAGCTCTGCTGCTCAAAGGGATAGTCCGCAATGGCGTCAAAGGCGGCGCTGGACACCGGCATGTAGCCGGTGTCGGCGGCAAATTCCAGATTGCGCTGCTGTTCGGTGAGCCAGCGCAGGAACACGGCGGCGGCTTCGGCTTTCTGGTCGGTGGTCTTAAAGGCGCACAGGCCCACACCGGCCTGCGGCATCAGGGGCGTGGCGGTGCCTGCGGCGTGGGGCAGGGGAGCCAGCAGCAGGTCGGTGGGCTCGGTTGTGTTGTCCGGGTAGGTGACGAAATCATTGTAATAAAGGATGGCCGCAGAGCTGCCAAGGCCCGCCAGCGTCTCGCCGGTCATCACCTGCGTGTTGGAGTACAGGTCCGAGATCAGAATATCGCCCTGCACCAGCGCCCGGGCAAACTCCATCCACGAAGCGCGGAAGGTCTCGTTGGTCAGATCGTACCAGCTGCCCTTGTACAGCTCGCCGCTGCCCTGCTCCAGCGCGTTCAGCTCCACCAGACGCAGGGGGTAATCCAGCGCGCAGAAGGGCTTGCCCTGCGACCACTGCCGGTAGGCACCCGCCATTTCAAAAAAGCCGTCCCATGTGGCAAGGGTGGAAAGCTGCGCCCCGGTGTCCGCCGCAAACCGGGCGTACTGGGAGCCGTTCAAAAAGATGAGCTGGGTGGATTTGGACACCGGGAACACCACCTGCTTCCCGTCAATGATGCCGTCCTGCACAAAGCCGGGCACATAGGCCGCCATGTCCTCGGCGGTGAACCAGTCGTTCTAGTCCACAAGGTTCTCAATGCCCAGAGCGCTGGCGTCCGCGGAATGGGCCGAGAACAGGTCCGGCAGGTCCAGCGCGCCGGGCTTGCCGGCCTTGGCGTCCTGCAGCTGGCCGCCGATGGCGGCACTGTTGGTCATGTTGGTCACGTTGAGCAGGATGCCCTTCTCTCTGCCCACCGTGTCGTTGAACTCGGTCAGCAGGCGGTTCATGGGCGAGTCTGCCTGTTCGCCGTACACATGCCAGATGCTGAGCATGGTGGGGTCCTTGGGCGAGAGCAGGGTCTTGCTGCCGCCGCAGCCCGCAAGCGCCAGACCGGGGACGAGCGCCGCAAGCTTCAAAAATGTCCTTCGTTCCATTTTTCATGACTCCTTTCCACACATTGCAGCCAGAGGGGGAAAACCGGCACAGGCAGGGCTGCAGCTGCCTGTTTTGGTGGGAAACACCCCAAAATCCCCCCAATTTTGGGCTTTTTGGGGGGATTTTTTGAGGGGGAAGCCCCAAAACCCCAAAAATTTTTTTGGAATTGCCCCCCAAAAACGGCTTTTCTGAGGGGGCAATTTTTTCCCGGGTATGGTACAGTACAACCAGAAAAAGTCCTGCGCCGGTGCAGAAAGCCTGTCACTGTGCACAAAACGCGTCAACAGGCATCTGCGGATTCTATTCATAAGGATAGCATAAGATGGAGCGGACTGCAAGTGCAGAGAATACCAAAACCAGAGCCCCTTAAAAAGCAGGGGGACCAACAGAAAGGAGCACCCCATGAAAAAGATGAATCGACGCGAATTCCTCACCCTTACCGGCGCAGCCGTTGTGGCGCTCTCGCTGGCAGGCTGCGGCGGCGGGTCCTCCGCACCCGCAGCACCCACCGGCAAGGAAGTTGAGCTGCTGGCAGCTATCAACAAGGTCTGGAAGGAAAAGTTTGTTGCAGGTCAGGTTGACCATGAGCAGCTGACCCTCAATCAGGATGCGGTGGATGCCATAAGGTGCTACGGACGTGTTTTTGAAGAGGTCAACGAGACACCGCATAAGCTGACATCCAGTGACTTTGGGATTGTTTTAAGGGAAAGCGATGGGCTTGCGGAGAAACTGAAAAAGTATGGCGGCGAGGACAGTTTGGCAGGAGCTGCCGGCATCTCCGAACCGTCTACCGAGAAGGTGGTGGCTCTGGAAGATGAGTATTCTTGCGAGGATACTGCCGTTCGGGTTTTTGTAGATAAACTGCTGAACAATTCTAATAGCGCCAAGGCAGAGTTCATCAGCATCTACTGCCCGGTGGTTCAGGGCAAGACCTACATGACCGCTGTTGTGTTCTGGAACAAAACGGCATAAGATAACAAGACATCCCCCTGTTTGCCCCGGGCACACTCCCCCTGTGTCCGGGGCTTTATAGAAAGGAGCACCCCCATGAAACACAAATGTTTTGCTGCTGTGGTTCTGGCGGCGGCTCTCTGGCTGACCGGCTGCGGCGGCGCAGCTGCCCCCGCGGCCCCCGCAGGCTCCGGCGCAGCTTCCCAAAGCGGCGCAGCCGCAGCGGTGCAGACGGCCCAGAAGGAGCGCATCACCGACCAGTACACGCTGGAAAAGAACGTTTCGGGCGTGTGGGGAGAGGACACGGGGCAGTACATTTCCGTCCATGTGTCCGTCCATGTGCCGCAGCTGGAATGCGATAGCCCGGATGCCGCCTCCATCAACGACGAACTGAACGACATCTATGCGGCACATTTCCGGGAATATGAGGCCTACGAGGAGGCCGGACAGCCGGGCAGTGAGTACCCGCAGATCGGTGTGAACTGGGATGCCTACTGGTACGGCGACTGCGTCAGTCTGGTGATGAGCGACCGCTCTGGCGGCACCGCCCCGTGGTTTTACAACGGCTGGTGCTTCGATTTTGCCACCGGCCAGCAGATCACCACAGCCGAGATGCTGCAGCGGATGGGTCTGGACCCGGACACCGTGCAGCAGCAGATGCAGCGGCAGGCCATGCAGACCTTTGACCGGGAGATGGCGCAGGGCGCATATTACGAGAGCTGGCGTCTCGACGGAGATTTTTCGCAAATGCGGATGGACACGCTGGAATACAATGAACTGGAAAACCTTTGCCTGCTTTTGCCGGAGCAAAATCAGCTGGTGATCCGGGGCAGATACAGCTTCGCGTCCGAAGCGGGATGGCAGCAGCTGGATATGGAGATCCCGCTGCAGACCGCTGCCCAGCCGCAGGCGCAGCCGGTGCTGACTGACACCTTCGACGGCGTGCAGGTGCAGCTGGAAGGAACGCAGGCCACCATCACCGTGAGCCCTGCACCCAAGACCGCCACCTGGGACACCGAACTCAACCTCCGGGTGGAGCAGGCGCGCACCTACCCCATCCTTGGCATCTATAATGAGTATATCGACGTGTGCATCGGTCAGCAGACCGACTCGGTCTTCCACCCGGTGGTCTATCTGCTGACCAAAGACGGCGTGGTGGAGTATGTAGATGTGCTGCGCTGCCTTCTGTTCGGAAACGCCATGATCTGTCAGAACCCCATCTACATTGCCAACAACGGCGTGTCGCTGGAGCGCAGCGGCAATAGCAAGGTGAACCTGCGCCGGAAGGATGGCTCTGTGCTGGAGCTGGCTGACCTGTCGTCAGAGTGGAGCGTGCAGGGGATCCCTTATTCCATCGCCGGTTCCTACAGCTGCACCAACGGAAACTGGCTGGAGCTTAGCAGCGACGGCAGCGTTCAGTTGGGCGTGCAGAACAACAGCCGCATCGATCAGGGCGACGCCGCGTATCTGGGCGTGGTGCCGGAGGGCATGGTGCTGGCCATCTTTACCGACACGGGGCTCGACTTTGTGGCGGCGTTCAAGATGGACCTGTACGACAACCTGACCATGACCATGATCGACGGGCAGAACCCCTTTGCCGAGGGGGAGACCCAGCTGCAAATGACCCGCAGCTACGACTGAGAATACAGGAGAACGACCATGAAACACAAACGCCTTACCGCGCTGGTGCTGGCTGCCGCGCTGGTGCTGGCCGGGTGCGGCGGCACAAAAAGCAGCTCCGGCTCCGCTGCCGCCAGCCAGAGCACCGGCAGCAGCCAGAATGCCCCGGCGATTGCCGTTCAAAAGGAACGTATCATGGAGCAATTCACGCTGGAAAAAACCGTCCGGAACGAGTGGGGAAGCGCACAGAAGCTGACCATCCATGTGCCGCAGCTTGTGTGCGACAGCCCGGATGCTGAATATATCAATAATGAACTTGCCGCCATGTATGCGGCGGAATATCGGGATTATGAAAGCTACCCGCAGGCTGAGGTGTCGCAGGACGAATGGTGCCCGCAGACCTACATCGATTGGGACGCCTACTGGTACGGCGACTTCGTAAGCCTTGTGGTGAGCAGCTACTACGGCGGTACAGACCCCATCTATTCTCAGGGCTGGTGCTTCGATTTTGCCGCCGGGCACAAGCTTTCGGTCACCGAGCTGCTCATGCGCATGGGACTGGACCCGGACGAGACGCAACTTGCAGTGTACCGCGCCGCCATACAGACCTTTGACCGCAACATGGTGCAGCAGGAATATTACGATTCCCTGCGGGAAAGCGGCATGCTTTCCGGGATGCGCGCCGATACCCTGCGGGACAACGGGCTGGAAAACCTGACCGTGCTGCTGAAAAACGAAAATACCGTCACCCTTGTTGCCGGATACCACACTACCGCCGGCAGCGGCTGGCGGCCGCTGGAGGTGGAGCTTCCGCTGACCCCCGCCGCCCCTGCCAAAACGCCGGTGCTTACCGATACCTACGGAAGCGTTTCGGTGCTGCTGGACGGCGACATCCGCACCGTTACCATCAAACACACCCCCGAGATCATCGCATGGGCAGAGGATTATGATATCCGTCTGGACGGCGATGTCACCCTGCCCATCCGCAACGCCTATAATAATTATGTAGATGTGTGCATCGGTGAGCTGGGCGCGTCCTTCCACCCTGTGGTCTACCTGCTTACCGAGGACGGTTTTGTGGAGTACGTGGATGTGCTGCGCTGCCTGCTGTATGGGCAGAGCCTGCTCTGTGCCGACCCCATCTATATTGCCAACAACGGCACTGCGCTGGCGCTGCGGGACGCCGAGGTCAGCCTGCTGTGTGCAGACGGTACGGAAACAGAGCTTGCCCCCCTGACCGCTGAGTGGAACAGCCCGCAGCAGGTAGATTCCACCGGCAGCTTCAGCCTTGGGGAAGGGGAGAACTGGTGCTGGCTGGACCTGAATTCAGGCGGCGGCTGCCAGCTGGCTACCCACAACAACCGCTATTTCTATCAGGGAGCTGTCACCTATCTGGGCGCTACCCCGGATGGTACCGCGCTGGGCTTCTCTCTTATCCGCGACACCGAAAACGGCCCGGAATGGGTTGCGTTCAGCGCTGCATTGAAGCTTGATTATCGCATTGATTGCCTGATCCTTACCCCCCTGAGCGGGCAGAACCCCTTGACGAACGAAACGGTCCCGCTGGTGCTGACCCACAGCTACGGTTGATAAACGAGCAGGAGGTGCAAGATGAAACACCTGGCACTGTGCGGCGCGCTGGCGGCTTTGCTGGCGGCGCTGCTGGCAGGCTGCGGGGCAAAGACCGCAGCCTCTGCCCGCCCGGCTGGCCGCCGGGAGCTGAAATCGACCCCGCCGGATTCCATGCACGCCACCGCGGCGATCACCGAGCAGTACACCCTTGAAAAGGTGGTGCAGGCAGAGAACGGCGGCACTGTCCGACTGAACATCCACCTACCTCGGCTGGAGTGCGACAGCGCCGACGCCGCCCGCATCAACGCCGAGATCGCCCGGTACTACGAATACGATGTGCAGGAGTACGTAGACTGCCCGGAGGCAGCCGACCCGGCCGTGTGGGATTTCAGCATTGAAATGAACTGGGAAGCAAGCTGGTATGACGATTGTGTCAGCCTTGTGGTCAGCAGCAGCTACGGCGGTACCGATGCGCCCTTCCACAATGGCTGGTGCTTCGATTTTGCCAGCGGAAACCAGCTGACCGCCACCCAGATGCTGCAGCGCATGGGGGCAGACCCCGTTGCGCTGGAAGAGGCGCTTTACCGCGACGTGAAGCGCCGGGATGAGCTGGACCGTCAAGCCGCCATCGAGAGAGGACTGCTGCCCACCGGCAGCCTGAAAGAGGGAAACACCGCATGGTGGACTTCGCTGGACGAGCTGCCTTTTTCGCTGGACGGTAAGGGAAATATTTCCTTCGTGGTCCACAGGCTCAGCGCGTCCGAGGAAGAGTTTGTGAACGATGCCCCAACCATCCCGCTGGACGCGCAGCCGCTGCCGCAGGACTGGGAGCAGCAGGTGCTGGCCGAGTGGATGGCAGTCACGGCGGTGACGCAGGGTGAAAGCTATGCCCCCGCCGACCGCAACGAAAGCTGCACCCTGCGGCTGGAAAAGGCCGAGATCACCGGCACGGTGACCGTCTCCTTCATCCGGGAAACATACGTCAGCCCGCAGATCCAGTCCGCTGCCGAGACCCGCACCGGAGAGCTGAATGCCGGCACTGTGACCGGCTGGGACGGGGAAAAAAGTCAGGGCTGGAACCTGACCTGTCTCAGCGAGGACGGCAGAAGCCGCTGGATCATCTCGATGATGGAGGACGGCGCTTTGCTGATGCGCTCTACCGGCCCGAAAAAGGGCAGCACCGTGTGGTATCTGTTCCGGCGCACCAGCGCGTGGGACGACATCGGCTTCAGTGCCATTCCCCGCAGGCTGTGGGGAACATACCGCGCCGGAGACGAGTCCGCAAAGGGTATCCGCTGGATGACCTTCCTGCCGGACGGCAGCTGCTGTATGAGCGTGGAATGGGACGGGTGGAGCGGCATTCTGACCGGCACCGCAGAGGGAACGCAGGGCCGCACCGAGGACGGCACCGAGCTGCATTTTACATTGACCGATCAGAACGGCAAGCCGTGCGAGTTCTGGGCCATTCTGCTGAACGATGACGGCAGCCCCAGCGGCTGCAGCCTGAAATACCGCGCCGGAGAAGTGCTGTTTGACCGGGATACGCGTCCCATTTACTGGAAAAACGACTCCCCGAATCTAACCCCTGTACCGTGACCGAAACCGAACGCAATGCGATGACAAAGCGTTGTCGCTTACACCAAACAAATAACAGGAGGAAATTACTATGGGTCTTATCAAAGCAGGTATGGGCGCACTGGGCGGAACCCTTGCAGACCAGTGGAAGGAATTTTTCTACTGCGATTCTCTGGACAAGGATGTGCTGATGGTCAAGGGCCAGAAGCGCACCTCCCGCCGCAGCTCCAACAACGGCGAGGACAACATCATCACCAACGGCAGCGGCATCGCCGTGGCAGACGGACAGTGCATGCTCATCGTGGAGCAGGGCCGCGTGGTGGAGGTGTGCGCTGAGCCGGGCGAGTTCACCTTCGATGCTTCTACCGAGCCAAGCGTTTTTACCGGTAACTTCGGCGACAGTCTGGCGGAAACATTCCAGACCGTGGCCAAGCGCTTTACTTACGGCGGCGACACCGGCAAGGATCAGCGGGTGTACTACATCAACACCAAGGAGCTGGGCGAGATCCTGTACGGCACTGCCACCCCCATCCCCTTCCGGGTGGTGGTCAGCGAGGAGCGGGGCTACAAGCTCTCGGTGAACCTGCGGTGCAACGGCAGCTTCACCTGCCGCATCTGCGACCCGCTGCTGTTCTACACCAACGTGTGCAGCAACGTCTCCACCCAGTATGACGCATCCGAGATCGCACCCCGGCTGAAGAGCGAGCTGATGAACGCCCTGCAGCCTGCCCTTGCCACCCTTTCGGCCAACAAGGTGCAGTATTACGAGATCCCCGCCCACACGTTGGAGATCTCCGAGGCGCTCAACGAGCAGCTGTCCAGCGTCTGGCGCAAAAAGCGCGGCATCGAGGTGTTTTCCTTCAACATCAACTCCCTGTCCATCCCGGAGGAGCAGCAGAAGAAGATCACCGAGTGGGAAGAGAACGCCATGACCACCGATCCCACCACCGCTGCCGCCCGTCTGGTGGGTGGTCAGATCGACGCAATGAAGACCGCCGCCGGCAACACCGCCGGTGCCATGACCGGCTTTATGGGCATGGGCATGGCAGCCGGTGCAGGCGGTATGGGCGGCATGAGCGCCCAGAACCTGTTCGCTATGGGCCAGCAGGCCCGTCCGGACAGCGTGGACGCGCCCCAGCAGGTCAGCCGTCCCACACCTGCCCCGGCGGACAGCTGGCAGTGCAGCTGCGGCGCTACCGTTACCGGCAAATTCTGCCCGGAATGCGGCAGCAAAAAGCCGGAGCCGAAGCCCGCTGCGGACAGCTGGCAGTGCAGCTGCGGTGCCACCGTCACCGGCAAGTTCTGCCCGGAGTGCGGCAAGCCCCGCCCGGCGGCAGCAGAAGGCTGGAAGTGCAGCTGCGGCGCAGTGAACAAGGGTCGCTTCTGCTCCGAGTGCGGCAAACCAAAGCCCGCCGGTACGCCCAAGGTCTTGTCCTTGTAACGGGAACTGCCGGAAGCGGAAAG
>OODK01001558.1_pt1 | contig 10577 bp, 6 predicted proteins | sample 1671371 | NCBI WGS metagenome assembly OODK01 (sample SAMN06348150, study PRJEB24527) | human gut metagenome | biome: human gut; feature: ankylosing spondylitis patient; material: feces | host: Homo sapiens | place: China | collected 2015-10 | reverse complement strand
TGCAGAAAATGTTGACCGGGAAAGAGTTCATCTGAACATTAAATATTGTGATGAAAATCTGAAAACAGTCTATCACGAATTATTTGATCAGGCAGTGGAACGATACAATGAGGGAAAAAGAAATGACCGGAAGATTACAGACTATTATGAAAAGATACGTCAGGGAAAACAGGAAAAGCTGTTTCATGAAGTGATTTTTCAGATTGGAAACAGTAAAGACATGGCGGTCGGAACTGAAGAAGGAGAACTGGCTGTAAAAGTTTTGGACGAATATATGAAAGATTTCCAGAAACGAAATCCTGCGTTACGGGTATTTAACTGTTATCTTCATCTGGATGAAGCAACTCCGCATCTGCATATTGATTTTGTCCCTTATGTATCTGGCTGGAAAGGAAAAGGGATGGATACCAGAGTATCGTTAAAGCAGGCAATGAAAAGTCTTGGATTCGAAGGTGGATCAAAAAGAGATACGGAACTGAACCAGTGGATCAACCATGAGAAGGAAGTTCTGGCTGAAATCATGGAGAGGAACGGAATTGAATGGGAGAAAAAAGGAACACATGAAAAGCATCTGAATGTATATGAATTTAAGAAAAAGGAACGGATAAAAGAAGTACAGGAACTGGAGCAGGAGAAGGAATATCTGACGGCAGAAAATGAAGGACTGACTGCACAGATTGCAGAAACAAGAGATGATATACAGCATTTGAAAGAAGATAAGACACAGGCTGTCAAAGAAAAAGAAGATGCTGAAAAGCGGGCTGAGAAGGCAGAAAAGGAATTAGAAAATCTGGAAAATCGTAGAGAGCGATTGCAGCCGGTCATGGATAATGTCAGTAAGGAAATAAAAGAATACGGGACAATTAACACATTTCTTCCAGAAGCAGGTGCATTGGAGCGTGCGACAACTTACCGGGATAAAAAGATTAAACCACTGTTTATTCAGATGAAAAATAAGATTGCTGCAATGGCTGCTCAGGTCAAAGAACTTACAAGAGAACGTGACGCTTGGAGAAATAAGTTTCAGAAGAAAAAGAAAGAGTGTGAGGATACGAAAGAAGAACTGCAGGCAGTCCAACAGGATAAAAAGGAACTGTCCAAGGAGAAAGACATACTTCAAGACCTGGCAGGTCGCTACCATCGGATTGTGCGTGTACTAGGAAATGATATGGTGGAAGATATTGTCCAGAGAGATGTTCAGAACCAGAAAATCCTGGAAGAAAAACGCCGGATGGAGCAAATGCCACAGGGAAGTATTAAGGAAAGAATGGCATGGGCTGAGGAAAAACGAAGAATGGAAAATCAGCAACGTAAGAAAAACAGAACAAAGAACAGAGGAATGGAGTTGTAAGGATATGAAAAAGCATATTTATGATGAAAAGAACGGATTAAGTTATACACTGCATGGAGATTATTATCTGCTGGATCTTGTGATCAACGAGGAAGAACCGACATATGGGAAATATGGAATGTTGCGGAAACAGTTTCTGAAAGAATACAGACCGGCAAGATATCAGTATTTACTGATGACCGGGAAGCTTACAGAGCATCTGAATGCAGTAGATCAGGAAGCCAGAGAACAGGTGGAGGTATTGATGAAACAGATGTCAAAACAGTTGGTGGTCACCGAGGAATTGAAGAGTAAAAATCAAATGGAGTGGGTTGGAAAGATGAATAATATAAAGAGTGCGGCGGAAGAGATTGTGCTTCAGGAATGGATTTATATGTAATGATAATATATAAAAATTAAAGTTGGATATATTACGAAAAGGACACGTTGATTGAAAAACGTGTCTTTTTTCTTTGGGCAAAGAATTGAATAGTAGTCGTTAGTTTGATACAATAAAATGGATTATACGGTATTGAAGGTGAAGGATTATGCCGACGAAAGAGCCACGTTTTCATGGCGAAGTTACGGAAAAAAGTCATAAAAACATGAGTAAGATACGTGGAAAAGATACAAGCATAGAAATCGTTTTAAGAAAGGCTTTATGGCATAAAGGATATCGCTATCGGAAGAATTATAAAGGCTTGCCAGGAAGACCGGATATTGTTTTGACAAAGTATCGTATTGCGATTTTTTGTGATAGTGAGTTTTTTCATGGCAAGGATTGGGAAATATTAAAACCTAAACTGGAAAAAGGGAAAAATCCGGATTATTGGGTTAAGAAAATAGAACGTAATATCCAGAGAGATGAAGAAAAGGACCAGCAATTGAACTTTATGGGATGGACTGTAATCCATTTCTGGGGAAAGGATATTTTAAAAGATACAGATCAATGCATTAAAGTGATTGAAGAGACAATATTTAATCAAAAATTGGAAGAATATGACGAAGAGGAAATATATTGATGAGTTACTTTAAAGAATATGATGAAACGGATCCTATCTCAATAGAAACATATGCAAAACAGTTGATTGGGAAAACATTTGCGGATGTGTGCAAGCAGGACGACATCACGAAAGCAATGGTTGTCAGAGAGACGACAAATTATGAAGTAAAACATGAGAACAAGAAACGAAAGGGTGGACTGGGAGAAATAATAGAAGAGAGATTCTTTCATTATCAGACCAATAATGATGCACGTCCAGATTTTGATAAAGCAGGTGTGGAACTTAAAGTAACACCATATAAGAAAAACAAAAATGGTACATTAGTAGCAAAAGAGCGATTGATACTGACAATGATAGATTATTTTTCGGTTGTTGATGAAACATTTGAAGATAGTCATATGTGGCAAAAAGCTCGATTGATTTTATTAGTGTATTACTTGTATCAACAAGAGATTAAGAACCGATTGGATTATCGTATTGACTATGTGAAATTATTTGCACCGCCGGAACAAGATATTAAAATCATAGAGCATGATTTTGAAGCTATCGTTGAAAAAATCAGAAACGGAAAGGCACATGAATTATCTGAAGGAGATACGTTATATCTAGGAGCGGCACCAAAGGCTGCAACATCGAAAGATAGAAGAAAACAACCGTTCAGTGATGAGTTAGCGAAACCACGGGCTTTTGCGTTCAAAAATTCATACATGACATATGTTCTTAACAATTATATTATTCCAGGAAAGAATACCTATGAGCCGATTATTAAAGAAAATGCAGAAGATTCTTTTGAAGATTATGTTGTGCGAAGAATAGATGCTTATTATGATTGGTCAGTTAGTGATTTATGCGATACATTTCACATTGAGTATCAGAAGAAGCCGAAAAGCTTGGAAGCAATGTTGGCATATCGGATGTTAGGAATAAAGGGAAATCATGCGGAAGAATTTGAAAAAGCAAATGTTGTAGTTAAAACCATACGTATTGAGAAAAATAACAAAATAAAGGAAAATATGTCATTCCCAACTTTTAAATTTAAAGAGTTGGTTAAGGAAGAGTGGGATGATTCCACATTTGGAAACTATTTGCGTGAAACAAGATTCCTTTTTGTTGTATATAAGTATGATCAACAGGGAGAACTTCGGCTGAAAGGATGTCAGTTCTGGAATATTCCTTATGATGATTTGGAAGGTAATGTAAAATCAGTGTGGGAAAAGACTCAGAAGGTACTTCGAGAAGGTCTTGAGATAGAACGGAGAAATGGAAAGAATTATAATAACTTTCCGAAATCCACAGAGAACCCGGTATGCCATGTACGACCACATGCACAGAATTCAAAAGATACATATGAGCTTCCTGATGGAAGGCAGTATCCGAAACAGTGTTTTTGGTTAAATAATAGTTACATTTTGTCGCAGTTGGATAAGCGTTTTGCTGAGGATTAGTTGTTTGGAGATATGCAATAAGGGGATTTGATACATGGGAAAGAAATACGATATGACTCAAATTGATAGTATATATAAATATGCATTACAAATGAAAGACAAAAAAATATCGGACATTGTAAAAGAAAGTGGGGAAAAAGATAGTACAGATAAAGGAGAAATTGGGAACCTTATACAAGAGTGCTATTTTGGAATACCGAGAAATTCTTCAAGTGAACCGGATTTTCCAGAGGCTCCTTTAGAATTAAAAACTTTTGGATATTGGGATACAGAACGTGCTGATCAGAGATTAGCATTATCTGCAATTGATTATATGGATTATCAGAATAAGGTATCTTTTGAAGAAAGCCACTTGTATAAAAAATGTCATAATATGTTGTTTGTGATTTATTTGTTACAAACGGGACAATTGAGAATTGAATCTGAAATTAAGTACCTTAGATTGTATGAGTTTGAAAAAATTGTGACTTCTGATATGGAACAAATTAAGAGAGATTATTATACAATTACTAAGAAGATTAGAGAAGGAAAGGCATCGGAATTATCAGAAGGAGATACGGAATTTTTAGGGGCTGCTAGAAGAGGCGATAAAAATTCAAAAAAACAAGATGCGCCAAAAGGGGATAAGGCGTTGCCGAGAAGATTTGCTTTTAAACAGTCATATATGTCCTATTTGGTACGGGAATACATTGTGCCGGAAAAAGATTTTGCTACAACGATACATCCCAAAAAGAATGAGTGCAGAATAAAAATTCCACGTGGAAAGAGCTTTGAAGAGTGGTTAAAGGCTATTGATGAAAAGTGGGCTGGAAAAACTATAAGAAAAATAGTTGCATCTAAATCTAAAAAAGTAAATGGATTAAAGACTAATGGGAAAGATGCTTTTGGTAGAATAGGTTTGTCTTTATTGGGAATAAAGTCAAATGCAGATGAATATTTGATGAAAACACATACTGTTGTGAAAAGTATAAGAGTAAATAAAAATAGACAGGTAAAAGAAAAAATATCATTTCCGACGTTTGAAATTGCAGATGTGATAAATCAAGAATGGGAAGAGTCGGAGATATTTAGATATTTATCAGAACAAAGATTTCTGTTACAGATATTTGTTGAAGAAGAAAACGGATATGTATATGCAGGTCATTTATTTTTAAAATTTACTCCAGAACAGTTGGATGAGTGGGCGAAAGAAACATGGGAAGATTTAAAGAATAAATTGCTGAGTGGAATACAGTTTACTTTGGAAAAACGGAAAAAAGATGTAATAATTCACTCTAATATTCAAGGAAAAATCGAAAATCAAATGGGGCTTATAAAAGTTCATGGTCAAAGTACATATGATATTGATAGAAAACATATTGTTGGTGTAGATGAAGCGTCAGAACAATATATCGATGCGAATACGGTCAATGGACGTTTTGTTCAACGAGAAGAGAAAAAAGCTGCATTTGGATGTGAATTACCGAATGGAGATATTATTGGTAAGCAAAGCTATTGGTTAAATAATGATTTTATTTTGGATTATATAAAAAAGCATAGCGATGAGTTGGAATATAATATTGCATGGGAAAAGAAATAAAAAGGATCTTTACAAAAACAATAAAATAAGATATTATATGTAAAGAACGATCGTTCGAATAAGAAAAGAAGAGGTAGGAAAAGTGAAGAAAACAGTTTGCGAATTGTTTGCCGGAGTAGGTGGCTTTAGATGTGGACTTAATAATATAAGAACAGCGGAAGATTATGGTAAAGAAGAAAAATGGGATACAGTTTGGTTTAGTCAGTGGGAGCCGGCAGAGAAAAGTACACAGTACGCACATGACTGTTATGTATATCGATTTGGAACAAGATTAGATAAAAATGGTGAAGATACTACTAACTACAATATTGAAGATGTAGATAAAACAACACTTCCAGACTTCAATTTGTTAGTCGGAGGATTTCCGTGCCAGGATTATTCAGTAGCTTCTTCATTGGCTACGTCTAAAGGACTTGAAGGGAAAAAAGGAATTTTATGGTGGTCAATACGTGAGACATTGGAAGCAAAAAAACCACCATTTGTATTATTAGAAAATGTAGACAGATTATTGAAATCCCCAGCTAAACAAAGAGGTAGAGATTTTGGTGTGATTCTTGCATGTTTTCGAGATGAAGGTTACACCGTAGAATGGCGAGTAATCAATGCTGCGGAATATGGATATCAGCAGAGAAGACGCCGAACATTTATTTTTGCTTATAAAAATGATACAAAATATGCGGATAGAATTTTGAAGGAAATTCAGTATACTGGGAAATTGGAAGAAGATAAAAAAATAGAATGTATGGAAAAGGCAGTTTTGGAAAATGGATTTTTTGCAGAAACATTTTCAGTAAATAGAGCGGAAAATGCTAAGATGAAAGTTAAGGAATTGCCAGCAGAAGTTGGAGAAGTATCAGATACATTTCAATGTGCATTTGAAAATTCCGGAATAATGAAGGACGGAATAATTTATACAATAAAGACTGTACCGAATTATCATGGAAAACAAATAACATTAGGAGATGTTATGGAGACTGGAGAAGTCGAAGAACAGTATTTTATTCCAGAGGAAAAATTATATTATACAGATCCGTCTGTGACACATAGTGACGAAACGGAGCAACGTCTTCCAAAAGAAGATAGACAGACCTGGCAGTATTTGAAAGGTGCAAAAAAATTGTTGCGTACAAGTTCGACAGGGCATGAATATGTTTTTTCAGAGGGAGCGATTTCTATGATCGATCAGGAAGATAAGCCAGCACGTACAATGCTTACATCAGAAGGGGGATTTAGTAGAACTACGCACATTGTGAAAGACAAGATGACAGGAAGGGTAAGATTACTTACAGCCACAGAAGCAGAACGTATTCAGGGATTTCCTACTGATCATACGAAATATTGCTTGGTTAAAGGCGAAACAGTGGAAATGCCACTGAGAAAACGTAGATTTATGATGGGAAATGCATTGGTGGTTAATTTGGTTGAGGATATGGAGAAGACGTTGGATAACATATTCGATGAAGAGTGATGTGCTTACACTATTTAAAAAAGTTATTTCTGCAAAAGAGGTATTTAGATGAACGATAAGACGGTTTATTCTTATATAAATGATATTGCGCAACGGTTAAAAAATCCAAGAAAATATGGTGATGTTTCGTTAATGATTGGAGCTGGATTTTCAAAAAATGCACAAAGCAAAGGTATGGCAAGTATACAGCCGCCAAATTGGAGTGAACTTGCAGAAAAAATGTACGAGGAATTATATCCGGAACCATTAGAAGTACAAGAAAAAGAAGAATGGAATAAACAAAGGACTATAAAGACATCTGGGAAAAATGTCACAAAGCTGGCAGATGAATATGTTGCTAATTTTGATAGAAATAAAATAAATAATTTAATAGAACAATCTATTGAAGACGAAATGTTTGTCCCTGGAGAATTACACAAAAGACTTTTAAAATTACATTGGTCAGATATTTTTACGACAAATTACGATACTCTGTTAGAGCAGACGGTAGATATGATTTATCGTGAGAATAATTATGAAATTATATATTCTCAAAACGACTTACCAGGAAGTATAAAGCCGCGGATAATTAAGTTGCATGGCAGTATTCCTCAAGTGAAACCATACATAATAAGTGATGAAGATTATAGGACATACCCGGACAAATATTCAGCATTAGTTAATACCGTACAGCAGGCGATGCTTGAAACCAGATTATGTTTACTGGGATTTTCTGGGGATGATCCGAACTTCCAAAGCTGGCTTGGATGGTTACGAGATAATATGGGTGAATACTGTCCTACGATTTATTTGATTGGTTTATATGAAAAACTCAGCGTGCCAGAGAAAAAATTGTTGGAAAATAAAGGGATTACCATAGTAGATATTTCTGAATTAGTATCCCAACAGGAAGAAAATCGACATTATCAAGCAATTTCTAAATTTGTTGGTTTGTTAGAACAAAATCAAAGTGAAAAAGATATTTACTCAGAAAGACCGTACCGGAAAGTTGATATGTTTTGGAAACCTAAAGATACGGAAAAAGAAGAATATCTTAAAAAATTAAATAACTATTCATATAAAGTCGAAAAACTGATAGAGCCTTATATTTTGTTGCCAGATGAAAAAAGAGTTCAATATGCGGATTACTTTTCGGAACATTTTAGTGTAATGTTGAAGTTGGTTCATAATCAGGAAAAAGTGCCGGAGAAAATAATTTCAACTATTATAAAAATATTAAGGAAATGTCTGGTTATTTTGGAAGATAAAAATGCTGAATACTTAGAAGAAATGTTAAATGAAAAAAATTTACAGATAGAAACTATATGTGAAACATTATTGTATTTAGCAGAAATGTATCGTATTGATGGAAAAAAAGAGTTATATAAAGCTTGCATGGAAAAATGTGAGGTGTATTGTAATAAAATTCCATACTACAAAAATGAATTCATCATTGAAAAAATGAAAAACCATATTTCGTTATTTAATTATGAGGAAGCAAAGGGACTGATTGAAAAAATAGAAACACCGTCATTTGAGTATAAAATAAAAAAAGCAGCATTGTATAAACAATTGTCAAAGAATGATATTGCAGACAAGATATTAAGTGAGTGTTCGGCAGAATTGGCACAGATGAAATTGTCAGATGAAATATATGCTTCATATTTGGGATATCTAAATTTGTGCTACAGAATTGGAAATTGGGAAATAGCAGAGAAATATTCTGACAATAAATATTATGCTAATTCATATAATACAAGACGAATTATTGTTAAGCAAAGAGAAAAATTGCAGCAAGTTTTCTTCGAAAAAGATAGAAAAAAAGAAGAAAGAATAGTGCCATTTAGTCTTAATTCTAATAAGAGTGTTACAATATATTATTCAGGAGAAAATCCTTGTTACAAAAATTCTTTTGTTTTTATCCTTGGAATAGATAGATTGTGCTTGCCGATGTTTTCGGATCAAGCAAGACTGCTTCCACGTGTGTATGATGAGATAATGAATTCGAGTGAATATACTTATTGGAAGATGGCATTGGCTGTTAGGACAAATCAAGAAAAAGTTATAAATCAGATTTTTACACGGAAAACGCTTTTAAATATAACTGATTCAGAAAAACAGTGCCTTTTTGAAAAATTGATTGATGTTGTAAAACTATATACAGAGAAAGATAGATATGATAAAAAGAAGTATTTTGTATCAGTGAAGAATATCTTAAATGTATTATCGCGTTTAGTGGTGTTTATAGACGATGCAAATATAATTACTTTTTTGGAAATATTAAGTAGATTCAGCAAAAAGGAAGATCCGTTTATAGTTGGAGATATAAGAAAAATTTTACAGATAATTTCAACCAGATTTAACGGAAATATTGCAAATGCTTGTCAGAATATTATTTTCTCTGAGTTTGATGTGCGATATCATTTGGCTAGTTACTTTGATGATGTATCATTTGAAATATCTGAAGAAGATATGGAAGTTTTTTATGAAAAAGCTCTTTGCATGAGTTCAAGTGAAAATATATCTGAAAGAGACAATGGATTAGCTTGTTTATTAGTATTATGGAATAATAAACCGTTAGAAAAATATCGAGATGATATTGTAACAGTCTTTTGGAAAAATGACAAAGATGCTTTACCGATGACAGAACTATATTATTCATTTATTTGGGAGAACCTGCCACATCCAGAGTCGGTCGAGTTTTCAAAATTATATTTTACATATTTGATGAAGACAAAATATGTAGAAAGTGTAACCCCAACTGGGCACGAAGTAAATAATTCATATGCAAGTGTTCGTGATTATTTTAGTTTCTTTTATTCAACATCGGAAATTTCGGTGAGAGAATGTAATAAGGTGATTTTGAATAAAGAACTTGCAAATACAATTTTGACTCGTTCATATGATTTCATAATTCATGAAAAAAGCTTACTGGAACATAATCTTATGGGAGAAAAAGACGATTGTGAAAATAAATTTCTAGTAATTGAAGAACTTGTTGCACTTGTTTATTGTGAGGCGATAAAAAATCAGTTGATTACAGAAATATATCCATTGATTAAAAAAATTAAGATAGCATTATCAGATTGTCAAATTAGTACAATTGCAATTGATATGCTAGAAATGGTCGAGAAAAATGAAGTTGAAGAATGCGTAGATTTGTTCGAAAATATTATTTTAACGAAAAATAAAAAGCTTTATTCAAGTGTGTTTACAGGAATACAATGTTTGGTATTTATGAAAGAAAATTGTGATCAAGATGTATCGTTTGAAAAATTTTTCAGTTCAATTAAATATTTAGATATAGAGTATTCGAAGACATTATGGATTCATTTGACACCGTTACTTAGGCAACCTTTTTTTGCTAAGGAGGAAGCACAGAAATATATTACATTGTCTGTAAGCAAATGCATAGATATATATGAAAAATTGGCAAATCAAGGTGAACGTTATTATTTGGATGGTTTATATAATTGTGTGGGTGCATTGCACCAATATTATAAAAATGTTAAAAGAACCGGAACGAACGAAACGGATGAATTAAAACAATGTATTGAAAAGGCTAAGAACATAAAAAATTATGAGATTGCAAATATCTGGTCTTGTTAATAGTGTGATAACACCATGATAACAAAATCCCCAAAAACCACACGGATACAGTGGAAAATCCGCATTTTCTCACACAAAATGGACGAAAAATAACCATTTAGCCTCTGCAACATGCCATTCTGATACCGTGAAGGTGGACGTACTGTAGGATCAGGACGTGTTG
>OODK01001557.1_pt1 | contig 10579 bp, 13 predicted proteins | sample 1671371 | NCBI WGS metagenome assembly OODK01 (sample SAMN06348150, study PRJEB24527) | human gut metagenome | biome: human gut; feature: ankylosing spondylitis patient; material: feces | host: Homo sapiens | place: China | collected 2015-10 | reverse complement strand
GGAGTGTGATCCATGCCCTATGTGAATGTCCCGAACGACCTTTCCAAAATCAAGACAAAGATCGCGTTCAACCTAACCAAGCGCCAGCTTATCTGCTTTGGCCTTGGAGCGGCTATCGGCGTTCCCACCTACCTTTTGACCCGGCAGGTCATCGGCAACACCGGGGCGCTGTTCGCTATGCTGGCGATCATGCTCCCGGCGTTTCTGCTGGCGATGTATGAAAAGGACGGCCTGCCCTTTGAAAAGGTGATCCGCAACATCGTCCGGGTCAAATTTACCCGCCCCGGCATCCGACCGTACCGAACGGAAAATATCTATGCCCCATTTGTACGAAAGGAGGAGCCTATTGAGCAAAGCAAAAAAGCAGGAAAACGGAAATAAACACCGGGCGCTGTCCGCCCAGCAGACCATTCCTTATATCGCCATGCATCCGGACGGGATTTGTCAAATCCCCGGCGGGCTTTACACAAAGACGCTGGAATATGAGGACATCAATTATGCCGTGGCGTCCACGGAGGATCAGACTGCCATTATCAGCGGGTGGAGCGCGTGCCTGAATTATTTTGACAGCTCTCTGCCGTTTCAGCTTTCCTTTGTCAACCGCCGCAGCCGGAACGCCAACCGCTACAAGGTAAATATCCCGGCGCAGGAGGATGACTTCAACAGCATCCGGGGCGAGTATGTGGAAATGCTCAAATGCCAGATCGCCAAGAGCAACAACGGCATTGAACGGTACAAGTACATCACCTTTGGCCTGCCCGCCGAGGGCGCGACGGAGGCGCGTCCCCGGCTGGGGCGCGTGGAGGCGGATGTCATGGGCAATCTGAAACGGCTGGGCGTCCAGTCCCGCCCGCTGGATGGCCGGGATCGGCTGGCGGTGCTGCATGGGCAGATGCACCCCGGCGGGCGTGAGCTGTTCCGCTTTGCGTGGAAAGATATTCCCAAGACGGGCATGGGGACAAAGGACTACATCGCCCCAGACAGCTTCGATTTCCGGCAGAGCCGGACTTTCCGTGTCGGCCAGATGTGGGGCGCGGCGTCCTATTTGCAGATCATGGCGTCGGAGCTTTCGGATAAGCTGCTGGCGGAAATTCTGGAACTGGACGCCGAGCTGACCGTCACCATGCACATTCAGACGGTAGACCAGCTCAAGGCCATTAAGACAATCAAGGGAAAGATCTCCGACATAGGCCGCATGAAAGCGGAGGAACAGAAAAAGGCTGTCCGTGCCGGGTATGATATGGAGATTTTGCCGCCTGACCTCATTACCTTTTCCAAGGATGCCGCCGAGCTGCTGAGTGACCTGCAATCCCGCAACGAGCGAATGTTCCTGCTGACCTTTACGGTGGTAAACCTTGCTCCCACCCGCCAGAGGCTGGAAAATGATGTGTTTACGGTGAGCGGCATCGCACAGAAATACAACTGCGCCCTGCGCCGTCTGGACTGGCAGCAGGAGCAGGGCTTTGTGTCCTCGCTGGCGCTGGGCTATAACGGCATTGAGATCCAGCGCGGCATGACCACCAGCTCCACCGCAATTTTCATTCCCTTTATGACCCGGGAGCTTCGCATGGACGGGCAGGCACTTTACTACGGCATGAACGCCCTTTCCAACAATGTCATCATGGCTGACCGCAAAAAGCTGAAATCCGCCAACGGGATGTACCTCGGCTCTACGGGCAGCGGCAAGAGCTTCGCCGCCAAGCGTGAGCTGATCAATGTGTTCCTCGCCACCAACGACCGCATCATCGTGGTTGATCCGATGGGCGAATATGCCCCGCTGGTGCGGCGGCTGGGCGGACAGGTCATTGAGATTGCCCCGGACAGCCCCCACCATATTTCGCCTATGGACTTGCAAATGAATATCAATGACGAGGACAGTCCGCTTTCCATGAAGGCGGATTTTTTGCTGTCCCTGTGCGAGCTGATCGTGGGCGGCAAGGAGGGCTTGCAGCCCATCGAGAAAACCGTCATTGACCGCTGTGTGCGGCTGGTCTATCGAGAGATGGCGCTGGGGCTGGAAACGGCGAAAACACCGCTGCTGCAAGATCTGTATGAGGAACTGCTGCGCCAGCCCGAGCCGGAGGCGCGGCGGGTGGCAACGGCGCTGGAGCTTTACTGCACAGGCTCTCTCAACCTTTTCAACCATCCCACGAATGTTGACCTCAATTCCCGCGTGGTCTGCATCGTCCTAAAGGGCTTGGGTGAAAACCTCCGCAAAATCGCCATGCACACCACCAACGAGTTTGTCACGGCGGCGGTGAACGCCAACCATGCCGAGGGCGTGGCGACATGGTGCTACTTTGACGAGTTCCATATCCTGCTCCGTGATCCGCTGACGGCCAGCTACTTTGTGGCGGTCTGGAAAATGCTCCGCAAAAAGGGCTGTGTCCCCTCAGCGCTGACGCAGAATGTGAAAGACCTGCTGGCCAGCCGGGAAATCGAGAACATTCTGGACAACACGGATTTCATGGTGCTGCTGTCGCAGGCGCAGAGCGACCGTGCGATCTTGGCAAAGCAGCTTGGCATTTCCGAGCATCAGCTCTCCTATATTACGCACTCCAATTCCGGCGAGGGATTGCTGTTCTATGGAAATGTCACCATCCCGTTTGTAGACCGTTTTCCCCGTGGAGAGATCTATGACCTGCTGACTACCCGCCCGGAGGATCTTGCCCATGAGCGAACAGACGAGTAACCCCACTTCGGGACAAAATGTCCCGAAGTCCAAGTTTCGGCGGAAAAGCCGGCAGGAGCAAACGGCGGCGTCCAAGCTGCGGATGGAGCGCCGGGGCGAGAAGCTGGACGCCGCCCGGGAGAAGCTGGCAAAGCAGAAGCCGCCGAAAAAGCCCGGTGCGGTCAAGCGTCTTGCCCACACCGCCGGACACGGCGTCCACGGCTTTGTGCATGGCAAGCTCTATGAGGTCGAGCATGAAAATGTCGGCACGGAGGGCGCACACCGTTCCGAGCTGGCGGCGGAGTCCGTGTACCGCTTCGGCAGGCGCAAGCTCCGCAAGGCCATCCGGGAACACCCGGCAAAGGCGGTGGAGCGTGCCGAGAGCAAGCACATTAAGGCCACGGCGGATTATTACTACCGCAAGACCGTGGAGGAACACCCGGAAATGCAGGAGGGCGGCGCGGTGTCCCGGTATCTGCAAAAGCAGAAGATCAAGCGCCAGTACGCAAAGCAGGCGCGGGAGGCTGCCAGACAGACCGCCAAGGCCGCCGAGGGTACGGCGTCCGTCACGGGCAAACTGACGGAAAAGGTGTCCGCCTACATCAAGGAACACCCCGGCGGACTGCTCCTGATGCTGGCGGCGTTTCTTCTGCTGGTGGTGCTGCAATCGTGTATGTCCTCGCTGGTGACGGTGGGCAACGGCGTGGCCGGAGCCATCGGCGCGTCCACCTATGCCGCCGAGGACGCTGACCTGCTGGGGGCGGAGGCCGCCTACTGCGCTCTGGAGGACGAGCTGCAACGCTACCTCGACACCTACACCCGCACCCACGATTATGACGAGTATCATTTTGACCTCGACACCATTGAACACGATCCCTATGTGCTGCTGTCCATCGTCTGTGCGCTCCATGAGGGCGAGTGGACGCTGGACGAGGTGCGGGGAACGCTCCAAATGCTCTTTGACCGCCAGTACATTTTGACCGAGGATGTGGTGGTGGAACAGCGGTATTACTTGGAAACAGACACTTGGACGGACGAGGACGGCAACACCCACAGCGACACCTACCGGGTGTATTACGATTATTACATCTGCACCGTGACGCTGGAAAACTTCAATCTCTCCCATCTGCCTGTCTACATTATGGGCGAGGAAACCCTGTCCCGGTACGCCCTCTACATGGCGACGCTGGGCAACCGCCCCGACCTGTTCCCGTCCTCGCCCTATGTGGGCAAGTACACCAACAAGCCCCCGTTGCATGAGATCCCCGAGGACTACCTTGCCGAGGAAACCTTTGCCGCCATTCTGAAAGAAGCGGAGAAGTATGTGGGATACCCCTATGTGTGGGGCGGCAGCAGCCCGTCCACATCCTTTGACTGCTCCGGCTTCGTCAGCTATGTTTACAATCAATGCGGCTGGGACTTCGGACGGCTGGGAGCGCAGGGACTATACAACATCTCCGCCCGGACAAGCAACCCCAAACCCGGCGACTTGGTATTTTTCACGGGGACTTATGATACGCCGGGGATCTCCCATGTGGGCATCTATGTGGGCGACGGCTGGATGCTCCATTGCGGCGACCCCATCAGCTATGCCAACCTCAACACGAGCTACTGGCAGTCCCATTTCTACGCCTACGGAAAATTATTTTGACAGGAGGTTTTTATGGCTATCTCCAAAAGCGCAAAAATTCAGGCTGAGATCGAAAAGGTCACGGCCAAGATCAACGAGCAGCAGGCACGGCTCAAGGAGCTGGAACAGAAAAAGCTGGAGGCCGAGAACAGCGAGATCGTGGAGATCGTGCGCGGTATGAGCGTTTCTCTCACCGACCTGCCCGTGCTGCTTCAGACCATCAAGAGCGGCGGCACTTTGGGACAGAATGTCCCGAAGTCCGATCCCACAGACAAGGAGGACAGCGAATGAACAAGTGGATGAAGAAGCTGACGGCGTTGCTCTGCATCGCTGTTTTGATGTGCGGCATGGCAGTCACGGCTTACGCCGGGGGCGGCGAGGAATGGGACGGGCTTGCCCCCGTGGAGCCGCTGCCCACGGAAACCGTTGACCCCGGCGAGGGCTTCACCGAGGACGGAAATCTTGTGACCCGTGACCTGCTCTATGACAAGGCCACCAACAAGCAGTTCATCACGGTACAGACCAGCGGCGGCAACACCTTTTACATCGTCATCGACTATGACAAGCCCACCGACGAGGACGGCGAGCAGTACCAGACCTACTTTTTGAACATGGTGGACGAGGCCGACCTGCTGGCGGCGATGCAGGCTGCGGGCGGTGAGCTGCCGGAGTGCTCCTGCGCCGATAAATGCGCCGTGGGTGCTATCAACACAGATTGCACCGTCTGCGCCGTGAATATGGGCGAGTGCCAGGGCAAGGCTCCCGAGCCTGCGCCCGTGGTGGAGCCGGAGCCTGACCCCGAGCCGGAACAGCCCAAGAGCAGCGGCGGGACGCTCCTGCTGGTGCTGGCCGTGGCAGTCATCGGAGGCGGGGCTGGCTGGTATTTCAAGATCTATCGTCCCAAGAAGCGGCAGGCCGCCGACGCTGCGGAGGACTATGGCGACGATTACGACGATACCCCACCTTGGGAGGATGAGGACGAAACGGAAAGTGAGGGGGAGGAATGAGATTTACCAACAGCCCCTATGAGGACTTTATGAAAGAAAAAAGCTACTTCAAGGGCGTCCCGCCCAACCTGCCGCCCAAAGGCTCCCGCTGCGATGGCTGCCCCTACTGGCACGGGATCGGCTGCGTGTTCTGCTACCGGGAACAGCTCAAGCCCAAGACAGGGGGCAAACATGAGCCGTGAACTGACTCGGCAGGAAAAAACGGCGATTCGTAAGCTGGTGACAAAATGGTGCGCCAACTACGATAAAGACTATGGCTGCCTGCCGCTGGACTGTCCCTGCTATATGCTGGGCAAGTGCTGGACGGGCGCTTATTGCCGCTATTTCCGCGCGGCGGTGCTGCCCCTTGATCCTGTGTTGGAAAGGTCGCTGACCGTGGAGCGTATCACGGAAACCCGGCCTTGCCCGGTGTGCGGCAGGGCTTTCCTCCCGGATGGGCGGCAGCGGTATTGCTCCCCGGCCTGCGCCGGGACTGCCCTGCGGGAGCAGAAGCGGGCGTATATGCGCCGCAAGCGGAGGTAGCGCGTGGAAAAATAGCCCCGGAAAATGCCTGCATTTACAAGGGTTTTCCGGGGCGCTTTCGGGGTGGGCGGTATGTTTTCCCGCCCGCCCCTGTTTTCGCAGAAATGCTTTCCACATCCAAGCGCCGGAGCTTTGGGACATTTTGCCCCGAAGTCCCGGCTGAGAGGAGGAATTATGCCTAAATATTATGAGATCAGCGAGGCGGCGGCAAAGCGGGCAAAGGACATGAACAGCTATTCCGACTATGCCCCCGGCTCGGCCACCGCTGGCTATCAGCAGATGGTGGATGAAGCCTATGCGCTGGCAGAGAAGCAGAAAGCACAGGTCGATCCCATGTACCATGATAAGATCGATGCCCTTGTTGACCGCTACGCCCGCAGGCTGGCTGAAAACCTCAACGAGCGCAACGCCATTGACGCCCGTGTGCCGTCCATTCTGATCACCGGGGGAGGCAATTTCCCCGTGGCGAAAAAGGCCAAGCAGAACGCCGCCCGGGATCGCAACTACGGCGAGTATGCCGAAATTGAAAAGCTGCTGGACAAGATCCGCTCCACAGGCCGGGGCGGTATCAGCGCCGACGATGACCTTGCCGTGGAAAAGCTCACAAAAAAGCTGGAGGGAATGGAGTCTCAACAGACCATGATGAAAGCGGTCAATGCCTACTACCGCAAGCACAAGACGCTGGAGGGCTGCCCCGAGCTGACGGCGGAGCAGGTGGAAAAGGTCAAGGCGTCTATGTCCCAAGACTGGCGGAAAGACCCCGTTCCGTTTCCCTCGTACCTGCTCACCAACAATAACGCCAATATCCGCTGTGTGCGCCAGCGCATCGAGGAGCTGAGCCACAAGGCGGAGTTTGTGGGCTGGACATTCCCCGGCGGCGAGGCCAAGATCAACGAGGCGGAAAACCGCTTGCAGCTCATTTTTGCGGATAAGCCGGACGCCGATACCCGGCAGGCGCTCAAAAGCGAGGGCTTCAAATGGGCGCCCAGCCAAGGGGCATGGCAACGGCAGCTCAACCAGAACGCCATCCGAGCCGCTGCAAGGCTGGACTTTCTGCGCCCGGAGGACGGCAAAAGCCCCTATCAGCTCCAGCCCTTTGCGAAACGGGCGGAGAAAGATGTATCACGGTGAGGAGGGTTTATGGACAAAAACCAAGGCTATGAGATCATCAAGGCCGTCATGCTGGAAAACGGCAGGGGCTTTGCGTTGGGGTATCATCCTACCGCACCCTCGCCCTATGTCACATGGGCTTGCTATGATGACAAGGACGGCCAGCGGCAGTATGAATGGGGGCATTACGGCAGCGACCGTGCCGCTCTGGAACAGGACTTTGCGGCGCGGGTGCAGGAGTACCAGCGCCTTTACAATGTCGGTGTCAAGCAGGCCGAGGCTCCCGGCCTTTACAAGTATTATTCCACCCAGCGCCCCGTGGACATTGGGACATTCCCAAAGCCGCCCCGTAACGCCCCGGACGAAATTGTCAACTACGATCAGCGCGTCCCGGTTGAAAACGGATCGTTTCTGGCGTGGGGGCATTTGACCTACACACGGCCATTGACAAAACGGCAGGCGTCTGACTATGAGCTACGGCCTGCGCCCGACAATCCCGACAGACCTCGTTCGATCCGGGAGCAGATGAAAACCGCCGCAAAACAGGCCGAGGCTGACCGGGGACAATCCGCCCCAAAGAAAAATGCCCCTGACCGGGGTGACAGATAGGAGGATATTTATGGAGCAGGAACGCAATTCCAACAAGAACGCCGAGCTTTCTATGGAGCAGAACGGGAACATGATCGACGGCATCATCAACAATCTGCCTGTGCCGCCCCCGGCAGAAAAGCCGCTGGATAGGGTGCGGGAACACCCGCCCAAGCGCCGCAGCCGGGAGCGTGAGGAGCGTTGACAAAAAAGCGGCGGCGCTCTGTTCATCTTCATGTAATGGTGACGCCAGAGGAACAGGCATTGATCGCTGACCGCATGGCCGAGGCCGGGATCTCCAACATGGGAGCCTATATGCGGAAAATGGCGCTCAACGGCTATGTCCTCCATGTTGACCTCTCGGACATCCGGGAGCTGGTGGCCTTGCAGCGGCGGTGCGCCAACAACCTATGCCAACACCTACGGCATCTACCCCTCGGAGATCGCGGCGCTCCAAAAGGACTATGCCGACCTTTGGGAGCCGCTGTCCGAGCTGTTGAAAAAGCTGTCGGCTGTGGTGAGCCTATGATTTGTCGGGGAGCGGCCTTGTGCCGTTCCCCGGCTTTCACGACCTCGGGACAAAATGTCTCGAGGTCGTGAAAGCTCGACATCCTTGTGTGCCTATTTCCCCAGCGGTATAATATGGGTAGAAGGACAAACCAACCCGATTTTTTAATGGAGGTAGCTACTATGATCGTTCTCAAAATCCTTGCCGCCCCCGTGATGGTGGCGCTGTCCCTGCTGGCCGCTATGGTCACATTCCTGTTCTGCGTGGCATCCGCCGTGTGCGAGCTGGGCTGCATCGTGCTGACGCTGCTCTCCCTGATCCTGTTCATCGGCGGGCAGACGGTGGGCGGGATTGTGTTTCTCGTCCTTGCGTTCCTCGTTTCTCCCTTTGGCGTTCCCGCCATCGCTGAGTGGCTGGTGGACAAGCTACACTCGGCCAAGTTCACCCTGCGGGATTTCATCACCGGCTGATACTTCGGGACAAAATGTCCCAAAGCTGAAACGACTGCGGCTGATTTCAGCCGCAGTCTTGATTATATAGTGTTTATCTTGGCGAAATGGAAGTTGCTGGATTATTAAATCTCACCGTTACAATATCGCACGATTAGTTCCTTTATGTTGTTGGCAACAGGTTTCCAACAACAGCGATCCCCAATGTTTTCATGTTCCCAGATATAAATTACGCTCGTATCAGCCGTCCCATTTGGGCAAACACGGTAACAATAATAATCGCCGCACCCATTCGTTGCGAAGAATATGAACCTATCCACTCGTTCCTGATATTCTTCTTTGCTATAATCTTCCTCAAAAAGTGGGAGGAATATCTCTCGATTCAGCTTTACATTCTCAATTATTTCTTCAGCCGATAAAAAGAGCCACTTATCACCATTCATTTCCCTTAGTAGATTTTTTAATTCTTCGGGAAACGAGTATCCTACAACTTTTTCTGCTTCGGATATTACGACCTCAGAGCAAGGCGGTTGAACTTTCACCCACTCATTTCCTTTGGAAAGCTCTAAAACTAATTCTCTATACATTTACGAAGTCCTCCGTCAAGTCTCTATTGTAAAGTATCTCCGCAGTTATACTGATACAAGTATAACAGATTATCTATGACTATTCAATGCTGAAAGGAGGGCTGCCTACGGCCACGACCTACTACAAGAAGCACAAAATCAGCAAGGGCGAAACCATCGCGCAGTCCTTGAAAGAGCGGTTTGACTATGGGCAAAACCCGGACAAGACCGAGGGCGGCGAATTGATCTCGTCCTACGGCTGCGACCACATGACCGCCGATGCCGAGTTCCTATTAAGCAAGGCCAAGTACAAAGCCGCCACAGGCCGGGAGCAGCGGCGGGACGCGGATGTGCTATGCTATCAGATCCGCCAGTCGTTCAAGCCCGGTGAGATCACGCCGGAGGAGGCCAACCGCATCGGCTATGAAACGGCGATGCGCTGGACAAAGGGCAAGTATGCCTTTTTCGTTGCTACCCACACGGACAAGGCACACATCCACAATCACATTTATTACAACTCGACCTCGCTGGACTGCACTCGGAAATTCCGGGACTTCATCGGCTCTGGCCGCGCTGTGCGGCGGCTCTCTGACCGCATTTGCCTTGAAAATGATTTGTCTGTCATTACCAATCCCAAGCTGCACAGCAAGGGGCGCTTTCTCCATTACGGAGCGTGGCTGGGGACAGAACGGCAGCCCTCGTACAAGGAGCACTTACGGCTTGCCATCAATGAAGCTCTTGCCAAACGCCCCGCCGATTTTGACGCTTTCCTCCTGCTCATGGAGGCGTCCGGCTTCACGGTCAAGCATGGGCGCGGCGGTGTGATCTCTTTTCTTGTTCCGGGGCAGGAGCGGGCTACCCGGCTGCGGGCGTCCACCCTCGGAGGCGGTTACGATCCCGAGGACATCAAGGCCGTCATCGCCGGGGAGCGCCCGATCCCGGAGCAGCCTGTTCCTGCGCCTGCGCCCCCTCGTCGTGTCAATCTGATCGTGGATATACAGGAGCACCTGCGCTCCGGCAAAGGCGCGGCCTATGCACGGTGGGCAAAGGTCTATAACCTTAAACAGATGGCGGCAGCGCTTCAATTCATGCAGGAACAGAATATCACCGAGTATAACCAGCTCTCCGCCAAGGCCGAGGATGCCGTTTCTCGCTTTCACGCTTTGACCGAACAGCTCCGGCGGACGGAGGCTGACCTGTCCGCAACCTCCGAGCTGATGGGAGCCGTGGTGCGGTACGCCAAGGCCCGCCCCGTCTTTGACGGGTACAAAGCTGCCAAGTATAGCCGGAAATACCTTGCCGAGCATGAGGCGGAGCTGGCGGACTACCGGGCAGCCAAGGCCACGATGGGAGAGTTGCTGGGCGGTGAGAAGCTGCCCAAGATGGCAGAGCTAAAAGAAAAACGACGCCAACTGGCGGCGCGGAAAAAGGCACTCTATACCGAGTACCGCTTGGCGCAGGAGGAAATGCGGCAGGCCGTGGCGGTCAAGGCCAACATTGATCATCTGCTGGGTGTCACGGGCGGCCA
>OODK01001556.1_pt1 | contig 10583 bp, 10 predicted proteins | sample 1671371 | NCBI WGS metagenome assembly OODK01 (sample SAMN06348150, study PRJEB24527) | human gut metagenome | biome: human gut; feature: ankylosing spondylitis patient; material: feces | host: Homo sapiens | place: China | collected 2015-10 | reverse complement strand
CCCACGCAGCACTCCGCCATCGCATTCATTTTCCATTCTCCATTTTCAATTCTCCATTCTGCACACGCCCAATTCAAACAAACAGCAAAAAAAGAGCGGTCTCCCGACCGCTCTTTTGTATTCCGAAGCATCAGCATGCGCCCTTTTCCGAGCAGAGTTTGACTTCTTTACCCTCAAGGATCATATTTGTGGTGCGCACGGCGCACATTTTACCGCACATCGAGCAGGTATGACGCTCGGTCGGCGGAACCTGATTATAGAACCGCTCTGCCTTTTCCGGGTCGAGTGCCAGCGCGAACTGCGCGGGCCAGTCCAGCTTATGACGCGCGTCCGCCATTGCGTTATCGCGGTCACGCGCACCGGGCAAACCGAGTGCGATATCGGCGGCATGGGCCGCGATCTTGCTGGCGACGATGCCCTCGCGCACGTCATTTTCATCCGGCAGGCGCAGGTGCTCCGCCGGTGTAACGTAGCACAGAAAGTTCGCGCCGGCCTGTGCGGCAATAGCGCCGCCGATGGCCGAGGTAATATGGTCGTAACCCGGTGCAATGTCGGTAACGAGCGGCCCGAGGACATAGAAAGGCGCTCCATGGCAAAGGCGCTTTTCCATCTGCATATTGGCCGCGATCTCGTTCATCGCCATATGGCCGGGACCTTCGATCATAACCTGCACATCCTTCGCCCACGCACGCTGTGCAAGGTTGCCCAGCTCGATCAGCTCACTGATCTGCCCCGCATCGGACGCATCATCAATGCAGCCCGGGCGCAGTGCGTCGCCCAGCGAAATGGTAACGTCGTAGCGGCGGAGAATGTCCAGCACCTCGTCGTAATACTCGAAGAACGGATTCTCATTGCCGGTCATCTTCATCCATGCGAACAGCAGCGAGCCGCCGCGGGAGACGATGTTCATCCTGCGGCCCTCGCGCATGAAGGCTTCAACCGCACGGCGGTTGATACCCGCATGAATGGTCATGAAGTCCACGCCCTCCCTGGCGTGCGCCTCAACGACCTTGAGGAAATCCTGCGCTGTGATCTCGAGCAGGTCCTTTTCCAGATACCCGATTGCGTCGTACATCGGCACGGTGCCGATCATCGCCGGCGACATGTCGATCAGCTGCTTGCGGAAGGTGTTGGTCTTGCCGTAGTTGGATAGATCCATGATGGACTCCGCGCCCATGTCAACGGCCATGCGCACCTTGCGCAACTCCATCTCGTAGTCCTTGCAGTCACCCGAAATGCCGAGATTGACATTGATCTTTACGCGGGTGCCGTCGCCGACCGCCTCTGCGGACAGGCTTTTGTGATTGATGTTCGCCGGAATCGCAATCGTACCCTTTGCGACTCGTTCCATGATGAACTCGACCGGACGGTTCTCCTTTTTGGCGACCGTTTCGATCTCCGGCGTGACGATACCGCGCTTTGCGGCATCCATCTGCGTTGCATAATTTCTCATGGCTTGCTGATACTCCTTCTGAATTAGGCAATGCCGCATAATTAAACAAGAGCGATTTACGAGTAAATTTTGCGTACTGATTAGGCGTGGTTTTGCAGCAATACGAGTGTATTGCAAAAAATCACAACAACCTCAGGACGCAAAATTTCCGTAAAGCGCCGCAGCTTTAATTGTGCGGGATTGCCTTTTATATTGCTTCCGGAGTGCGGTGTGAAAATGGGACGCCGAGGCATGCGGTGCGCTCTGTCCTGACGACCCCGCCGCACTTCGGCGGCAGACAAACCTTGTTCTAAGAGGGACGCTGTCCCCCTTAGATACCGGAAAAGTTCCCAAGGAAACTTTTTCGGATAACCCCCTCTCGTCCGCACAGCGGACGAGGCCGCGCCGCTACGGCGCGGGCAGTGGTATTAAAGTCCGGCAAAGCTGGACTTTAATAAGGAATTTTATGCGGCGCACTGCGGTGCGCCTGTTCTGCCAGTTTCGCCGAAAGCGAAACGCGGCAGAAACGTGTTAAACGTATAAGTAATCCGCCATTACGGGCTGTAAACCGTGTTCGCAGATTGCGTTATACACCTCATCGACCGAGCGGCCGTCCGAGATCTCGAACTGCTCATCGCCCTTATCCTCGCCGGAGTGACCGCCGATACCGACGTCTACGCCTGCGGAAATCTTGGTGGCGGCGATGCCGATGATATTATCGCGGAAGCCCGCCCGCTCGCGAGTCGAGATAGTGATGGACGCGAACGGCATGAAGATGCGGTAGGCGCAGACGACCTGCAGCAGCTGCGGCTCGTGTACGTCCTTCGGGTTGATCTTATCGTTATTGATGATCGGGCGCAGGCGCGGACACGAGAATGCGATCTCTGCGTGCGGATACTTGCGCTGCAGCAGATACGCGTGCAGACCGGTCGCAAACGCATCCTTGCGGAAGTCGGACAGACCGAGCAGCGCCGCAAAGCCGACACCGCGCATGCCGCCCATCAGTGCACGCTCCTGCGCATTCAGGCGATACGGGAAAATGCGCTTGTGACCGCCGAGGTGCAGGGTTTTGTACTTCTGGTCGTCATAGGTCTCCTGAAATACGGTGACGTAGTCCACACCGCACTCGTGCAGATAAGCGTACTCATCCACGTTAAGCGGATAAATCTCGATGCCGATGACACGGAAATACTTGCGCGCCAGCTTAACGGCTTCACCGATGTAGGATACCGGCGACATGGCACGGCTCTCGCCGGTCAGCATGAGGATTTCCTGCAGACCGGTCTCCGCGATGGCCTTCAGCTCCTGCTCGACCTCGTCCATGTCCAGCTTGGCACGGCGAATCTTGTTGTGACAGTTGAAACCGCAATAAATGCAGTAATTTTCGCAGTAATTGGCGATGTACAGCGGCGTGAACATCTGCACCGAGTTGCCGAAATGCTTGCGTGTTTCGGCCTGTGCGCGCTGCGCCATCTGCTCCAGGAACGGCAGCGCCGCGGGAGACAGCAGTGCGCCGAAGTCCTCCGGCGAGAGAACGTCCTTGCGAAGCGCACGCAGTACGTCAGCCGCCGTATAGGCATCCGCGTCATAGGCGTTCATGCGGGAAATGACCTCGTCCTGCACCTCGGAGCCGATGTTGTCCATACCCGGCTGGTACTCCATGTGATTGGTTTGTTCAGTGATATATTTTGCGGAGATGATCTCCGTTTTTTCGTTTTCCATGACAAATACCTTTCTGTTTTCGCGCAAAGCGCGCATTTAATCGAGAACTTTAATCCTGCAGGAAACCGGTCAGCGGAGAGGATGCCGAAGCCGTCTCACGGACACGGCCCAGACCGGCAAGGTATGCCGTGCGGCCTGCCTCAATCGCCTGCTTGAACGCCTCAGCCATCGCCGGAATATCGCCTGCGGTGGCAATCGCGGTGTTGGCCATAATAGCTGCCGCGCCCATCTCCATCGCCTCACAAGCCTGCGACGGACGGCCGATGCCTGCGTCCACGATGATCGGCAGATCAATTTCATCAATCAAAATCTTGATGAACTCACGGGTAGCAAGACCCTTGTTCGTACCGATCGGAGCCGCCAGCGGCATGATGGAAGCCGCACCCGCATTCACCAGATCGCGCGCAACGTTCAGATCGGGGTACATATACGGCATAACGACGAAGCCCTCTTTCGCAAGGATCTCGGTCGCGCGGATGGTCTCCTGATTGTCCGGCAGCAGGTACTTGCTGTCGCGCATGATTTCGATCTTGACGAAATCGCCGCAGCCGCACGCACGCGACAGACGCGCAATGCGAACCGCCTCGTCCGCGTTGCGGGCACCCGAGGTGTTCGGCAGCAGCGTTACGCCCTCTGGAATATAGTCGAGGATGTTAGCCGTGCCGCCCTCATTTGCGCGGCGCAGCGCCAGCGTGATGATCTGTGCGCCTGCGTTCTGCACGGCAGCGTTGATCAGGTCGAGCGAATACTTGCCGGAACCAAGGATAAAGCGGGACTGGAACTCGTGTCCGCCGATTACAAGTGTATCTTTCATGTGAAAAACTCCTTTTTCTTGACCCATTTAAGGGAAACGTGTAAACTGATAGTGTAAATAAGAAAGGGGAACGCAAAAGTGAAAAAGTTTATCGAAGAATTCAAAGCCTTCGCGCTGCGCGGCAACGTGATGGACATGGCGATCGGTGTTATCATCGGCGGTGCGTTCACCAGCATTGTAACTTCACTGACCGAAAACCTTATCAACCCGATCCTCGGCCTGTTCGGCGGCACCGATTTAAGCGGTTTCGTGCTGAACCTCGGCGGTGTGGAACTGCGCTACGGTGCATTCATCACCTCGGTCATCAACTTTTTGATCATGGCGTTCGTGCTGTTCTGTCTGCTCAAAGCGGTCAATAAGCTGACTGCGCTCGGCAAAAAGCCGGAAGCACCCGCAGAGCCGACCACCAAGGTCTGCCCGTTCTGCTGCAGCGAAATTCCGATCAAGGCTGTCAAGTGTGCACACTGCGGTTCCGATCAGCCGAAAGAATAAATAGAGAGTGGAGAATGAAAGCTGCGGCTTCTGTTCTCCATTTTCTATTTACGGCTCCGTTTCGCCAATGAGCAGGCGCAGCACCATCGTGCCTTCATGTGCCGAGCAGACCGCTACGCGCGGCGCCATCAGACCGAGACCGTCGGCTACATCGCTTGTACCGTCGCCGCAGAGGTACACATGACCGAAGCGTTTTTCGGTCTTGATCAGGTTCGCCGAGCCGTAGCCTGCCATGCCGCTGCCCGATACGACCGGCTTTTCCGGCAGTCTGGTAAGCAGATTCTCGAGCAGCATAGCCTTCTGATCTGGCTTGTCGAACGCCTCCACGACCACATCACAGCCAGAGAACAGCCGCTCCACGTTGGACGGAACGACCCGCTCGGTGTAAGTCTCGTAGGTGAGATAGGGATTGATGGCCTCAAGCTGCTCGACAAGTGCGAGCGTTTTCGGGATGCCGAGGTCTTTCATCGTGTAATGCTGACGGTTGAGGTTGGTGATGTCCACCACATCGAAATCCACGAGGATGAGATGACCGACACCCAGCCGCGCCAGAAAAATCGCAAGGTTGGAGCCAAGCCCGCCCAGACCCGCAATGCCGACACACGCCTTGTCCAGCTTAGCCTGAATATCCGCGCCGTGGCGTTCCACCAGTGCGTCATGCAGTTGTTCTTTGGTTAAAATCATGATTTTTCTCCTGTAATCACGCGCAGCGTGCATTTAATCGGAAATTGCATTGCAATTTCTATGAAAACCGGGAGTTTGTATCTCGGTTTTCATACCAGTAAAAATGTGTGTGCCGCTCGCGGCGCGCAAATTTCTTTGGGACATATCCGCGTTTTACGCAGTATGTCCCCTTCGCACCAAACTGTGGTTTGGTGCGAAGGGTATCAGCCGCCGCCCACGAAGCATACGACTTCCAGATGGTCTGCATCGGTCAGCTTCTCTTCCGCGAACTGCGCGCGCGGAATGATGGTGCCGTTCTTCTCGACAGCCACACGCTGCGGGTCGTGACCCAGCTCCTTCAGCAGTGCCAGTACGGTTCCTTCTGCGGGAACAGCGCGTTCGTTACCGTTTACTTTCATGCAAATATCCTCTTTTCTGCAAGAAAAAATGCTCCGGTCTCACCATGCGGTAAAACCGGAGCATTAAAATTTCAAGTATATGCGACAGCTTCCCTACGATGGTGCTAACCAACAGGTTCAAAAGGTTAGGCTCTCGCCCTCTCAGCCGCTCATCACGGCACCCTTGCTTGCAAATACAGTATGCACCTCATTCTCCCACTTGTCAAGCACATTTTTTTCGGATATAATGCAGTTATACAATACAAACATTCGTTCGAAAGGAGATGATGACCGATGGACCGAACCATTCTGCACTGCGACTGCAACTCGTTTTTCGCAAGTGTGGAAACGCTGCTCGACCCGTCGCTTGCCGACGGACCGACCGCCGTCTGCGGTGATCCGGAGAGCCGTCACGGCATCATTCTCGCCAAGAACGAGAAGGCCAAAGCCTTCGGCGTACAGACCGCCGAGACCATCTGGCAGGCGAAACGGAAATGCCCGGATTTACGGCTGGTAGCACCGCATCGGAGCGAATATGTGAAGTTTTCGCGCAAATGCAACGAGCTGTACCTGCAGTACACCGATCTTGTCGATCCGTTCGGCATTGACGAATCCTTCCTTGATGTCACCGGCTCGATGCACCTGTTCGGCTCCGGCGAGCATATCGCGGACGAGCTGCGCCGCCGCATGCGCGAGGAGGTCGGACTGACCATCTCGGTCGGTGTGTCGTTCAACCGCGCGTTCGCCAAGCTCGGCAGCGATTACAAAAAGCCGGATGGCACGACGGTCTTTTCGCGCGAAAATTTCAAGCAGCGCGTGTGGACCTTGCCCGCGAACACACTCCTGTATGTCGGCAAACGCGCCAGCGACCGGCTGAACCGACTGGGCGTGCGCACGATCGGCGAGCTTGCCGCCTGCGATCCGGCGTTTATCCACAGCATTCTGGGCAAAAACGGCGATCTTCTGCTGCGTTACGCCAGAGGCGAGGACGATGAGCCGGTGCGCTCGTTTTACGCGGAACGCGAGGTCAAATCGGTCGGCAACAGCATGACGTTCGCGCACAATCTGCTCGGCGCGGACGAATGCCGCATGGGCATTACGGCGCTGTGCGACAATGTCGGCAGACGGCTGAGAAAACGCGGCATGGTGTGCCAGACCGTGCAGCTCGGCATCCGCGACCCGGAATTTCACAACCGCTCACGACAGATAACGCTTGAGCGGCCCACTAACTCCACGCGAACGCTCATCAATCTGTCCATGCAGCTGCTGCTCGGGCACTGGCCGATGGACAAGCCGGTACGCCTGCTGTCGGTCACGGCTGCCAATCTGCTGCCGGAAAATCAGTCGTGCGAGCAGCTTTCGCTGTTTGATGCCGCCGAGGATATCCAAAAGCGCGACCGCCAGCATAAGCTCGACCAGACGGTTGACGCACTGCGGCAGAAATTCGGTGATCAATCCGTTGTGTTCGCGCATTCGGTGAAGAAAAAGGATAAAACATGAGGACATATCCATCGGATATGTCCTCATGTTGCGTTACTGCGTCAGCCGGAAGGAAACTGCCCATCTGCCGTCCATCAGGTTGCTTGCGGTGTAGAGATCACCGGTAAGTGTACAGCCGGCAACATCCTTGTATGCCATCGGGAAAACGTACTCGGTGTAGTCGGTGTCGTTGTCAAAATCCTTGTAGGTTACCGTGTAATCGCACATCAATTCCGTGCCGTCCGCAAGGTGCAACGTAGAAAAATCTGCGTGATTACCCAATGACAGCGAACCATCTGTGCGATAGTGCAAATGTAGTTCTCCATTCCGCCAGCCTGCGGCAATCAGTGCGCATATACCGTTTTCGCTTTGCCAGAGCGTGCCCTGCGGAACAAGAAAATCATACGAATCCATGTCACCCAGCGCATCCGGATTCATTGTACCGTAACCGTTGATTGCATGGTTCTCTGTCGGTGCATTCTTCGGCACCGCGGACAAGTCCGCCGTTACCGGAACACCTTCCTGCTTTTCTCTGCCGATGAGAAGCTGATTGAACGAAAACCGGAATGCACCTGCCGGAATATGTTTGCCATTCAAATCATCAATCTGCAGAAAATAGGTTGCGGTATGCGTATTCGGGTCGTAATCGAGCGTTGAGCAGCCATAGGAACGTGCTCCACGACCAAAACCGGCGTAATCAAGCGACCAGCTGTCATACAGATCCGGTGCGGCATCGCCGAACAGGCTGCCCGTGGTGTCGGTCAGCGACAAATACACCTTTGCCGTGCTGCCTTCCACGTCCGCCGAAACGACCTCCAGCTTGACGCCCCGGTCCTCACAGACCTGCCCGACCGGCTGCAGGTACTCCGCCATGCCGGGCGCGATTTGGTACAGCACCCGCAGAACCGCCTCCTGATTGGCGGCTACGGCGGTGCTCACGCAGGCCAGTGCCGCCGCAACCGCAAGGATGATCTTGAGCGGTTTTCGCACTCTGTGCGGCCTGCCGCTCTCCATTTTGGCGATCGTCTGCTGCACCAGTGTGTCGCTCGGCGTGATATTCTCATTCATGTCGCGGTACTGCTTGTGAAAATCCATCGTCCAGTTCTCCTTTCATCAATTCGCGCAGCTGTGCCCGTGCGCGCGTCAGCCGTGTGCGTATCGTGGACGGTTTTTCCCCGCTCATGCGCGCAATCTCCTCTGCGGTGTAGCCCTCGTAGTAGAATAAATGCACTGCCGCGCGGTACTTAGGCGTCAGCCGCCGCAGAGCTTCATCCAGCGCACTGTCCTCCGGCTCGGGAAACGGAATGCGGTCATCGAGCGGTGTGTCGTGCTGCCGCCATGCCATGCGCCAGTGGCTTTTCAGGCAGTTGAGTGTCACCCGCAGCAGCCATGCCTTTTCGTGCTCCACACTGTCGAAAACCGGTCGTTTACGCACGGTCTGGAGAAAGACCTCCTGAAAAATATCGTCCGCATCGTGACGGCTGCGCGTCTGTGCATACGCCAATCGGTATACCATGTCACCGTAGAAGCTGACGAGTTGTTCGGGTGTTTTTGCGGTCATGCTCCATCCTCCTTTCACCGGTAATACGAAATAAAAACCCGAAGTGCTACAAATTTTCGCAGAAATTTATCGCACTTCGGGTTGCATTTATTTTGTCCACGCTTGCTTGAGCCGCTTTGCCGCCTCGTCGATCTGCCGTTCGGTCAGACCGGCATAGCCGAGCACGAGTGTTGCTCGCGGCGGCTTGACTGGCGGCGTATAGTACGCCGAAAGCGGGTAAACACGCACACCGACCGTCTTTGCGCGCTCAATAAGTTCGTGCTCGAGCATGCCGTTGCGCATGTGCAGCAGCAGGTGCAGACCGGCTTCCGAGCGCGAGACCTCATGCGGCAGGTCGGCCAGCTCGCGGTCAAGCGCAGCCATGAGCGCGTCGCGGCGTGCCTGATAGACCTTGCGGCTGCGGCTGATGTGCCGCTCGAAGCCGCCAGTGTGCATGAAGGCCGCCAGCGTGTACTGGTCAAAGCTCGGCACGGTAGACGAGTACCGCGAAAACCGTTCGCGATAGCGCGCCATCAGCGCATTCGGCAGCACCAGATAGCCGATGCGCAGTCCGGGGGCAAGGCTTTTCGCAAAGGTGTTGACGTACACGACACGGCCTGTCCGATCCAGCTCGCCTAACGCCGGAATCGGGCGGGAGGCGTAGCGGAATTCGCTGTCGTAATCATCCTCGATGATGTAGCGGTCGGGCGCTTCCGACGCCCAGCGAAGGATTTCCAGTCGGCGGGCAGCCGTCATAACCGTGCCCAGCGGGAAATGGTGCGACGGCGTAAGGTATACCACCGATGCGTCACTCGCGGCCAGCGCGTCAGCACGCAGACCGTGCTTGTCCAGCGGTGTCGGACGCACGGTCACACCATTCACTGCGAAAATCTGATACAGCTTGCGGTAGCCGGGATTCTCGAGCGCGTACACGCGGTCGCGGCCGAGCAGCTGAATGACAAGGTGCATCAGATACTCCGAGCCTGCGCCGATGAGGATGTTGTCCGGCGAGACATTGATGCCGCGGAAGTCGTGCAGGTAGCGCACGATCTCCTCTCGAAGTTCCGCCGCGCCGCATGGATCGGTCGCACGGAGCAGCGCACTCGAGTATTCGCTCAGCACACTGCGCGACAGCCGCGCCCATGTGGAGAACGGAAAGCAGCCGTTATCGACAAAATCCGTGCGAAAATCGTAAGGATAGGTCTCCTCAGAGGCGGAAATCGGCGGCAAAGGCGGTGCAAATGGCTCCTGCGGCTCGGAGACCGGCACGGCAAGCTGCTCCTGCACAAAGTAGCCGCGCCTTGGCGCAGAGGCGATGTAGCCTTCGGCGGCAAGCTGGCCGTAGGCGGTTTCCACGGTGATCTGGCTGACGCGCAGATTAGCGGCCAGCTGGCGTTTGCTCGGCAGGCGCGTGCCGCCGGGCAAGGCGCCGGACATGATGTCCGCGCGGACAGCATGGTAGAGCTGCTCGTAGAGCGGCTGTTGGTCGTGCGGTTTGAGATGGTAAGTCAGCATGGCCGGAGGCTCCTTTCTTTGCGTCTTTTGCAAAATCTGTGCTGATTTTATGAGTTATCGCTTGCGAAGCGAACGAAATCTGCGCTGACGCCGCGCGGGCGCACAAGAGGGTAGACACCAAGGTTTCTACCCTCTTGTAAATCACCCGTTTCCTGTCATAGTCTGGCGCAGACCAGAGACCGGCGACCGCTGCGAAAAAAAAGAACGGCAGTCGGGTTACTCTTGCGTTTGTTTCGTAAAATATTTGCAGTTCCCGGATAGCTTACTGCTGCACAGACCGGCTGCTTCCAGCAGGCGCGACATACCCGTGTCGCGCAATTCGTTAGCGTGTTATCACAGACGGCACCTACGAAGATAAATGTTACCAAATGCCTACATTCGCAGGTGCTGTCTATAATAACGCGCTAACGATTCGTGCGGCACTGTTATGCCACACCCAGCGTAGAGTCGCCGATCTGTGTAGCAGTCAGAAAACAGCTTGAGCATCTGCGGTTGAGAAATGGGCGGCCATTGGCCGCCCCTACGGAA
>OODK01001552.1_pt1 | contig 10613 bp, 9 predicted proteins | sample 1671371 | NCBI WGS metagenome assembly OODK01 (sample SAMN06348150, study PRJEB24527) | human gut metagenome | biome: human gut; feature: ankylosing spondylitis patient; material: feces | host: Homo sapiens | place: China | collected 2015-10 | reverse complement strand
GAGTAAGGACAATCAGCTCACTCTGGATATGCTCCTGCTGTATTTTCACACCCGCGCTTCTCTGGGAAAAAACTATATTCTGGATGAACCACTTGGCCCAAGCCTTGGTATCCAGGCACAGCTCCCGGTGCTACTCGCTGAGTATGCTTTCTATACAAAAGAAGATATCTCTGATTATCTGAAGCTTCTCGGCACCATCAAACCCTATTTTCAGAGTATCCTTGACTTTGAAAAAGAAAAAATCAGCTCCGGCTGTTTCATGAGTAACACTACCCTTGACCGGATTCTGAAACAGTGCAGTTCTTTTATCCAGAATCCCGATTCCAACTATATGGATGATATTTTTGCACAGAAATTAAAGACTTTCTCCAACCCGAAACTCAGTCAGAAAGACCAGGAAGAACTTTGTACATATCACCATAAGCTGATTATTCAGCAGGTAATCCCCGCCTATCAGGAACTGGTCTCCGGGCTGAAAACGCTTCGTGGAAGTGGCAAAAACAGCCGCGGACTGGCATATTTCGAGGGTGGTCGCGCATATTATCTCTACCTTCTTCAGAGCCAGACCGGTACCTATGTACCTGTAAAAAAAATCGAGCAGCGACTGTCTGCTCAGCTATTGAAAGATTATGAAGAAATCCAGACTTTATTAAAAGCAGATCCTTCTCTGGCTTCTTCTCTTTCCCAATATTCCACAGCCATCACTCTGACTCCTTCACAGATGCTGGAAAAACTTCCTTCTCTCATGGCCGGGGACTTTCCGGAGCTAAAAAATACCACTTACGAACTCCGTTCTGTACATGAGTCCATGAAAAGCTTTCTAAGCCCTGCCTTTTATCTTACACCGCCAGTGGACACCGGAAGTCCAAATGTAATTTATATCAATGATTCCGGACGCAGCACCAGTCTGGAACTGTTTGGAACACTGGCTCACGAAGGATTTCCCGGTCATCTGTATCAGACCGTATCTTTTTCCAGAAGCAAACCGGCAAATATCCGCTATCTGATCACTTCCTCCGGTTATGTGGAGGGATGGGCAACCTATGTAGAATCTTATGCCTATCAGTATGCAGCCTCACTTATGACAAACCTCAGCCGGAACAGCGCTTCCAGTGATTTCCATGATTCCGATACATCTGGCAAGTCCAGTACATCCAATATGTCCAGCGCATCCAATGCGACACGGCTTGCATGGCTGAACCGCAGTATGAATCTCTGTATCTATTCTCTGATCGATATCGGCATCCATTACAGAGGCTGGGAGCAGGCGCGCGTGGCTGCTTTTCTCAAAGCATTCGGTATCACCAATGCCTCTGCTGCCAGTGAAATCTACCAGTACATCGTAGAAACTCCCGGCAATTATCTGAAATATTACTGGGGATATCTCAACTTCCTGGACCTGAAAAAATCCTGTCAGAATTCCATGGGAGCTGACTTTGATCTGAAAAAATTTCACCGGAAGATCATGGAAATCGGTCCCGTCCAGTTTCCGGTACTGGAAAAATATCTGAAACAGGAATTTACTCCATCAAAAAAGGAACTGCCCGCGGGCAGTTCCCCCTGTCTGATTCTCGCATAATATTTCACATAATATGTGTACCTGCACTACGTTCTGCTGTTACTCTGTCCGGAATCGGACTGCCGGAACCTGCACAAACCTGCAGAAACCACTGCCTTTTTTTCCTAAACCTGATAATTTCTGAAAAACTCCTGCAGCTTCGTAAGTGCTGTAGTCAGTGCCTCTGTTTCCTCTACATTCAGTCCCTTCAGCACAGCCAATACCATTTTTTCATGAAAATCTTTATGATGATGGTATGCTTTCTCTCCGGTCTCTGTCAGAGAAATCAGGACGACTCTACGGTCCTCCTGGCTTCGCATACGCTGAATATATCCCTTTTTCACAAGATTGTTGACTGCAATCGTCAATGTTCCCACTGTTACGTTCAGAGCTTTAGCCACAGTGGACATATTTTTCTGCTCCCGGATACCCACGGCATCTATAATGTGCATATCATTAACCGAAATATTCTTATATTCAGGTGTGATCAACGCCCGTTCTTCCAGGTCCAGAATCTCATTAAACAAATTGACCAGCACATCATTGATTGCCTCATAATGATTCATCCGGTTACCTCCCTCTTTCCGATAAACGCTGCATTTATTATACACTATATTATTTTTTCACACAAGTTCGTGTTCGCCGTGTTTCCTGTAATTCCTGCATATCCGGATGCCGAAAGTGAAACAATACCGAAACATTTTTAAAGAAATTCTTTCTTTGCCCTGTAAAGTTTGCTATAATGTGATTACGTTTGTGGGAATTCTCCCACGAATTATTTTTTTAGCCAAATGAAATCAAACAACAGGGCAGATAATTTTATGTTACTGTACACAAAGAGAACAGTAACAATTTTATCCGCCTGATCACCACCATTTTTATGGTGTCAAAGGACAGAATAATTTATGAAAAGAAATAATATCCCTTTAAATATCAGGGAAAAAAACAATTCAAAAATCAGTCTTTTGTGTTCTATCGTTGTACTCGCCGTGCTCTTTCTTCTTGTATATCAGATTGATTATTCGCTGATTCGCAAACCGCAGAAAGAAGCCTCAGAAGCAACTACACTGGAGCAGCAAGAGTCTGAAGATGCCTCCGCAGCTCCGGAAATTTCCACAGCTACTGTGATCGCAGTGGGAGATAATCTTTATCACAGCATGCTCTATCAGTCCGGAGAAACTGATTCCGGTGCCTGGAATTATGATCAGATTTATGCAAACGTTCTGGATGAGATCCAGGCGGCAGATATTGCGATGATCGATCAGGAAACAGTATTTGCGCCAAGCCATGATAATGTCAGTTCCTATCCACTATTTGCCACACCCGAAGAAGTAGGTGATGCCATTATCAAAGCCGGTTTCAATGTTGTGGAATCTGCTACCAATCACATGGATGATTATGGTTATGATTATCTGAAATCCACACTGGACTTCTGGAGCAGTAATTATCCGGATATTCCGGTGCTCGGTATCCATGCGACTCAGGACGATGCAGATACTGTAAAAGTAAAAGAAGTCAACGGAATCAAAGTCGCATTTCTGGATTATACATATGGAACTAACGGCTCCGGCACAGGAGACGGTAATGACTATATGATCGATATTTTTGATAAAGACAAAGTTTCTGCCATGATCCAGAAAGCCAAAGAAGTCAGTGACTGTATCATTTTTGTTGCACACTGGGGTGCGGAAGACGAAACCATGCCAAATGAATATGAAAAGCAATGGTCAGCATTCCTGATGGAACAGGGAGTTGACGTTATTATCGGCGGACATCCTCATGTGCTTCAGCCTTACGGGCGCCTTTCTGATGATCAGGGGCACAGTACATTGGTTTTTTATTCTCTGGGAAATTTCGTTTCTACTCAGGAAGAACTTCCGGAACTACTCGAAGGCATGGCAGGTTTTACGATTCAAAAATCCACACTCAATGGCGAAAGTACCATAGAAATCCTTTCTCCGGAAATCAGACCTATGGTCATGCATTATAATTATAATACCGGCGAATACGGACCTTATATGCTGGAAGATTATACAGAAGATCTCGCATCTCAGCACAGTGTACGGGATGTGCTGGGCGATGAATTTACGCTCGCTGCTTTGCAGGCAAAATTTCAGGAAATCATGTCCATGAATGTAAAGCCTTCCACAAATACGAATCTTCTAAATGTGAAATTTGACTGGGAAGGAAACATGATTGACAAAACGACCGGCGATGTCGTTGAGGATACGGAATCCATCCATTCCTGGGAATATACAGCCTCTTCTGATTCTTCTGATTCGGCAGGTGACGGCTCCGACAACAGTTCGGATAGCGCTTCGAGTGACGGCAGCTATGATAATGAAACTGACAGCAGTTATGACGGAAGCAGTGACAGTTATGATTCTTCTTATGACAGCAGTTCCTATGATTCCGGATATGACAGTTCCGGTTATGACAGTGGATATGACGACAATAGTTATGACAGCAGCTATGATAGCAGTTACGATAACAGTTCTTATGACGATGGCAGCTATGATGGCAGTTACGATGACAGTTCTTATGATGACAGTAATTACGACGACAGTTACGATGGCAGCTATGACAGCAACTACGATGAGAACTATTAAGAGATGGAAGCATTAAAACCAAGAGGTAAAACTATCTGAAAAAAGCAGGATATGACACAGCCAGTCTGTTGTGTGATACCCTGCTTTTTGCATTGATATTATTGTTTTGTATTGATATTCTTGTTTCAACTCACAGTCGGAATTTTGATTTTCTCATCCTGAATGATCAGATTCCAAGTAATGTCCGTGCATTTTCTCTTGTGACAGAAATTACCTCCTCTTCTGTCACTTCCTTCAGTTCTGCGATCATCCGCACCACATATGGCAGATTCAGAGATGAATTTCTTTTTCCTCTGTTTGGCTTCGGAGCCAGATATGGGCTGTCTGTTTCCAGAACGATCTGGGAAAGCGGGGCATATTTTACAACTTCCTTTAATTTTTTTGCATTTTCGAAAGTAACCACTCCGCCGATTCCCAGGTAAAGTCCCATTTTCAGGTATTCTGCCGCGATTTCCTTACTGTAGGAAAAGCAATGAATGATCCCGCCATACATTCCACCGTTCATATATTCTCTGATAATGTTCAGGGTATCCTCTGCCGCATCTCTGCTGTGGATCATAAACGGCATTTTTTCTTCTCTGGCAATATCAAGCTGCGCGCGGAACATTTTCTGCTGAATTTCATGTTCTTCTTTTTCTTTATGCCAGTAATAATCCAGCCCGATTTCTCCGATTGCTACCATCTTATCCAGATGGGAAAGTCTGCGAATTTCATCCAGAGTTTCCTGTGTCATTTTGTCCGCATCATCCGGATGAACACCCACAGCCCCATACACAAACGGATATTTTTCCATCAATGCCACGGTGTTCTGCAGTCCGTCTATGGATGCACAGACATTGACTACTTTCTCAATTCCGTTTGGCTGCAAAGATTCCAGAAGTTCTTCTCTGTCTGCGTCAAAAGCCTCATCATCATAATGTGCATGTGTATCTAAGATCATTCTTACTCTCCTATATTCATATCTCTGTTATTACTGCTTCGATCACTCAGATATATTTATATGATGTCAGGTTCAGAAAACATTTTATCCCTGTCCTGATATCCTTATATTGTCTTCGCAATCCGGCAATAACGATTCCGTTTTAGTTACTGCCCACTCTGCGCACAGTAACCAGTTTTACTCTTCCATAATGGTCAGTTCATCTCCCGGACGGATAGTTCCTCCGTGAAGAACTCTTGTAAAAACACCCTGTTTCGGCATGATGCACTCTCCCATTTTCTTAAAGATCGCACATCCACTGTGGCATTCTTTTCCAATCTGTGTAAGTTCCAGAACCACATCATTACAGACAAATTTCGTACCGATCGGAAGCGTGGCAAAGTCAATTCCCTGCACTACCAGATTTTCTCCGAATGCTCCATCCTCTACTTCTGCTCCTCTTGCTCTAAATTCTTCAATCTTGTCAAAAGAGAGCAGGCTGACCTGACGATGCCATTTTCCTGCATGTGCATCTCCCTGGATTCCCCAGTCTTCTTTAATCTCAATTTCCGGAACGCTTACTTTCTGAGTTCCTTTTGCTTCACTTGTACATACTGCAATTACTTTTCCCATAAGAATAACCCTTTTTCCTTCTTTTATTTTCTTGCGCAGTTTCCTGCTTCACCTGTCATGATCTCAATCCCGTGTCCCAGTGCATCAATAATATACTCCAGGCTTTCCTTTACTGCCTTCGGGCTTCCCGGAAGATTGATGATAAGTGTTTTTTTGCGGATACCGGCTGTAGCACGGCTGAGCATGGCACGTTTGGTAATGGTCATACTGTACGCACGCATCGCTTCCGGAATCCCTGGTACACGTCTGTCAACAATATCCTCTGTTGCCTCCGGCATGATATCCCTCGGTGAAAATCCGGTTCCACCTGTAGTCAGGATCAGTTCTGCTGCATTGCTGTCTGCAATTTCTTTCATTCTTTCTGAAAGCATCTGTCTGTCATCCGGCAGAATGTCCATGGATACCACTTCATATCCGTTTTTCTCCACGATCTCGCGGATTGCCGGACCGCTTAAATCTTCTCTTTCTCCACGATATCCTGTATCGCTGGATGTAATGATCGCTACTCTTTTCATTTATTTTTCCTCCGCTTCGTTATCTGATTCGGGTCAGGCGGACAAAATCATCCGCTTCGCTATTTGGTTAAAACCCATTATTTCTGAGAATCACTATCGTCTCCAAAATGGAAATCTCCACTCTTTCCACCTGTTTTCTCTACCAGATGGATATTCGTCATTACCATATGTTTGTCAATTGCTTTACACATATCATAGATGGTCAGAAGTGTCACCTGAACACCTGTCAGGGCTTCCATTTCCACGCCTGTTTTTCCTTCTGTTTTAACGGTACAGAATACCCGGATGATTCCTTTTTCGCTTTCCAGTTCATAGTCTACTGCACACTTCTGGATCGGGAGTGGATGGCACATCGGAATCAGTTCTGAGGTTCTTTTTACCCCCATGATCCCGGCTACACGGGCTACCCCGAGAACATCGCCCTTTTTCACAGAGCCTTCCTGTACAGCCTCCATGATTGCCTGACCCACATGAATCTCTCCTGTTGCAACAGCCGTTCTGTAAGTAATATTTTTACCGGAAACATCTACCATAACTGCATTTCCGTTTTCATCAAAATGATTAAATCCCTGTGACATATTTTTATAAAAATCCCCTTCCATATGAAAAAAGAGCATCCAGGATGCTCTTTTCCAGATTTTCTTCTATTAATTATAACTTTTTATACAAAAAATATCAAGTTTTCTGATAAATTTTTATTTATTTTTTCTACATTTCAGTTACTGTTCGCTTCGGTTCAGTAATACATTTTAAGTCACTGTAATTTTCATCCACAAAAAATGAGACTTCTGCCGCTTACCAGATATACAGCAAAAGTCTCGTTTTTTCATCACGATACGGATGGAATCTTTACCCACCGAGATTGACGACAGCATGAAATTCTCGTGCCAGGTCCTCCCTTTATATAATTAACTATATCTTTCGTGACGGGATTTGTCAAGGCTATAATATCAATTATTTGTAGAATTTTGTCAGCGTTGTGATTATTCACTTTTTCCGGACAGTACGCTATTTATCTGTCATTTTTGTTCCTGTCATAAAATTACATCCCCTGTGCTCTTTTTCAGAGGGAGCACAGGGGATGTGTATTTTTTAACAACTAACGAAGCGGATGATTTTGTCCGTCTGACCTGATAATCAGCAGATTTCTGCTCCTGCCGGCATTTCTTTTTCCGGTACCATCAGGGAAAGGTTTCCGTCTGCATCTTCTGCACAGAGAATCATTCCTTCGCTGAGTACTCCGGCAAGTTTGGCTGGTTTGAGGTTGGTTACTACCATGACTCTCTTGCCTACCATTTCTTCTGCACTGTAGTGTGCTTTGATTCCGGATACAATCTGGCGTACCTGGCTGCCGATCTGTACCTGTGAGCAGAGAAGTTTTTTGGATTTTTTCACTTCTTCGCATTTGATGATCTTACCAACCTGGAACTGGAGTTTACCGAAATCTTCGAATGTGATCTCTGGTTTTGCTTCGATGTCGATCACGTCTTCGTTCTCTTCTTTTGCAGGCTCTTCAGCTTTTGGCGGATGAAGTTCTGCTACTTTTGCCATTACCTCTTTGAGGTCAAGACGGGCGAAAAGGATCTCCGGTTTCTCAGTTACTTTGCTGCCTGACGGATAGAGACCGAATGTTTTGAGATCTTCTAATTCTCTGTCCTGTGCATTTAACTGAGCAAGGATTCTCTCTGTTGTCTCCGGCATAAAGGATTTCAGCAGAGTTGCACCGATGCAGATTCCCTCAACAAGGTTGTAAAGAACAGTTGCAAGGCGGTCTTTCTTCTCTTCCTCTTTTGCAAGTGCCCATGGCATTGTTTCATCGATGTATTTGTTGCAGCGTTTGAAGATTGTGAATACTTCTGTCATTGCATCTGCTACACGAAGTTTGTCCATTTTTTCGTTTACTTTTGCAGGTACGGAAAGGATGAAGTTCTTAAGATCATCATCTACCGGCTCTGTTACACCTTTGTTCTCTACAACGCCACCGAAGTATTTGTTGGACATGGAGATAGTACGGTTTACAAGGTTTCCGAGGGTATTTGCAAGCTCAGAGTTGAGACGCTCTACCATCAGTTCCCATGTAATGACGCCATCGTTCTCGAATGGCATTTCGTGAAGTACGAAGTAGCGGACTGCATCTACACCGAAGAAGTCTACCAACTCATCTGCGTAGATTACGTTTCCTTTGGACTTACTCATCTTGCCATCGCCCTGAAGGAGCCACGGATGTCCGAATACCTGTTTCGGGAGCGGCAGATCCAGTGACATCAGGAAGATTGGCCAGTAGATGGTATGGAAACGGATGATGTCTTTTCCGATCAGATGCAGGTCTGCAGGCCAGAGTTTGTTGAACTGTTCTGTGCTTTCGCCATCGCAGTCGTAGCCGATTCCTGTGATGTAGTTTGTGAGGGCGTCAAGCCATACATATACAACATGTTTCGGGTCAAAGTCTACCGGGATTCCCCATTTGAAGGATGTTCTGGATACGCAGAGGTCCTGAAGTCCCGGGAGAAGGAAGTTGTTCATCATCTCGTTCTTACGGGACTCCGGCTGGATGAAATCCGGGTGGGTGTTGATGTAGTCGATGAGTTTGTCAGCGTATTTGCTCATTTTGAAGAAGTATGCTTCTTCTTTTGCAGGTACACATGGGCGGCCGCAGTCCGGACATTTGCCGTCTACAAGCTGGGATTCTGTAAAGAAAGATTCACATGGTGTACAATACATTCCTTCGTAGTGTCCTTTGTAGATGTCGCCTTTTGCGTACATTTTTTTGAAGATTTTCTTGACCTGTTTTTCGTGGTCTTCGTCTGTGGTTCTGATGAATTTGTCATAGGATGTGTTCATCAGATCCCAGATTCTTTTGATCTCGCCGGATACGTTGTCTACGAATTCTTTTGGAGTGATTCCGGCTTCTTCTGCTTTTAATTCGATTTTCTGACCGTGTTCATCGGTTCCTGTCTGGAAGAATACGTCGTAGCCCTGCTGGCGTTTGTAGCGGGCGATGGCGTCGGCTAAAACTACCTCGTAGGTGTTGCCGATGTGCGGTTTGCCTGAAGTGTAGGCAATCGCGGTGGTAATGTAATATTTCTGTTTTTCCATGGTTTGTTGTCTCCTTTTTTGAGTGTGGACGATTAAGGGAAATAAAAAAACGTCTCCTCAGATTATCTGAGAAGACGAGATTTACCCGTGTTACCACTTCTGTTCGTTTCCGGGCTCGCGCGGGGAAACCTTGGGAGGTACGTTGTGATACCTCTACGCTGTAACAGGCGTGCCTGTCGCTGCCTAAAGCTGTTGACTCTCAGCAGTGCCTCTCAGAAGCCATCTTCGATCTGCTCCTTGCCTATCCCTCTCAGCCTTGGAATCTGTCTATTGTGATTCACGGGGATTTCTCTGTAATGCGGTCTGCAAATGTACTCTCTTCTTCAATGAGTTTGTGTTATTTCATAACAGCGGTTCGTTCTGTAATTGTAGAACGCTGTTGGTTATAGGAAATAGTTATTTCCTGTTATAGGGAAAATATAGCACATTTCGGTGGGTTTGTAAACCCACATTGAAGCCGCTTATCTTTATAATATTTTCAGATAACATCTTGACAATTTCAATCAAGTATTGTATAGTAGCAATATCAGTAATGATTATTGTTATTAAATAATTATCTGTTGACAAACAGAGAAGGGAGGAATACCATGGCGACACTGAAGTACAGCCGTCAGAGAGAATCTATTAAAGAATTTCTGCGAAGCAGGACAGATCATCCCACTGCTGATGTGGTATATGAGAATATGAAGCTTATCTACCCGAATATCAGCCTCGGCACGGTATATCGCAACTTATCTCTGCTGGCTGATCTTGGAGAGATCAAGAAGCTTTCCTCTTTTGCCGGAGCAGACCATTTCGATGGACGAACCGAGCGGCACTGCCATTTTATGTGCACCAGATGCGAACGGATCATAGATCTGGAAAGTGAGGGAATCCATCATATCATGGAGCTTGCCGGTGAGAACTTTGGCGGGAAAATTACTGATTACAGTGCAAGATTCTTTGGACTGTGCGAGGATTGTCTGAAAGAACTTGAAAATGATAAGAAAGATTTTCAGAAAACTGTTAATAATAAAAAATAGCAAAAAAATCAAAATAAAACTTGACTTTTTATATCAAGTATGGTAATCTTAAATCGTAGAAAACAGTAATGATTACTATTATTAATAAATCATCAGACAGTTTTCTCAAAGCTGACAATAAATAATCAGCAAAAGCAATTAACACAAAACAACCGAATGCCATCCATATAAATTTTCTACCGGCATTCCAGTAATATATCATTAAGAGAAAAGGAGATTTTAATTATGACAAAATGGGTATGTAGTGTATGTGGTTATGTT
>OODK01001542.1_pt1 | contig 10666 bp, 6 predicted proteins | sample 1671371 | NCBI WGS metagenome assembly OODK01 (sample SAMN06348150, study PRJEB24527) | human gut metagenome | biome: human gut; feature: ankylosing spondylitis patient; material: feces | host: Homo sapiens | place: China | collected 2015-10 | reverse complement strand
TGTGCGATTCTCGCGCAGCGTCGTAAATCCGTCCTCGCGCACCCAGCGGCTCTTGTCGAGCAGGTTGTCGGTGAGCTTGCAGCGCAGGCGTCCGCGCTCCTTCGACTCGGCGTAGAGGTACCCGTTCTTCACGTACGTGTAGCTCACGTCGGTGTCGAGTTGGTATGTGTCCATGATGGCACCGTCGCGCGTGTTCAACTTCACCACGCCGAATGCCGTAGCGAGGTAGGCGTATGGGCCGTCGAAGTCGATGTGGTTGATGGTCTTGTTGTCTGTCATCGACTTTCTGTAGAGGTCGGGCACGTTGATAACGTCGCCGTTGGCAGACAGCAAATCGATGTTCGAGTTTGTGTAGACCACAACCAAGCACTTTCCTGCCTTCGACCATCCGATGTGGCTCACCTCTACGTCTGACATTACGCCTGCTTTGTCGTACGTTTGCACATCTCCGTCCGTGATGTTGTAGGAGAACACTGCCCCCGAGGCGAGCACAAAACATATGTTGCCGACAGGCTCAATCTCGGTTATGTTGCTGTAACTGGGATAGATTGTCCAGCGGTCTTTTGCGCTGTCAGCCCACGCCGTAAGCGTAGCCGTTAGTAATATTGCGAGCGAAATTATTGCTTTCATGTGTTTAATTGTTTATAATAAACAACGTATGTGCGCGTTGTTTATTGTGTATTTCGGCTGAAATTGCTAACTTTGCAATGACGAAGTATATTATAGACATTATCTACAATAACTAAAACAAACAAATATGAGCAAGAGAAAACTATTCACCGCTGTGCTCGCACTCGCTTCCGTGTGTGCAGGCACTGCCAAGACCTACGAGCCGGTTGACTACGTCAGCACGCTTGTCGGATCGGAGTCGAAGCACTCGCTTTCTACGGGTAATACCTATCCGGCTGTGGCTATGCCGTGGGGTATGAACTTCTGGACTCCGCAGACAGGAAAGATGGGCGACGGCTGGACATACACCTATTCTGCCGACAAACTGCGCGGTTTCAAGCAGACCCACCAGCCGAGTCCGTGGATTAACGACTACGGTCAGTTTGCCGTTATGCCTGAGGTAGGCGCACCCGTGTTCGACGAGGAGAAGCGTGCGTCGTGGTTCTCGCACAAGGCAGAGGTAGCTACGCCTTATTACTATCGTGCCTACCTTGCCGACTACGATGTCGTCACCGAGATTGCGCCCACGGAGCGTGCTGCCATCATGCGCGTTACGTATCCCGAAGCTGAGCAGGCGAGCTTCGTCGTTGACGCTTACGACGATGGTTCTTACGTTAAGGTGCTGCCCGAGCAGAACATGGTTGTGGGCTATACGACAAAGAACAACGGCGGCGTGCCCGAAAACTTCAAGAACTACTTCGTTCTGAAGTTCGACCGCCCGTTCGCATATACATCCGTAGTTGTGAACGGCGAGATAAAGAGTGGCGAGCTGGTGAGCCAGTGCAACCACGCCGGTGCCATTGTAGGTTTCAAGACAAAGCGCGGCGAGCAGGTGAACGTGCGCATCGCCTCGTCGTTCATCTCTGAGGAGCAGGCTGTAGAGAACCTCAAGGAACTTGGCAACGACGATTTCGACGCTGTGAAGGCGCGCGGACGCAAGACATGGAACGACGTGCTGGGCAAGATAGAGGTAAAGTCGCACGATATCGACCACCTCCGCACGTTCTATTCGTGCCTCTACCGCTCGGTGCTCTTCCCACGCTCGTTCTACGAGAAGAATGTGCAGGGCGAAATCGTACACTATTCGCCGTACAACGGCGAGGTGCTGCCCGGCTATATGTTCACCGACACCGGCTTCTGGGATACCTTCCGCTGTCTCTTCCCGCTGCTCAACGTGATGTATCCGTCGATGAACGAGAAGATGCAGGCTGGCTTGGTGAACGCATACAAGGAGAGCGGATTCCTGCCCGAGTGGGCTTCGCCGGGTCATCGCGGCTGCATGGTGGGCAACAATTCGGCGTCTATCGTGGCTGACGCTTACCTCTGTGGACTGAAGAACTACGACGCAGAGAAGCTCTGGGAGGCTGTGGTGCATGGCACAAAGGCTGTTCACCCGACGGTTTCGTCTACAGGCCGTCTCGGCTACGAATACTATAACAAGCTGGGCTACGTGCCTTACGACGTGAAGATAAACGAGAATGTGGCTCGCACACTCGAGTACGCTTACGACGACTGGTGTATATATCAGTTCGGCAAGCAGCTGGGCAAGTCGAAGAAGGAGCTTGAGCCGTTCCGCAAGCGCGCGTTCAACTACCGCAACGTGTTCGACAAGGAGACCAATCTCATGCGTGGTCGTCTGAAGAACGGCGAGTTCCAGAAGCCGTTCTCTCCGCTTAAGTGGGGTGACGCCTTCACCGAGGGCAACGCTTGGCACTACACATGGTCGGTGTTCCACGACCCGCAGGGACTTATCGACCTCATGGGTGGCAAGCAGGTGTTCAACCAGATGCTCGACTCGGTGTTCAACGTGCCGCCATTGTTCGACGATAGCTACTACGGTGCTGTTATCCACGAGATTCGCGAGATGCAGATTATGAACATGGGCAACTACGCTCACGGCAACCAGCCCGTACAGCACATGATTTACCTCTACGGCTACTCGGGCGAGCCGTGGAAGACGCAGTACTGGATTCGCCAGACCATGGACCGCATGTACAACGCCAACCCCGACGGCTACTGCGGCGACGAGGACAACGGACAGACCTCTGCATGGTATGTGTTCTCGGCAATGGGCTTCTACCCGGTATGCCCAGGCTCGGGCGAGTATGTGCTTGGCGCACCGCGCTTCGATGAGATGACGCTTCATCTGGAGAACGGCAAGAGCGTGAGCATCAAGGCACGCAACAACGAGGACGAGAACTGCTACGTGAAGACGCTGCAGCTCAACGGTGCTCCATACACCAAGAACTACGTTACGCGCACCGACCTTATGAACGGTGCACAGTTCGTCTACGATATGGCTTCGGAGCCTAACAAGCAGCGTGGCACGGCTGAGAGCGATGCTCCGTATTCGTTCTCGAAAGTGAAGAAATAATTTTTTTCGCTTCAATTTACGGTTGTCTGTAGAATGTATGGTGCTGAAAAAATCTACCATATCTTCCAGAACCGCCGTAACCTTCATATTATAAACCATTTAAAGGCTGGTAGATTTCCTCGAAAACTGGAAATCTACCAGCCTTTCTTCCATCCATCTACCAGTCGTTTTCCTGCTTTTTCGTAATTTTCAACTCTCAACTCTCAATTCTCTTTTTGTGCTTGCTCATTTCGCCATTTTTTAGTAATTTTGCACTCCGTTTGCCGCAATTCCTGGCAGACAGCACCCGAAAAGATTAAAGGATAACATTGTAAAGTATATATGACAAGCAGTAAAAACACTCACGCCTCGTCCGCTTGGACTGAGGTCGAATACTCGACTCGCTGCATGAACCCCTACATCAGCAGTCCGATCTACGTACCCGAAGAAACTTCTTATTTCCTCTGCCGCGCTGACGGCTCGCGCCAGCAGTGCCGCCTCTCGTTTGTGGTGTTCCGTGCCGACGGAGCCGATGCCGACGATTGGGAGGACGACCCGATGGTGGGCAGTCTCGACATCTGCGTGCTTGGCGACGGCGATGAGGAGGTGCAGCCGGTAGAGGCGGTGTATCTTGGCATCTCGCCCGACCGCTTCCTCTCTGTAGTGCGCGAGGACGATCAGGAGATTGTTTTCGACTTCACATGGCGACAGGGCACCATAGAAATCGACCGTGCGCAGGAGACCGACGAGGGCTTCGTTGTACGTAAGGACGACTTCGGCGACGACGGCATCGCCTGCCGACTCACTCCGCGCAAGGGTAATCCGTTCACGCTGCGACTGCAGATACCGTACGTAGGCTTCTCGCTCCTCGATGCCGACGGCAACAAACTCTCGGGCGACCTTGAGATAGCGCACAGCGACATCCACAACTACTCGTACGCTTTCGTGGGCGACCACTCTAACGACCGCTTCCAGATAGCACTCGACGAGGGTAAACTCAACTATATGTGCGTGCTCAACGACGACAACCGACTCTCGGTGCGCGATATGCGCAACCGCATGGCTCTCGTGAAGGAAATCGACCTGCAAGGCTCGCTCAGCGACCTGCTCATGGGTGCTCACTCTGTGCTCGTGAAGAACAAGATGATGCGTTGGCGCATCGCTCTCACAGGCGACGAGGTGGAGGGTGCCGACGCTGTGGAGCTCACCGGTGTGGCTCTCGCACGCTTCGCCTTCGAGCAGTTCAGTGCCGAGGAGAGCGTAGACGAGGACATGCTTGCGCAGCGACTCATGCACATGGAGCAGCACCTCGGCTTTCAGTGGTACTGGCTTAGTGATGCCGACTGGAGCCACGAGAACCTCGACGGGCTCATTGATATGGATGGTCTCGATGCCGACCCCGAGAAGATGATGCGCCAGGCGCTGCTCTTCAATCGCTACGAGGCCTTCATGCAGCGTCTCGCAGCCTTCTCCTACATCTCGCAGAAACCAATACAGGGCGACCAACTCCAGGCTCGCAACAACAAGCGCAAGATTGCTCGCTGCGTGCGCCACATACTGGCTCACCGTGCAGGCGAAGCTAACATTTGGGAACTCGACGATGAGGCTCGCCGCGAGATAATCCACTTCCACAGCACGTTCCACCGCGAGTTTGCTGCTGCCTTGGAAGCATAGAATAGCAAGACTCTGCATTTGCTGATTTCGCGTAGCCACCGGCTCGCACACCTTTATATCTGATTATGTTATTGCCACGCTGCGACAACGATGTTGCCGTAGCGTGGCAATGTTGTTTTAGTAGCGTGGCAATATTTTTTAAGCAAAAAAGCTGTTGTCAGTTAATTTTTTGAACGACCCAAGGGAGTGATAAACTTCTTTAATACCATTAACTTCTGAGCTTGCGAAAGTTCAATTAATTAACAAGTTCCCCGAGAAAAGTGTGGAGTTTGTGCGAAAGTTCCCCAAGAAAAGTGTGGTGTTTGTATGAAAGTTCCCCAAGAAAAGTGTGGTGAATGCTTGTAGATTCGCCGAGAAAAGTGTATCTTTGCATTGTAAGTGTCAGTAAATTAGTAAATTAAGTAATTATGGAGCGTAGCATATATTCGAGCTTGAAAAAATGGAAAGAATCGCCAACCCGTAAACCGCTGATATTACAAGGCGCACGTCAGGTAGGAAAGACCTATATATTGAAAGAATTCGGAGCACGCGAATACTCGGAAGTGGTCTATATCAACTGCGACGACAACAACGATATGCAGAATATGTTCGTCGACTATGATGTAGATCGCATCATACGCAGTATGAGTGCAATCTCCGGCATATCAATAAAGCCCTCAACCACACTTCTTATTCTTGACGAGATACAGGAAGTGGAGCGTGGACTTGCCTCGTTGAAGTATTTTTGTGAGAAAGCACCCGAATATCATGTGGCTGTAGCTGGTTCGCTTCTTGGCATAACCCTGCACGAGGGCACATCGTTCCCCGTTGGCAAGGTGGATATGTTATACATGTATCCAATGGATTTTGAGGAATTTCTGTTGGCTATGGGCAAGGAGCAGCTCGTAGAATTGCTGCGCAATAACAGTTGGGCGGCTCTGACACCATTGCGAGGTATGCTGACCGAACTGTTGCGTCAGTATTATTTCGTAGGTGGAATGCCTGAGGCTGTGAAGACATACGTAGAGCGTGGAGATATATGGGAGGTGCGTTCCATCCATTCTAAGATAATAGATGCCTATCGCAACGATATGTCGAAACACGTGCCCAAGCAGCAGGTGCAGCGCATAAACATGGTGTGGAACTCTATACCGTCGCAGTTGGCTCGCGACAACAAGAAGTTTATCTACGGGGCGTTGCGCAAGGGCGCACGTGCCAACGATTTTGAGATAGCAATACAGTGGCTTGTCGATTCGGGTTTGGTGCATAAGGTGCATCGCATAAGCAAGCCGGTTGTGCCGTTGAAGTTTTATGAAGACATGGCTTCGTTCAAACTCTTTCTGCTCGACTGCGGACTGCTTGGTGCTTTGTCTGAAACACCTCCCGAGCAGATACTCATCGGCGACAATGTGTTTGAAGAGTACAAAGGCGCTTTCACAGAGAACTATGTCCTGCAACAGTTAAAGTCGTTGCCGCGCACCTTCGTCTATTATTACAGCAATGACAATTCGACATTGGAGATTGACTTCGTTGTTCAGCACGAAGCGCATGTAATCCCGATAGAAGTGAAAGCTGAGGAAAATCTCAGGGCTAAGTCGTTGCGCCAGTTCGTCACAGACAACTCAGGTCTGCACGGCGTGCGCTTCTCTATGTCCGACTATCGTGAGCAGGATTGGCTGACGAATGTGCCACTGTGGGCTGTAAGGTGGGCGTTTTAAGGTGTAGGCAATCTGCGAAGGCATACGAAAAAGCGGCAGCTGGAAACGTTTCGTTTCCGGCTGCCGCTTTTACTTTTCTTACTTAAAATGCTATGCTTAGGGTGCGTGGTATGGGCAGGATGCCCATACCTCCTATCTTTTTACTTTTACCCCTTACTGCACAACGTACTTCTTACCGTTGACGATGTAGATGCCCTTGTTGAGTCCGTCGAGGGCGCGGTCGGCATCGTTGGTAGTGCGCACGAGTGTGCCGCTGATGGTGTAGATGCGTACCGGGCGCGGAGTGGTGGGCGCGTTGACGGTGATGATAGCAGTTGGGTTCTGGTAGTTGTCGTAGCTGAACGGCACGTTCTGCATATCGCCCCAGATGTAACGCTCCAGACCAGGATAGTCGACGAACGGGTTGCGGTTCTTCTGCACGCCGTAGGCAGCCGTGTTACGGTTAATCTCCTTCTCGCTCACGGGGTCCTGCTCTGCCCACTTCAGCAGCAGGTTGAGCGCCCACTCCTTGTAAGCAGGATAGGAGTTGCCGGCGAGCATAGGGCACGACCAACCGCTTATCTTGCTCTCGTAGCATGTAGCCATGTAGAGATAGATGCGTGCGAAGTCACCCTTGTAGATGTCGTTCGGCTCGAACACGTTGCCAGAATAACCTGGAGTCTTCGACTTACCGAACTTGCTGAAACCCTTGTTCGACTTATACACATCGCCGTCGGTCTCGCCGAACGGCTCATGTCCACGTCGGTTGTTTACGTATCCGTCGCACGGCACTACGTGAACGATATCGCTGTACATAGGCAATACCTTTCCGCCGAACCATCTCTTTGGAAATGAGTGCTCACGATTGTACATGTCGCCCTCGCCTTTGTAGCCACCGGTGTTATCGTTGAAGTTGTAGTTGGTGGTACAAGAGTACATATCCCACACCTTGCCATCGTCGCGACGATCGGTTTTCTTGTAAGCCTCTGGTAAGGCTTTATATGAAACAACACTCGGGTTGCCGATAATCTTCGACAATGCTGTCTTCAATGCCTTTCCCTTCTTGCCGTCGGCTGCACTGTAGTATGTGCCGCTGTTGTTCGGACCCTGTGCGAAGGCTCCGACGAACGAGAAGAGGGCTATTGCGAATAATGATTTGCGTAAAGAAATGTTCATCTTTCTGTTTTTTTAGTTGTGTACCAATGTGCCGATTTCCTCGCCCTGCATCACCTTCTTCAGGTTGCCCACGATGTCCATGTTGAACACGTAGATAGGCAGGTTGTTCTCCTTGCACATTGTGGTGGCTGTGAGGTCCATCACCTTCAAACCGCGTGTGTAGATTTCGTCGTAAGTGATGTCGGTGAACTTCGTAGCTGTCGGGTCCTTCTCGGGATCGGCTGTGTAGATGCCGTCGACGCGTGTGCCCTTGAGCATCACGTCTGCCTCTATCTCGATGCCGCGGAGCGACGAGCCAGTGTCTGTGGTGAAGTAGGGCGAGCCGGTGCCGGCAGAGAAGATGCAGACATATCCTGCCTCCATTGCCTCGATAGCCTTCCATTTAGAGTAGAACTCGCCGATAGGCTCCATGCGGATAGCTGTGAGCACCTTTGTCTTCACGCCAAGTGCACCGAGTGCTGAGCTGAGTGCGAGCGAGTTGATGACGGTAGCGCACATGCCCATCTGGTCGCCCTTCACGCGGTCGAAGCCTTTCGATGCACCGCTGAGTCCGCGGAAGATGTTGCCGCCACCGATGACGATGCCAATCTGCACACCCATTTCGTGTACTTCCTTGATCTGCTCTGCGTACTCGCCCAGACGAACGGGGTCGATACCGAAGCTCTGCTTGCCCATGAGGCTCTCGCCACTGAGCTTGAGGAGAATTCTCTTGAATTTTGCCATGTTGTATGTTTTGTTTGTTTTATTTGTTATTGTTGGGGTGTTCTCTCTGCTTGGTTGGTGCACTTTAGGGGGTGCAGCTGTCTCAGCTGCACCAACAGAGCTGTTGGTGCAATTCTTTGGTTGGTTGGTGCACTTGAGACAAGTGCACCTCCTTGTGTGTGCACCTTTTGCTTGGTTGGTGCACTCTTGCTTGGTTGGTGCACTTGAGACAAGTGCACCCCCTTGTGTGCACCCCCTTGTGATGCAAATGTACTGCTTTTTCGTGATGTAGCCAAACCATTATAGGATAAACCTTATTTCCTTCATCCAATACGTGCGTTCTTGCCCATTTGCGTCGATGAGATGCAGGCATCCGTTGGGTGCAACGCGGCTTATGCGTGCCTCGAAGCGTTCATGCGTGGCGCAGTTTTCGTAGGCGTGCAGCCCCTCGCGACGGAACAGCGCAGCGTTATATTCGGCGCAGATGCCGTCACGGTCGCCCTCCACAGCGCGTCGGTAGTAGAGCTCGAAGCTGCGGAGCACGGCGTCGAGCATTTCCTCCAGCGGAGTCTCTACACCTATTATATTATATAGCGACACGGGATTGGGTGCATTGCTGCGAAACTCGTGTTGGTTCACGTTCAGACCAATGCCGTACACGCAGCGGTCTATGCGTTTCCCCTTTACGGTGGTCTCGATGAGCGTACCGCTTATCTTGCGGTCGCGCCAGTAGATGTCGTTAGGCCACTTCAGCGTGATGTGGTCGGTGTACTGGTCGAGTGCCGCCTTCAGAGCCAGTGCGCCAGCCATCGACAGCACATACTGGTCAGCCACGCCGATGCTCTGTGCGTTTGCCAGTATGGAGAACAGCAGGTTCTTGCCTCGCTCGCTCTCCCATGAGTTGCCTGCCTGTCCGCGTCCCGCTGTCTGATATTCAGCCACCGCTACCACCATCTCCTTAGGCGAGGGAATGGGGTGAGCAAGAAGCACATCGTTCGTCGACGTGGTCTCCGTGAGTTTTAGTATCTTCATTTTCAGAGTTTTGAATTCAAAATGCCAAGCACGGGTTGAATGCATCGACGATGTGCTCCACTTGCGCCGTCTCCTTCGTGCCGCCGATGACGGAAATCACGTCGAAGCGCAGTTCGTCGAGCACGTTGAGCATCTTCACATACGAGTCGGCAGCCATGCCGATGTTGCGAATCTTCCTTCGGTCTACAGCCTCCTCGGGCTTTGTAATGACATCCGTAGCTCGCGTCTTCACCTCCACGAACACGATGGTGCGCAGGTCGGGCGACCGCGCGATGATGTCAATGTCGCGGTGTCCGTCGCGCCAGTCGCGCTCAATAATCTCGTATCCCGAGTTGCGCAGATAGTCGGCAGCCATCTCCTCGCCCCATTTTCCCGTGTCGTTATGCTTTGCCATGTTGTTCGTTTTGCAGGCAAAGGTACAGCTATTTGGAGAGACGGCAAAGTAAGTAGGCTTGTTTTTGTTTAATTCGACCTTACCACGTTAAGGAGTACGGCTACTTTGTACTTCTATGTACGGCAATAATAGTCGTTTGAATGTTAAAATTGGATGGTATTGATATATTTTTCGTGTAAACCTTGCTTGTTATGATAAAATATCATTAAATTTGCAGTGGCTCTCAAGTCTGTGTGTCAAATTGGGTTCGCCCAATGTCGCTAAGCAGACAGCCAACGCCGAGCTGAAAACTGAGAAGTCCAAACAACTTTCTCGGTAATAAGCGGGCTATGGGTGGGAAGAGAGTCAAGACATATAGAAGGCGTTTATCTGACGCTGTGTTTGAGACGAACTGGAATCTTGCAAATGAAAGTTTATTATAGTCTTGAACGTAGCCAACGGTAGATGTCCCGGGTGTGATTTATCAATTCCCGTGGAGACCTTGTAAACACGGATTGTATCTTTTTGGATGCAATCAAATGTATTATATGGGTTTCTTTACGGTAATGGTTTTCATATCGGCGTGGGCTCTGACGTTGTCTGTTCAACTATAATAGGCAATGCAAGAGCCTCAGTTCGTGGAATGGACAACAGGACGATTCCACGCTTTTTTGTGTCAAATAGTTGCTAATTTAATGCAAGCACAAAAATGATATGAACGCATTGCTTAATGCGCATACCCAACATGAAGACCAATTGTCTCCTCGCATCGGATTTGTCTCCGCTGTCCTCCCCGAAGCTCAACGCTCACAAACTGGGGTGTCCTCGGACTATGTACAAAAGGCAAATCATGAATGGTTCGTGTTGCGAGTTACATACAACAGGACACAGAAAGCTTGCGACATCATATCTACAGCCAATGTGCAGTCATATATGCCTATGCATTATATAATAAACCTTAATTCCGCAACACTATAGTTTAACATTATTTATAAGTGCCTGAGCAACAAA
>OODK01001537.1_pt1 | contig 10682 bp, 4 predicted proteins | sample 1671371 | NCBI WGS metagenome assembly OODK01 (sample SAMN06348150, study PRJEB24527) | human gut metagenome | biome: human gut; feature: ankylosing spondylitis patient; material: feces | host: Homo sapiens | place: China | collected 2015-10 | reverse complement strand
CTCACAAAGGTAAAATGGACACTCGACAAGCCATACACTATCACTGGCGAAGAGGAGTGTCTGTACATCGGCTACACAGCCGAAATTGGCACAACATACAACCTTCTCATGTCGGACAAATCGTACGACATCGAGGGCTGCAACTTTGCATACAACAATGGCGCATGGGTTGATACCTACGACATGAACCGTGGTAGCGCACTCATCTTCGTTAATGCGGAGAATGCGGACGACTACACCGACGTAATCGTAGGTCGCAGCAAATTTGACGGATATTATAAAGCTGGCGAAGAATGTAAACTCACGCCATGCTTCATCAATGCCGGCACAACAGCAATCAACAGTTTCGATGCCATTATTGATGTAGATGGCAAGACAACCACAAAACACTTCGCCGACCTCAACATCGAGCCGAAGGACAACTATAGCTTTTCTATCACAGACTTAGACACAAGCAAAGAGGGCAAGCGAGACATCAACGTCACTATAGCCAACGTGAACGGAGCAGACAAAGAGGCTGACACTTCCGACAATAGCCTTACTGCGTCACTTTTCTTCTATCCGAAGAACATGGAGCGTTCACTGCTGCTCGAATCATTCACAAGTCAGACCTGTTCACAATGCTTTAGAGGTCATCTGAATATCGCAGATGCCATCAAGACTTCAAAACAAGACATCATTGAAGTAGCCCACCACAGTGGCTACGACCCCGACATATTCACGATGCAAGAAGACATTAATTACCTGTTCTTCTACCCAGGAAGTGGAGGTACGTTCGCTCCTGCAGCTATGGTAAACCGCCACACTTACGCCAATATTAGTTCATCACCAATCGTACAAGCGACATCTACAAACAATGTTCTCTCTACAATCTATAATGCAGCGACAACAAAGCCGTACGTCTCGTTCAACCTCGAAACAAAATTGAACGAGAGCACACGCGAGCTGAAAGTTAAGGTGCAGATACTGGCACACACCGATGCGCCTTCAAAACAGTCTATCTTCAACCTCTTCCTCGTGCAGGACGGCATAATTGCATCACAAACAAATGCTGGAGAAAACTATACTCACAACCACACATTCCGCGGAACGGTGACTGGCAACGCATGGGGTATGCTCGTGAATGACGTGAAGGCTGGACAGATGTTCACATGGGAGAAGACCATCACTATACCCAAGCAGATTCACTCAAGCTATTATACCGACGAGACTAAGAACAACATCAAGGCTGTGCTTGAGGACATGAGTGTAGTAGCCTATATGGGTTCGTTCGACCAGAACGACAACACCAAGCATACTATCTACAACTGCTGCAAGGCACGCCTCGGCGAATCGTACAAGCAGGGTGGTTTCAATGTAGCTACAGCCATCAACGAGCCCGAAGCAGAGCAGACTCTGAACATCTTCGTAAACAATGGTAAGGTGTGCGTAGAGGGCGACTACAGCCGTCTGTCAGTATATAACCTCGCAGGTGCGCAGGTGGAGAACGCCGCTCTTGCCAAAGGTGTGTACATCGTGAAGGTTGTAGCCGGTGGCAAGCAGACCACAAAGAAGATACTGGTTAGATAGACCGTATTACACATAATAAAACAAGGTGTATCATGCGCAAGCCATACATATATATAATAGGTGCATCTATGTTGCTCGCGCCCACCTCCATGTGGGCGCAAGCAGCCTTGTCGCCACGTACTGCCGTAGCACTTTCAAACACAAACGAGCAGAAGGCGCACCACTCAAAACTCAAAGCCCAGAGCCCAAAACTCAAAACTCTATACGTAACCATCGACCCTGCACGCACATCGTGGCAGGCACTGGGGCTGACACCGATTGCTCTGCACGCCAACACCGCAACGGTGCGCCTCTCAATCGATGCACTTCAGCAGTTGGCTAAGCAGGAGGGTGTAGAGTACATACAGCTGACATCGGGCGCAAGCCAGATGCTCAACCTCGCACGCCAGGAGGCTGGCACCGACCAGATACACAAGGGCACCTCGCTGCCGCAGGCTTACACCGGCGAGGGCGTAGTTGTTGGCGTGGTTGATGCAGGCTTCGACTACATGCACGCTGCGTTCCGTCGTCCAGACGACGGACAGTTGCGCATAAAACGTGTTTGGGAGCAAGGCACCCAAACGCTCGACGGTGCTACTGCACCAACGAAGTACGGCTACGGCATCGAACTGAACACACCAGAGCTGATTGAGAAGGCGCAGGGCGACAGCGACACCAACTCGCACGGCACGCACGTGGCAGCCATTGCTGCCGGCAGCGACGCATACAAGGAGGGGGCTTACGTGGGCAACGCGCCCGATGCGGACATCGTGCTCGTGGCACTCGACCTCAACGAGAGCACCAACGCCGACATCAGCAACGCCGTGCAGTACATCTTCGACTATGCCGACGAGGTGGGCAAGCCGTGCGTCGTGAACCTCAGTTTGGGCAATCAGGACGGACCGCACGACGGCACTTCGACGTTCGACACCATGACCGATGCCATGCAGGGACCTGGCCGTCTCATCGTGGGTGCAGCCGGCAACCACCGCACCGACGCGTTCCACATCGACCATACATTCGCCTCTACAGCTGACGCTCCGCTGCGCACATTCGCGAAATACAAAGTTGCGCCGTCCAACTCTGTCTCGGGCGGCACAATAGAGATATGGGGCGAGAAGGGCACCGACTTCACCGTAGACATCGCAGCCTTCAGCACGGTAAACAAGAAGGATGCAGTATCGACTACGGTCTACCCTGCCGAGGGACTGACGGAGACATCGTTCGGCAAGTACGCCACGGGTACATGGAAGGTGGCATCGGAGGTTAGTCCGCTCAACAGCAAACCGCACGTGGTGCTCACATCCGCACTCACCGGCATCCGCAACAACTACGCCATAGCACTCACCATCACGCCGAAGACTGCGGGCAGAGTGAACATCTGGTCGGACAACACGTACCTCGCACTGGAGTCGCGCGACATGGAGGGTTTCTCGGCTCCCGACGCCGCTTCGTCTACGCTCTGCGAGATTGGCGGAACGGGCAAGCGCATCCTCACCGTCGGCTCGTACACCACGCGCAACGAGTACACCACGAACAGCGGACAACAGGCTACGCTGCAGGAAACCATAGGCGACCTCAGCTCGTTCTCGAGCTACGGACCAACAGTCGACGGACGCATGAAGCCGAACATCACTGCGCCTGGTTGCTTCATAATCTCGGCGGTGTCGAACAACGACGCATCTGGCAATCTGATGTACGCTGAGTACAACGAGAACTTCGGTCGCTACAACCAATATGGCTACATGCAGGGCACATCGATGGCATCGCCGTTCGTGGCAGGCATCGTGGCTACATGGCTGCAGGCTTATCCGCAGCTCACGCCCGAACAGCTGCACGAGATAGTGCAGGCTACGGCTCGCAAGGACAACTTTACCACTACGGCACCCGACAGCAACTGGGGATACGGCAAGATTAATGCGCTCGACGGACTGCGCCAGTGCATCGAGAAGCAGACGGCGGGATGCGAGCGTATTGACATGCCGTTCGACGGTACGGTACGCATCACCGACGGCAACATTCTCTTGGGTTTTGCACGCAACACGAAGGCTACGCTGAGCCTCACAAGCATGACGGGCAGCACGGTCTTCACCAAAGAGCTCGGCAACCGCTGTGCCGGCGAGACACTATCCATCCCTATGCCGCAGTTGGCTAAGGGTGTGTATCTGCTCAGCGTAAAGACAACTTCTACTACGAAGACCTTCAAGTTTGTCTTGCAATAATCGCATACATTGTCTACATAAAAGTGTGGAATAGTTCTACAACTGTTCCACACTTTTCTACATTTTATCAAACCACACCAATACATCTAAACAGACAGTAACAACTGACATTCAACCACTTACGCAAAACCACACTTTTTCTGGCACACCGATTGCATTTTATTTAGTGAACGACGCAACGAACAACAGTTCGAAGCAGAGTTCCACAGATAAACGCAATATTAACAATTTAAAATTTAAAGCATATGAAGAAGTTAGTTTTTGTAGCTCTCGCAGCTTTCGTAACGGTATCAGTAAGCAACGTATTTGCAGGTAGCTCTAAGGCAGAGCTTGGTTTGGGAATGCCGGTCGACACAACCGTTGTGGAGACTCCCGACACTCCGGTAGTAGACGACCAGCAGACAGAAGCAATGTTCTCTGACTCTACCGACTCTGTCGACCCTGCTGCACAGCTCTTCTCAAGCGTAGTGCTCTCTGACTCTACCGACACTGACACAACAGGTACAGAAGCACCGGCTGTAGTGTAAAGAAGAGAAGAGAAGGTAATGATTTCAGACATAAAACAACACTAAATCCTTTTTTAGCCTGCATCGTTCTTGTGCGAACAAGAATGGTGCAGGCTTTTTTCGTAAAATAAAATAAGAGATTTTGCGTTATAATATATAAGAATAAGATATTACAGCACATATATGTTCAGCACCAGAATAAAAATACTTGTAGGATACGCCTTGCTCGCCGTCGTGTTGGTGTCAGCCACATGGATGGTTTACGACAACACACGTTCGTTGTCTGCCGTCAACGAGGCATCGGAGCGGCTGATGGCTCGCCGCGACATTGTCGACTCGCTCGTGTTCACGATGCTCGAGACCGCCAATGCCGAACGCTCTGTACTGCTCGGCGATGTCGGCAAGTGGCAGCGCTTCGACGAGGCTCTTAGCAGTTCGGCTGCCAACGCCATGAGGTTGCGCCCACTGCTTATGGACACGCTGAAGCAGCAACGCCTCGACTCGCTCATTACGCTGCTAAAGGCGAAACGCGAAAACACGCTGCTCGTTATGAAGGAACTGAACAACGACTGCCGCGATATCTACTACAACAACAAGTTAGAGGCACTGCATAGCGGACGCGACTCTATAGTTATCAGTCCGCAGACGAAGGAACACCACGAACAACACGAGACGGTGTATGAGGTAGTGAAGACGAAGCGTGGCTTCTTCAGACGCTTAGGCGATGCCTTCCGCAAGCAGCACACCGACACCGTGAGCACCACCCGACTGACGCATCAGCCGTCTACCGCCACTATAAACCACCGTCTGAACATTGCCGACTCTGTGGCTAACGTACTCGCGGAGATACACAGCGAGCAACAACGCGCAAACGACAGGAAGCAGGATGCGATCAGCTCGCGCAACAGGCAGTTGCAGCGAGTAAGCATTCAGCTGACGAAGCGCACATGTCTACTGATTGAGGATATACAGAGCGATGAGCACAACGCACTGCAGCGTGTTGTGGGCAAAGCGATGAGTTCGCGGCGTGCAATGATTGTGAGGATAGCGGTGTTGGGTCTGCTCGCCATCCTCTCGGCGGCAATACTCGTAGTGTACATACTGCGCGACATAAAGCGCGAACGCCGCGACCGCCAGCGCATCATCGAGGCGAAAGCGGAAACGGAGCGCATCATGCAGCAGCGTGAGCGGCTGCTGCTCACCATAACGCATGACATTAAGGCTCCGGCTGCATCTATAGCCGGCTTCATCGACTTGCTCAGCGAATACGTCGACCAACCGAAGGCGGTGGGATATCTGCAGAACATATCGGGCTCGGCGAAACATCTGCTGCAATTAGTGTCGGCACTGCTCGACTATCACAAGCTGGAGAGCGGCAAGGCGGAACGCCACGAGGTGAGCTTTGCACCGTCTGTGCTCATCAGCGAGTGTGTAGCGCAGATGCAGCCGCAGGCTATGGAAAAGAAGCTGAAGTTGGCAACTGATGTACCGGTGACGGAGTCGATGCTCTGCCGATCGGACGCATTCCGAATCAAACAGATTGTGAACAATCTTGTTGGCAACGCCATCAAATACACCGACAAGGGCGAGGTACGTGTCGGCGTGAGCATCGCAAACCGACAACTCAGCATCAGCGTGAAGGACACGGGATGCGGCATGAAGCCCGACGAACTGCAAACGGTGTTCAACGCTTTTACACGTCTGCCTGGCGCACAAGGCAAGGAGGGCGTGGGACTTGGACTGACCATCACGCGCGAAATTGTGACGCTGCTCGGAGGCGAAATAAACGTGCAGTCGACAAAGGGTAAGGGCTCGACATTCACCGTGAGTCTGCCCGTGAAGATTGTCACCAATCAGGGGGTGCACTTGTCTCCGCTCGGCTCCAGCCGCTTGCCAGAGCAAGAAGTGCACCAACAAAGCAACAAGTGCACCAACAAAGCAACAAGTGCACCCACTAAAGGCAAATCTCAACACCTCAACACCTCAACATCTCAACCCACGATCTCCGTGGTGATAGTAGACGACGACCGCCTGCAGGGTCAGCTCCTCACAGAGATGCTGCAACGCATCGAGGGCATCAGCTTCAACACCACCACGACCATACACGCCAGCGAGGCAATAGCCATTGCCACGAAGTCGGCTCCCAACATCGTGTTCACCGACATAGAGATGCCTGAGATGAACGGCAGCGAGATTATGCGACGCATACGCAATAACGCCGAGGTTCAGCAACGATCATGCACTACGAAGTTCGTGGCGATGACAGCGCACGAGCAGAGCATCATGCCACAGCTACGCAGCGACGGCTTCGATGCCTGTCTGTTCAAGCCGTTCTCGGTGCAGACACTCGCCGCCACAATCTGCCAACTCACGGGCGTAGCAGTAAGAGTATCTGAGAATTCAAAACTCAAAACCGCAGGCGAAGCCGAGAATAATTCAAAACCCAAAATTCAAAATTCTTGCTCTGGCAAGCGTCTCTATGAGCCGAGCGCAAAACTCCGAACCGCCCTTCTCCCCTTCACCGATGGTGACCCTGAAGCAGAGCGACAAATCATAGGCGACATACGCAAGTCGATAGAGGAATACTTAGAGATGATTGGCGACGGTTCAGACCCGGAGCGCATTGCGAAAGCGGTACACAAAGCGATGCCACTGCTCGAAATGCTCGAACCAGGCAAGAACGAATGGCTCGCCCCCCTCCAGGGGGTGCACCAACAAAGTGCACCCCCTAACGACCAAGAACGCGAAAGATTGACAAAACAACTGATAGAGAAACTCAAGAAAATACTATGCAACATATACTGATTGTAGAAGACGACATTGCGTTCGGCACAATGCTACAGACATGGCTGCGCCGAAAGGGATTTGAAGTAGAGAAAGCGACATCGGTAGGTGCTGCCGTGAAACTGCTGACTGAAACCTTCGGCAAAGAGGTAGACCTTGTACTCTCCGACCTCCGTCTGCCCGACCACGACGGGCTTCGACTGCTCGCATGGATGCACGAACATGACATCAATGCGCCGTTCATCGTGATGACAAATTATGCGGAGGTGCAGAACGCAGTGCTCGCTATGAAGTCGGGTGCTGCCGACTATATCGCAAAGCCCGTGCAGCCAGACATCCTGCTGCAGAAGATTAAGGATGCGATGGAGCAGAACGCTCAGCAAGCCTCCTCCACAATTCAAAACTCTACAACTCAAAATGCGCCAACGGCGCATAATTCAAAATTCAAAACTCAAAATTCTTGCTCTGGCAAGCGTCTCTACGAGCCGAGCGCAAAACTCACTGCTCCCCGCCACATAGAGGGAAAGAGCGAAGCCTCGCGCCAGCTATATAGCTACGTGGAGTTGGTGGCTCCCACACCTATGTCGGTGCTCATCCTCGGTGCATCGGGAACGGGTAAGGAGTACGTGGCTCACCGTATTCACGACCTCAGCGCACGCGCCGACAAACCTTTCTTCGCACTCGACTGTGGGGCGATACCACGCGACGTGGCTGCATCGGAGTTTTTCGGACACAAGAAGGGAGCCTTCACGGGTGCCGATACCGATAAACGGGGAGCCTTCGAGATGGCTAACGGCGGAACGCTATTCCTTGACGAGGTGGGCAACTTGAGCTACGAAGTGCAGGTACAACTGCTGCGTGCGCTGCAGGAGCGTCGCATCCGCCCCGTTGGCGGAACGCAGGAGATACCTATCGACATACGACTGGTGTGCGCCACGAACGAGAACCTTGAGGAGGCTGTGGGCGAAGGACGGTTCCGCGAAGACCTCTACCACCGCATCAACGAGTTCACCATCTACATGCCAAAACTCTCGGAGCGCGGCAGCGACCTCTTCCTCTTTGCCGACCTCTTCATACGCCATGCCAATGAGGAACTGAACCGAACGGTGGAGGGCTTCGACTCTGCCGCAGCAGAACTGCTCGCCTCTCACTCATGGCCCGGCAACCTGCGCGAGCTGAACAACGTGGTGAAGCGTGCGGTGCTGCTCACACGCGGCAACAAAATAACCACCGCCGAACTGACGCAGGCGATGGGACAGATACGCACCGACAATATCCTGCAACTGCACGACGAAGACACGGAACGTCAACGCATCATTACCGCTCTGCAACAGACCAACGGCAACAAGGCAAAGGCTGCCCGCATATTAGGCGTAGACCGCAAGACGATATATAACAAAATAGAGAAGTTAGGGATTTAAAGATATGGACAGAGTAAAATGTTATTAAAAAAATCTGCCATATCTATCAGCGCAACCGTAATTCTCAGATTACAAGCACAATAAAGGCTGACAGATTTGCTTTTTTAAAGCTAAATCTGTCAGCCTATCTATCAGGAACAATTTATTCCTACTCTATCAGGAATAGTTTACTCCCACTCGATTGTTGATGGTGGTTTTGACGAAATATCGTAGCATACGCGGTTCACACCACGTACCTTGTTGATAATCTCGTTAGACACCTTAGCCATGAAGTCGTAAGGCAGGTGAGCCCAGTCGGCTGTCATAGCGTCGGTAGAGGTAACGGCACGGAGAGCAACGGGGTGCTCGTATGTGCGCTCGTCGCCCATTACGCCTACAGAGCGTACTGTAGAGAGGAGCACTGTGCCAGCCTGCCAAATCTGGTCGTAGAGCGATACCTCAATCTCGCCGTCGTGCATGTCGGCAGGAACACCGGCAGCAAGCACGCGACGTGCGTCCTCGCCAGAGAGTTTTGTCTTGTACTCGCGCAGACCGCGGATATAGATATCGTCGGCATCCTGGAGGATGCGTACCTTCTCGGGAGTGATGTCGCCAAGGATACGCACAGCCAAGCCCGGTCCCGGGAACGGATGGCGTGTGATGAGATGCTCGGGCATACCCATTGAGCGACCTACACGGCGAACCTCGTCCTTGAAGAGCCACTGCAGCGGCTCGCAGAGCTTGAGGTTCATCTCCTTAGGCAGACCACCTACGTTGTGGTGGCTCTTGATTACCTTGCCCGTGATGTTGAGCGACTCAATGCGGTCGGGGTAGATAGTGCCCTGCGCGAGCCACTTTGCACCTGTCTGCTTCTTAGCCTCAGCGTTGAACACCTCAACGAAGTCGCGACCGATAATCTTGCGCTTCTGCTCGGGGTCGGTAACGCCGGCAAGGTCGGAGAAGAACTTCTCGCTTGCGTCTACGCCGATAACGTTAAGACCGAGACACTTGTAGTCTTCCATAACGTCGCGGAACTCGTTCTTGCGGAGCATACCGTGGTCGACGAAGATACATGTGAGGTTGCTGCCGATAGCCTTGTTGAGGAGCACGGCTGCCACGCTTGAGTCGACACCGCCCGAGAGTCCGAGGATTACCTTGTCATCGCCGAGCTGCGCCTTGAGCTCAGCTACTGTTGTCTCTACGAACGAGTCTGCGCTCCAGTCCTGACGGCTTCCGCAGATGTCTACCACGAAGTTCTTCAGGAGTTGTGTGCCCTGCAGCGAGTGGAACACCTCTGGGTGAAACTGCACTGCCCACACCGGCTGCTTTGTAGAAGCGTAAGCTGCATACTTAACGTTGGCTGTAGAAGCGATGCACTTAAAGTCTTCGGGGATGGCGGTGATGGTGTCGCCGTGGCTCATCCACACCTGCGAGTTCTCAACGAAGCCCTTGAACAAGGGGTTCTCAGCGTCGAAGTGCTCGAGGTTGGCACGTCCGTACTCGCGAGAGTCGGCTGCCTCCACCTTTCCGCCGCCAGCATAAGAGATGTACTGCGCGCCGTAGCAGATGCCAAGCACTGGGATGCGTCCTACGAACTGACTAAGGTCTACCTTGAATGCCTCCTTGTCGTGTACCGAGAAGGGGCTTCCGCTGAGGATGACACCGATGACAGAGGGGTCGTCCTTCGGGAACTTGTTGTAGGGCATAATCTCGCAGAAGGTATCAAGCTCGCGCACACGGCGGCCGATGAGCTGCGTGGTCTGCGAACCGAAATCGAGAATAATTATCTTCTGTTGCATTACTTTGGTTGGTTTTATTGTTTGTATTTGATGTTTCTTATTCTTCTCATGGCGGCGTTTAAGCCGAGGGTAGGCGGCGTTTAAGCCGAACTAAGCCGCTTTAAGCCTTCCTAAGCCCTTGGGGGATAGGCCGAGCTAAGCCTTGAGTATCCTCAAGCCCTCCCCGACGGGGAGGGTTGGGAGGGGCTTTTTACTTTTACCAGGAACTCCTCCGCTTGCGCCAGCGTGTCGAGCTTACCGATGTCCATCAGCTGCAGGTCGTCCTTTGCGAAGCCTTCTATGCGGTGCGTGGCGCAAGTCTGCAGATAGAAGTCGATGATGCTGAAGCGGTCGGGGAACTGATTCATTAAAGAAATCATTCGTGGCGAGAGGGCGTGGATGCCGGCGAAGGCATACATGCGGCACGCTTTAGGGTCGAGGTCG
>OODK01001521.1_pt1 | contig 10787 bp, 9 predicted proteins | sample 1671371 | NCBI WGS metagenome assembly OODK01 (sample SAMN06348150, study PRJEB24527) | human gut metagenome | biome: human gut; feature: ankylosing spondylitis patient; material: feces | host: Homo sapiens | place: China | collected 2015-10 | reverse complement strand
CGGGTGTACCGCTTCGGAATTTGGATGCGGCTGCAAGAAATCTGATTACCGAAGCAGGATGGGGACCGAATTTTAATCATCGTCTGGGTCATTTCATCGGGCTGTCCGAGCATGAGTTTGGCGATGTTTCCTCGGCAAATAACTGGGAAGCAAAGCCTGGTATGATCTTTTCGATCGAACCTGGCATCTACTTAACCGGAGATACCGGTGTCCGTGTGGAGGATCTGGTACTGGTTACTGAGGACGGAGTAGAAGTCCTCAATCATTACCCGAAGAATCTGCAGATCATTGAATAAGGGAGGAGCCGAAATATGAGACATCCCATAGCAACGCTTCATATGGAAAACGGAGCAGATATCGTGATCGAGCTTTTACCGGAATCCGCGCCGAACACGGTAAACAGCTTTCTTTTTGCAGCGTCTCACGGTTACCTGGATCACCATGCCATTGAGCGCATTGTGCCGGGAAACTGGGTGGATATGAGCTACACTGCATTTGGGCACAAGGAAACTCAGTATCTGATCCCAAATGAATTTTCCTTAAATCCGGAAGTTGAGCCGCTGGATTCGCATCCGGGCTGTGTCTGCATGGGCGGCTACGGGGAGGCAGGACTGGCCAGCTGTGAATTTTTCTTCCCGCTTCGCGACTGTCCGGATCACAAGGGAGTCTATCCGGTATTCGGAAAAGTGATATCCGGCATGGACGAGATTCGGCGGATCGCCAAGGTGCCTACGGTTCCGGTGGATTTCCCGATTCCGGGCGTGGAGGTGAACTGTCCGGTAGAGCCGGAGATCCTGGATCATGTAGAACTGGAATTGTTCGGCCGGGAATACCCGGAACCGGTTCGGGTGGAAAATCCGAAACTGCCGAAATGCTGGCCGAAGCTGTAAGAAAGCGAGATATATTTATGAAAAAACATGATATCCGAATCCGTGTAGCCACAGAGGATGATGCAGAAAGTCTGTTAGCCATTTATGCGCCGTATGTGATTAAAACGGCCATCACGTTTGAGTATGAAGTCCCAACGCTGGAAGAATTCCGCGGACGGATCCGCCACACTTTACAGAAATATCCGTATCTGGTCGCAGAGCAGAACGGGAAGATCCTCGGCTATGCATATGTTGGTCCATTTCATGACCGTGCAGCCTACGACTGGGCTGTGGAAACCTCAATCTATGTCGATGAGAATCTGCGGCATTCCGGCGTGGGCGGAAGACTGAACCGTGCGTTGGAGGCTGTTTGTGGTGCTATGGGAATCCTGAATATGGAGGCCTGTATCGGCGTGCCGGAGGTGGAGGATGAGTATCTGACCCGCAACAGTGTGGAATACCACGCTCATATCGGTTACCGGCTTGTGGGCGAATTTTACAAGTGTGGTTATAAATTCGGACGGTGGTACAATATGGTCTGGATGGAAAAGATGATCGGAGAGCATCAGGACAGGATGGATATGCCGATCTGGTTTCCGGAGCTTTCCGATGTGCAGACACTTTTAGATAATCTGTAATTGTGAGGTGGACAGTCTGAAAAATTCGGAGTATACTGAATATCAGAGTCAGGGCATAACAGAGAAAAATATGCAGTTATGGCCGGAAAGAATTCAGACGGAGGAAGAACATCATGAGTACAAAAGCAGAATACGCAATTTCATTACATAACCAGGGGTACAATTGCGCACAGGCGGTAGCATGCACCTTTTGCAAAGAGTTTGGGGTAGACGAGCAGGAGCTGTTTCGGATTGCCGAAGGCTTTGGCCTTGGCATGGGCATGATGGAAATGTGCGGCGCCCTTTCCGGCATGATGATGGTGATCGGGCTTGCCAACAGCGTAGGAGATTTAAAGAAAGGCATGCCGACGAAGGGAAGTACCTACAAGCAGGTAAAGGATCAGGTGCAGAAATTCAAAGAAAAGAACGGTTCCTACCTGTGCCGTGAGTTAAAGGGTGTTGAGACCGGCAAGGTACTCTGCAGCTGTCCGCAGTGCATTATGGATGCAGTGGCACTGACCGAGGAATACTTAAAAAAACATCAGGCGGATAAATAAGAGGTATAAACGTGTTGGGGAAACAGACAGATCTGATTGAGGGGAATATCTTTAAGGCCCTTCTGGTTTTTGCCGTGCCGCTGCTGATCGGAAATCTTTTTCAACAGCTTTATAATACGGCAGACTCTTATGTGGTCGGAAACTTTGTGGATACGAATGCGCTGGCGGCAGTCGGCGCATCGGCATCGGTCATCCAGATGCTGGTAGGCTTTTTCATGGGACTGTCGGTTGGTGCCGGTGTAGTCATTGCCCAGTATTTTGGCGCCGGTCAGAAAGAAAAGATGAGTCAGGCTGTGCACAGTGCGCTGGCATTAACTGTGCTGCTGAGCGCCCTGTTTACCGTTGCCGGTATTGCGTTGACACGCCCGCTTCTGCGGGCTATTGGTGTACCGCAGGAGGTGCTGCCGCATTCTACCCTCTATCTGACCATTTACTTTGCCGGCATTACGTTCCTTCTGTTTTATAACATGGGCTCCGGCATTCTCAGAGCAATCGGAAATTCCAGGGATCCGCTGATCTATTTGGCAGTTGCCAGTGTTTTAAATGTGATCCTGGATGTGCTTCTGGTATGTGTGGCCCGTCTTGGCGTAGCCGGAGTGGCATTGGGAACCATGATCGCCCAGGCGGTCAGCGCTTATCTGGTCATGCGTCAGCTGATCCGGACCAGCGAGGCTTATCGCGTAGAGATGAAGAAGATACGGTTTCACCGGGAAATGATAAGACAGATCCTTATGGTCGGACTTCCGGCGGCGCTGCAGCAGAGCATTACGGCTTTTTCAAACGTTGTGGTGCAGTCATATATCAACAGCTTTGGAACGGCGGCCATTGCAGGCTACTCTACTACGATCCGGATCGATGGTTTTTTACAGCTTGTACTGCAGAGCTTTAACATGACGATCACCACCTTTGTCGGACAGAATATCGGCGCACGAAAGACTGAGCGGGTAAAACAGGGAATTTTTATTGCATGGGTCATGTGCTCGGCCATTATTCTGGCCGGAAGCGTCTGGATGAATCGGGAAGGTGCTCTGCTTGTGAGCCTGTTTACAGACGATGCGGCAGTTATTACCAATGGCGCTGCAATGCTGAAGATGTTTTCTTATGCCTACTGGAGTCTTCCGGTGGTCCAGATCCTGAGCGGTGCCCTGCGCGGGGCCGGAAAATCCAGCATTCCCATGTTCTTTATGCTTAGCTGCTTTGTTGTGATCCGGCAGATTTATCTGGCCATTACCGTACCGATGACGCACAATCTTCTTGTGGTGATCGCGGGATGGCCGTTGACCTGGGTGCTTTGCGCAGCCGGCATGACGGTGTATTTCTTCCGCGCAGACTGGATGAAGAATGCGGAAAAGCTGGTTCAGGGACAATAGGTTTTTTATAAAATTTCATAAGTCTGGTATACAGAGTCCATTTCTCACAAAGACTAGAAACGAGTTCATGACTGTTGAAGACGGTTTGTACATGTCCGGTGCGGATCGTCATTCAGGAAAGAGAGGGTCTTATGAGTAATGTGATGAAGCCCAGAAAAGCCGCAGTCATTGGCTGCGGCTTTGTTGGTTCTGCGACAGCGTTTACGCTGATGCAGAGCAAACTGTTTTCAGAACTGGTGCTTTTGGATGTAAATGCTGACAAAGCAGACGGGGAAGCGAAGGACATTTCCCATGGTATTCCGTTTGCGGCGCCCATGAAGGTATATGCGGGTGATTATGATGATGTGGCAGACGCGGCGGTCATCATTGTGACAGCCGGAGCAAACCAGAAACCGGATGAGAGCAGACTGGATCTGGTTCATCGGAATGTGGAGATTTACAAAAGCATCATCCCCAGGATCGCATCCCGGAATTTCGCGGGCATTCTTCTCATCGTGTCAAATCCGGTGGATATTCTGACCTATGCGGCGCTTAAGCTCAGCGGGCTGCCGGAAAACCGCGTGATCGGCTCCGGCACGGTGCTGGACACGGCACGGATGAAATATGCCCTGGGGGAGCATCTGCGGGTGGACAGCCGCAGCGTGCATTCTTATATTGTAGGGGAACACGGTGACAGCGAGATCGCAGTATTAAGCAGCACCAACATTTCCGGCATTCCGCTGGATGCTTTTTGTGCGATGCGCGGCTATGACAATCCGAAAATGAAGCTGGATGAGATTGCTGAGTCCGTGAAAAACAGCGCCTACGATATCATTGCAAAAAAACAGGCCACCTACTACGGCATTGCCATGTCTGTGCGGCGCATCTGTGCCTGTATTATCCGCAATGAACGGTCAATCCTTCCGGTGTCTTCGATGATGCACGGGGAATATGGAATCTGTGATATTGCCATGAGCATGCCTGTGGTGCTGGGAGCGGAGGGCGTGGAAACCCACGTACCAATCTCATTGAATGAGGATGAAACAACAAGGCTGATCCAGTCCGCAGAGACCCTGGGAAGGATTGCGGAGGGGCTGGAGCTGTAGACTGGAGCCTCCTTCTGTGGTATAATTTTTCATTATGCGATCACAGAAGGAGGCTTTTTTCATGGCGCAGCAGGATTCGAAAAAGGCAGAATGCTATCGCTGCATAGGGCTTCTGGCCCATGTAGATGCAGGGAAAACAACCCTGTCAGAAGCGATTTTATATACAACAGGAACGACAAGAAAGCTGGGGCGCGTGGACAACCGGGATGCCTATCTGGATACTTATGCCCTGGAACGGGAGCGTGGTATCACGATCTTTTCAAAGCAGGCCGTATGCCGGCTTGGCGATGTCACGGTGACACTTCTGGACACGCCGGGGCATGTGGATTTCTCGGCAGAGATGGAGCGGACACTTAATGTGCTGGATTATGCAGTGCTGGTCATCAGCGGAGCGGACGGTGTGCAGGGGCACACGGAGACGCTGTGGAGCCTGCTAAAGCGATACCGGGTTCCGACGTTTCTTTTCATCAATAAAATGGATCAGCCAGGCACGGTGCAGGAAGTGCTGCTTTCTGAGCTGCAAAAGCGGCTGAGTGAGTCCTGTGTGGATTTTGCGCTTCTGGACGGACAAAAAGAAAATGTGCCGGAAGAGATCTGGGAGACCATCGCCATGTCGGAGGAGGAGCTTCTGGAGCAGTATCTGGAAAATGGCAGCATTCCGGAGCAGGAGATCCGCAGGCTGATCCGGCAGCGGAAGCTGTTTCCGTGCTATTTTGGCTCAGCGTTAAAGCTTAAGGGAGTGGAGGAACTGCTGAACGGGCTGGAACGCTGGATGGGCGAAATAAACAGCGATCAGGACGCGGCATTTGGCGCAAAGGTCTTTAAGATTTCCCGTGATGAGCAGGGAAGCCGCCTGACGCATTTGAAAATCACCTCCGGACGCCTGAAAGTCAAAGATTTTTTGCAGGAAAAAGGAAAAGAGCCGGAGAAGGTGAATCAGATCCGCATCTATTCCGGAATGAAATATGAGACTGTAAATGAAGCCATGCCGGGTATGATCTGCGCAGTGACCGGACCTTTGAACACGTATCCGGGACAGGGCATCGGGACGGAAGCAGAGTCCGAGCTTCCGGTTTTGGAGCCGGTTCTGACTTACCGGGTGGAATTGCCGGAGGAATGCGATGCCCATAAAATGCTGGCAGATTTAAGGCAGCTGGAGGAAGAGGAACCGGAGCTTCATATCACCTGGAATGAGCAGGCACAGGAAATTCAGGTGCAGGTTATGGGTGAGGTGCAGATCGAGGTGTTAAAAAGCCTGGTGGCAGAGCGCTTTGGTGTGGATATCCGCCTGGATGCGGGCAGCATTGTGTATAAAGAGACGATCACTGCTGCCGTTGAGGGCGTGGGACACTTTGAGCCGCTGCGTCACTATGCGGAGGTACATCTTTTGATGGAACCGGGAGAGCCGGGAAGCGGACTGCAGTTTTTTGCTCGGTGCAGTGAAGACTTTCTGGAGCGGAACTGGCAGCGTCTGATCTTAACCCATCTGGAGGAAAAGCACCATCGCGGTGTTCTGACCGGATCCGAAATTACCGATATGCAGATTACACTGATCGCGGGTCGTGCGCATCAGAAACATACGGAGGGCGGAGATTTCCGGCAGGCAACCTACCGCGCGGTGCGCCAGGGGCTTTGTGAGGCGGCTGCGGAGGGTTGTGTGCAGCTTTTAGAGCCGTATTACGCGTTTAAGCTGGAGGTTCCGTCCGAATATGCCGGCCGTGCCATGACAGACTTAGAGCGTATGAAGGGAACATTTGAGCCGCCGGAAGTGGACGGGGAGAATATGGTCCTAAGCGGTGTTGTTCCGGTGGCCACCATGCAGAACTATCAGCGGGAAGTCGTGTCATACACGAAAGGACGCGGCCGCGTAAGCTGTGTGCTGCAGGGGTATTTCCCCTGCCATAATGCAGTGGAGGTGGTGCAGAATACCCGTTATGAGGCAGAACTGGATCTGGCGGATCCGACCGGCTCTGTATTCTGCGCCCACGGAGCCGGATTCGTGGTGCCGTGGTATGAAGTGAAGCATTACATGCACATTCAGACCGGACTTCCGGTACTTGGGCAGGAAGCATGTGCAGCACCGGAACCGGACAGGAGTGGATGGAATGCGCACAGTGGTGGTGGAAGTACATCCGCACCTTTTGGAGCTGATGACAAGGAACTGGAGGCTATCTTTACCCGTACCTACGGCGAGAGCAAGCGTAAACTCTCCTATGACAGCGGCCCGCGCCAGGTGGTATACGATGCCGGAACATATAACCGTACAAAAAAGGAAGAACCGGTGGAAGAATATCTTCTGGTGGATGGTTATAACATTCTCTATGCCTGGGATGAACTGCGGGAGCTGATGAAGGTCACGCTGGATGGTGCCCGCCACCGCCTGATGGACATGCTCTGCAACTACCAGGGCTACAGGAGGTGCAACCTGATCGTGGTATTTGATGCCTACAAGGTTGCGGGAGGAACAGGAAGCGTACAGGATTACCACAATATTCATGTGGTCTACACGAAAGAAGCGGAGACCGCGGACCAGTATATTGAGAAATTTGCCCATGAGATGGGCAGAAAATACCGGGTAACGGTGGCAACGTCTGACGGTCTGGAACAGGTCATCATCCGGAGTCAGGGCTGTCTGCTTATGTCAGCCAGTGATCTGGCAGAAGACATGGAGCGTGTCAGCCGCCAGATAGAGGAAGACCGAGGCAATCTGGTAAAGCCGGGCAAGCATTATCTGCTTGCCGGAGTGGAGAAAGATCTGGCTGAATATCTGGAGCAGGTGAGGCTTGGAAAGATCGCGCCACCATCGGAGCAGGCTTTCCCGGAGAAATCTGAGAAAAAATCCGGGATATCAGGGAAGAAGGCATGAGCGAAAAAGCTGCCTGGAAAAACTTGATGAGAATCCTTCGCGGAATCAGAATTGCACCTTGAAAAATTGTTCTGTGTGAAGTACAATGTATTTGATTCGTCAATTTTTAGACAAACCCTGTCGGGATTGCAGGGAAAGAGACCGGTTTCCGGTCGTTAAAGAGAAGGAGATCTTATCATGGAAAAAAGACCAGTGGTATTAATGATCCTGGATGGATATGGACTGAATGACAACTGTGAGGCTAACGCAGTCTGCGAGGGAAAAACCCCGATCATGGACCAGCTTATGAGCCAGTGCCCGTTTGTAAAGGGACAGGCAAGCGGTCTGGCAGTCGGACTGCCTGACGGACAGATGGGAAACTCTGAGGTTGGTCATTTAAATATGGGTGCAGGCCGCATTGTATACCAGGAGCTGACACGTATCACCAAGTCCATCGAGGACGGAGATTTCTTCTCCAACGAGGCGCTGATGGCCGCAGTTGAGAACTGTAAGAAAAATGATTCTGCCCTCCATATGTTCGGCCTTGTTTCGGATGGACCCACATTTACGGACTGCTGGAGCTGGCCAAGAGAAACGGTCTCTCCAAAGTTTATGTACACTGCTTCCTGGATGGCCGCGATACTCCGCCGACTTCCGGTAAGGAGTTTGTGGAGGCTCTGGAGTCAAAGATGAAAGAGCTTGGCGTTGGTAAGGTGGCAGTAGTCTCCGGCCGTTACTACGCAATGGATCGTGATAAAAACTGGGATCGCGTAGAGAAGGCTTACAATGCTCTGACAAAAGGTGAGGGTAATCATGCAGAGCATGCCGCAGAGGCAATCCAGGCATCTTACGATGACGGCAAGACTGATGAGTTCATGCTGCCGACCGTGATCACGGAGAACGGCACTCCGGTGGGAACCATCAAGACCGGTGATTCCGTGATCTTCTTCAACTTCCGTCCTGATCGTGCCCGCCAGCTGACCCGTGCCTTCTGTGATGAGGAGTTTACCGGCTTTGACCGCGGTGAGCGTGTCAAGACTACATTTGTCTGCTTCACCGATTACGATGAAACAATTCAGAATAAGCTGGTAGCATTTAAGAAAGAGAGCATCACGAACACCTTCGGTGAGTTCCTGGCAGCTCATAACTTAAAGCAGGCCCGCATTGCCGAGACCGAGAAGTACGCGCATGTAACCTTCTTCTTTAACGGCGGCGTAGAAGAACCGAATCCGGGCGAGGACCGCATCCTGGTTCCGTCTCCGAAGGAAGTTGCTACCTACGATTTAAAACCGGAGATGAGTGCTCCGGCTGTCTGTGACAAGCTGGTAGACTGCATTAAGTCCGGCAAGTACGATGTCATCATCACCAATTTTGCAAACCCGGATATGGTCGGTCATACCGGTGTGGAGAGCGCGGCTATCAGGGCCATAGAGGCGGTAGATGTCTGCGTGGGCAGAGCTGTAGATGCGATCAAGGAGGTCAATGGCGTTCTGTTTATCTGTGCTGATCACGGAAATGCAGAGCAGCTGGTAGACTACACCACCGGCGAACCGTGGACCGCGCATACCACTAATCCGGTACCGTTTATTTTGGTCAATGCAGACCCGTCCTGCAAATTAAGAGAGGGCGGCTGCCTGGCAGATATCGCTCCGACTCTCATTGAGCTGATGGGCCTGGAGCAGCCGAAGGAGATGACCGGAAAGTCACTGCTGGTAAAATAAAATAAAACCAAATAAGGTCCGAAAGAGAAAGAGACCGCCTTCCTCCATTTTCCCATATCGTTGTGTGCTTGCTCTCACAACATGTGTTCGCCTGCATCGGCCTTTTGGACAGCCGGTATCTGTGTCAGCAGATAACATACCGGTACCAGGTACAGGAAAAAGGCCGCGAAGAGGCTGGTCATCGGTGCGCCGACGGTGGAAAGCGGAACAGCTCCGGCAATAGACCAGGGAATGAGCGGAGCTACGACAACGGCGGAATTTTCAAGATCCAGCGCCATGCGTCCGGCATCAGGCTCCAGCTCACGGCCAAGCTGGTCTGTCAGCATGATGGATAAAGTCTGGTTGCAGGAGATCATGGAGGTGCCGACAGAAGCCAGCAAAATAGCGCCAAACGGCGTGATATGTGCACCCAGCCTTACAAGCCCTGCTTTCAGCCCATCCAACAGCCCTGTGCTCTGGAAGATTCCGGCGTAGGAAGAAGAAATACACACAATGGCTGCGACTTTTACCATAGAACAGATGCCGCCTCCGTTTAAAAATGCTGCGGCCTCTGCATCAGCAGCATGGAAACCGGTCAGAAGCAGAGCCGGCAGCTTGCCGGGCGTAAAATGCTGGATCGAAGATCCAACCAAAAGAGAGGTTATAATACTGGCCAGCATGGCATATTTGACTGGAATCCGCATCATGGCCAGGATCAGGATCACGGCAGCTGGCAGAAGCGCTGCCGGGTGGAGCGTGACTTCTCTGGAAAACAGAGCAGTCAAATCTGTCTGGTCAGCCTGACTGTGAAACTGAAAGCCTAAAACGCCGTACAGAATGCAGGTGATCAGGAAGGGCAGCCAGGCGGAGCGGAGCATGTTTTTGATATTGTCGAAGATACTGGTTTTTGTCAGCTCGCTGACTAAGAGCGCACTGGTGGAAAAAGGGGAACAGCGGTCTCCGAAGAATGCGCCGGACAGGATGGCGCCTCCAAGGAGCAGAGGGCTTGTACCTGCGGAGATTCCCATGCTCATGCAGATGACGCCAATGGTGGCAGAGGTGCCGAAGGAGGTCCCGGTCAGCACGGAAATTCCGCAGCAGAGCAGAAAGGAAACCAGCAGAATGACCTCTGGACGCAGCAGCTTTGCCGCATGGCAGATGATATAGGGAATCGTGCCGCAGGCACGCCACAGTGCTGTCATCATGCCGATCAGGACAAATACGATCAGAATGTTTTTAGCGGTGAGGACACCGGTGCAGAGCATCGAAACGATCTTTTTTGGAGAATTTCCCTTTTTGCGTGCATAGGCACAAAAAAGGATGAGTCCGGCAAACAGGGCATACAGGGTCGGCAGCTTCAACAGAAGGCAGGCTGTCAGAATTAGGGCAAAAAGAATAAGGGTTATGGTTTCCATATGGGGTGATCTTCCTTTGCATCATGATATCTGCGGGCCGGGCTGCAGTAGTGAGCACCGGCCCTGCTTTTTGTAATCACAGGTATTCTAACACATATTTATTTCTCTTCCAATCTTATTTTCCAATCCATTTTCCAATCCGCTGAAATAGCACTTCCCTTTCCTCTTAAAATGAGATAGAATGGAGTGTAATAATTTTGAAGCATAACCGGTACACACCGGATCAGATACCCGTGGAAGGAGAATAACATGAAAATCGCAATCGTTACGGACAGCAACAGCGGAATTACCCAGGCACAGGCGGGGGAGCTGGGAATCTTTGTGCTGCC
>OODK01001509.1_pt1 | contig 10862 bp, 14 predicted proteins | sample 1671371 | NCBI WGS metagenome assembly OODK01 (sample SAMN06348150, study PRJEB24527) | human gut metagenome | biome: human gut; feature: ankylosing spondylitis patient; material: feces | host: Homo sapiens | place: China | collected 2015-10 | reverse complement strand
GGAATCAAGGCACTGGATTATCAGTGCCAGGGCGACAGCCTGACGCTGACGTTGTCCGAAACCACGTTTGATGCGGTGTCCAATTTGAACACCGCGCTCATCGAGGTCCGCACGGATGACGGCGATCTGGTTGAGGCGCACGGCGGCTATGCGCTGCGTGCCATCACCTACGACAAGGACAAGCAGACCTATACCGTCGCTTGCACCACGGCCGCCGACGACATGACTGCGCAGGCAATCTCGCAGTTAGTGTCCAAGGTGGAGGAGCTGGAAACCAGCAACACCGCACTGGCGGCGCAGGTGGACTACATCAGCATGATGACCGATACGGAGGTGGCGTAAATGGCTAACTGGTTTGACCGCATTAAAAAGTATTACGGCGCCGGTCTGTGGACCGAGAAAATGGTCGGCAATGCGGTGGCGAAGAAGAAAATCACCGCTGAGCAGTATAAGGAAATCACCGGCGAGGACTACAACAAGTAAGAATCACCGGAAATTTTACACTTACGACAGGGCAGAAGCCCGGAAAGGACAACATTATGTATCCCAACAACATCTACATCAAGAACTACGCAGAGGTAAACAAGTTCAAGGGCGATATCGGCGTGCAGCTCGACAAGTTCGATAACGCGCACGGTCTGAAGCATGATGCGCTGGCACGTGCACAGTACAAGCACTGGCGTGCACAGCAGACCGGCGTGCCGGAGCTGCTGAGCGTGGAGGACAAGCGTCTGCTGGGGCTGTAACGGAGGTTATCTATGACAGAAGTGATTTGTGCCGCACTCACGGGCTTTTGTGCGATCGTCTGTGCGGCCATCGCTTCTCAGGCCAGCAAACGTGAGAAGCGTGAGAAGGATGAGCAGGAGCGCATCAATCGGCGTGCCGAGCAGCGTGCCAAGGAGGGCCGTCTGCAGCTGGCGATGATTGACGCGAACTGCAAACTGACGGTCGGTGTAGCGATGGCGCTCAAGCGCGGACACTGCAACGGTGAGGTCGAGCAGGGGCTTGCCGCCGTGCAGAAAACACAGCGCGAGTACGAGCAGTTTTTAGAAGGTATTGGCATCGACCATATCACGAGATAGGAGGCAAACTATGAACTGGAAAATCAGAATCAAAAACCCGGTGTTCTGGGTGCAGATCGCCCTTGGTGCGTTCGCAACGGCGCTGGCCTATGCCGGTCTGACCGCCGCGGACATGACCACCTGGGCGGGCGTATGGCAGATCATCAAGGCAACGGCGGCAAACCCGTACTGCCTGTTTCTCATCGCCTGTAACGTGTGGAGCGCGTTTAACGACCCGACTACCAGCGGCCTGACGGACTCGGATCGCGCTAAGGCGTACACTGCGCCGCTCGAGAAGTGAGGCGAAAACTGTGAACATTCATGAAGCAAATCTGAAGCGCAACGGCAACTGGACGCACCGCAGCGGCACGTCCGAAATTATCCTCCACCATGCCGAGGCAAGCCACGCCAGCGTTGAGGATATTAACCAGTGGCACCTGGAGCGCGGTTGGACGGGCATCGGCTACAACTACTACGTTCGCAAGGACGGCACCATCTGGCGCGGCCGGCCTGAATGGGCTGTTGGGGCTCATGCCATCGGCCACAATGACAAGTCCATCGGCATCTGCTGCGAGGGTGCCTATATGACGGAAACCATGCCCGCTGCACAGCTGGCTGCGCTCAAGGATCTCATCCGCGATATCATGAGCCGCTACGGCAAGCTCAAGCTGCTGCGGCATAAGGACGTAAACGAAACCGACTGTCCGGGCGTCAATTTCCCGTGGGAGCAGTTCAAAGCCTACGCCAAGCCGGACGCAAAGAAGGAGGACGAGCTGGTGAAAATCGAAAAGAAAAAGGTCCTGCTCAATGGCAAGACCTACACCTGCGAGTGCATCACTAAGGACGAGGTGAATTACATCAAGATGCGCTCTCTGGAGCAGGCAGGCTTTGCGGTCAACTACGATGCAATCCGTAAGCTGCCGAGCATTACCGCACCGCAGTGCCGCACGTTCGTGCCGGATGGTACCGCCGAGGTTCAGGCCGCTATCGACACCGTTCAGGAAGCCGCCGGTCTGGAGGAGCAGACCATCGAGTATCTGCTGCGGTATCAGTACGGTGAGCAGCTCGTGAAGAAGCTGGCAAAGGCGATGGGGAAGTAAAGAGAAACCCCTCAGTGTTCGGGTTGGACACTGAGGGGTCTTTTCATATGTAAGGCTAAGCATATATGCGATGCTTATGGATCTGTCGAACGATTTTTCTGCATATATGGATCGATAGGGTGCAGATCTATTTTATGAGCATAATACCGTTTGGTAAATTCGTCAGGGTTGCCATACAGACGAATTAAGTTGATTATCTTCTGTTCGTAATCGGCCTGATTATAATAATAAATATGAGTCCGGACAGCGGTATTTAGAATCGTCAGCAGGACATCTCGGTCGGTGGTGTCCATGGAATGCCCGAAGATATCCACTTCGATTTCCTTGTCGGCGGCAAACCAATCATAGACTTCGCGTCCGGTTCGTTTTTGGATCCGCTGAAAATATTTCTTGAAGTAGATTGTGTCCAGATTTTCCGGTTCATTGTCATCCATACCAAGGACGATATTTTGAGGATTGCCGGACGCAGAGCATCGCCCGTGGATGAAGTGTTCGCGCAACGGCGTGTTTACACCGATACCATTATCCAAGGTTTTGGCGGTATCGTAGTATGTATTGGTATAGTTGAATGACAGAAAGTAATCATATTCCTGTTGATAGATGAAATCGGGAAATTGCGGTTCTTGGGAATAATTTTGGGGCTGGTACACCTTTGGAAGATATTTGCTTAGATATAGGTCGATATATTCAATCAGTTCGTCAAGGTGTTTTTGAAGTTCGGGCCAAAGTTGTGAATTTGGATCGCCAGCACACTTATGCCTGAGGTCACTAAAATACATATCAACATGCGAATCTGGAGGATTTTTTGTGTGGTCGCAAGATAAATAGCTGACTATATTTTGTATTTCGGTTTCAAAATCAGTCCAATTATCCTTAAATGGGGGGCGGATAAAGTGACGGATAAATGGATTGCGATAAAAACGTTTTACATCTTCAGCATCTAACCACTCCGATGCCTTGTCGGAGGAATTAACCAGTCTTTTGAGTTCATCGATCATATTTTTGTATCTTGTAGGCAAACCATGAGCAAGGTCGAAACCATTACCAACAACAAGCATGCGTGACATTATATTTCACCGTCCAATCTTTGATAACTATATTGTAATTGGGACTAAAAGATTGTGCAACAATAAGATACACGCCCCTTCGGAAATATCGCTGTTTCAGCTCGCGCGGGAGACCGTTTTCCGTTCCCTTAAATTTTCCCTTAAACGGACTGTTTTCCCTCGTTCAGCAGCACTTCGCCGCCACTTTCAGGAAAATCGAAATCGTGGATTTATCCAAACTTATCAGAGCGAAAACATCAGTATAAACAAAAAAGAACGCACCGTTTTCGGTACGTTCTTCGCTTTGGTGGAAGGTGGTGGATTCGAACCACCGAAGTCATAGACGACAGATTTACAGTCTGTTCCCTTTGGCCACTCGGGAAACCTTCCATATTCGATTACCAGCTTGATTGGAGCTGGTGGACGGACTTGAACCCCCGACCTGCTGATTACAAATCAGCTGCTCTACCAACTGAGCTACACCAGCGTTTTGTCAAGCCGTCTGTCTCAGCGACTTATATATAATAGCATGCGAAGCGCGAATTGTCAACAGCTTTTTGCAAAGTTATCGAAAATAATTGTAAAACCCTGTGCATCGCTATTAAGAAAAGGGCGGACACACCGATCCGCCCCTGCGTACGGATTAAACGAACACATTTTGCACCAGCACCATGTAAAGCACCGTGCCGACGCCGATAGACAGCAGGTTATTATGCTTCCAGATGTGCAGCAGCGCCGTGATGGCGATGCACAGCAGCTCGGGAATACCGTGGGTACCCGTCACCCAGCCGACGTTTTTCAGGCAGTACACAACCAGCAGCGCGATGACTGCGGGCGGCAGGGTAGAGCCGAGATAACGGATGATCGGCGGGATGGGCTTGGAGCCGTTGAACAGCAGGAACGGCGCGACGCGCGTTGCAAACGTGCAGACGGCTGCCACGGCGATCATGGCGATAGCATAAACAGTTGTCATAATCAGGCGACCTCCTTTGCCAGACGGCCGCGCATAGCGACCAGCATGACGCAGATTGCGAGCATGGCGGGCAGGATGAAATTGTCCGGCCCGAGGATGGCGAGCGACACAGCTGCCGCAGCCAGCCCCATCAGTGCGGGAATGTGGCACTTGGTGCTCTGCCACTGCTCCACGAAGATAACCGTGAACAGCGAGGTCATGGCAAAATCAATGCCGGTGGTGTCAAACGGCAGTATGCCGCCGATGATCGTGCCGAGCACCGAGCCGAGGATCCAGTAGCTCTGATCCAGCATGGCGATCCAGAAGCGCATATCGCCTGCATCAATGCCCTCGGGCGTCTTGACCGAGCACAGCAGGGAATAGGTCTCATCGGTCAGCGAGAAGATCATGTACCACTTGCGGCGGCCCATCTCATGAAAAGTCTCCAGAAAGGACAGACCGTAGAAGATATGCCGGCAGTTGAGCAGCAGCGTCATCACCGCAACGGTAACAAGGGACGCCTTGGCCGCCAGAAGCGACACAAGCAGATACTGTCCCGAGCCTGCGTAGATGCTCAGGCTGCAGAAGAAGGACCAGATCGATCCGAAGCCGATATCGCGCAGCATAACACCGAACGCAAAGCCGATGAACAGATAGCCGCACAGTACGGGTATCGTGGCGGTAAAGGCAGGACGAAACGCCTTTTTCATGGAAATCACCTACAGACTATAAGGGTAAAAGAAAAGCGCTCTGCGAACAGAGCGCTTTGGCATTTCAACGTAAACGCACAGATCGTTAAAATCAGATAGCGCGGGTAACCTTGCCGGAACGGAGGCACCGAGTACATACGTTGATATGGCGGGGAGTACCATCGACCATAGCCTTTACGCGACGAACGTTCGGCTTCCAGGTTCGATTGGAACGACGGTGAGAGTGGGAAACCTGAATACCAAAGGTCACACCCTTATTGCAAATATCGCACTTTGCCATTTTCCTGCACCTCCTTCTTTCGGGCATTGCATAGCAGATATTATATTACCACATGTATAGAATGAATGCAAGCATTTTTTTCAGAAAAAGAGAAAATTTCAAGTTTTCCTGCGGTCCATGCGGAAATCGTTGAAAATAACAGGGAAATAGGGTATAATACAGCTATATCTACTTTATGTATTATACTATGTATTATACAGTAATAAAACAGCAGAGTAAAGAGGATATAGAATACCTGCCACAGCGGAAGGGAGCATTATACTTATGCAGTTAAAAGAATTCGGTGTCAGCTTGGGCGATCTGATCCATGAATTTAATTTTGAGGTCGTTTACGGTCCGGAGGGCTTTGAAAAGACCGAGATCACCAAGGACGACGTAAACCGTCCCGGTTTGCAGCTGGCAGGATTTTTTGATTATTTCGATCCGAACCGTATCCAGATCATGGGCAAGGTTGAGTCCAGTTATGTAGAGGGTCTGTCGAGCGAGGAGCGCCGCAGCCGTTTCGACCGTCTGTTCGAGACCGGCATCCCGGTGCTGCTGCTCTCGCGCAATATTGACGTATTTCCGGAATGCCTTGCGGCTGCACAGGAGCACGGTGTGCCGATCCTCCGTACCAACGAGTTTACCTCTACCATCATGAGTGTGATCGTCGCCTTCCTCAAGGTAAAACTTGCACCGCGTGTTACGCTGCACGGCGTACTCATCGAAATCTACGGCGAAGGCGTGCTTCTGCTCGGTGACTCCGGTGTCGGCAAGTCCGAGACCGCGATCGAGCTGGTAAAGCGCGGCCACCGTCTGATCGCGGACGACGCGGTTGAGATCAAGCGCGTATCCGACAAGACGCTCGTCGGTACGGCGCCCGAGGTTATCCGCCACTTTATCGAGCTGCGCGGCATCGGCATTGTTGATGTTCGCCGTATCTTCGGTGTCGGCGCGATTAAAATGACCGAAAAGGTTGAGCTTGTCATCAACCTCGAGCCGTGGGAAGACGGCAAGCAGTACGACCGTCTCGGCATGGACAGCCAGACGACCTCCATCCTCGATATCGCAGTTCCGAGCCTGACCATTCCGGTAAAGCCCGGTCGTAACCTTGCCGTTATCATCGAGGTTGCAGCGATGAATGACCGTCAGAAGAAGATGGGCTTCAACGCCGCAAAGGAACTGCAGGAGCGTATGCTCAAGCAGTACGGCAACTGATAAAAGGTAAATAAGGCAGTACAGCACAATGCAAGCGGTATTGCCTTGAAAATTTAATAAAAGGTGGGGATCTTTATGAAAAAAGCAGCGGTATTGGTATGTATGGCGTCTGTTCTTCTTTCGGGATGCAGCGGCGCCGGTGGGGAAAAGGTGTCGCAGACGGCGGATTCCTGCGCGCAGGCGGTTGCGTCCGAGCTGGCAAAGACCGACTGGACGGCAGTCAGCACCGATGCAAACAGCGAGGACGCTGCGTATGTGATGGCGCATAGGGACACGGTTGCGCTCGACAGGCTGATCGCGTTTACACTCACGTCCGATGGCGGGCCGAGTGAGGGCGCGTGCGAGGAGCTGCGGAGCCGTTTTCTGGAATCGCCGCACACTGTTCTGGCGTATCTGGTGCTGATGGGGGATCAGACGGTATCGTCGGACGACAGCACACCGGCGGCAGAGTTCATCTGCGGGCAGATTGCCTCGGCAGATGCCGCATGGCATGACGGCTCGGAGGAGTTTGCACAGGTAATGGAATCGTGCAAAGCCGACTATCCGGAAGGACCGGCGGCAGAGCTGCTGAGCAAAATGGAGACGGCACACGAAGCCTCTCTGGAACGAAATAAATAAGGGATGCAGGCAAAAGCGTGACTTTAGCGGTCATGTCTTTTGCCTGCGTTTTCTTTTAGGGAAAACGACTAAACAGAGCGGATGTTTTTTGTTGCACTCACCAAAAGAAAACCGGGAACAAAACCACTTCCGGACCGTCTAACTGGGTATAAAAAGGAGGTAGTTATTATGATGGAGAAAAAACGAATGGCGGCATTGCTTGCAGCGGTGCTGTTCGGCATGAGCGCGATTCCCGCCGGAGCGGTGAACCTGATCGACACGGACGCGGCAGCGACCGACTCCGCCGAGCACGCGGAGCTTGATCTGTACGGCGTGCGCGCCACAGTAACCGACAGGCAGGACGGCGAGCTGACCGTCAGCACTGAAACCGCAGGCACAGTTGTGGTGCACATTGCGGAGCAGACGATCATCATGGACACGCAGACCGGTCTGCCGGCAGGCGCACAGGATATCAAAAAGGGTGACGAGGTGTACCTCTACTGCGGGGAAATGATGGCGCTGTCCGAGCCGCCGCAGGTGTATGCCAAGGCGGTTCTGGTCAATCTGTCCGACGAACACGAGCCTGCAAGCCTGCTGTCTGCCGAGCAGGTGAAGAGGAACGCGGACGGCAGTCTGATCGTGCAGGCAAGCGACGGCGGGCTGATGCTGAACATTGCACGGAATGCGTCTGTTACGCCGTTCGACACGAAAAACAAGGCAAAACTTGAGGATATCCGCATGGGAACCCGGTTTTTTGCATGGTATGATACGATTCTGGAATCCTATCCGGCACAGGCGGGCACGGACAAGGTTGTGCTGCTGCCTTCTGAGGACGATACGTTCGCCATCGTTATTGAGGGCGACATAGTCGCAGGCGAAGGCCGCATGACAAACGGCGTGGCCATGGTTCCGCTGCGCCTGACCGCCGAGCTGTGCGGCTTTACGGTCAAGTGGAATGCGAAGGACCGCACGGTACACCTCACCAACGGCACGGTGCAGACGACTGTGACCATTGGTCGGGATGAGTATTTCCGCGCAACCGCTCTGCCGGACGCGGACGGCATGAGCCGCCCGGGAGCACTCGGTGCCGCGCCCTATATCGCACAGAGCAGAACGTGGGTTCCGGCGGAGCTGTTCGGCCTGCTCGGCGAGCAGATTGAGATGCGCGGGGACGCGCTGTATCTCGGCGGGGTGCCGAATGCTTTCACCGGAGAAGCCGATGAGACGAATGCGTTTAACATCGTGTGCAAGGACAAGACACTCGACAAAGGGCGCATGGAAAACGGCGTGGCTATGGTGCCGCTCCGTGAGGTCGGCGAAGCCCTCGGCTACACCGTGACGTGGGACATAGAGAACCGTCAGGCGAAGATGAACAACGGCAAGGTTATGACGCATATAAACATCGGTGAGGATTCCTATATCCGTTCGGTGATGAACGGCGACGGCACGGAAGCACCGGTTTCGTTCGGCGCGGCGCCGTATTTCGCTGATGGCAAGACGTGGGTTCCGGCAAAGCTGTTTGAACTGCTCGGAGAACAGGTTGAAATGAAGGGGAATGCGCTGTATCTCGGTGGAACGGAGAACTAAATACGAGAAAGGATGACCGCCATGAAACGAAAGTGGAAAGCCTGCCTGTGCATAGCCGCGTTCCTGCTGGCCGTGCTGCCGGTCTCCGCAAGCGCGGATTCGGGCCCGAAACCGCAGATCACCATTCAGGTGCAGAATGCGCCGGACGGCGATTACTACGTTGACCTGCTCATTCCGGGCGAGGTACCCGAGCAATGCATCGACAATATCGAGTGGAATCATATCGACCGCGCGTCTCTGCCGCTGGATGCGCTGGAGCGCGACCGCATGGACGGCTGGCACTATGCCATGCTGGACGGCACACAACCGCCTCTGTTTTACAAGCATCCGGACAAGGACACGTTTGTGTTCAGCTATTTCGGCACGCCGGACACGTTTCGGATTGCGGTTTATGATGATTCTCAGCAGAAAGTAAACTTTTCTGAGGTGATGAAGCGCACACAGCTGCAGCAGATATTCACCTGTGACTTTGCGGATAATACGGTAAAAACCGGAAATCCGCTGTTGACATATCTCAAACAGTTCGCGTCCTCGCTGCTGCCGACGCTGCTGCTTGAGGGAATCCTGCTGCTGCCGTTCGGCTTCTGGGACAGGCGCAACGCAAAGCTGTTCTTCGTCGTCAACATCGGCACACAGCTGCTGCTCACGGTCGTAACCGCGGTCTGCATGCGGATCGGCATGCCGTTCTATCGGTATCTGGTATTTGCGCCGCTTGAGCTTGTGATTTGGATCATCGAGGCCGTTGTTTACCGCAAACGGCTGCAAACCCGGCGGGAGACGGCTCATCCGATCGCTTACGCGCTGTGCGCCAACGCACTGAGCGCAGCCGCAACTTTGTTCAGCGTGCACATGGTATTTCCGTGGATTTGAGTGAAAAGAACCTGTCAATCGACAGGTTCTTTTCAGTCTGTCGAAAAAGTCGTATAGTCAGCATTTTTTCAGCATTTCGCGCGGTAGCGCGCATGAAATAGCATTTGCTCTGCAAATGCTCAAAAAGGGGGAGCATGTATCAGCGCAGCGCGGCCGAGAAGCCGCGCAAGGATAGCGCCCCTTTTGAACTTCTGGAGGAAGAAAGTTTCTGTATAGGAACTTTCGGACGACTTTGGAACGGCCCACGGTCCGTTCCTGCTTGTCGGCGAAACTGTAGTTTCGCGACAGCCTCAAAAGAACCTGTCAATCGACAGGTTCTTTTGCGTATTCCAGCATTTTGTGGTATGCTATACGGAGCAAAGGAGGCGAGCGGCCGTGTCAGCCAAAGCATACTATCATCTGCCCGGATTGTTTGAATTTTACGAGTTTTACCGCGCATTTCTGCCGTTATACCGCGCAAATCGTGACTGGTTTTACGACTGGTGCGAGATTGGGTCCATTTACGGCGCACCGGCGGACTGCCTCTGGGGAGGCGGACGAGCGGGTTTTGGTGAGTGCGGCGCACGCGAAGCGCTGGCTCTGGCACAGGAGTACGGCGTTTCCGCGCGGCTGACATTCAGCAATTCGCTTCTGCGCGAGGAACACCTGTCCGACCGCAAATGCAATGCACTCTGCGAGCTGTTTGCGCGGGCAAACGGCGTGCAGAACGGCGTAATCGTGCATTCCGAGCTGCTGACCGATTACCTGCGGACGCGGTATCCGGCGCTGTACCTCGTGTCGTCCACAACCAAGGTGCTGACCGATTTTGAAGATTTCCGGCACGAGCTGGACAGGGAAGAATTCCGGTATGTCGTGCCGGATTTTCGATTGAATAAACGGTTTGAGGAATTAAACGCCTTGTCGCAGGTGCACAAAGATAAGGTGGAATTTTTGTGCAATGAGTGCTGCTGGTTCGGGTGCAGTGACCGCAAACGCTGTTACGAGGTTGTCAGCCGCAAAAATCTTGGCGAGGACTGCGAGCACCGGTGTAAAGCACCGGATGCACAGAGCGGCTATCGGTTCTCCAAGGCGATGGAAAATCCGGGGTTCATCGGCGTTGATGCTATTCTGCGAACGTATCTGCCGATGGGATTTTCGCAGTTCAAGATCGAGGGCAGGGGACTGGGAAGCGCGCTGATCCTCGAGTTTTTGCTGTATTACATGACAAAACCGGCGTATCAGCTGCGCGTGAGAGAAGAAATTTATCTGGATAATATGTTAGACCTGTTTTAACGCATAAGAAAAGAACCTGTCGTAAGACAGGTTCTTTTTCGCATAAGCAAGCAAAAATTACTTGTTTTTATTCTTAATGTACTCGTCCATTGCAGCTGCAGCGCGCTTGCCGGCGCCCATTGCGAGGATAACGGTAGCCGCACCGGTAACAGCGTCGCCGCCGGCGAATACGCCATCCTTGGAGGTGATG
>OODK01001504.1_pt1 | contig 10900 bp, 14 predicted proteins | sample 1671371 | NCBI WGS metagenome assembly OODK01 (sample SAMN06348150, study PRJEB24527) | human gut metagenome | biome: human gut; feature: ankylosing spondylitis patient; material: feces | host: Homo sapiens | place: China | collected 2015-10 | reverse complement strand
ATATCACGAAAAAAATACGCATTTTTTTTGCGACCAAATAAATTATCATAAGAAAAGTATTCGAAATAATCATCGTCCCGTTTGGGGGAAAAGGTTATTACGAATACGATTTTTTTTGCCCTGAAATCATCATTATTTGAAACAGAAATGTCTCTGTTAAAAAGCCAGAGACCATTCTGATGAATTAAAATTCCCCATTCACAGGCGCCTTCGAAGCTGAGTTCCTGCTGCATCATATTTAAATATTTTTTAATATTATTACCGCTGCAAATCCAAAACAGTAATTTTTTCTCGACCTGATATCTGTAGATACGATTACTGGAGTCGTTGGTATACTGGCAGGTATAGGAATGAAAAATTTCGTATTCCATAGTCTGCCAAAACTCCTTTTTTATCTCTTCTGCATTTTGGAGTGTGATTTCAGATTTTAAATTTTGTGCAAGTTTTTTTAGGTAGTTTTTGTATAACATAAATTTAAAAAATCCCATTGAAATCAGTTTTATTACGATATATTATTATACCATAAAGGGGAAAAATAACAAGTAAGAAAAGACATTTGGACGCAGGAGTGTTTTGATGGAAAATTTTCTGCTGCACACAATTTTTTTGAATATTAGAGGAGATGTAGCGTGTTGAACGGTGAAACTCAGTGTCAAGATATGGGGCAAAGAATGAATGATATAGAGGTGAAATTAGCAAATGAAAATTATGCTTTTTTGCTTTTTTGTATAAAAAATATAGAACATGATAAAGCAATAGATCCACCGTATCTTCTATATTGTGAAACAATTAAGAGGTATTGTGAAGACAAGCCATTACAGTATTATAGTATAAAAACTATAATAAAAAATAAAGTAAGGTGGTATTACAAAGATGAGGAAAGAAAATTAAAGCGAAAGAAAAGAAAACCCGAAGGTGGATTGTGCAGTTACGATGTAATAGCAGAAGTGTGTGATATCGCATCAGATGGCATACATTATCATATATCATTAGAACATGAAGCGCTTGGGAAAATTATGTTAGAACAAATTATGGATAAACTAGGTGTTTTTGAATATAAGGAAGTTGTGAACATGCTTGTGGCTGGATATTCCAGAAAAGATACGGAAAGAATTTTAAAAATATCATATTATAGATTAAGGAAAATTACTGAGAATATAAAGCTGGTAATATATAAAGTGTATGATAAAAAATAGAGGATTTAAACGATGAAAGAGAAAATAACCGATACTCTGGTGGATTTATTATTATCTGGTGTTAAAGAAAAGATTGATGGTGTGAGGGACGATTATAAATGGCGAAAACTGTTCGTTGACACAGGAGATTTTTGGGTGAATAGTCCGGATACATTGGACAAATTTCAAGAAGATTTATACTTAGTGTTTTCAAAGGATAATTTAAGTAAGCTAGCAAAAAAATTAAAAGATGAGAACGGCTATGATTTTCCTCAATTACTTTATAACGAACTGCATAATTTGATGGCGAGTTACGAAATTCCAGTAGTGGAGGTAGAAACGTATATTCGTAATTTTATGCAGATGATTATGGCTTATATAAAAGAAAACAATCCCGATAAAACAATGGAGATGTTTTTGGGTGACATGAGAAAGGAGATTGGAAACTATTTTGATGTGTTGGAAGCTAAACTGAATTTAGTTTCAGAAGAGATTTCAAAATTGAATAACGAAAAAATAGTTACATATTCAATCGAGGATATTGATGCACAGATTAGGAGAGAAGCAAAATATAAAAAAATGGGGCTTGGCTTTTTTTAACTTGATGATGAGCAGTTTGAAACAAGATTTCAAACTGTTATCAATGATACAAAGATATATGTAGTAGGTAAATCCAGAGAAGAGACAACCTATCGTATTTTGAATGAATTAAGAAATAAAAACTACGATAGAGTTATATTAGTAATTAAGTCAGAAGAGGAATGGAACAAGTTACAAAAAGCAAATGTGTCAGATAATATTCTAATTCCCTTTTTTTATGCAGATAAGATAGCTGTGATTCCTAATAACACGAATATTTTTGTATATGGTGAAGATGAACCCTGTTATACACAAAATAAATTAATTTTGAGAAAAAGGACTCAAAAAAATATTATAGATAGATTGGATTTCCCTGTAGTAGCAAAATTTTTGAGTATGAGGGTGTGCATAAGGAAAAAAGATATAACAGATTTAAGAATGAGATCGCAGCTTTAAATGGTTTAAAGGATATTACGGGAGTGATGAAGGTTGTCGATAAGAAATCCCCTCTAAATGTTCCTAAATCTATGGAAGAAGCATGGTACCTGATGCCCAAAGCGAAAGCATATAAACTTACACGAACCGCTAATTTATATGAAAAGCTACTGGACATGCTTCAGCTGGCGAGGATTATTAAATGCATTCATGAGAGAAATAGAGCACATCGGGATATAAAACCAGAAAATAGATTGGTATTAGATGATCGATTAGTTCTTTCTGATTTCGGATTATACTGGGGAATTGAAGAGGAAAGGCTTACAGAATTAGATGAACGAATAGGTCCTTATAAAATAATGCCTCCAGAATTAGAAAATGTACAAACGGATTTGAATTTGGATTTTAGACCTTCAGATGTATATTTATTTGCCAAAGTATTGTGGATGACATTGAAAGGTGACAATATTGGTTTTCGCGGACAATATCAACGCGGTGATAGTCAAATTTTCTTGAATAAGGTAAAATTTGGTAATGTAATTACATTAGAACCAATACATAGACTGATGCAGGATTACATAAAAATGGATATATTATTGGATGAATTAGAAAAAAATATGTTTGAGAGCAGGGAATAATTGCCGTTTGAAATCTATCTGCATGGATTTGGATTGCGGCGAAAAGGTGGATTACGGAGACCGAAATAGCAGATCGGATCCGGCTGTACGAACAGGCTGCGTATCAGTATTCGATGCTGGTATGGGCGTATCGGGTCACGCTGCGGGATCAGAAGCCCTGATTTTGTATGGCAATTTTTCCATCTTCTTCCATTATCTCTCATATTATTTGTGCGAACTTCCGAATCTTCGAAATACATTTTACAAAGGGGTTTCCCTTTAGTATAATGAGTTCGTTTCATTCATAAGAACGTGAACTTCGTTGGGAGATGAAGAAAAAGTATGAAAAATGCGTTGGTTTTTGATGATAATAAGATCTTATCAGAGCTTATTCAGATGAAGGTGGAGGCGTTGTTTAAAAAGTACGGTCTGGAGTTTCAGGTAGACCGTATGAACAGCCTGGCTCAGCTGGAGGCATGTGATAAGACGTATCAGCTGGCCTTTATGGATATTGTGCTGCCGGAGCAGGATGGCATTCGTATTACGAGAAAGTGGAAGAATTCCGGCCGTTTCGATGAAGTCGTGTTTGTATCTGCACACGATGACAAGGTGTTTGCATCATTTGATACGAATTCGTTATATTTTGTCCGTAAAACGAATCTGGATGAGGATCTGGAGCAGGCGATTATTTCCTATAAAAGAAAGATTTCCGCTACGCAGGTGATCGTGCAGGAGGGGGCAAAGTATCATGTCTGGGATGTCAATGAGATTGAGTATCTGGCCAGCCGGAATCATTACATTGATGTCTATATGAAAAATGGCAATAAGCCGCTGATTCGCGGAAAGTTGGATGATATCGAAAAGATTCTGCAGGATTATAACTTTGTGCGGGTGCAGGTCAGCTATCTGGTGAATCTGAAGTATGTGGAGTCTGTGAAGAGTCATACAGTCTACATGAAGAATGGTGAGGCATTCCGCATCAGCCCGAAGTACCGGGAAAAGATCGCGCAGCGTATGGCGGCTGGCTGGTAAGCGTTTTTTGTATGATAGGAAATTGCCTCCTATCATACAAAAACGCTCTGCGAGGATGCGCACTCGGCGCAAAGGCACATTCTTTTTTATGGCGAAAGCAGAAAACATTGCGCTGAAAGGTGACAAATAATAAAAAAAATTGACAGCAGGGTGTTCCTTTTTAGAAAAGTGCGGTAAAATAGGAGTATCAAATTACGAGAAGACAGCTTCGTTATGGTTTACTTATTTCGTAAACAGTAACGGCTGTCTTTTTTCACTAATGGGGGGAATGAGTATGCCAGCACTGAAGGACAGACATCTTGTGGTCAGCCGTTCGAAGGATCATCGTGAGATTTACGAGACTGTGAGCGAGTGGCTGAATACGACAAATTATTTCAAATGGACGGATGATTCGGTGACGTACAATGATGAACTGGAGGGGGTAGAGCTGAAACGGCGCCGGCTGCTGCTGCGGCGCAGGATTGAGACATGCAGCTGTGTGGTGCTTTTTGCGGAGATGTATGCAGAGTACCGGGAATGGATGGATCTTGTGATCGATGCGGCGAATGAATTCCATAAGCCGCTGGTGGGGGTGAAGGCCCGGGATGAGAGCCCGCTGCCGAAGCGGATGCAGATCAATTGCCGGGTGACTGTGAGGTATCAGCGCAATGTGATCGTGGCGGCAATTCAGGAGCATTCGCTGTAGAAAACAAAAAACGCAGAGAAATCGTATCATAAAAGTATTTCAGATGGGAGGCATATTCATGAATGGAAATAGAAACGATATGGCCTGGAAGGTGTTGAAGCGTGACATTGTCTTTCAGGATACCTGGGTGCAGCTGGAGGCATCGCGCTGTGAGCTGCCGGATGGCCGGATCATTGAACCTTTCTATATAAAAAGGGATCCGGATTTTGCAGTGGTGGTTGCGGTAACAAAGGACGGGCGTCTGGTGTTAGTGCGCCAGTATCGTCATGGCGTGGAGAAGGTGCTGCTGGAGCTTCCTGCCGGCGCGATTGAAAAAGGGGAAGATCCGAAGGTGGCTGCCGGACGGGAGCTTCTGGAGGAAACTGGCTATCAGGCCGGACACCTGGAATTTTTGATGAAAACAGCGCCGAATGCGGCCAATTCCACCGCATATGCGTACTGCTATCTCGCAACGGATGCCGAGTGGGTGGCAGCACAGCATCTGGATGCGATGGAGGATGTGGCGGTGGAATTTATGGATGTAAAGGATGCGCGTAGGACACTGCAGGAAGGCGCATTTGAGCAGGCGGTACATGTGGCGGCGCTTTATGCAGCTCTGGATATTCTGGAAGGGCGGGAGATAAACCGGAACCCATATAACAGCGGCACCAGTGCAGTCGATGAGCACGTCGGTGAAGCGTCCGGCGCAGCGGACTGACTGAAAAAAAACAGTTTAGCGCACGGCTTCGGAAATCTCCTTCCAGAGCTCGATATCTTCCGCACGGAGGCGCATATTGGTGACGAGCTGCTGACCGTCCGGATAGGTAACCTTAAATTCAAAAATGGTTTCCTCTTGAATGCCCTTTTTTACGATGGCATTGAGAAAGAGGGGGAATTTCGGATGGTTTGCCGCGAAGCGGGACCAGGCGTTTTTTATTTTCATAAGCTTCATTGGATTGATCATAGTGTCTCACTTTCTTAATTTCAAATATTTTTTTCAGACGGGATATCGTTGCCGGCCTTGAATTGGCCGGCAACATTTTTTAGTATAGCCCAGAATCGATTCTCTGAAAAGTAATACTTGTAAATTTAAGGCAAAATAGGTATCATAAATTTGTTATGAAACTGAAATTCCCGTATGATGCGGTAGAAACAGAGGATAAGAAAATGGGTATGTTTTCACGAAAGGATATGGTCCGGCTTTTCGGACCACTTCTAGTCGAGCAGCTGCTGGCGGTGCTGGTAGGCATGGCGGATGTTGTGATGGTGGCGGCTGTCGGAGAGACGGCAGTGTCCGGCGTGGCGCTGGTGGATTCCATCAGCGTGCTGGTCATTCAGGTATTATCAGCCATGGCTACCGGAGGTGCAGTGGTCTGTGCTCAATATATAGGAAAGAAGCGGCAGGACCAGGCGTGCCGTGCAGCGGGACAGCTGGTTCTGATCACGGCGGTGCTTTCTCTTTTGATCGCGTCGACGGCCTTTATCGGAAACCGTAATCTGCTGCGGCTGATCTTTGGCTCAGTCGAGGCAGAGGTTATGGACAATGCGGTAACGTATTTTTGGTTCACTGCCATGTCATATCCGTTTCTGGCACTTTATAATTCCGGCGCGGCTTTGTTTCGTTCCATGGGAAATTCCAAGGTTTCCATGAAGGTTTCCCTGGCCATGAATGTCATCAATGTGGCAGGCAATGCCCTTTGTGTATTTGGTCTTCGGATGGGCGTAGAGGGCGTGGCAATTCCTACCCTGCTCTCCCGTATGTTTGCGGCAGTGGTTATGGTGCTTCTGGTGCGCAGCCCGAAAAACAGTATCCGGGTAAACCGGTTGTCCCAGCTGATCCCTCAGCCGGATATGATCAAAAAGATCCTTTCCGTGGGAATTCCGAGCGGCCTGGAAAATGGCATGTTCCAGTTTGGAAAGATTGCGCTGCAGAGTCTGGTTTCCACGCTTGGTACGGCATCTATCGCGGGTTATGCGGTAGCAACAAATCTGGTGACGTTCCAGTATCTGCCGGGGGTGGCGCTTGGGCTGGGCCTGATCACCATTGTGGGCCAGTGTGTGGGTGCCGGAGAGCCGGAGCAGGCGAAGGCTTACACGAAAAAAGTCATTGCGGTAAACTACGGACTGCTGCTTGTGATCTGCACATGCATGGCATTTTTCCGGAGTCAGGTGGTAGGAATCTATAACCTTTCCCCGGAGGCATCGGATCTGGCGCAGAAGCTTTTGCTGGCCCATTCCTTTGGCATGGTGCTCTGGCCGCTGGCTTTTGCGCTGCCAAATACACTGCGTGCCGGGCTGGATGCCAGGTTTACCATGCTGGTTTCGGTGTTTTCCATGTGGACATTCCGCATCGGACTGAGCTATGTATTTGTAATGGGACTTCACATGGGCGTTCTGGGTATCTGGTACGCCATGTTTGCAGACTGGATCTTCCGTCTGATCGTGTTTGTGTGGAGGTTTAAGGGATTTTCGACGCGGGTGCGTCAGGTATAAGGAGGAACGGAGTATGAAACGGGCATGTGGCATGCTGCTTCCGGTGGCGAGTCTGCCGTCGGAGTATGGAATCGGAGCATTTTCAAAGGAGGCATATGCGTTTGTAGACCAGCTGGCAGAGGCGGGACAGCGTTACTGGCAGATCCTGCCGCTGGGGCCGACCGGATATGGGGATTCGCCCTATCAGTCCTTTAGCGCATTTGCCGGGAATCCGTATTTTATCGATCTGGAGGAGCTGATCGCGCGGGGACTTTTGACAAAGGCGGAGTGTGACGCTGCAGATCTTGGAACGGATCCGCAGGATATTGATTATGAGAAGCAGTATTTTCACCGCTTCCCATTGCTGAAAAGGGCCTTTGGGCGTTGGAGAGAGCAGCAGAAGAAAAAGGGCCGCAGTGATAAAAAGCTGATGGAGTTTTTTGCGGACGCACTTACGGCAGATACCAGAGAATACTGCTTTTTTATGGCAGTAAAGAATCATTTTGACGGAAAAAGCTTTCTGTTATGGGATGAGGATATCCGTACCAGAAGGCCGGAGGCGGTGAAGGCTTACCGGGAATCCTGCCGGGAGGAAATCCTGTTCTATGAATTTTTGCAGTATGAGTTTCAGGAGCAGTGGGCAAAGCTCAAACATTATGCAAACGGGCGCGGCATAAAGCTCATCGGTGACATCCCGATCTATGTCGCCATGGACAGTGCAGACAGCTGGGCTCATCCGGAGCTGTTCCAGTTTGATGAAGCCGGACAGCCGGAGGCAGTTGCCGGATGTCCGCCGGATGCCTTTTCCGCGACCGGCCAGCTGTGGGGAAATCCGCTTTACCGGTGGGAGCATCATAAGGCAACGGATTACGCATGGTGGCTGTCCCGCATGGAGTACAGCTTCCGTCTGTATGATGTTGTGCGCGTAGATCATTTCCGTGGATTTGATGCCTATTATTCGATCCCGGCAAAGGACAGGACCGCTGAATTTGGCCACTGGGAAAAGGGCCCTGGCTATGAGCTGTTTAAGGCGATGAAGAAACGCTTTGGCAAGCTTCCGATCATTGCGGAAGATCTGGGCTTTCTGACGCCTTCGGTGCTGAAGCTGGTGAAAAAGACCGGCTTTCCGGGCATGAAGGTGCTGGAGTTTGCGTTTGATGCCAGTGGTGAGAGCAGCTATCTGCCGCACCGGTATCCGAAAAACTGTGTAGTGTATACAGGAACCCATGACAATATGACGCTGCAGGGCTGGTACCGCAGCTTAGAGCCGGATGCCAAGGCATTTGCGATCCGGTATCTGGGCAATCCATATACGCCGGAGGGCGAGGTCCACTGGGATTATATCCGTCTCGCACTGGCAAGTGTGGCAAAGCTGGCGGTGATCCCGGTTCAGGATTATCTGGGACTTGGGGACTGGGCCCGGACAAATGAACCATCTACTCTTGGCAAAAACTGGCGCTGGCGTATGAAGAAGGATGATCTGACGCCGGAGCTTCTGGCAAAGTGCCGGGAGATGGCAGAGACCTATGGTCGGGTGAAAAAAGAGAAATCCGGCCCGCTAAAAGAAACGGAACAATTGCAGAAAGCATGACAGAAAAACGCACAGACCCGGAACTGGCTTCCAAAGGCTGTGCGTTTTGTAATATTGTTTCGGATTTGTGTGTTACTGCTGAAGAGAAACCTCTGTGGTTCCGGATGTCGCATCGGATTCTGCATCCGGGAGCTGTTCACCACTCTCGGCAGACTCCGGATCGACTGCGCCGCCCTCCAGAGTTTCTACATTGCCCTCCTTGTGGGAGGTGAAGGTGCCTTGTACTTCATTGTCTGCTTTGTCGCGGGCGAAGACATGGAGTCCTGCCGGGTCCATTTCAAAGGAAAGGGTGTTGCTGGAACGGTCAACGCTCAGCGGCTCCACACGCTCACCTGCAGAATTCAGTGCGTAGATGGAGTCAAAGTTGATGCCGGACTGACTGTCTGCTACCGTGAGGGTAACTACGCCGTCCTGAATGTCCGTGCTGGAAAATTCAGGCGGATTATCATCTAATACATTGACATGTTCAAATACGGTAGTCGGCATGCCGTTTAAGTTGACAACGGAGGTTTCGACAGAACCGTTCTTGTAAACGGTGGCGGTGTATGTACGGTGTCTGCCTTTTTCCAGCTCCAGTGGTTCTCCGTCCAGGGTCATGCTGACGGATTTAGTCGGAAAGAACGACTTTACGGTCAGGACAACGTTGGTGGAAAGGTAGTCGTTGGTGTCCTCTACCACAACACTGAGCTTGGGCTTTGTGGTGAGACAGAAAAATAAAATGCTGTTGAATACAATGAAGGGAAGCACATAAAATAACAGGATGTGAGGCCATTCACTCTGTTTTTTCCTGCGGTACCGATGGTCACGGCGGGATGTGGACTGCTGATTCTGTTCCATAAAAAACTCCTTTTATCGCAAGGCAAAATGCCCGATGATCTGTCACCTGGACAGTTACAATCTGTTCATTAGCATAGCAGAAAAACGGCGGATTTACAAGATAACTTTTCTTACGATTCCATGAGTGAAATATGAGTTTGCCCCTTTCGGGGAGTCGGGGAGTGTGTTACAATCAGATTAAGTATTTTGTGCAGAAGAGGAAAGCGGTCTATGAATGGGGATAAACAAATGATTCAGAAAGCAGCGGTTTTTGCGGCAAAAGCTCATGAGGGCATGATGCGGAAGGGAAGCAAGATCCCTTACATCTATCATCCTATGGAGGTAGCGCTCATTGTGGCGCAGATGACAGATGACCCGGAGGTCATTGCGGCGGCATATCTTCATGATGTGCTGGAGGATACCAGTGTGACGCCGGAGGAACTGGAGCGGACGTTTGGCGGCCGGATCCTGTCCCTGGTGCAGGAGGAAAGTGAGGACAAGGAGCGGACCTGGAGAGAACGAAAGGCCAGTACGATCGAGCATTTAAAGCAGGCTTCCCGCGAGGTGAAGCTGCTGACGCTGGGAGACAAGCTCAGCAATATGCGCAGCACAGCCCGGGATTACATGGTGATCGGTGATGAGATCTGGCAGCGGTTCAATGAAAAGAACCGGGAAAGCCATCGCTGGTATCTGGCCGGAATTCTGGATGGCCTGCAGGATTTAAAGGATCTGGCAGCATTTCAGGAGCTGGAGCGGCTGTATCATCTGGTATATGAAACCAGCTGAGCATCATTGCGCTGCAGCGTCGTATATGGATGGTGTCAGCTGTAAGAAACGCATGTCTGTCGAATCATGCGGCAGAGAAAAAAGGAATGGGCCGGAATGCGCTTGACGTGTGTTCCGGCCCAAAGTAGAATAAAGGATAAGAATGATTCAGCACAGTTCGCCGGTTCCGGTATGTGCAGACAACCCAGCCCGTTCGCGGCAGGGAATTCCAGAAATGAAAACTGACTGGTAAGGGCAACAGGAAAATTGGATTATGGAGGGATAACGTGACCGAGGATGCAGTAAAAGGGATCCAGACGGCACTCTGGGCAGCACTGGTTCTGGTGCAGATGGGTGTGGTGGGCTGTCTGGAGGTGCGCGCGGAAACAGTGCACCGGGAAGTAACATACGAAGCGGTAGAGGATGAGGCAGCGCTTCCGGAGGAGATTATGGTTTCTGTCCTGGCAGGCCATGACGGGGAAATGGTTCCATGTCAGGCGGTGGGCTGGGTTGAAGAAGCGGCTTACTGGCAGGATGATTTTTCCTTTCCGATAACATTTTATGAGTACGGAGCCGGAGCATATCAGCTTGGGGAGATAACGGTAAAGAAAACAGATCTGGAAGAGCCGGAGCAGCTGACAGAGCTGGCAGAGCAGTATGGAACAGAGCTGCTTCAGAGCATGGGGCTTTCTGCAGAAGAATACGAGGTAAAGGAGATTGTCTGGACCGGCACACCATATGAGAAGGAAGACGG